>Ga0134122_10004491_pt1 | contig 10357 bp, 8 predicted proteins | sample KB302_FD_96461 | JGI IMG/M metagenome (GOLD analysis project Ga0134122, IMG submission 96461) | Terrestrial soil microbial communities without Nitrogen fertilizer from Kellogg Biological Station, Michigan, USA - KB3-0-2 | ecosystem: Environmental > Terrestrial > Soil > Unclassified ... | reverse complement strand
GCCTGAAGCTCGACGGCTGCAACTCCACCCTGCTCGACGGCTACGGCGGCTTCGGGATCTCCATGACGCCTTTCTTCAGCACCTTCTTTCTCCCCTGGCTCGAAACGGGCGGCGTCTATGCCCTGCCGAACCTGCGCGGCGGCGGCGAGTACGGCGAGGACTGGCACCGCGCCGGCATGCTGGAGCGCAAGCAGAACGTCTTCGACGACTTCATCGCCGCCGCCGAGTGGCTCATCGGGAAGGGCTACACGCGGCCGGAGCGGCTGGCGATCGAGGGCGCCTCGAACGGCGGCCTGCTCATCGGCGCCGTGGTCATCCAGCGGCCGGACCTCTTCTCCACCGCCATCGCGGGCGTGCCGCTCATGGACATGCTGCGCTACCACAAGTTCCTGCGCGCCCGGAACTGGATCCCCGAGTACGGCTCCAGCGAAGACCCCAAGCAGCTCGCCTGGCTCCTCCGCTACTCGCCGTACCACAATGTGAAGGAAGGCGTGAAGTATCCGGCTCTGTTGATGACGGCCGGCGAGCGGGACGAACGGGTCCACGCCCTCCACGCGCGCAAGATGACGGCCCGGCTGCAGGCCGCGACCACGGGAGATCCGGAAACTCGGCCCATCCTCCTCTGGGTGGAACGCGACACCGGCCACGGGATGGGAGCGCCGGCGGATCTCCAAAGAGCCAGCGCCGTCGATCAGCTCTCCTTCCTCCTGTGGGGCACGAAGACGGGCGAAGCCTGCGGGAACGCCGCGAAGCCATCGCGGTGACGAGATCAACACGTTCCTCCTCTCGGATCGACCGGGGTTTGATGCGACAAGAGACGATCTTCATGTCGCACTTACCGAGGTCGATGTCACATCGACCGACTTCATCGTTGCACATACCTTGGTCGATCTCAGGATCAAGCAAAAAAACGGCGCATCTTCACTGTACCGAGTCGCATCATCTCTTCTCATCGCGACAGTGAAGGCAGCGGATGGCGCCTTTCGGCGATTGAGACGTGCCTCGACCTGCTCCTGCCTTTCCCTGAATTCAAAGAATGTCGCATCAACCGTGCTTTTTGCGACGACTATGAAGCTTCAGGCCACAACAGGGCCGGCTCATGCCGGTTGGCGAGCCCTTCGAGCCGAGAGAAAAGCAAGTCGATGTCACATGTACCATGGTTATTGCGACAAAAATTAGACCTTCGCTCTCCACGAGGCTAGACTGAGCAACGAATGAGAGCTAGATTGCGACACAGAGGAGTTTGTCTCCCCCGTGTGAGGGAGTTTTCGTCGCAATTGGCGAGATTTCTGCGACATGGAGAAGGGAACGCCAAACCTTCCACACCCCGTCATCCGCCGAGGACGCGACGAGGATCTCGGCAAGGGCCGGCCCCCTGAGCCGGATGACCGCGCGAGTACTGGAAGGCAAGCGCCGGATGAGGTCTTCGGCCCCTCCGCCGTGACGACCGAAGTCAACAAGCGCTGGGGCGCCAAGCTGCGCCGCAAAGCCGATCCCCGCACCGTCGCCGCCACCCTCCGCCGCTGGGCCGTCGCCGGGCGTATCCATCGCGCGCGGGAAGGGCGGGCGCATTACGAGTTGCTCTACGTCTAGCAGGCGCCGGCATCTGCCGCGGGTCTGTAGAAGCTGAAGGCATTGCGGCGCGCGAAGCCTACGATGATCTACACCCACGTGCTCAAACTTCCCGACCCCGAACCAGAGCCGATGCCCAAGGTGCAAAATCCGCCACCGGCACCCGGGCCATTCTGTGGCACCGCGCAGGCAGCACCGCAAACCAACTCCAACATTGTCAATGAGATAGCCTCCCCGGAGAGGCTCGGCCAGCCGTACCCGACGAGGAGAGGAGGCACTTGCCGTTCCGGGACTCTTATGCGACCGCTAGCGACCGAATTGACTCGAAGCCGAAAGCAGCGTAGTATTTCTAGGATGCATAGATTAAACGACATAGATCTTGCACCCGACCTTTAACGGCACTTTATCGGTGAGCACACCGGAGGTGGCGCGCAATATCGATTTCGAGTTTAGCAGCGACGACATGACTCGTGTTCTCAAAACGGAATCCTGATTCTTCTTACTGTGGGGCCGCAACGAAGAAGGGTGACCAAATGCCGGGAATTCGCTACGTGAGGTATATCGTTCACATCGCGCTCCGTGTTGTTGTAGCCGGACTGGCCATCACGACAGTTTTCGTTACCCCCTCATGGGCGCATGATTTCCCTCACACGCCGCTTCACGTCGGTGTTCGGTGCCAAGCCGACTTTCAGAATAACTGGGATCCTAACTGGAATAATTACGGGATGTGCGGCAACTTCATTGGTACGATCAGGAGCACCGAATGGGTCGATTTCTATTTTAATTTGCACGGCGCGAGCTTAGCCTTCGTCACCGGCAACGCGGCGGAGACGTGCAATCCGTGCGGCGGTGCCGACAGCGTCGACTTTTTCCTTATTGCCACGCATGGTGGCATTGACCCAACTCAGTCCCGTTACGCCATGTGGGACTTCCAGACCCGGGCTTGGTCGGGCACGATGCGTTTCGGTGCGGTCGGACAACAGCTTAAGGTTTTCGCCACCTATTCTTGCGATACCCTCCAGACTTCAGACGGACACTTCTGGGACCGCATGGGGCCTGCATTTCGGGGAGGAGTCAAGGTCCTTTTGGGTGCGCATGACCTGGTCTATAGCGGTCAGGACCAGAAGGGTACGGAATTTGCCAGTCGTATGCAAGATGGTGAACCGATCGGCCAAGCCTGGCTCGAAGCTGTGTGGTACGCTGACAACAGCAATCATCCGTCGGCTTCGGCTACAGGTGTCGATGCCAATGATTGCTTTAACCGGTTGGCTATGAATCTGGAAAGCGTACAAACTACTCTGCCGCTTCGCGACGGACAGATAGGGTATGTTTGCTGGGAGGGATGGAACGGTGATTAAGGACTGCTCTTAGCACCAAAAGGCTACAGTCATGAAAATGATTCAGGTACTTTTAGGCGTAGGGGCTTTATCGTTGTTCGGGACAGTTCTTGGTGATAATACTGTGCACGGACAGGACTTCCCGCAAACGAGCGCGGACGCGCAGTTCTCGATCACTCAGGGATTCGAGCAATCATCCTTGCCTCTGCTGCACCGCATGGCTGCCGGCGACCCGGATGCGGTGAGCGCCGGGCTAGTCGAAAAGCTGTGTCCTCCCCCTTGCCCACCTCCGAGCAGGAGGAACCCGGGAAATATTATTCAGGTGACAAGCAACTACTGGTCCCTACAAGTCCTGGGTAATGGCACTGCGGTACGGTTCCAGGATTTAGAGGTTAGCAAACGAGCTCACTCTCTGGCCAAGGAGCAGTCGCAGAAGACCTCAGCGGCAGCGCTGGAGCGAGCAGGTCGTGCGTTCATCGCTGCGAAGCTTGCTTCGATGATCGTTCTTGGCCCGGAAGAAGAGCTTGTTCCCTTGCGCACCGACTATCGCATTGAAGGGGGCCAGAACGTCAAGACCCGGGAGACTATTCGTGCAGTAGTTGGCAACCGGATTGTATTTGGACGAACCATACATGGAGTACCGATTGTGGGTGGAGGATCCACGGTCGTCCTCACCTTCGCTAACGACGGATCTCTGGAGTCGTTTCAGTACGACTGGCCAAAGTATCAGACGGCAAATGCCCTGCCCATCGTCAACGTGGAAGAGATACTGGATCGCGTACAGAGAGTCATCGGTCTTCGGACAGGCGTCCCAACATCGACGTCTTCAGCGAGAGTGCCCAAACGCGAAGGGCCGGTTTATGCTATCGAGCTGTCAAAGAACACTCTGTTGCAAAAACTGGAATGTGGATATTACGATCCTGGTTTCGCCGCCAGAGAGGCAAGCGCGCCAGTCCAACCTGGATGCGTTTACCACGCCGTGTCTAAAAGCGAGGATGGAAGCCGGGCGGGCTTCGCCGGCGCGGTCCCAGGTGCAGCACAAGTTGAGCCCGATGCGGCGTGGGAAGAAGCTGTCATGCTCCGTGGACTAGACCCTAGCGAAAAACCCATCGTGCCTGGGTCCAGCCGTTCTCCAGGTGAGGCCGGCAATGCCGTCAGCTGGCTTGAGCGAGTCCGCCGGTTTTTCTGCCGGCGGCACAAGCTGCACGTCAGCGGCACGAGTCGATTTGGGTATTTCGAGGTCCACGGGAAGGTGGGGTGATCGACATTCGCCGTCCGTTCCCCCCCTCCTAGGCCAGCCATGCCGCCTCGTGCGGCGGCCCGGCGAGTTCTCCCGCTGGACCTATGGCTCGGGATCGCCGGTAGTCCCGCTGCCGGCTGAACACAGAACCGGACCGCCCCTATCATCCCGCGGCCCACCCCAGCACCTCGCTCGCCAGCCACCAGAGACCCACCAGCAGGATCAGCACCGGCACGACGAAGCGCAGCCAGAGATAGAGCAGGCGGATCGCAGGGCCGGGCGCCGGTCCCCCGAGCTCGCGCAGCACCGTCGTGCGATCCATGCACCAGCAGACGGCCAGCACGGCGAGCAGCGAACCGAGCGTCTGCATCCCCGAGCCGAAGGTCAGGTCCCAGGCGAGGAAGATCTTCAGGTTCGGCATCGGCGGCAGCGCGATGAGAAAGATCAACAGCGCCAGCCACCAGACGGCCTGCCGGCGGGAGAGAGAGGTGCTGTCTGTGAGGGCCGCCACTTGCACTTCCCAGGCGGCGATGGCGGAAAGGAAACCGGAGCCCAGGAGGCCGACGAAGAAGATCAGGCCGAAGAGCCCGCCCAGCGGGATGGCCGCGAACACGCGCGGCAGCGTCTGGAAGATGAGGTCGGGTCCGCTCGCCGGCAGCAGGCCCAGGCTGACCACGGCGGGCAGGATCGCGAAGCCGGCCAGGATCCCGGACGCCGTGTCGCCGGTGACGGTGATCGTAGCGTTGCCTGGCAGGCGGTCCTCGGGCTTCAGGTAGGAGCCGTAGATCACCATCATGGTGCCGCCCAGCGACAGGGTGAAGAACACCTGACCGAAAGCGGCGGCGAGCACGCGCGGGGTGAAGGCGGAGATGTCGAAATGGCCGATGAACCACATCACTCCTTCGCCGGCGCCGGGCAGCGTCAGCGCGCGAGCCATGAGCACCAGGAGGCTGAAGAAGAGGGCCGGGATGAGGACCTTGCTCGCCTTCTCGATGCCGGCTCTCAAGCCGCGCACGAGCACGGCGGCGCAGGCGGCGATGAGAACACCGGTGAAGCCGACCTGGAGGAGGAAGGACCGGAGCACGAAGCCCGTGGCCGGCGGCAGGATTGCTCCCTCAGCCCAAGGTAAATCGACGAGGCGCGCCGCCTCCCCCACCGCGTAATAGAGCACCCAGCCCAGCGCGTTGATGTAGTAGCCGGTGGCGGCGAACATGACGGCGAAGAGAAGCCATCCCACGGCGCGGCCGAAGGGAAAGCCGACGCGCTCGAAGGCTCCCACCGGCCCGCGGCGAGTATGCCGTCCCAGCGCCCACTCCGCCGCCAGCGCCGGAATCCCCAGGAGCACCGAGGCCAGGACGTAGACGAGCACGAAAGCGGCGCCGCCGAACTTGCCCACCATGTAGGGAAATCGCCAGACGTTCCCCAGGCCCACGGCCACCCCCAGCATGGTGAGGACGAGGCTGAGACGGGAGGTATAGGTTTCCCGAGGCGGGTTGGGTTGGTTGAAGTCCGGCATCTGAGATTCACCCCCGAACGACACCTGTCCTGCAATCCTTATAGTCCTTTGGGTCCTTTCAACGCAGCACGCCGAGCACCTGTCGGGGGGTGAAAACCTGATCGCGCGCCGCCCCGCGGCCCGCTGCCCTGAGCCAGAGGGCAAGGTGGACCTCTCTCCCTTCGACGAAAGGAAGCCTCTCGGCCCTGCGTTTCAGCTCCTCGAGGGCGCGGGGCACGTTTGAGGTCGCCGACCACTTCACCTCGCCAATGAGGACGGAATCTCCCGTTTCGCTCTCCGCAACGAGGTCTACTTCCAAGGGCTGGCGATCCAATCCCGGTCCCCACCAGCGGCTCGCTGGTCCCCACCTTTTGCCGAAGCAGTCCAGCCGTGGCACGCTCGCTCTGGCGAGCTCCTCCCAGACCTCACCGGCGTGGTGCGCAAAACGGCCCGCGATGTCCCGCTCCACCGCCGCAAGCTGCCGGGCCTCCAGGCGCGAGCGGTTGGGCTCGACGAACCGGAACCAAAAGCACAGGAAGGGGTCGGAGATGCGGTAGAGCGTTCGCTTGCCGCCGCGCGCTTCCATGCCGAAGGGCGTATCGCGCGCCATGAGATCCATCTCCAGCAGGCGCTGCAGGGGCCGCGACAGCGAGGTCGCCGGCTTGCCCAGGCGGCCGGCGATCTCGGAGGCGCGGTGGCACCCCTGGCCGATGAGGCTCAAGATCGAGGCCGCTTGCGCCGGGTCGCGCAGGTCGTCGAGGAGCAGCCGGGAAGGCTCCTCATAGAGCACTCCGAGAGGACTCAAGACGAGGGACCGCACCGCCGTCCCGAGATCCGGATGATCCGCCGCCAGCTCCCAGTAGCGAGGTGTCCCTCCCCATACGGAGTAGGCTTCCACCGCCCGCACAGAATCGCGCAGGCGGAGAGCTCTCAGAATCCAGCCGGCCTCCAGGGGAGAAATCTTGAGGATCTCCGCGGCACGGCCGAAGAGGGGCGCGGTGCGATCCAGCACCATGCCCTGCATCATGCGCTGCGAGGAGCCCGCGAGGATCAGGTGGACCTGCCGCTCGGGAAAGCGGTCCAGGTACTTCTGGAGCAAGCTCGGCAGCTCGCCCGCCGCTGCCACGAGAGCCGGAAACTCGTCGAGGGCCAGCACCGTTCCGGGACTGGCCTCGTTCCAGAAGCGAGCGAGGAGCGCATTCCAGTCCGGATACGTCACTTGATCGAATCCGGGAAGGAGCCGCGCGATTTCCGTCGCCAGGCCGGCGCTCTGGAGAGCGCCTTCCCGCTCGTCTCCCACGTAATAGACCGACTGCTCGGCGGGCAAGATCTCGCGCAGGAGCCGCGACTTGCCGCAACGCCGCCGGCCATAGAGAACCCCCAGCGAACCCTCGCGGCTCGCCACCAGACGCCGCAGGCGGGCAGCCTCTTCGTCGCGGTCGAGGAAGGGAAGTCTCGTCGGCATTATGCACCTCGGGCATTATGCAGGAGCTGCATAATAATGTACAAGCTCGGAGTACTTGCCCGGCGCCTCGGTCTCGGCCCATAATCCGCCATGGCACGCCCCTTCAGGAGCCTTTCGGAGCGGGTGCATCGCCACAAGCTCCTTCTCGTCGGCCTGCTTGTGGTCGTCGTCCTCATCGTGGGCGGTCTGGTCGCGCTCAAGCTGCGGTACGGAGGCCGCACGGTTCCTTTTGCGAAGCACGTGACGGCGCCGCTCCTGCCCTCCTCCGCGCTCCAGGTGGCGGCAGTGCTGGACGAGGCGCCGGGCAACCTCGCGGTCAGCGCCGGCGGCCGTCTCTTCTTCAACTATCACCCGGAGGGGCGGCCTGCGATCAAGGTGGCCGAATGGATCGGCGGCCGGGCCGTGCCGTGGCCGAGCGACGAATTCCAGCGCGAGCGGGGTCCGGACGAGCCGTATTTCGATCAGGTGTTCAGCCTCCGTATCGATCGGCAAAACCGCCTGTGGACGCTGGACACGGGCTTCCATGGACTGCGCCAGCCGCGGGTCCTCGCCTTCGACCTCGCCGGCGGCAAGCTCGTCCACCGATGGGACATCCCGCGCGAGCTGGCAGGCCTCGGCTCCTACGTGCAGGACATGCAGATCGATCCAGAGGGACGCTACGTTTACATTGCGGATCTCGGGGCATTGAATGAACACGCGGCCATCCTCGTCTACGACAGCCGCACGGGCCAGGGCCGGCGGGTTCTCGAAGACCATCCGAGCGTCCTGGCCAAGCCTTACATCATCAATGCCAAAGGCAAGTCGATGGATCTGCTGGGCGGCCTCTACAAGATGCACCTGCACATCGATCCCATCGCGCTCGACCGCCAAGGCGAATGGCTGTATTACGGGCCGATGTCCGGCGGCCGGCTCTATCGCATCCGCGCCGCGGATCTGCACAACCGATCGCTCTCGCCGGCCGCGCTGGCGGCCCGCGTCGAGGACTACGGGCCCAAGAACCAGTGCGACGGCATCACCACCGACCTGCGCGGCAATATCTACCTGACCAGTATCGAAGAAGGCGCCATCGATCTGCTGACTCCGCAGCGCCAGCTCTTCACCTTGCTCCGCAGCGACCGGATTCGCTGGCCGGACGGCATGAGCTACGGGCCGGACGGGTACCTGTACTTCACCGACAGCGACATCCCGGACGTGATGATGAAGCCGAAGAGCCACATCCGCGCCAGCGCTCCGTTTTATATCTTCCGTTTCAAAGCGCCCGCGGCCGGCATCGCGGGACAGTAGGCCGCAGCGCTGGAGCGCGGCGCCTTCGCTACCGCCCCACCGCTCCACCCACCAGGCCGAGCAGGCGCTTGAAGTTCTCGTCCGTCCAGCGGATGCCGCCGCCCAGGAACAGCGAGTTGTTCTCCAGCGCGTCGTCGTAGCCGCCGACCACGTAGAGGTTGGGATGGAACTGATACCGCCCCAGCAGGCGCAGGTGCGGCTGGAGGTTCTGCGGGCGGTTGAAGTCGAAGGCCTCGAAGGAGAGCCAGAGCTTGCGGTCGAGGAGCGGCAACGGATAATCGATCTCGGCGCCGCCGGAGTTTTCGATCAGGCCGGCCCAGAGGCGCACGTCCCCCGGCGCCTTGAAGCCGAAGAGACCGGTGGCGGCGTAGGATTTCTCCTGGGTCAGCTTGTGGGTGGTCGTCGTCATGGGGATGCCGTCGGGGCCTGTGACAGTCGTCGTTTCCGTCTTTTCCCGGCGTCTGCCGTAAGGGCTGCTGACGAGGCCGGCGCGGTAGAGGTGCTTGCTGTCCTGCGGGTCGATGTCGAGCTTGAAGCTGGTCTGCGAGCCCTCAGCATCCGGCAGATAGTAACCCTGCATGTCGAGATCGATCTTGAACTTGTTGAAACCGCCGAGAGTGTCGCTCAAGCTGCTGACGCCGCCCTGGATGCTGTCCAGTGTGGAGAGGACATCGTTATAGGCCTTGTCGTCGTTGATCAGCTTGCCGACCGTTCCCTGGCCGCTGGCGATCTTGTCCGTGATCTTGTTGAGGTTGTCGGCCGAGGTCTGGAGCTTCGTGGTCAGCTCGCGGATGTTGCCCAGGCTGGCCGAGACGTTGCCGCGGTTCTCCGCCACCAGAGCGGAAATCTGATCGAGAGAGCGGCTCATCTGGTCGGCCAGGCGCGGCAGCTCGCGGGCGAGCGTGCCGCTCATCTGATCGAAATTGCGCACGGTCGAGGCGACGTTGGCGCGGTTCTCCGCCACCAGAGCGCGGATCTCGGCGCTGGTCAACTGGATGTCGCTCACCAGGCGATTGATGTTCCCGCCGACGTCGCCGCCGGCGAGCGAGCCCGTGAGCTGCTGAATGGACGCGCCGATGCTGTTGATCTTCTGCATCGCCTCGTCGAAGCCGGGAGGCGTGGCGCCGGCGAGCACGGCGTTATCGGGAAGCGGCGGAGCGCCCGGCGGGCCGGGAATCAGCTCGACGTATTTTTCGCCCAGGAGGCCGAGGTTGGCGATGCGGGCTGTGGTGCCTTCCGTAAGCGGCAACGGCTTCTCCAGGGCCAGGGTGATGCGAGCATGGTTGCCTTGCAGACCGACGCCGTCCACGTGCCCAACGCGCACGCCTGCCACCCGCACCGTGGCCTTGTCGTCGAGGCCGGCCACGGACGGAAAGACGGCTTCGAGACGCTGACCCTTGACTTTGAACGGGTTGAAATCCTCGATCTTCCAGATGAGGAACGCCAGGATGATCAAGCACAGGGTCGCGAAGATGCCGACCTTGACCAGTGGTTTCATAGTGTCTCCGGGGCGGAGAGCGGTCCTCGGCCTCGCCGTGGATGAACTGTTGGACCCGCGGATCGTCGAGCCGCCGGAACTGCTCCGGCGGGGCGTCGGCGATGATCTTACCGTGATGGATCATGGCGACCCGATCGCCGATGCGCCAGGCGCTCTCCAGGTCGTGCGTGATGGTGACGGTGGTGGTCTTCAGCCGGCCGTTGAGGTCCACGATCACCTCGCCGACCAGCGCCGTGGTCACCGGATCGAGGCCGGTGGTGGGCTCGTCGAACAGGATCACCTCGGGGCGGGCGATGAGGGCGCGCGCCAGGCCCACGCGCTTCCTCATGCCACCCGACAGCGAGGACGGCAGCAGGTGCTCGCTGCCCGAGAGCTCGAGCAGCGCGATCAGCTCCTCGACCATCTTCATGATCTCCCGGCGCCTCATGTGCGCGTTCTCGAACAGCGTGAAGCCCACGTTCTCGTC
>Ga0134122_10004490_pt1 | contig 10362 bp, 8 predicted proteins | sample KB302_FD_96461 | JGI IMG/M metagenome (GOLD analysis project Ga0134122, IMG submission 96461) | Terrestrial soil microbial communities without Nitrogen fertilizer from Kellogg Biological Station, Michigan, USA - KB3-0-2 | ecosystem: Environmental > Terrestrial > Soil > Unclassified ... | reverse complement strand
ATGGTGCCGGCTGGCATCGAGATCGAGCTCAAGTCAGGGCAGTCAGGATTCATCACGCAGGCGCTCGGCGGCAGCTTCACGCTGTACATGGAAGGCAACCTGTTCCGCCTGGCCGGCTCCGACGCGGATGCCATCGGCCAGGAAGTGGTCAGGGCTCCCGAGTTGCCTCCGAACTCGACCGAGGATGACGTGCTCAAGCTGGCCTGGGATCAGCTGCGCACCTGCTACGACCCGGAGATCCCTATCAACATCGTGGACCTTGGGCTCATTTATGAGTGCACGGTGAGCGCGCAAGCTGACGGCCTGAGGGTCATCAACGTGCGCCTGACATTGACGGCGCCTGGATGTGGCATGGGCGACGTGCTGGTGCAGGATATTAGACAGAAGCTGGAGATCATCCCCACGGTTGCTAGTGCCAACGTCGAACTGGTGTTCGATCCCCCGTGGAACCAATCGATGATGTCCGAGGCCGCCCGCCTGCAGACCGGCATGTTTTGACCCAGAGATAAGACAATGTCCGGGTGGATCGACGTCGGGGCCAGTTCGCAGGTCGAAGCCAGTTCACATCTCGGCGCCGAAGTCGACGGCTACCTGGTTCGGGTGGTTCGCGTGGCTGGCACGCTGTACGCGTTCGAAGACCGCTGTACACATGACGACTCCCCGTTCGACGATGCCGAACTCGATGACTGCGAAATCATCTGCCCCCGCCACGGCGCACGCTTCTCGCTGCGTGACGGCGCTGCACTCAGCCCGCCAGCCTACGAACCCTTACGGATTTTCGAGGTCCGCGAAACAGCTGGCCGCATCGAGGTGCTCGCGTGAGCCCTAACAAGCGGCGGCTGACGCTGGTCCGGCACGCCACCGCGGACCAGGATTCCAGCGTGCGCGACTTCGAGCGCCCGCTGAGCAAGAAAGGCTGGGCCGAGGCCGAGGAGATGGCGCGCCGCTTCCAGGAGCGCTCCCTGGTGCCCGATCTCATCCTGGTGAGTGCGGCCCTGCGCACGCGCGACACGGCGGAAACCTTCGCCAAGGTGCTGGGCGTGGCCGCCCGGCTGCTGCAGCCCGACGATTCGCTGTATCTCGCCGACGGCGAGCACATCCTGCAGCAGATCCGCGGCGTGGGACCGCGCGTGAATCACCTGATGGTGGTGGGACACAACCCGGGCATTTCCGCGGCCGCCATCGCGCTCGCGCCCGAGGTCGTGACCGCCGACCTGCCCACCTGCGGCACGCTCACCATGGCCGTGAACTGCCCCACCTGGGACCGCATCGACCGGCGCTGCGTGCGCGACTGCGAGCGCGATGCACCCGCCGCGCGCCGCTTCTTCGACTTCGGTTAGAGGGTGCCGCTGGACGGCGCCGGAGCATGCTCCGGCATCATCTCTAACTACCCCGCGCCACCTGCGTGATGTCCACCACTGCGCCCTGGTCGCGCTCGCGACGCACGGACGGCGCGCCCGTTACGCCAACCAGTTGCGGATCGCCGATGGTGCAGAGGTCGCGTCCATGCTGCTTCGAGCGGTATAGCGCCTCGTCGGCCAGCCGCACGATGCCTTCGCGGTCGCGCGCCATGGTCGAATCCGCGATGCCGTAGCTGGCGGTGAAGATCGGGGTATTGGAGACCAGGTGCGCCTCAGCCAGCGCCGCGCGCAGCCGCGCGACCACCTCGGCGGCGCGCTCGGCATTGGCGCCCGGCAGGATGAAAGCGAACTCCTCGCCGCCCCAGCGCACCACGTGGTCGCGATCGCGCACCACGCCGCGCGCGGTGTCGGCGAACAGCTTGAGCGCGCGGTCGCCGGCGTCGTGGCCCATGGTGTCGTTGAGGCGCTTGAAGAAGTCGAGATCGGCCATGACCACCGCGAACGAGGTTTCCACGGCCATGAGATTCGCCAGCACTTCTTCGGCCACGCGGCGGTTGCTGAGACCCGTCAGGCTGTCGGTGCTGGCCTGCAACTGCGAGCGCGCGAAGGCGCGCAGCGTGCCGATGCGGTTGCCGGCGTGCACCCCGAGCGCGGTGAGCTGCGCGATCTGCTCGGGATTCGGCGGCTTGCCCTTGGCGCCGGCCACGTGCAGCACGCCGAGCGCGCGGCCCATGAAGTTCACCGGCACGCAGGCGGCCGACAGCGCACCGCCCATGCGCCCTAACAACTTGGGGCAGGCATTGAGCGCCTCGGCGTCGGGGAAGATCTGCGGGTGCCCGCGGCGCACGGCGATGCAGCTGTAGGGCGATTCCACCGTGCAGTTGGGCGAACCGGTCTTGGGATGCACGCAGGCGCGTTCCAGGTGCGCACGCGACGAGTCCGCCAGCAGCAGCTCCATCGGGTGCACGTCGGAGATGCCGCTCATGGCGCGCGCGATGACGCGGTCGGCTTCATCCTCGGAATCGGCCATTTCCAGCGCTTCGACCAGCTGGTTGCTGAAGCTGCTGCGGCTCGCCTCGGTGCGCAACCGCGTCAGCATGCCCTGCATGGTATCGGCCAGCAGGTTGATCATGCGCGCCAGCGCGCTCACCTCGTCGCTGCCGTGCGGCTCGCAGCGATTGTCCATGTCGCCGGCCGCGAGCGCCTGCGCCACCTCGCCCACCGCGTGGATGGAATTCTGGATCGAACGCGCGATCGCCCACAACATGAGCGCGGCCAGCGCCGCCGCGAACAATCCGCCGGCGATCAGCCAGGTGACGCCCACGCCTTCGTGGCCCGCCTCGGTGAGCACGCGGGTTTCGGCGCGGCCCAGCACGTTGCGCATGCGGTCCATGGCGTCGTGCAGCGACTTGTCGAGCGCAGCGCGCCGCGACTCGAGCGCGGCTGCCGATACTTCCGGCGCGCCTGCGCCCGGACGTGAAAATGCCTCGAGGGCATCGAGGTACTGCGCGGACGGCAGCCTGAGGCTGTCGACAATGGCCGCGATCTCCGGCGTCGCCGGCAAGGCCCAGGTCGATTCGAATTGCGCACGCAGACCGGCGGCGAGATCGCGCGCACCCTTGGCAGAAGCAGCTTCCGGCGCCGACTGCAGCTGCGCGCCGATGCTCGAATGCAGCGTCAGCGCGCGGTCGAGCGAGCGCTGCACGGCGGCGGTACGCGCCAGCTCCGCGCTCGCGTCCGATTGCGCCTGGACCAGGTGCAACGCGGTGAACACGACCCCGGCCACGCACAGCGCGAGGATCGCGAACATTATGTAGAAGCGCCCGGTGATCGGCAGGGCCGAAAGCCACCGGCGCGTAGGTCGAAGCGTCATGAAACCGTCCCTGCCCCCTGTCTCGTCAGGACGTTAACGGCGGCTCCGGGCAGGACGTTAGGGGATTGCGCCGCCGCAATTCACCAGCCAGCGCGACGCACTGCTCACTTTGCACAACGCCGCGGCTGGCGCGCAGACACAACTTTCAACCGGGTCTCAGCGCGCCGCGAGCGACAGCAGCCCCGCGTTGCCGCCGATGGCGGCGGTGTTGGTGGTGATGGTCTGCTCGGTGGCCATGCGATGCAGGTAGTGAGGACCGCCAGCCTTCGGGCCCGTACCCGACAGCCCCATTCCACCGAAAGGCTGAACGCCCACCACCGCGCCGATCATGTTGCGGTTGATGTAGACGTTGCCCACGCGCAGCGTGCGCGCCACGCGCTGCGCGAGCCCATCGATGCGCGTATGGATGCCGAGCGTGAGCCCGTAGCCCATGCGGTTGATGGAGTCGATCAGCGCGTCGAGATCGCGTGCGCGGTAGCGCACCAGGTGCACGACCGGGCCGAATACCTCGCGATCGAGTTTCGACAGGGAATCGATCTCCACCGCGAGCGGCGCGAAGAAGCGTCCGCGTGTACCCGGATCAACCGGCGCACGATGGCTCCAGGTCGCACCCCTGACGACTTGCGCCGCATAACCTTCGAGCATGCGCAGCGCCTCGTCGTCGATCACCGGGCCGACGTCGGTGGTCAATCGCGCCGGATCGCCGACGACGATTTCATCCATGGCACCCGCCAGCAGTTTCTGCACGCGGTCGGCGATGTCTTCCTGTACCAGCAGCGCGCGCAGCGCCGAACAGCGTTGCCCGGCGCTGTTGAAGCCCGACTGCACCACGTCCAGCACCAGTTGCTCGGCGAGCGCCGAACTGTCGGCCAGCATGACGTTGAGTCCGCCGGTCTCGGCGATCAGCGTGCCGATGGCGCCGGGCCGCGCCGCCATCGATCGCTCGATGAGCCGCGCGGTTTCGGTCGAACCGGTGAACACCACGCCCGCGAGGCGCGGGTCCATGCTGAGCGCCGCGCCCACCTCGCCGCCCTCGCCCGGCACGAACTGCAGCACGTCGGCAGGCACACCCGCCTGCAGCAGCAGCCCCGTGGCATAGGCGGCGGTCAACGGAGTCTGCTCGGCCGGCTTGGCCACCACGGCATTGCCCGCGGCCAGCGCCGCCGCGACCTGGCCGGTGTAGATAGCCAGCGGAAAATTCCACGGGCTGATGCAGCCGAACACGCCCTTGCCGCGCAGCCGCAGCAGGTTGCGCTCGCCCGTGGGACCGGGCAGCGTGACCTCGTGTGAAAAATCGCGCCGCGCGCGCGACGCGTAGTACCGCAGGAAATCCACGGCCTCGCGCACTTCACCGACGGCATCCGGCAGCGTCTTGCCCGCTTCGCGCACGCAGCGCGCGATGAGCGCCGCGGTGTGTTCCTCGAAGAGCAGCGCGGCACGCTCGAGCACCGCTGCACGCGCTTCGCCGCCAGCCGCGTCCCAGTCTGCCTGTGCCGCCTGCGCCGCGGAGATCGCCGCGTCGACACCGGCCGCATCCGCGTTCGTGACCACGCCGATTTGCTCGGCCGTGGCGGCGGGATTGCGCAGCGGCTGGGTCTTGCCGGATTGGGCCTGGCCGGAAATCACCGGCGCCGCGCTCCAGCCCTGCTGCGAGGCGCGCTCGCAATCGCGCAGCAGCGCGTCCACGGCCTGTCCATCGGCGAAATTGAAACCCGCGGAATTGAGTCGCTCGGGCGCGAACAGGTTCAGCGGCAACGGGATGCGCGGATGCGCCACGCGCTCGAGTGCGTCGACTTCGGCCACCGGGTCAGCCACCACTTCCTCGGCCGGCAGGCTGGCATCGACGATGCGATTGACGAACGAGGTGTTGGCGCCGTTCTCCAGCAGGCGCCGCACCAGGTAGGGCAGCAGGTCCTCGTGGGCGCCGACCGGCGCGTAGACGCGGCACGCAAATCGTCCCCAAGGTCCGCGCACCACGCTGTCGTAGAGTTCCGCGCCCATGCCGTGCAGGCGCTGGAATTCGAAGCGATTCGCGTCCCCGCCGAAAACCTCGGCGACGTGCGCGATGGTGTGCGCATTGTGCGTGGCGAACTGCGGGTAGATACGCTCGCCGGCCGACTCGAGTAGTTTGGCGCAGGCGAGGTACGACACGTCGGTATTCGCCTTGCGCGTGAACACCGGGTAGCCCGCGAGGCCGCGTTCCTGCGCACGCTTGATCTCGCTGTCCCAGTAGGCGCCCTTGACCAGCCGTAGGGTGATGCGCCGGTCGCTGGCCTTGAGACGCCCGATGAGCCACTCGAGCGTGGCGTGCGCCCGCTTCTGGTAGGCCTGCACCGCGAGCCCGAAGCCCGCGTAACCGCGCGTGATCTCGCTCGACAGCAGCCGGTCGACCAGCAGCAGCGACAGTTCCAGCCGGTCGGCCTCCTCCGCATCGAGCGTCACACCGACGCCGGCGGCGCGCGCCTCGGCCACCAGTTGCTCGATCACCGGGTACAGCTCCCTCATCACTCGCGACGCCTGCGTGAACTCGTAGCGTGGATGCAGCGCCGACAGCTTGATCGAGATGCTGTGACGCGCGGTGATGGACTCGCGCATTTCCACCGCCTTGCCCACGGCGGCAATGGCCGCCGAATACTTGGCGCGGTAGCGCTCCGCGTCGGCGCGCGTCAGCGCCGCTTCGCCCAGCATGTCGAAGGAGTAGCGGTAATCGCGCTCCTCCTTGCCGGCGGCACGCGACAGCGCCGACTCGATGTCGCGGCCCATCACGAACTGGTGGCCGAGGATGCGCATGGCCTGCTTGAGCGCCGCGCGCGCCACCGGTTCACCGAGCCTCGAGACGAGCTTGCCGTACCAGGAGCGCGCCTCGCCCACTTCGTTACGGTCGAGCGCGACCACCCGGCCCGTCAGCATCAACCCCCACGTGGACGCATTGACGAGCATCGAATCGCTGTCCCCGAGGTGCTCGTCCCACGCGCCCGTCGGGATCTTGTCGGCGATCAACCGGTCGGCGGTTTCGCCGTCCGGGATACGCAGCAGCGCCTCGGCGAGGCACATGAGGATCACGCCCTCGCGCGAGGCGAGGTTGTATTGGCGCAGGAAGGCATCGAGCGCGCCGCCGCTGCCGCGCGCACCGCGCACCGCCTGCACCAGCGCGAGTGCGCGTGCTCCGACATCGCGACTGGCGCCCGGCGCGAGCCGCGCACGGTCGGCGAGCTCGCGCACAAGTGGCTGTTCTTCGGCGAGAAAAGTCGGGTTGATGACCCTTGCAACCCCATCGGGGCGCTCGAGCGGGGAAAAGGTTGTCATGGGCAAATTCTATTGAAATAGCAACGCAGCGTCCCTATACGTTGGTCCCATGAATTCCACCGTCCCGGCCGTCACCACGGCAACCTTTCCCCACGAAGTCGTCAATGCCTCCGCCTCGCAACCCGTGCTGGTGGATTTCTGGGCGCCCTGGTGCGGTCCCTGCCGCGCGCTCGGTCCCGTGCTCGAACAGGTCGCCGATGAGCACTCCGGCCAGATCAAGGTCGTCAAGGTGAACACCGACGAGAACCAGGACCTCGCGCAACAGTTTCAGATTCGCAGCATCCCGGCGGTCAAACTGTTCCGCAATGGCCGCGTGGTGGACGAGTTCGTGGGCGCGCTGCCGCTCGGCCACGTCCGGCAGTTCCTCGAGCCCCACCTGCCGCGCGCGTCGCAGGGCGAACACCAGGCCGCGCGCGATCTCGCCACCATCGGTGACTATGCCGGCGCCATCGACAGGCTTCGCCAGGTTGCCGCGAGCGACCCTGCCAACCTCGATGCACGCCGCGATCTGGCGCGTTACTTCGCACTGTCCGGCGACGTGGTGGCCGCCTCGCAAACCCTGGGGCAGCTTCCGCCGCAGGCGCAAAACGATTCGGCCTCCAATGCCGTGCGCGCCTTGATCCACTTCGCGGCATTGGCGTCCGAGGACGCCGCGCGCACCGATTCACTGCGCGCCGGCGCCGCGCGCTCGATCCTCGGCGGCAGTCCGGACGCGGCAGTCGAGTCCCTGTTGTCGCGCATGCAAGGCGATCGCGCCTTCGCGACGCGCGCCGGGCGCGAAGACCTGCTGCAGGCCTTTGCGCTACTGCCGCCGGATGATGCGCGCGTGCCCGGCTGGCGCCGCCGGCTCGCGGCGCTGCTCAACTGAAGTCGCTGAAGCAGGTGTTCAGTTGGCCGCCGCTTCCTGGCGCAGGCGCTCGGCCTCGGCGTGTCCGAGGTAACGCTGGATGACCACGCGCGCGACGTACAGCAGCGGGATCAGCACCACGGCCGCGGTCATCTTGTACACGTAGTTCACCGTGCCCACCGCGAGGAATTGCGGAATGGACCAGTGCTGCGGGCCGATGACGAAGGCGATGTACAGCACGATGAAACTGTCGATGAGCTGCGAGACCGCGGTCGACGCCGTGGCGCGCAACCACACGAACTTCTCCCCGGTCATCTTCAGGATGCGGTGGAAGATCACGACGTCGATGAGCTGGCCGACGATGAAGGCGACGATGGAGCCGCCAATGGTCCACAGTCCCTGGCCGAAGATCTGCGCGTAAGCCTTCTGGATATCGGGCACACCCATGCCGGCATTGATGTCCACCCAGAACCTGGCGGGCGCCAGCGAAATGGCCACGTAGGCGGCCAGAAACGCGTAGCAAATGAGCCCCACGGCGACCCACGAAATGAAGCGCACGCCGCGCACGCCGAAATATTCGTTGATGACGTCCGTCAGGATGAAGACGAACGGCCAGACGATGACGCCGGCGGTGAAGTTGAGCGTGCCGTTGATGCCGAACAAGGACCAGTTGAACGGCTCCGCGCCGAGCGTCGCCTCGAGCGCGAAGATCTTCACGCCGACGAATTCGCCGATGATGGCGTTGGTGAGGAAGAAGCCGGTAAGGATGATGAACAACCGGCTGGCGCGGGAGTCAATGGTGCGCATGGAAATCCGCCCCTAGTCCCGTCCACGCAGGCGTCGCAACTCGCGGCGCGCATGTTTGTCAGGACGTTCGTCGCTGCGCGGCGCAAAGGCCGCCGCCAGCCGTGACTGCTCGGAAAATTTCTCGCGCGCAGCCCGTGCCTTGTCGGTCTCCGCGTAACAAGCCTGCGCGATGGGCGCCGAACCCCGACGATCGGGAAGCTGCTTCACCTCGCATTCGAATTCGTAACCCGGCCGTGTGATGACCACCTGGTCACCGACGCGCACGCCGTGCGCGGGTTTCACGCGACGGCCGTTGATGTGCACCTTGCCGCCGCCCACGGCCTCGGCCGCCAGGGAACGTGATTTGTAAAGCCGCGTGCACCACAACCAGCGGTCGATGCGCAGCGACAGGCCACCGCCTTCACTCCCTTCGGACACTTCGCTTTCGTGCGGGTTGGGCATCGGGGCGCAAGTATAATGCGCGGCATCCCTTTTACCCGGTGCCAAAGAAAAATGGATGCCGCTTTCTACCAGCGCTTCGATTCACAGCTCGAGGAATTGCGCCAGCAGGGCCTGTTCAAGTCCGAGCGCGTGATCTCGAGTCCCCAGGCCGGGCAGATCCGGGTGAATGACGCGGATGTCATCAACCTGTGCGCTAACAACTACCTCGGGCTCGCCAGCCACCCGGCCATTCGCGAGGCCGCGCACCGTGCCATCGACCGCTTCGGTTACGGCATGGCCTCGGTGCGCTTCATCTGCGGTACGCAGACCGTGCACAAGCAGCTGGAAGCGGCGCTGTCGCGCTTCCTCGGCACCGAGGACACCATCCTGTATTCCTCGTGCTGGGACGCCAACGGCGGGCTGTTCGAGACCGTGCTCGGCGAGCAGGACGCCATCATCTCCGATGCGCTCAACCACGCCTCCATCATCGACGGCATCCGGCTCTGCAAGGCGCGTCGCCTGCGCTATGCGAATCGCAACCTCGCGGAGCTCGAGCAGCATCTGAAAGATACCCAGGACTGCCGCACGCGACTGGTCGCCACGGATGGCGTGTTCTCCATGGACGGCAGCATCGCGCCGTTGAAGGAGATCTGCGATCTCGCTGACAAATACGGCGCACTGGTCATGGTCGACGACTCCCATGCCACGGGATTCATGGGTGCCGGGGGTCGAGGCACGCCGGAACATTGCGGTGTCGGCGGACGCATCGACTTCCTCACGGGCACCTTCGGCAAGGCGCTGGGCGGCGGCAGCGGCGGCTACACCAGTGGCAAGGCCAATGCCATTGCCTGGTTGCGGCAGCGCTCGCGGCCCTATCTCTTCTCGAACAGCATCCCGCCGGTGGTCGCGGCCGTGACGTTGCGTGCGCTCGACTTGATCGAGCATTCGCCGGACATGCGCGCCACGCTGTTCGCCCATGCGCAGAAATTCCGCGCCGGCATGCAAGCTGCCGGATTCAAACTACTGCCCGGCGAGCATCCCATCATTCCCATCATGATTGGCGACGCCGCGCTGGCGGCGCGCTTCGCCGACCGGCTGCTGGGCGAAGGCGTGTACGTCATCGGCTTCTCCTTCCCGGTGGTGCCGCGCGGCGAAGCGCGCATCCGCACGCAGATGTCCGCCGGGCTCACCGCGGCGCAGCTCGATCGCGCCATGGCGGCGTTCATCAAGGTCGTGCGTGAACTGGAGTTGATCAAATGAAGGCCCTTCCATGAAAGCACTCGTCAAGAGCGAAGCGAAGCCCGGCATCTGGATGAAGGACATCGAGGTGCCGAAGGTCGGCCCGAACGACGTGCTGATCAAGATCGGCAAGACCGCGATCTGCGGCACCGACATGCACATCTACAACTGGGATGCGTGGGCGCAGAAGACCATTCCGGTGCCCATGGCGGTCGGCCACGAATACTTCGGCCGCATCGTCGACATGGGCAGCGAGGTGCGCGGCTTCTCGGTGGGTGACCGGGTGTCCGGCGAAGGCCACCTCACCTGCGGGTTCTGCCGCAATTGCCGCGCCGGTCGACGCCACCTGTGCCGCAACACCGTGGGTGTGGGCGTCGATCGACAGGGCTGCTTCGCCGAGTACCTGTCGATCCCCGCCAGCAATGCCTTCAAACTATCCGACGCGATCACCGACGACATCGCTAGCATCCTCGATCCCTTCGGCAATTCAACCCACACCGCGCTCGCCT
>Ga0134122_10004486_pt1 | contig 10363 bp, 2 predicted proteins | sample KB302_FD_96461 | JGI IMG/M metagenome (GOLD analysis project Ga0134122, IMG submission 96461) | Terrestrial soil microbial communities without Nitrogen fertilizer from Kellogg Biological Station, Michigan, USA - KB3-0-2 | ecosystem: Environmental > Terrestrial > Soil > Unclassified ... | reverse complement strand
TGTGGTGAAAGGTCGGGGCGGTCGGGAATTTTTTTGTCGCTTTTGAAATCTGCGATCCAGACCGAATCCGGCAAGATCGCAAACCGGTCGACGCGACCCGTATCCTCGAACGCAGAATCGAGAAATTTCGCGCCAATCGAAACTTCAGCACGGCCCAGAGGTCCGAACAGCGGCGTTAGTTCCGGATGATCGAGGATGGCGACGGCTTGTCCGATGAGCCTGTCATGAATTTCTTCAGAAAATTCGCTGGCAAAGTGAGCAAGATATCGTTTGGCGCGATCCTCCCGCTTGCCTCGATCAATCCCCGGCAATTCCTGCAATAAGCGATGGATCAGCTCGCCTTGCCGTCGCGCATCGCTGCGTATAGTTGCGGTACTGCTGAATGCGGATGACGGCCATGAATCGCCGGGCCGCAGGCCATCGAATCGGGCAGGGGCGATGTCTTGCCGGAGCCAACGAGGTTCGGACAATTTCTCTTCCACTTTCGATTTTGCTTTTCCGATTTCTTTGCCGTGCTTAAAGCGCCACCGCCATACTTTTTCCGAGAAACCGTATCCGGGTTCTGCAACCTGCACTAAGTCATTATCCTTTCCTTCAAGAGCATCACGCACAAGCCGGTACCAGCAATTGTCCGGCAGTTGCGAACTGTCCTGCTTCTTCGATAGGGCGCCGCAAACGACCAGCGCATCCCGCGTTCGCGTCAACGCAACATAAAGCAGGCGGTGCTGTTCTTGCTCTTCCTTTTCACGCGTTTCTTCTCGCGCCTTGCGGATCGCATCGCAATCGCTGTTTGCTGCAAGCGCCCAGACTAGATGTTTTGTACCGGACGACTTGCCGCCGACCGCCATCAGCGAGGGGTCGTAGCGGCCCCCTAGAACGGATGTGGTGTCCGCGAGCACGATAATCGGTGCCTCCAGACCCTTGACGCCGTGTACGGTCATTACGCGCACTGCGGTGCTTTCGACCTCAAGATCCCGTTTGATTTGCGAACCGCCGCGTCGCAGGAAAAAGAGAAACCCTTGCAAGGACGGTGTCTCGGTCGCCTCATAAGCGAGCGCAAGCGCAAGCAGCTCGTCCAGTGCGTCAGCGGCTTCCGAGCCCAATCTGTTCAGAAAGCGTTCGCGTCCCTTGTCGCGCCCCAGCACGCGGGAGATAAAATCGAAAGGACGAAGACGACGCGCTTCCGATCGCCAGCGAGTCAGTTTTTCTGCGGCTTCGCGAAATCGCGCCTCGGTTTGCGCCGCCGCCACAAGCGCTTCAAACAGCGTAGCCTTGCGATTTTGCGCGAGCCGATAAAGGTCATCCTCATCGAGGCCAAACAGTGGGCTCTTGAGCGCACAGGCAAGCGCGAAATCATCCGATTGAAGCAGCAAAGCGTCCCCGAGCGCTGCTATATCCATCACGGCAATATGTTCTGCGAGCTGAAGTCTGTCGGCTCCTGCGACCGGGATCTGCGCGCTCTTTAGTGCGCGCAAGACTGCCTCAAATAACGTTCCCCGGCGTCGCACCAGAATAATTATGTCACCGGCATTGGGCGCGCGTTGCCCTCCCGATTTCGGGTCGCCTATGGAAATACCGCCATCCAGCCAATGCTTCACGGCCTTGGCAATATTGCGAGCAAGGAGTGCGGGCGGGCTCGTTTCGCTTTGCTGGTCGAGCGGCGCATCCCAAGCGATCGCATCATCGCCGTCATCTGCCGGTGCAACTGCATCCCATAATTCGACTTGCGCGGGCGCATCGCGGCGGATGGCTGTGTGCATTGTGCGCGTCGCGTCTGGATCGCCTGAAAGCCCTCTGAATGCTTCGGGCCGCGCAAATACCGCATCCACAGCCTCGACAATTCCTCTTGCGGAGCGGAACGATAGATCGAGCATTTTGGGCTCGAACGTCTGTCCGGCCGCAGCCACGCTCTTGGCGAATATATTTCGCATTTCTCCGAAACTAGCGGGATCCGCGCCCTGAAACCGGAAGATCGATTGCTTTTCGTCGCCTACGGCAAAGATCGTGCGCGTACGGTTTTCACTCGCACCTTTGCCCGCGAAAAATTCCTTCGTCAGGCTTTCAATGACGCTCCACTGCTCAGGGCTGGTATCCTGCGCTTCGTCGATCAAAATATGATCGATACCGCCATCCAACTTGTATTGAACCCAGGCCGCGGCCTGGTTCTTCAGGAGGTCGACGGTCTTGCTGATGAGGTCGTCATAGTCGAGCGCACCGCGTGCAAGCTTCATCGTTTGATAGCGGCTGATAATCTCGCGCCCCAGTGTGTTGAGAGCTAACGTACGCTCGACAGCACAACCCGCTCGATACTTTTCGGCGAACGGAGAAATGCGATCGCGTTCGGTTAGAATCCTCGCGAATAATTCCGGCTCCTCGTTGCGCGCGGCTGCGCTGCCAAAACCGGCGTCGTCACGGAGCTTTCCTTTGTCGGTAAAGAAGACCCCTAAATAGAGGTCGATCGCAGAGTCCATGGTTGACGCCGCGGCCGCGGCCTCCAGATCAAGGCCGCGTTTCCGCGCGTTACCGTCCATTTGCCTAAGAGTTTCAGCAACGCCCGCCCATTCGCTGCGCGGCAAATTCCTTCCGTTGACGAGCTGTTGCTCGACAACCGAACGTGTCTCCCCGGATTTTAGCCCCAGCGCTTCAACAATCTCGCGCTCGGCGCGGGTGAGTCCATCTTGATCGAGCAGGTACTGCAACTTACCGCGGGCACGGACAACCTCGTCGAATACCTCTGCGATGCTTTTATCGGTTGCAACCGAAACTACGTGGTGTAGCGCCTTACCCAGTTCGCTTCGCGGCTCGCGGGCAGCACCCAGAAGTACGGAAGATCGTGCGCGATTGAGGAGATCTGCTTCACCAGACTCCTCCAGCACCTTAAATCCCGCCGGCACGCCGGCTTCAAAAGGAAATTGATGCAGGATACGATCGCAAAAAGCGTGGATCGTTTGCACCTTGAGCCCACCGGGGGTTTCGAGCGCCACAGCGAATAGTCGCCGCGCTATTGCGCGACGTTCCGCTGTTGGCGACGCGAGATCGAGCTGCCTAAGTTTTTGATCAAGCGCCGTATCGTCGAGAACGACCCACTCGCGGAGCGTCTTCAGCACTTCGTTCGCCATATGGGCTGCGGCAGCTTTGGTGAAGGTCAGGCAAAGAATGCGCGCCGGCGGCTCACCCTTTAGCAGCAGACGAATGACTCGACGCGAAAGCACATAGGTCTTGCCCGAGCCTGCGTTGGCCGAAACCCAGGCCGATACTGACGGGTCGGAAACAGCAAGCTGCGCCGCCCGCGTTTTCTCAGGAATTGGGGGCGCGTTCATTCGTCGCCTCCACTTGCGTCCGACCATTCCTTAATGCGCGCAAGATGGTCGTACTTGCCATAACGCAGGCGCCATTTCGGACGCGGGACCGAGCGGTAAGGTGTCTCTTGCTCCGCGTAACGAGCGAGTAGCGTCTTCAGTCTTTCCAGCGCGAATTCGCCAAGCTCGTTGCAAGTCGCAATGTGATGTTGATCAAGGAGTTTCTTGGATTGAGTACCGGCCATTTCCGGATTCAGGGATTGAACAACACCGGGCGGATTTCCTCCCGAGAGCTTGATAACCGCGATATCGCTGATTTTGATTCCATTCGGCACTTTCTCGAAACCGCCGGCGTTTACGATGGCAGCTTCAAGGGGCAATTGTGGTTCAAGACCGGTGACGGCCTGGCTAAGCGTTGGAACATTTCCGGTCTTGTAGTCATAAATGCCCACCGAACCGCCGTTGAAAAAGTCGATACGGTCGGCGCGCGCCGTTAGGGTAAATGGCCTCGCCGCGACGTTGAAAACGATCTTTCCAGAAATTTCAGCAAGCACCGATTTGATTTTACTCCGCCGCTTGGTTTCCTCGTCCGCGAACCATTGCGCTACACGCTCGAAGCGCGGCCACCAGATGGCGGAAGCGCCGGGAAAGCCGCGATAGGGTTCAAATGCGGCACGTCCGAATTTCAGAATCTCCACCAATGCGTCAGAGGGCATTGCCGCCGGAAACGCCCGCGTGAATTGGGCCAGCGCTTCGTGCAGGATTGTTCCGCGGTCGGCGGCACCCGGATCCGCATCGAGGTCGTCGAGCGGAATCAGACGAAGAATGTGCTTGGCGTAGATTGTGTACGGGTCGCGCACGAGATCGCGAATTTCCGTGACCGAGAGCTGCGACGGCCTGACTGCGACCGGGGGTCTCGGTGTTGGGGGCGATGCAGGCGCGTACTCTTCCTTTGATTGATCAAGCGCCTTTGCGAGTCGAAGCACTGCGCCGCCTCGCCTGCATGCGTGGTCCCAGGAATCGGCTGGCGCGACCGCCTCGATCCGCTGCCAGAAACGCGAGGCCACCGTCTCGGCTCCCGCTTGCCGTCGTGCCCTTGTCAGCACGAGATTACGTGCACCCGCCGCTTGCACAAAATCATGTGCAGAAAGGCCGATGCGCCGCTCGGGAAGATTGAGCCCGAGTTCGCGCCGCATCGGGCGATTAAGGAACGCGCCAGTGCGCGCCTCTGGCGGCCAGTTGCCCTCATTTAGTCCGCCGAGCACGACCCGGTCGAAGGTCACGAGTCGTGCTTCGAGCGGACCAAGAATCCGGATGCGCGATCGCGGATCGAGCAGCGGCCGAAGCGATTGACCCCGGATCAGTTCCGCAAAAACCTCTGCGTAATCGGAAAGCGAAAGATCGAATGCATCGGCCGATAGCTTGGAAAGTTCTTCGAACGTTACCGCTAGCTTCTGGACGTCGGGGCGTCGGTTCGCTTCGAAATCGAGACCGCACGCAGAGATCGCTTCGCAGTGCGCTTCGAGAATTCGCTGAAACGGCAATCGTCCGCTCTCTGCAAGTGCCGCGAGCTCCGACAACGCCTTGCCGATTCGGCTGGCCAAGTTGCTCGCTGCGTCCCAATCCGACAGCAGTAATCGCGCTTTCGGATCGCGCTGGTGGAATTTGTTATGTCTTTCGGCGTCGATTGCTTGCGTAAGGCCCTCTACTCCGGGCGCAGCTCTTGGCCCGCGCAAAACGGCTTGTTCGAGTGCGTCGACCGCCGATTCGTCTTGCTCGAAGCAGGACAACGGATGACGTAAGAGCGCGATGAGGGGGATAGGCGCCAGACTTTCGGCGGCTACATCGGCAACAAGCCGCGCGAAAGTCCCAGCTTCGGTATCGGAAAGCGGCAGGCCCGCCGAATCATCCGCATTGATTCCCCATCGCGTGAGCTCAGCTGCTACGCGTCGCGCAAGCGAACGGTCTGGCGTAACAAGGGCCGCGTGAGCTTCCTTTGCTTCGAGCGCTTCACGCAGACTGATTGCGATCGCAAGCGCCTCCTCGCGAGGATCGTCGGCCTCGACAATGGTGATACCTGAAAGCGGTTCGCTATTTGCGTTTGATACAATATTCAGCCGCCAGCGATCCGTAGTGGCCGTTGGCCGAAACGCTTCCGACAGCAAATTCTCGCGTGCAGGTTGCTGAGGTTCCGCAAGCGCCACGACATCGGCGCGCTTGATCTGAAGTTGATCGAGAAGCCGTTTCAATCCGAATTGCGGGTGTCCTTGGGACGGATCGATGTCTTTTCCGCCACCAATGAGACTGAAGGAAGTCTCGTCGAGATCCTTATCAAGACCGGGCAAAACAACGGCGCCATCAGGTCTATGCGCGATCGTGGCCATTAGTTTTGCGACAGCTGGCAATGTTCCGGTCGAACCCGCTGCGACTACCGGTCCGCCACCGCCCGCTTTGAGCCGTGTTGCTTCATGGGCGAGCAGTTCTTCGCGCCGTATCGTAGGGTCGAGAAGATTCTTTTCTGCAAGATACGCGGGCCAGTTTTCGCGTACGATACTCAGAAAATCGTGCGAGAGTTTCCAGTACTGGTCAAGATTCTCCGGAATGGCTTCATCGAACTTTTCAAAGGAAACTCCGGCGAGAGTGAGATCGTCGAGCACCCGTACCAGTTCGTCACTCAGCGCAAGCGCGGCGGCGGGTGTTGTCGCGATCAACGGTTCTGCGGCGGGATGTGTCCGCGCCCATGCCAGCACGAGTTTCGCGAGCACCAAACGCCTGTTCGTGTTTGAGATCGCTGGCAATCGCTCATCGCCGCCTGTTCCTTCAGCGAAGGCGATCTCGTCCTCATCGACGTCGGCGAGCGGCAGGATGCGCGGAAGCAACGCCGCGTCGCTGCCGAGAGCATCCAGTATGGCAAATCCGAATACGCGCGCGGCTCGGCGCGTAGGGAGATAAACGGTAACGTCCGAAAGCAGGAACGCGTCTTCGCGCGGCACAAAACCCGGTATGAGCCTGCCCTCGACGAGTGCCGCCGCAAGCGTCGGCAAGAAGGGCGCTGAAGGCGGGATTGTAAATACGCGGACGCGCGACTCGGCCATGCCTTATCTTGCCACGGATCAGGGCTTGGCGTGGCGCATCGCTTCTTCGGCGACAGCAATTGCAGCCGGTGTTCCCACATGCAGGAATAAGCCGTTCAGCTCCAATCCGAAAAGGCGCCCCGCTCCTTGCGCCCGATCAAATAGTTTTAGGAGCGGGAAGGGGCCAGTGGGAACGTTCTTGAACAGGCCAGGCGAAAGCATTGCTCCTCCCGCGTAAATGAAAGGTGCGCTTTCATGCGACAGGCGGCGACGCAGCTTCCCATCGGCTTCCATGAAATAGTCTGCGCGTCCTTCGTAACCGACGGCTCTCGCAGTTGGTGCAAGTAAGAGCAGCACGTCCATGCGCTTGGGATCGAATTTCTGCGCAAGTCGCGTGAGGTTCGATATCGGTCCCTCAAGCCAGAGACTGTCGGAATTGAGCAGCCAAAAAGGTGCATCGCCGAGATGAGGGAGCGCGTTTGCAATGCCGCCGCCAGTGTCGAGGAGCTGATGACGCTCGTCGGATAATATGATTTTCGGCCTGCTGCGCATTGCAAGATGCGCTTCCAACTGGTCCGCGAAGTGATGCAAATTGACGACCGCGGAGGGGATGCCGGCTGCGGCCAGACGATCGAGATTGTGATCGATCAAGGCGCGGCCCATGACTTCAACAAGCGCCTTCGGCTTGGTGTCAGTCAAAGGCTGCATTCGTGCGCCGATTCCCGCTGAGAGGACCATAGCGGTTTTTGCCATAGTGGGGCGGAAAGCGTCGTCCATGCTCAATCGCGACATCTCCAGTGCTCGCGGATTTGTTGCGGGCGGCGGGATATTCGATTCGTACCAGCTCTTGAGTTTGGCAAGCGAAGGGTGAGTAAGAGCGCGCATCAGGTAATTCCAGACGCGCGGGATATGAACGAGATATTGCGGCTTGCCGTCTCGGTTCGCGAGCCGCGCAAAAATCCCAAGAATTTTGGTCGCGCGTTGTGCACCGAGGACCATATAATGGCGTGCGAACTCGTCTGGATCGAAATCAGTGAAGACACGTCCCCGCCCTACGGCGTAACGCGACAAGAGCTCGAGTTCGAGCTCCGGCGATACGTCGACGCGTGCATCCATTAAAAGCGAGGCAACGTCATAGGCGGCCGGGCCCATGACCGCGTCCTGAAAATCAAGCAGACCTAGACGCAGAACTCCTTCGCGTTCGGGCAACCACAACAAATTAGGTGAATGAAAATCACGCAATACCCAGGTAGGCGGGGATGCAATGACTTCGCCGAGAACCGCGCGCCACAAGCCGATGAAATATTCGCGCAAGGGCGCGGGAAACGATCCGACGCCGCAATACGGCAAATACCAATCGAGCATCTGCTCCAATTCGATCAAAAAAGCATCAAGGTCGTAAATAGGGATTCGATGCTCGATCCGCGGTGAAACAGGCAGCACATCGGGCTGCGCGGCATTGTGTAAGGCAACTAGAACGTCGACGGCGCATGCATAACGATCCTCGATTGGAGCCGGCGGATCACGGGTCACGATTCCCTCGGTTCCGAAGTCCTCAATCACCAATAGGCCGTTCTCGATGTCAGCTGCGAAAATCTCTGGAGTGCTGAGCCCGCGCTCGCGCAAGGCGCGCGAGAACGCGACGAACGGCCGCACATTTTCTGCAAGATGTGCGATCGCGCTGTAGGATTTTCCGTTCTTGATTGGCGGCCCGTCGGGGCGCGCCGGCGAGTTCATCAGAATGGCCGTGCCTGAGGGCATTACCAACCGCTCGTAGCTGCGACTGGACGCATCACCCTGAATGTGCTGCCGCGTTACGTTGCCGAAACCGGATGTGTCGAGCAACTCGCGCACGGCGCGAAAGCGTGTGAGCCGGTCGGCCCAGATTCCGAAACCGGTGAGACGAACCTGCCGGGCGTTCGGGCCCATATCTCTAGCGAGTTCGAGAGCAATATTGAGACGGTCGGCGTGGATGAAGGCGCTTGCCCGCTCTGGCCACTCGACCATCACGGCAGCCCCTTCCGACGCCTCCTCCCATCCGAGTTCAGAGAGCTCCGCGAGCGTTTTCACACGATAAAGATCAACGTGCACGACGGGGAAGCGCGGAAGGGCGTAAACTTGCAAGAGGGTGAATGTAGGACTCGGCACCTCGAGCCGGGAATCATCCGCGAGTGCCCGGATGATCGCGCGTGCCAGTGTGGTTTTGCCGGCTCCGAGATAGCCCGTGAGCGTCACTAGATCGCCGGGCTCAAGCGTCATCGCTATATCGAGCGCAAGCCGCTTGGTGGCGGCTTCATCGGGCAAAAGGACATCCCAAGTCGTGCGCGGGGTGTTCGTAGTCAGCATCGGCTACCGTTATTCAGCCGCCTCGCGGTGAGACCGGGCGGTGATCGGAAATATACAGCTAACCGTGGTGCCGCGTCCGGGTTCTGAATCGATAGAAACGCTACCGCCGTGCAGCGCAATCAATGAGCGTACAATCGAAAGTCCCAATCCCGCACCCCGATGGGTCGAGCCGAGATGATGGCTTTCGAACAGATCAAATACGCGTTTCTTAATTTCCGGCGGGATGCCGGGACCCTTATCACTTACGCGAAAAGCGATCGTGTCTTTTTGCCGCTCAGCGGTCAAGGTTACGGTCTCGCCCGAGGGCGAGAACCCGATCGCATTCGACATCAGATTGAACAATATTTGCCGCACACGCTTTTCGTCGGCGACGAAACGCCCGATGTCCGAAGCCGCGCGAATATCGAGCTTGAGCGAGCGATCTGAAAGCCGGTCGCGCACGCCTTCTACCGCCGCGTTCATCGTGCTGCGGATATCAACATCGGATAGCTCGAGCGCCATCGCGCCCGCATCGATGGTTGCCAGGTCCAGAATGTCGTCGATGATGGCAAGAAGTGCCGAACTCGAATCGGCGATATGGCCGATATATTCGCGATGTTTCGGGGCGAGCGGGCCGATCGAAGGATCGTCAAGAAGCTGCGAGAAGCCAATGATCGTTGTCAGCGGCGAACGCAGTTCGTACGAAACATGATGTACAAAATTATTCTTGAGCACATCAGCAGCGACGAGAGCCTCATTGCGTTCAGTCAACGCGCGTTCGAAGCGGACGCTGTCGCTCACATCGCGGAAGGTAACGAGCGTGCCACCGTCCGGAAGCGGGACCGCAGCGCAATCGAGCATGCGGCTGTTGACACACTCTAGGCGAACTCCCAAAATTTCATGCCGATCGAGGCCCGTGACGGCGAGCTGAATCGCGGACCATGAATCGGATACCTTGATTCCTGCCTGTTCGGGCTTCGTGCCTTGAAGGAAGGGCCGGCACCATTGTGCGACTTTTTCGATATGCGGCTTTTCCGCCGCGGCAGCGGGAGACAACTTCCAAAGCGTGATGAAGGCGGGGTTGTAGAGTTTGAGGCGTCCGTCGGAACCGAACACGGCGACAGCTTCTGCCAACGCGTCCAGCGTTTCGCCCTGGGTTTGAATGAGGGCGTTATAGCGGCTCTCAAGCTCGATCCGCTCGGTGATATCGTCGAACAGGTAAGTAACCCCGCCCTCGGGATTGGGATTGGTGACGACGCGCAGCACGCGCCCGCCCGGCATGTGCCACCAGTGCTCCCTTGGCTCGATCGCACGATAGGCTTCGAACAGCTGCGTTCTCCAGCTGCGATAATCCGGCTGCTCTGGCAGTTTGCGATTTGCACGCAGACGGTGGAGCACTGATGAATCGGTGGGGCGATCGTCGAGGAACGCGGCATCCAACTCAAAAAGAGTCCGGTATGCGGTATTGTGAAAAACTAACCGCTCGTCCGCGCCAAAAATCGCAACGGCTGTGGCAAGCTCGTCAAGAGTGCGCCGGTGCGCCGATACGATGCGGCTGAGTTCCGCGCGTACTGTTTCAGCCTCGGTCATGTCGAGTCCGATGCCGGCCGATCCGCGCGGTCCACCCACTTCAATCACGTCGAGAACACGCCGCGAGCCGGCGAT
>Ga0134122_10004485_pt1 | contig 10364 bp, 9 predicted proteins | sample KB302_FD_96461 | JGI IMG/M metagenome (GOLD analysis project Ga0134122, IMG submission 96461) | Terrestrial soil microbial communities without Nitrogen fertilizer from Kellogg Biological Station, Michigan, USA - KB3-0-2 | ecosystem: Environmental > Terrestrial > Soil > Unclassified ... | reverse complement strand
CGGCATCAGCGGGCGCGGCATGGAGGTGCAGAGCGCGCTGTTCGAGAACAACGTGTTCCTGGTGGGCCAGCACATGCTGCAGTACGCGATCACCGGCAAGCCGGCCGCGCCGATGCCGGCGCGCATCAGCCCGTGGGCCATTTACGACGTGTTCACCGTGAAGGATGGCGAGCAGATCTTCCTGGCTGCGGTGAGCGACGCGCAATGGCTCACGTTCTGCGACGCGCTCGGCTTGGCCGACCTGAAGGCCGACCCGGCGCTGAAGACCAACAACGAGCGCGTGCGCGCGCGGCCGACGTTGCTGGCCGAGCTCGGCCGGCGGCTGAAGGAGTTCAGCGCCGCCGAGTTGTCGAGGCGCTTCGAAGCCGCCGGACTGCCGTTCGCGCCGATCATGAAGCCCGAGCAGTTGCTCGACGACCCGCACCTCAACGCCACCGGTGGCCTGGCCGACATCCTGCTCACCGACGGCGAGCGCGCCGGGCAGCCGGTGAAGGCCACGCTCTTTCCTTTCACGCTCGACGGCCAGCGGCCCGGCGTGCGCCTCAATCCGCCGCAGCGCGGCGAGCACACGCACGAGGTGCTGGCCGCGCTTGGCATCCCCGAGCCCGAGATCGACGCGCTGATCGACGCACGCGCGGTGGCTTGAAGGCGGCCGAGCGACGCCATGCGCCGACGCGGCGCGTGATTTCATTCCAACAGGAGACCTCGACGATGACGAGCAGACACAGCCGGCGCAACGTGCTGGCGTTGGCCATCGCGGCGCTGTCCGGCGCACCGGCGTTTGCGCAGCAGGCCGGCGACCGCACCGTGAAGTTCATCCTGCCCAACGCCACCGGCTCGGGCGTCGACGCGATCACGCGCGCCGCGCAGCCCGCGCTCGCCAAGGCGCTGGGCACCTCGGTGATCGTCGACAACCAGCCGGGCGCCGGTGGCATCGTCGGGCTGCAGGCGCTGGCGCGCTCGGCGCCCGACGGCTTCACGCTGAGCGTGGTGTCGAACAACGTCGTGATCTTCCCGAGCGTCTACAAGAGCATCCCGTTCGACATGCCGGGCGACTTCACGCCGATTGCCGTCTGCGGTGCGACGCCGATCGTGCTGGTGGTCAATCCGAACAAGGTGCCGGCCAAGGACCACCAGTCGTTCGCCGCACTGCTGAAGGCCAAGCCCGGCCAGTTCAATTACGGCTCGGGCGGCAACGGCACGATCCTGCACCTCACCGGCGAGCAGTACCTCGACGAGATCGGTGCCAAGGCCAACCACATTCCGTACAAGGGCGTGGGCCCGATGGTCACCGACCTGATCGGCGGCCAGATCGACTTCGGCACGCTGGCGCTGCCGAGCGTGCAGCAGCACATCAAGAGCGGCGCGCTGCGCGCCATCGGCGTCGGCGGGGCGCAGCGCTCGTCCGCAGCGCCGGAGATTCCGACCATTGCCGAGCAGGGCTTGCCGAGCTACGTGGTCGAGGCCTGGTTCGGCGTGCTCGGGCCCAAGGGCATGAGCGCGGCTGACGTCAAGCGCGTGCACGACGCGCTGGTGACTGCCTTCGCCGACCCGGCCGTCAAGGAGGCGATGACCAAGCAGGGCAACACGATCGACGTCAGCACCAGCGAGTTCGCGAAAGAGTACTTCCGCAGCGAGAAAGACAAGTACGCCAAGCTGGTGAAGAAGGCCGGCATCGAGCTGCAGTGACGACGCTCCGGTTCGCGCCGCGCCTGCTCTTCCTGAGCGCCGACCCGCAGCGGGTGCGCGCCCAGCTGGCTGGCACAGCGGCGACGCTGCCCAGCGCCGCGCCGCTGCGCGACGACGTCTCGACCGACGAGATCTCGCCGCTGCCCGCGATGGTGCACTTCGATGCCACGCTCGGTCGCTATCCGTACACCGGCTTCAAGACCGCCGGCGAGCAGCCCATCGGGCGCGACGCCGTGCGCCTTGCCGGCATCGAAGTCGTGGTCGCCGGCCGGCGCTACGGCAAGGGCAGCTCGCGCGAGCACAGCGTGGTGGCCGAAACGGCGGCCGGCGTGCGGCTGGTGATTGCCGAAAGTTTCGAGCGCATCTACCGGCAGAATGCCGACAACGTCGGGTTGCTGACCAGCACCGACTTCAGCCTGATCGAGCGCATTGCGCACGGCGAGGCGATCGATCTCGACGAGCTGCTGGCCGGACGCGACACGCTGACCGCGGCGATCGTGCGCAGCGGTGGCCTGCTGGCATACGGCAAGGCCAAGCTGCGCGCTGCGATGCCACCGCGCGCGGACAGCGACGATGGCGCGTCGCCCGCGCCGCGCACGCTGTTCCAAAAGATCGTGGACCGCCACACGATCGCCACCGCCGACACGCCGGCGCGACTGGCGGTCGGCGAGGGCGGTTTCGTGCGCGCCGACCTGCGCTTCATCCACGAGTACTACAGCGGCATGTGCGCGCACCTGCTGCAGCAGGCGTTCGGCAACGCGCTGCGACTGCACGAGCCCGACAGCATCGTGGCCTTCGAAGACCACCTGTCGTACGTGCATCGCAGCCCGGTGCATGTGTCCCAGGCACTGCTGGGCAACGTGGTGCGGCTGTCGCGCGCGCACCGTGCGTTCGTCGATCGCTTCGGCCTCACGCACCACGGCTACCTGCAGTCGCAGCTCGAGGCGGGCGACGCCGGCAACACCGGCTCGCAGGGCATCTCGCATGCGCTGGTGGCCGAGCGCTACGCGCTGCCCGGCCAACTGGTGGTCGGCACCGACTCGCACACCCCGCACTCCGGTGCGCTCGGCTGTGTCGCGTTCGGGGTCGGCACCACGGACATGGCCAACGCCTTCGTCACCGGTGCCGTGCGGCTGACGATGCCGCCGTCGCTGCGCGTCGAGTTGCACGGGCCGCTGCCGCCGGGCATCACCGCGAAGGACGTGGTGCTGCACCTGCTGGCATTGCCGGCGGTGCGCGCCGGCGACGGCGTCGGCAAGGTGTTCGAGTTCTGCGGCTCGGCGGTGCGCGCGATGTCGCTCGACGAACGCGCGACGCTGTGCAACATGGTGGCCGAGCTCGGGGGCCTCACCGGCCTGGTGGCGCCCGACGCGCAGACCGTGCGCTTCCTGCGCGAGCGGCGCGGCGTCGAGTTCCGCCTCGAGCCGTGGATGGCCAGCGACGTCGGTGCCGCCTATGCCGCGACGATCGAGGTCGATTGCACGCGCCTGTCGCCGATGGTGGCAGCGCCCGGCGATCCCGGGCACGGCGTGGCGCTGCGGGCGGTGAGCGAGCGGCCCCGCATCGACATCGCGTACGGCGGGTCGTGCACGGCGGGCAAGCGCGAGGACTTCGACCACTACCATGCAGTGCTGCGCTGGGCCGCCGACCGCGGACTGCGCGTGGCCGAAGGCGTCAAGCTCTACCTGCAGTTCGGCACCGTCGACGTGCGCGACCATTGCGTCGCGCAAGGCTACCTCGCGACGTTCGACGCCGTGGGTGCCGAGATCCTGCAGCCGGCGTGCGGGGCCTGCGCCAATTGCGGGCCGGGTGCCTCGGAGTCGAGCGTGCAGGTGACAGTCAGCGCGATCAACCGCAACTTTCCCGGTCGATCGGGTCCCGGTGACGTGTGGCTGGCCAGCCCGCCCACGGTGGCGGCCAGCGCCATCGCCGGCGAGCTGGCGTCGTTCGACGAACTGCAGCGGCGCTTCGCCAACGCGTGAGAGAAAGCCGCGCGCGGCCTCTGTGCGAGACTTCGGGCCCCCAGGTGGTCCGGGTGCGCGCCCGAGCGCGCGTGGCTCCGCCGCACGCCCGATGAGCCAGCCCGCCACCGCACTCAAGCCGCAAGCCTTTTTCGCCCTGCTGTTGCTGGCCTGCACCTTCGCCAGCAACCACATCGCCGCGCGCGTCGCGTTCGACCACGGGGTCGACGTCGTCACCGCGGTGGCGGTGCGCAGCCTGGCGACCGCGCTGGTGGTGTCGCTTCTGGTGCTGTGGCAAGGCGTCTCGCTCAAGCACACCGCGCGTCATCGGCGCTTCATGGTGCTGATCGCGCTGCTGGTCACGGTGCAGAGCGTGTGCCTGTACGCCGCGGTGGCGCGCATGCCGGTGGGGCTGGCGCTGCTGGTGTTCAACAGCTATCCGATCTGGGCCACGCTGGCGGCGCGTCTGTTTTATGGCCGCCGGCCCGAACGGGCCGCGCTGATCGCGATGCCGGTGATCCTGCTCGGGCTGGTGCTGGCGCTCGACGTCGTGCACTTGTTCGGCGGCGCACCGGCGCGCGATGCGGCGCTCGGCCCCGGTGTGCTGTTCGCGCTCGGCGCGGCCAGCAGCTTCGGCCTCGTGCTGGCGCTCACGCAGCACGAGGTGGCCGACCTCGACGGCCGCGCGCGCAGCGCGTTCACGATGGGCGTGGTCGGCGCGCTGGCGCTGGCGGCGGGCCTGTCGACCGGTGGCCTGCACTGGCCCGACGCCAGCGCCGGCTGGTGGGGCCTGGCGGCGCTCAGCGTGCTGTACGGAATCGCGTTCACGGCGGTGTTCACGCTGCTGCCCAAGCTGGGCGCGGTCAGCAACTCGCCGATCCTCAACGTCGAGCCGGTGGCGGCGCTGGTGCTGGGCTCGCTGGTGCTCGGTCAGGTGGTGAGTCCGCTGCAGTGGCTGGGCGCGCTGATCGTGGTCGGCGCGGTGATGGCGCTGGGCTTGCGCAAGCGCTGAGCGATGGTGCAGGCATTCCTCTGGTCCACCGGCGTGGTTGCGCTCGGGGAGATGGGCGACAAGACGCAGTTGCTCGCTCTGGTGCTGGCCACGCGCTTCAAGCGGCCCTGGACGATCGTGGCTGGCATCGCGGTGGCCACGCTGGTGAACCATGCGTTCGCCGGCTTGCTCGGCCACTGGATCGCACAGCAGCTCGGCGCCACAGCGCTGCGCTGGGGCGTCGGACTGGGCTTCATCGCGATGGCCGCGTGGATGCTGGTGCCCGACCGGCTCGACGACGACGCTGCCGCCGTGCGCGGCGGACACTGGGGCGTCTTCGTCACGACGGTGGTGGCCTTCTTTCTCGCCGAGATGGGCGACAAGACGCAGCTGGCGACGGTGGCGCTGGCGGCGCGCTTCGCCGACCTGCCGAGCGTGGTGGCCGGCACCACCGCGGGGCTGCTGCTGGCCGACGCGCCGGTGGTGTGGCTGGGCGACCTGCTGTCGCGGCGCCTGCCGATGACGTTGCTGCATCGCCTGGCGGCATTGCTGATGGCGCTGATGGGCGTGCTCGCGCTCGCCAATGTCGGGGCGTGTTCGACTAGCTGCGCGGGTTCAGCCGTGGGTCGCGTGGTCGAGCGCCTGCGCCACGTGCCCGCGCAGCGCGCGCAGCGCCGCCAGTTCGGTGCCCGGCGTGGCCATCGCGGCCCACAGCAGCGTGCTGAGCGCGCCCGCGGCGGCGTCGATGTCGATCGGCTTCTTGCTCGACACCGCCTCCCACAGCATCTGCTCCATCGGCCCCAGGACCAGCGAGCGCAGCAGGCGCAGCGGCACGTCGGCGCGGATCGAACCGTCGGCCTGGCCGCGCGACAGCAGATCCATCAGCGGCGTTGTGTAGCGCCGGTGCAGCGGCAGCACCGCGGCGCCGAGGTCGGCCGCGCCCTTGTCGCGCCCCTCGGACAGCACCAGCGCGCACATGCCTGTGCCGCGCCCGAGGAACAGCCGCAGGTGCGCATGCACGAAGAACTCGAGCTGCGCGCGCACCGGCTTGCGCCGGGGCACGCCCTCGGCGATCTCGGCCGTGATCTCGTCGTACCAGTCGCTGATGACGCGCACGCACAGCTCGCGCTTGCCGTGGAAGTAGGTGAACACCGTGGCTTCGCTGATCGCGAGCCGTTGCGCGATCTCGGTGATGGTGGCGCGCTCGTAGCCGCGCTCGGAAAACACCTCGCGGCCGACGCGCACGATGTCGCGCACCCGCTGCTCGGCCTTGGCACCCGCGGGGGAACGGCGCGGCGGCGCGCGGCCGCCGGATGCGGCGGCGCCACGCACCTTGCGCGTCGCGTTCATCGGATGCCTAGGCGGTGGCCGTGCTGGCGATCAGCGCCTGCGCCTTGCCGATCACGCCGGCGCTGAAGGCGGCCGACTTGCGCCGAACCGTGTCGAGGTGCACCGCCTTCAGCGTGGTGCGCGCGGCCACGCTGGCGGTGGCCTCGTCGACCATCTCGTGCTCGAAGCGCAGGCTGCGCTCCTTGACCTCGAGCACGCGGGTGCGCACGCTGACCACCGCGCCCGCGTGCAGCTCCTGCAGGTAGGAGATGTGCTGATCCACCGCGGCCATGCCGCGCTGCGCGCTCTGCAGGTACGGGCGCGTCAGGCCGATCGCATGGAAGAGGTGCCAGGTGGCCTCGTCGAACTTGCCGACGTACCACATCACGTTCATGTGGCCCACGTGGTCGCAATGCCAGGGGTAGACGGTGCCGCGGTAGGTGAGGAGCGCTTCGTTCATGGCAAAGAGGTCGGATGGAACGGAGTTGAGTATGGCTCAAGAAAGGCTTGAGCCGCAACCCGTCCCCTGCTACGCTTGCAACTCCATCGCGGATTGGCGGGCCTTGAATCGCCAGAATTGAGCCAGGCTCAATCCGAGCCTCGGCAGAGGAGACCCCTGTGTTCGAGTCCACCTTCCAGATCGACCTCGGCCCCGACGTCACGATGCTGCGCGACGCGGTGCGCGACTTCGCGCAGCACGAGATCGCGCCGCGCGCCGCGGCCATCGACGGCGCCAATGAATTCCCGGCCGACCTGTGGCGCAAGCTCGGCGAGCTCGGCGTGATGGGGCTCACCGTCGAGGAGGCCTACGGCGGCACGGCGATGGGCTACCTCGCGCACATGGTGGCGATGGAGGAGATCAGCCGCGCCAGCGCCTCGGTGGGCCTGAGCTACGGCGCGCACTCCAACCTGTGCGTCAATCAGATCCACCGCAACGGCAGCGAAGCGCAGAAGAAGAAGTACCTGCCCAAGCTGATCAGCGGCGAGCACGTCGGTGCGCTGGCGATGAGCGAGCCCGGTGCCGGCTCGGACGTCGTCAGCATGACGCTGAAGGCCGAGCGGCGCGGCGACCGCTACCTGCTCAACGGCAGCAAGATGTGGATCACCAACGGCGGCGATGCCGACACGCTGATCGTCTACGCCAAGACCGACGTCAACGCCGGCCCGAGCGGCATCACTGCGTTCATCATCGAGAAAGGAGCGAAGGGGCTGAACTTCGGCAAGAAGCTCGACAAGCTCGGCATGCGCGGCTCGAACACGTGGCCGATCTTCTTCGAGGACTGCGAGGTGCCGGCCGAGAACGTCCTCGGCGCCGAGGGCGGTGGCGTCAAGGTGCTGATGAGCGGGCTCGACTACGAGCGCGCCGTGCTCTCGGGCGGGCCGCTCGGGATCATGGCGGCGTGCCTGGACTCGGTGCTGCCGTTCGTGCACGAGCGCAAGCAATTCGGCCAGTCGATCGGCGAGTTCCAGCTGATGCAGGGCAAGGTCGCCGACATGTACTCGACGTGGTCGGCGTGCCGCGCCTACGTCTACGCGGTCGGCCGCGCGTGCGACCGCGGCGACCACGCGCGGACGCTGCGCAAGGACGCCGCCGGAGCGATCCTGTATTCGGCGGAGAAGGCGACGTGGATGGCAGGCGAGGCGATCCAGGCGCTCGGCGGCGTCGGCTACACCAACGAGTACCCGGTCGGACGCTTGTGGCGCGATGCCAAGCTATACGAGATCGGCGCCGGGACGAGCGAGATCCGGCGGATGCTGATCGGGCGGGAGCTGTATGCAGAGAGCATGTGAGCGCGGCTGAGCACTCGCGGCCGTCCCGACGCGGCGGACGCTCCCGGGTCTGTCCAAGCGCGCATCGATTGCAATCGAAATCGCCGTCGCGTTGCCTGAAGGCAGCGCGAAATGCGCCCTGGGTGCAATGGAGCTCTCTCCAAGCCAAGGGACCGTTGCATGCAATCGACTCTCTCGCGCCACGACATCGGTTCGTTCGTGCTCGCCGCCACGCTGCTTCTCACGGCGGGGTGCGCGACCGCGCCGGAGCCGCGTGGCCAACCTGCCCAGGGCGAGTCCGTTCCTGCCCTGCAATGCGCTCAGCTCCACGACGAGATCGCGCGGACCGAGCAGGCGCGCAGCGCTGCGGCGGAGCAGAGCGGCAATGCCTGGAAGGCAGTCGTTCCGGTTGTCGTGCTGGCTCAGAAGGCAAGCAGCACGGCCGCCGTCCATGAGGCCGAGCGCAAGCTCGCCACCCTGAAGGTCCAGGCACGGGGCTGCGAAACCGCGTGAGAGGCGCCGACCCGCACGGCGAGCGACGCGCGAACCCGCCGATCGAACGTGCCGGTCGGGGAGTCGGAGCTAGCGGACGTCGTCGATGTTCACCGCGAGTCGCTCTGCGTAGAGAGCGAGGGTGCGCTGCCACGCCGGGCGCGCGAGACAGCGCTCGTAGTAGGCCTTGACCTTCGGAAAGGGCGCCATCAGGTCGGTCTTGCGGATGCCGCGCAGGACGCCGGCCATCAGGATGTCGGCCACCGTGAAGTCGGCGCACGCGATCCACTCGCGGCCTTCGAGGCGGCGTTCGAGATCGCCGAGCCAGCGCTCAGCGAGCTTGCGCACGTCCGCGCGCAGCCCGGGGGCGGCGTTGCCCTTGTCGAAGATCTCGATGAGGTCGAGGCACGCCAACGTCGTTCCGACGGTGCTCACCGCGGCGATGCACCACTGGGCAACGCGGGTGCGGCCCTCGCGGTCTGCCGGAGCGAGCCTGCCCGCTTTCTCGGCGAGGTAGAGAGCGATCGCCGCCGATTCGGCGACGACGAAGCCATCGTCGTCGATGACCGGCACCTGGCGAAACGGACTGATCCGGCGGTACGCTTCACCGTCGAGCTCGCCGCCGGTGTGGTCGAGCGCGTGCACTTGGTAGGGCAGGCCGGTCTCCTCGAGCGCCCACTGCGCCCAGAGGTCCTTGGTCTCGCCGATTCCGGCTGGAAAGATGCGTCCGAAGCCGTAGAGCGTGATCATTTCGTTCGTCGCTTTGGCTAGTGCGCCGGCGGCGCGTGCTTTGCGAAGGTCGCGAGCTGCGCCGCGAGCGCCTTGACGAACGCCGGCCGCTCCTCGTTGCGCTTCTTGTAGGCGTCGAGCGTCGGCCGTTGCGCGACGAAGTCGGTGTTGCGCAGCTGGCGCAGGACCGTCGTCATCAGCAGGTCGGCGGCGCTGAAGCGGTCGGCGACGAGGTGCTCGCGCTCGCCCAGGAAGCGGGCGAGGTTGTCGAGCCGCGTGCCGACCCAGCCGGCGACGGTGTCGCGCAACGGCTTCGCCCCGTCGGGAACGCCGCCCGGCTGCGTGCTCATGAAGTTGAGCATCATGACCGGCGGCTCGACGCTGTTGAGCGCAGCGAGCACCCAGGTGCGGACGCGCTCGCGCTCATGGCCGTCGTCGGGCATCAGCGCCGGCGAGCGCTCGGCGATGTGGAGGACGATCGCCCCCGACTCGAACATCGCGGTCTCGTCCTCCTCGAGCACCGGCACCTGCCCGAACGGCTGCAGCGCGCGGTAGCGGTCGCTCTTCTGGTCTTCGGGACCGATCAGATGCTCCTCGTACGGCAGGCCGGCCTCTTCGAGCGCCCAGCGCACGCGCAGGTCGCGGACCAGCCCCTGCGCGAACGGCGGCACCCAGCGGAACGCGGTGACACGGATCATGGCGGCTCCTCGTCGGTCGGGTCCCGATGGTGCCACGGCGATCCGACGGTAAGCTCGCCATTCCCGACCTTCAGAGAACGAGCAGAGACCCGCATGGCCGCGTTGACCTCGCGCATCGACACGCGATCGGATGACTTCCGCAGCAACCGCGACGCGCTCGCGCGCCAGGTCGCCGACCTGCGCGCGAAGGCGACCGAGGTCGCGCAGGGCGGCGACGCCAAGTCGCGCGAGCGCCACGTCGCGCGCGGCAAGCTGTTGCCGCGCGAGCGCGTCGACGGCCTGCTCGACCCGGGTGCGCCGTTCCTCGAGATCGGCCAGCTCGCGGCGTACGACATGTACGACGGCGAGGCGCCTTCGGCCGGAATGATCGCCGGCATCGGCCGCGTTCACGGCCAGGAGGTCATGATCGTCGCCAACGACGCGACGGTGAAGGGCGGCACGTACTACCCGATGACCGTCAAGAAGCACCTGCGCGCGCAGGAGATCGCGCAGCAGAATCGGTTGCCGTGCATCTACCTCGTCGACTCCGGCGGTGCGTTCCTGCCGCGCCAGGACGAGGTCTTCCCGGACCGGGATCACTTCGGTCGGATCTTCTACAACCAAGCGCGGCTCTCGTCGCTCAAGATCCCGCAGCTTGCGGCGGTGATGGGCTCGTGCACGGCGGGCGGCGCCTACGTACCAGCGATGAGCGACGAGACAGTCATT
>Ga0134122_10004484_pt1 | contig 10368 bp, 4 predicted proteins | sample KB302_FD_96461 | JGI IMG/M metagenome (GOLD analysis project Ga0134122, IMG submission 96461) | Terrestrial soil microbial communities without Nitrogen fertilizer from Kellogg Biological Station, Michigan, USA - KB3-0-2 | ecosystem: Environmental > Terrestrial > Soil > Unclassified ... | reverse complement strand
CCCACCGAGTCGAAGTCCTGCAGCACCGACATGCGCTGCGCCTCCTTGCTCAGCTCCGCGACATCCACCTTGTCGCCCGCCTTGATGTCCGAGCGGCTGGCGAGGAATTTCGGATCCACGCGCTTCAGGCCCTCGAAGCGCACGTCCGCGAGCCGCGTTTCAATGCCCTGCGAGCGCGTCACGCGGTCGCGCCAGGCGACGTACTGCGCCTCCGGCACGGCGAACTGCGCCAGCTCACCGGTCTTTTCACGCGCCGCCGCCTCGCCGAGCGGAATCGTGTCCGGCACGCGCTCGAAGTCGGCGGTGGTGATGTCACCCATGTGCACGTCGATGCGCACGTCGCCCGGCCTGATCGTCTGCAACTGCAGCGTCTCGTTGGCCTCGATCATCACGTCCATGGTGCGCGACAGCAGCTGGGTCGCGGTACGCAGGCGCTTGGGATCGATGTCCGGCTCGACCAGGTTCACCACGATCACGTGGTCGGCGCACAGGTCGCGCGCCACGTCGATGGGGATGTTCCGCACCAGGCCGCCGTCATTGAGGATCATGTCGTCCTTCAAAACCGGCGCGAACGCACCCGGAATCGCCATGCTGGCGCGCATGGCCGTCGCCAGGTCGCCCTTGTCCAGCACCACCATCTTGCCGGTGACCATGTCCGTGGCGACGGCGCGGTACGGAATCGGCAGCTTGTCGAACTGGCTGACCGCGCGCGCACTGGCGACATAGGTGCGCAGCAGGTCTTCGATGTTGCTGGTGTTCACCAGGCCGCCTGGCAGGGTGACGCCATCGGGCGTGATGCCGAATTCGAAATCATTGCTGTAGGTGGCGCCGGCGCGTTTCTGCTCGATGGGTTCGAGGTCGCGGCGACCCTGGCTACCCACCACTTTCTTCCAGTCGATGGTGGTGACGAAGGTCTCGAGGTCCTTGGCGGGAATTCCGGAGGCGTAGCCGCCACCCACCAGCGCACCCATGCTGGTGCCGGCGATGCAGTCGATGGGGACGTGCAGTTCTTCCAGCACCTTGAGCACGCCCACGTGCGCGCCACCCTTGGCGCCGCCGCCGGCGAGCACCAGGCCGATGCGCGGTCGACTGCCCTGCGCTTCAGCCGCGTGCGTGGGCCAGGACGCGGCCAGGACGGCCGCGCCCGCAAGCGCGATTGTGGTGCGCGCCAACCATGGAGACACTCTGGGCAACATGCCAATCAATCTGGTCGGTAGAAGCCTCAAGCGCCATAAGCACTGGGGGCATTGCCCGATCAGCGGGCCCGTTCCCGGGGGTCAGAAGCTGTATCCGGCCTTGAGTACCGGCCCAAAATTCTGGATGTCGTAAACAAAGCGGTCGACGCCGCTGCCCTGGTCGTAGTCGAAGTCCATGAAGCGATAACCGATCACGAACTGCCATTTGTCCGAGTGGTGATAGACGATGTCCGCCTGGATCTGCCAGAACAGATCCGAGCCCACGCCGAAGCCGCCAACATTGAAACGGAACTGCCCAAACCACTTGTCGCCGTAAGGAAACGTGGCGCGCGCCACGATGGTGGGGTCGATCCAGTCCTCGGTCATGCTGACGCTGCGCGTGTTCGTGCCGAGCACCGTATCGAAGGTCATGTCCACGTCGGCGTCGATCTTGTTGTACACCGCCGAAAGGCCGAGCTCGAAGTACTTCGAGAGCCGGCGCATGGCGGCCAGCTCGAAGCCGACCTGGGACATCTGCGCCTTGCCGTCGCTCACGATGTCGTTGGGCGTGAGATCGGATTCCAGGTCCATGTACAGCAGGTCGGAGCTGAACATCCACTTGTCGTTGTGCGCTTCGAAATACAACATCGCGCCCATCTGCAGGTGGCTGAAGATGTCGCTCGGGTCTTCGTCGACCGGCGCGGGCGGCAGATCGGCGACTCCCACCTCGCCCTTCATGTTTGGAAACATGAGGTAGGGCTCGACGAGGAAATTCCAGCCGCCCTGCTGCGCGTCCTGTGCCTGGACGCAGTTGGCTGCAAAACCGGCGAGGATCGCTGGCAATAGAAGAACGCGCGCTTTCATGCGCTCACTGTGAAGGCGCCGGCCGCGGGCCGCCATAAGCACTGCGGGCACTGGCCGCCGGCGCGAGCTAAGATTCGCGCCGTGCAACAGTCCCTCGCGAACCACACGCCCATGATGCAGCAATACCTGCGCATCAAGGCCGAGTACCCCAACGCCCTGGTGTTCTACCGCATGGGCGATTTCTACGAACTCTTCTATGACGACGCGCGGCGTGCCGCCCGGCTCATCGACATCACGCTGACCTCGCGCGGCCAGTCGGCCGGCGAGCCGATTCCGATGGCGGGCGTGCCGCATCACAGCGTCGACACGTATCTCGCGCGCCTGGTGCGCAAGGGCGAGTCGGTGGCGATCTGCGAGCAGATTGGCCCTTCTTTCGAAAGAGAGGGGGCGAAGTCCAAGGGCCCGGTCGAGCGCCAGGTGGTGCGTGTGGTCACGCCCGGCACCGTCACCGACGATGCGTTGCTGGACCAGCGCCGCGAGACCCTGTTAGCCGCGGTAACGCGCCGGCCCGGCAAGGACACCTCTATATATGGCCTTGCGTGGCTGGATCTCGCCGCGGGACGCTTCACGGTGCTCGAAGCCGACGGCGATGCCGCGCTGCTGGCCGAGCTCGAGCGGCTCAAGCCCGCCGAACTACTGGTGCCCGAGGATCACGCGCGCGAGCTCGGCGCCCTGGTGGATGGCGCGGCGCGCGTGCGCCCGCCCTGGCATTTCGAACTTTCCAGCGCCTCCCGACTGCTGACGGATCAGCTCGGCACGCTCGACCTGCGCGGCTTCGGCGCCGACGACCTGCCGCTGGCCATCGGCGCCGCCGGCGCGCTGCTGCAATACGTGCGCGAGACGCAGAAGACCGCGCTGCCGCACATCACGCGCCTCGCGGTCGAGGAGCGCGGCGACGCGCTGCAGCTCGACGCCGCCACGCGCCGCAACCTGGAGATCGACGCGTCGCTGTCGGGCCAGGATTCCGCCACGCTTTTCGCACTGCTGGACGCCACCGTGACGCCCATGGGCTCGCGTTGCCTGCGCCGCTGGCTGAACCGGCCGCTCACCGACCAGCAGGAACTGCGCCGCCGCTTCCAGGCGCTGGCGCTGCTGGTGGACGCGCGCCGCTTCGAGGGCCTGCGCGAACCGCTGCGCGCCATCGGCGACGTGGAGCGCATCCTGGCGCGCGTGGCGTTGCGCAGCGCGCGGCCGCGCGACCTGACGGCCCTGCGTGCATCGATCGGTGCGCTGCCCGGGCTGCGCGCGGCGCTGAGGCGCATCGAGGCGCCGCTCATCGCCGAGCTCACGGCCGCGGTGAACGAGCACGCGGATGTGGCCGAGTTGCTGCACCGGGCCATCACCGAGGAGCCTTCGGTGCAGCTGCGCGACGGCGACGTGATCGCGCCCGGCTACGATGCCGAACTCGACGAGCTGCGCCGCATCTCCTCGCACACCGACGACTTCCTGCTCGAGCTCGAACGGCGCGAGCGCGAGCGCTCGGGGATCTCCTCGCTGCGACTCGCCTACAACCGCGTCTCGGGCTTCTATATAGAAGTGAACCGCTCGCAGGCGGATCACGTGCCCAAGGATTACATCCGCCGCCAGACCGTGAAGAATGCCGAGCGCTTCATCACGCCCGAGCTCAAGAGCTTCGAGGACAAGGTGCTGGGCGCGCGCGAGAAGTCGCTGGCGCGCGAACGCGAGTTGTACGACGAAGTGCTGACCCAGCTGATCGACCGCCTCGGCGCGCTGCAGGCCACGGCGTCCGCGCTGGCCTCGCTCGACTGCCTCGCGGCGCTGGCCGAACGCGCCGCGCAGCTCGGTTGGACCGAACCGAGGCTGGTGAGCGATGCGCGGCTCGAGATCCGCGGCGGCCGCCACCCGGTGGTCGAGCACTTCATCGACACGCCGTTCGTGCCCAACGATCTGGTGCTCGACGGCTCGCGACGCATGCTGATCGTCACCGGCCCGAACATGGGCGGCAAGAGCACCTACATGCGCCAGGGCGCGTTGATCGTGCTGCTCGCCCACATCGGCAGCTTCGTGCCCGCCGAACAGGCGACGCTCGGGCCCATCGACCGAATCTTCACGCGCATCGGCGCGGGTGACGATCTCGCCGGTGGCCGCTCCACGTTCATGGTGGAGATGACCGAGGCCGCGAACATCCTCAACAACGCCACCGACCGTAGCCTCATCCTGATGGACGAGATCGGCCGTGGCACCAGCACCTTCGATGGCCTGTCGCTGGCCTGGGCGGTAGCGCGCCACATCGCGCGTGTCAATCGCAGTTTCTCGTTGTTTGCAACACATTACTTCGAGCTCACCAGTCTCGCGAACGAGATCGACGGCATCGCCAACGTGCACCTCGATGCCACCGAGCATCGCGACGGCATCGTGTTCCTGCACGCGGTCAAGGAAGGGCCCGCCAGTCGCAGCTACGGTCTCGCGGTGGCGCAGCTCGCCGGCGTGCCGCGCGAGGTGATCGCGGCGGCGCGCGAATATCTCGCGGCGCTGGAGACCGGCGCCGGTCAACGGGCGCAAGACCCGAACGCAACCACCAATCCCCGTGGACGTCGCACCACCGAGCGCACGGCGCAGGCCCAACTACCCCTCGAACCGCCCGGGCCACCGCCGGTGGATCCGCGGCTGCAGGAAATCGAGGCGGCGCTGCGCGCGCTCAATGCAGACGAGCTGACGCCGCGCGCGGCGCTGGATCACATTTACAGGCTGCGCGCCCTGCTAGGTTGAGAACAGGTCCAGCGCGCGTCATCAGAACGCAACCCGCGGCAGATATCCCGGCAGTTAGCCACTAACCAGTTGCGCTGCCGTAATATGTCCGGCGGCCGACGGGCCGTACAGGGAGTACCAGATGATCCGCATGTTCGCTCGCGCGTTCGCAGGCGTCCTCGTGTTGTTGTTCGGCGTGGCCTCGGTCCAGGCCCAGACCATGGAGATCTTCGCGGGCGGCGGCCGCTTCGCGAACCTCCCGGGTACCGAGATAGGGTTGCAGGTGCGCGATCTCGTGCGGGGGCCGGACGGGTACATCTACGTGCTCGACCCCAACAAGTTCGTGATGCGATTCGATCCGGTGGCAGGAACGATCACCGCCCTGCCTCTCACACCGGCGCATCCCGACGGGGTGAATGCCGACTTCGGATATCCCGACACGATGGCGTTCGATTCCGCGGGCGACTTGTACGTGGCCACTTCCGGGCGGCTGTACCGCTTCAACGTGACGTCCGGTGAGCGTGTCGATGTCGGCCCGCTGCCCGACGCCGACCAGATGGCATTCGCCGCGAACGGCACGCTCTATTTCGTGACGCCGGATGACTCGCGAATCCGCGCACGCGCGCCGAGCGGCGAGATCAGCGTCGTTGCCGGCACCGGGGCGTCGGGATTCAGCGGTGATGGCGGTCCCGCGTTGGAGGCCATGCTGGCGTACCCGCGGAATCTCGCGATCGCTTCGAACGGCGACATTTACTTCGCGGATGGCAACAACTACCGGGTGCGCCGGATCGACATCGTCACCGGCATCATCAGCACGGTCGCCGGCACGGGTGAGTGGGAATTCAATGCCGAAGGTCTGCCGGCCACGCAAACCAACATGGCGCCGAACTGGGTGGCCTTCGATCCCGCCGGCAACCTGCTCATCGGAGATTCATATCGCCTGTTGCGCGTGGATGCCACGAGCGGTCTCGTCAGCTCGATCGCTGGCATCGGCACTTACTACGGCGGCGGCGGCGACGGTGGCCTGGCGACCGCGGCGCTGATCGTCATGCCACGCTCGTTCGTATTCGACGCGGCGGGGAACCTGTACTTCGCGCAGACCAACGACTACCCCGTCCCCGGCCATTCCGTGCGCAAGATAAATCCCTCTACCGGCATCATCACGCGCGCGATCGGCAACAACACGTTCTACCTGTGCGGCGACGGACAACTCCCGCGCGCCGCGTGTCTGCTGGGTACGAATGCCGTCGCGGAACGTGGCGGGAGCGTGGCGATCGTCGAAACCTCGCGAATGCGACAGGTGCCGGCGAACACCGGCCTCATGCAGACCGTCGACCTCGGAACGGGCTACAACGAGCCCTATGGTGTCGCATACGACCGCAACGGCAACATCTATTTCACCAGCTGGCAATCGCACAAAGTGTTCCGCATCGACGCCGCAACCGGCGCACGCACACTCGTGACAGGTACGGGCAGCAGGAGTACCAACGGCGATGGCGGACCGGCGACCGCCGCGAGCGTCGCGTTGCCAATGGATGTCGCATTCGACAGCGACGGAAACATCTACATCTCGGAAGAGTGGCGGATACGCAGGATCGACGCGGTCACGGGCATCATCACCAAGTACGCGGGCATGTACAACGGCCCGGCCTCCGGCGACGGTGGTCTCGCTACTGCGGCCTACATGACTCCCAGGCACATCGAGTTCGATCCCGCGGGCAATCTTGTCCTGGTCGACGGACAGAATTGCCGGATCCGCAGGATCAACCGCGCGACCGGCATCATCAACACGATCGCGGGCAACGGAAACTGCAACGGCATCACGGGAGATGGCGTCGCCGCGACTTCCACCAGCATCGGCAGCTACCCGGCGATGGCACTGGATTACGCCGGAAATGTCTTCCTGGGGTTGAATGGCACCCTCTATCGCGTCGATGCGGTCACGGGCATCATCACGCGCGTCTCGCCCTACGGCGGCTTCACGACGCCCGAAGGAGTTCGCGTCAGCGGATCGGTCGCGGCCATGCAGTTCGACAGCCTGGGCCGCCTGTACCTCGTCCAGCAATACGGGCGCCATGTATTCCGCGTCACGGGCCTCGCGGACTCCTCGCCGCCGGTCATCCAACCCCAGATCACCGGCACTCTCGGCAACGGCTGGTATCGCAGCAACGTGCAGGTCGGCTGGATAGTTACTGACGCGGAATCAGCGGTCACCTCGCAGAGCGGTTGCACCACGAGCTCGGTGACCGAGGACACCGCCGGTGTCACCTTCACCTGCAGCGCGACTTCGAAAGGTGGCACGAGCGCCCAGAGTGTCACGATCCGCCGCGATACCGTCGCGCCGACGCTTTCATTCGGCCTCGCCTCGCCCGAGGCCAACGAATCGGGCTGGCACCAGGCTGACGTGACGATCGCGTTCGTCGCCGAGGATGCGTTGTCAGGCGTGTTCTCGACGAGCAGCGAGAACCCGATCGTCTTTACGCAAGAAGGAGCGAACCCTGGTCGCCAGGTCACGGTCACCGACCAGGCGGGCAATTCCACTACCCTGACTTCGCCTGGAGCGAACATCGATCGCTCGGGACCCGTCATCCAGCACGGCATTTCCGGCGCGCTCGGAAACAACGGCTGGTACGTCGGCAACATCCAGGTCACCTGGACAGTGAGCGATGCCACCTCTTCGATCACATCGAGCGATGGCTGTGCAGCCACTGCCGTGATCAATGACACGGCCGGCGTCACGTTCACCTGCACGGCGAGTTCCGGCGGTGGCACCGCGACGGACTCCGTGACGGTGAAACGCGATGCGACACCACCGGCTCTCGAGTTCGGTGCACCGTCGCCAGCACCGGCAATCACGGGCTGGAACAACACCACCGTCAGCATTCCCTTCACCGCGAGTGACGCGACGTCCGGCGTGAAGAGCGCGAGCGCGCCGAGCCCGCTGGTCTTCGAGGCTGACGGCGAAGGCCTGTTCCAGCAGGTCCAGGTCGCGGACAACGCGGGCAATGTCGCGACGTTCGAGTCGCCACGCGTCAACATCGATCGCACGCCGCCGACGGTGCAGGCGCAGGTCGTTGGCACATTGGGTAACAATGGCTGGTACAGGAGCGACGTGCACGTCAGCTGGTCGATCGGTGATGCGCCGATCAGCACGACCGGCTGCGATGCGAGCGATCTCACGACGGACACGGCGGGCACCACGTTCAGCTGCACCGCAACTTCGGCGGGCGGCACGACCAGTAGTTCGGTCACCATCAAGCGCGACGCGACTCCGCCGGTGCTGGGATTCGGTACTCCCTCGCCGGCGCCCAACACCAACGGCTGGAACAAGACCAACGTCAGCATCCCGTTCACGCGTAGCGATGCGCTGTCGGGCCTCGCCTCGACCAGCGTCGCGAGCCCGCTGGTACTCAGCACCGAGGGTCCGTACGTGACCGGCGACGTCGTGGTCACCGACAACGCCGGCAACACCGCGACCTTCACCAGCGTCTCGCGCAACATCGACAAGTCCGCGCCGGAGGTGTGGCTCAACTCGCCCGCCGACGGCGCAACCTACGGCTTCTACCAGGATGTGTTCGCCGACTACGGCTGCACCGACGTGTCGCTGATGACCTGCACGGCGCCGACTCCGGGCGGCGAGTACATCAACACCCGCACCGCAGGCGCGCGCACCTTCAAGGTCACCTCCAAGGACACCGTGGGCTTCATCACCACCGTGACGAACGCATTCACCGTGGAATCGACCTTCAACTTCGGCGCCTTCAGCGCGCCGTCCAACGAACCGCCGACACTGAACCTGGTGTCACGCGGCGCGCTGGTGCCGATCCGCTGGCAGCTGCCGGATGGGCACGGCGGCTACGTGACGAATCCCGCGTCGTTCAGCTCGGCCACCGTGGGTAGTTTGACCTGCGGCAGCGCGACGGTCGTGCCGTATGGCGATACGGCGAGCGGCGATGCCGGCATCGGCTACGACGCCGCCAGCAACTCGTTCGTCTACAACTGGCAGACCAGCTCGAGCTGGACGGGTTGCCGCAAGCTGACCATCAAGCTCAAGGATGGCTCGCTGCACGAGCTGCGTTTCAAGTTCCAGTAGTTTGGTGATGAGAGAGCAGGAGGCCCAGGCCAGCTGACCCAGGCCGGCTGGCCCAGGCCTTTCTGCTCCGAAGCTAGCCAAACAGGAGCTGGAAGACTCCGTAGGCGATCATGCCCAGGGCAGCGAGCGGCAGGAGGATCAGCTTGGGTGCGAAAACGTGCACGCCGGAACTACCGGCCGACAGCACGAATGCGCCGAATCCCACCAGGATCAGGATCCCGGTCACGATGGAGCGGAATCCCGCCTTGCGGTTGTGGCGGCGCGCGGCCTTGATCACCGCCTGGGTGAGCTCGGCCGCGAATTTCTCATCGCAGCCACGTTTCCTGAGGTGGGCGACGATCTTCGAGTCGTCCCAACCCTCCAGCGCGAGTTCCTGAGCCGTGTTGGCCCACTGTTGCACTTTTTCCGGTGACGGCTGGTTGTCCATGGCCCGATCCTAGTTGCGAACACGAGCCGCGCTCCACTTGCCGGCGCGCGAATCTGGTCCTGCGTCACGTTTTGCCCCGGAGCGACGGCTCAGGCCACGGTCACCAGGAAGCCGCCGTCGCGCGTCGCGATGTGCACGCGACGCGCCGTGAAGCGTTCCACCACGGCGGCGTTGGAGCGCAGGTGTGGCGTAACGTCGATCGCCAGGAATTCGCCGCCGCCGGCCAGTGCCATGGGCAACAGCAACTGGTCGGCGAGGTGCGCGCCGACCGGAGCCGTTGCGGCCAGGTAGTCGCGCGCTTCGAGCGCGGCAGCTTCGGCCACGGTCTCCGCGCGCACGCCCTTCTCGCCGAAGCCGGTGAACACCTCGGTCACCTGCTCGTGTTGAAGCGTGATGGTCACGGCATTGCCCGGGCCCTCGTCGTTGGCAAGTCCACGCACCCACAACTGCTCCTGTGGCCAGCCGAGCACCTTGCCGATCACGGCCAGCTCGCGCTGCGCGACCTGCAGCGGCAGGGCGGCGATGTAGGCCTCGGCACTGCCGTGCACGAACCCGCCGCGCGCGGTCAGTGACAACGGCGCGAGGCGCGCTGTCGGACGAATCGTGGCGCGGATTTCGCCGCCGCCGCGCGGATAGAAGCCATGCCGCGCGAGCTCCAGCGAAACGTCCGCACCCATGCGCGCCAGCAGCGGCAGGAAGCTGCGCGCCAGGAAATCGAACGGCGGTGCGGTGCGGTTGTGCGTGCCGCCGGTGATTCGCACGCGGCTCGGCCCCGCCGCGGTCAACAGCGGCGGCAGCACGGTCTGCAGCACCAGCGTGCAGCTGCCCGCCGTGCCGATGTCATACGAGTAATCGCCCGCCACGAGCTTGCCGGGACGAAACGTCAGCGCGCGCGAACCCAGCTCCGCGCCGTCGACTTCACCGACGCAGATTTCAGCCGCGGCTTTCACGGCCGTCAGGTGCTGGCGCATGAGGCCCGGCTTTTCGCGGTGGGCGCGGATGTTCGTCACGCGGAACGGCTGGGCGGTGCAAATGGCGAGCGAGAGCGCCGTGCGCAGGATCTGCCCGCCGCCTTCGCCTTCCGATCCGTCTATTTCGAT
>Ga0134122_10004483_pt1 | contig 10368 bp, 1 predicted proteins | sample KB302_FD_96461 | JGI IMG/M metagenome (GOLD analysis project Ga0134122, IMG submission 96461) | Terrestrial soil microbial communities without Nitrogen fertilizer from Kellogg Biological Station, Michigan, USA - KB3-0-2 | ecosystem: Environmental > Terrestrial > Soil > Unclassified ... | reverse complement strand
GCGCCACGCGTCGTATTCGAGCGTCAGCTGGACGCCGCGATCCAGATGGCCCGGCGTGAACACCACCTGGAGCGGATAGTTCGTCCCTTCACGCCCCGAGAAACCGAGCACCTCGATCTGCCCGGCCCGGAGCAGGTCCTCGATGACGTGAAAATGGATGTAGTTGAACAACACTTCGAACAGCGCGCCGCCGCGCCGCTGTTGCAAGTCGGCGAGCGGAAAACGGCGGAAGCGGAGCAGGTCGCGCTCGACGCGGAACGTGGCGTCGATCAGCTCGCGCCAGGTCCCGCCGACGAGGTCGAGGCGGAGCGGCAACGAGTTCAAGAACAGCCCGCGCACGTCCTCCGCCTCTGCGACCTCGGGGCGGCCGTTGGACACCACGCCGGTTTCCTCGTCGGGGGTGCCGCCGACCACCGAGAGCGTGCGCAGGTGGGCGGCGAGCGCCAGGCTCTTGAGCGGCACCGCCGCCTCGCGCGCGAGCCTCCGCAGGCCAGCCGTCAGCTCGGCCGGCGCGCGCAGCACGAGCCAACGCGTCCGCGGCCCGTCGGACGTCGAGGAGAGCGCGGCGGCCGGAGCCTACGGCAGTGCCAACATCGTCGCGCCGTCGAGCTGGCGCGCCCAGAAGTCGCGCGCTGCTTCCGAAGCGGCCGCCGCGCGTTCGAGCGCCACGAACTGCCGGAAGGTCACCGCGGGCGGCGCACCGATCGTCGGCGCCGCCGCCGCCCGAGCCGCGAGCCGGGCGAAATAGCGATCGAAGATCTCGCGCAGCGTCGTGTGCAGGCTCCAGCCGTCGAAGATCGCGTGGTTTTCGGTCAGCGTGAGCTGCACTTCCTGTTTTTCGGCGCCGCCGCGAAGGTGGAGGAAGAAACGCAGCTGCGGCGCCCGGGCGAGATCGAACAGGCGGCGCTTCTCGGCCGCGCCGTAACGCTCGATCTCGGCGGCATGGAGGCTCGAATCCAGCACCCGCAGGTCCGCGACCGGCAACGCCAACGAAACCGCCCGGTGGACGATTTGCATCGGCTCGGAAAAGCCTTCGAGATGAAACGACGTGCGCATCGCCGGATGGCGCGCCGCGACCTCGTTGATCGAGCGCGCGAGCACCGCCGGGTGGAGCGGCAAGCGCAGCCGCCAGCTATCGACGTTGTGGTACGGCGGCTCGTCGGCCGCAAGCGTCATGTGCAGCAGCATGCCCGCCTGCAACCGGGCGAGCGGATAGGCATCCTCGGCGTCGGCGGCAATGTGCGCCAGCCGCTCCAGGTCGCCCGGGCCGAGCAGCGAAAACGGCCCGCCGTCTCCCGGCGTTTCGAGGTCTCCGGCCGCTCTCCGGGCCGCCTCGCCCGCTCCGCCCCCGCCGGATGCCACGAACGCCGCCAACTCGCTTAAGCTGCGAAGTCGGAAGAGATCCTGAAGCTCGAACGCGAGGTCGCGCTCGCGGGCGAGCGCGAGCACTTCGAGGCTGCGGATCGAATCGCCGCCGAGGGCGAAGAAATTGTCGTTGGCCCCGACTTGCTCGACGTCGAGCACCCGGCCCCAGATCGCGGCGAGCGTCTCTTCGGTCGGCGTCCGGGGCGGCACGAAATCCCCCTCCCGCTCCAGCGAGCCGGGAGCGGGCAGCGCCCGTCGGTCGATTTTGCCGTGGGCGGTAAGCGGCATCCGGTCGAGGCGGATCAGCCGCGCGGGCACCATGTGCTCGGGAAGCTCCGCCCGCAGATGCTCGCGCAGCGCGGCCGCCTCGGGAATGTCCGTCGTCTCCCCTTCGCGCGCCACCCAATAGGCCACCAGCGCGTCCTCGTGAAGGACCGCCACCGCCTCGCGCACCTGGGGATGCTGCCCAAGCGCCGAGGCGATCTCCCCCAGCTCGATGCGGAAACCGCGCACCTTCACCTGGAAGTCGGCGCGCCCGAGGTGCTCGACCTCGCCCGAGGCGAGCCAGCGTCCGAGATCGCCCGAGCGGTAGAGACGGGCCCCCGCGCTCCCTTGGGGGTCGGGCACGAAACGCGCGGCCGACAGCTCCGGCCGGCCGAGATAGCCGAGCGCCGCACCCGCGCCGCCGACGCAGATCTCGCCCGGCACGCCGATCGGCGTGGGCTGGCCGCGGCGGTCGAGCACGCGCAGCGAAAGATCGTCGATCGGCACGCCGATCGGGCTGCCGACGCGGGCATGGAGGTCGCGCTCCGTCACCTCGCGGTAGGTCACGTGGACGCAAGTCTCGGTGATGCCGAACATGTTGACCAGCCGGGGGCGCGCGTCGCCATGGCGGGCGAACCAGCCGGCGAACGACGAAACGTCGAGCGCCTCGCCGCCGAAGATCACCGTGCGCAGGGCCGGCAGCGACGCCTTGCCGGGTTCCGTCGCGTCTGCCGCGTCGAGCTGCCGGAACGCCGAGGGGGTCTGGTTGAGCACCGTGATCCCCGCTTCTCCGAGCAGCGCGCGGAACGCCTCCGGCGAGCGGCTGGTCCAATAGGGGACGACGGTCAACCGGCCGCCGTAGAGCAACGCTCCCCAGATCTCCCAGACCGAGAAATCGAAGGCGTAGGAGTGAAAGAGCGTCCAGGCGTCGTCGGTACCGAAATCGAACTGTCGATCGGTCGCGGTGAACAAACGCGCCACGTGCGCGTGGGTCACCACCACCCCCTTCGGCCGACCCGTCGAGCCCGAGGTGTAGATCACATAGGCGGGCAGCTCGGGCGGCAGGTCCCGGAAACCATGAGCCGCACACGCTTCGAGCAAGTCCTCGACGACCAGGATTCGCGCCGCTCCGGACGTCTCGGCCAAGCCCTCCAACAGTGCGCTTTGCGCGCGGCCCGCGACCACCCGGGCGACGCCGCTGTCTTCGAGCAGGAACGCCAGCCGCTCGGCCGGATAGGCGGGATCGAGCGGCACGTACGCCGCGCCCGCCGCGAGCGTACCGAGGATCGCGATCACCATTTCGAGCGACCGATCGAGGCAGAGGCCGACCCGGTCGCCGGCAACGACGCCGCCCGCGGCGAGCGCTCCGGCAAGGGCGCTCGCGCGGCGCGCCAGCTCGCCGTAGGAAAGGTGTGCGTCGCCGCAATCGACCGCCAGCGCATCCGGGCGGCTCGCCGCCTGCTCGGCGAACCGGCCGACGAGCGAGAACGTTCCGGCGGCCGACCGCTCCGCGCCCCAGGCCGCCACCTGCCGCGCCTCGTCCGCGGCCAGCAGGGGCGCCTCCGCAAGCAGGGCATCGGGCGCCGCCGCGAGCGAGCGCAACACCGTTTCGAAGTTCGCCGCCAGGCGCTCGATCGTCGCCCGCTCGAACAGGTCGGTGCGGTATTCGATCCCGCCGCGCAGGCCCTCGCCCGCTTCGGCAAGCTGTACCGAAAGATCGAACTTCGCGGTGCCGGCGCCGATCGACGGCGCCTTGGCCTCGCCCGATTCCTGCGGCGGAGAGGACTCAGGACCGGCCGCGCGCAGGCCGCCGCTTTGCAGGCCGAGCACCACCTGGCAAAGCGGTTGGCGCGCCAGCTCGCGCTCCGGGCGCAGCTCTTCGACCAGCTTTTCAAACGGCAGATCCTGATGCTCGTAGGCGGCGAACGTCCTCACGCGCAGGCGATCGATCAGCCCCCGGCCGGTCGGGCCGCCGGACAGCTCGACGCGCAGCAGCAGGGTGTTGACGAAGAAGCCGATCAGCCCCTCCACCTCGGTGCGGTTGCGGTTCGCGATCGGCGTGCCGATCAGCAGGTCTTCCTGGTCGCCATACCGCGCGAGCAGCGCCCCGAACCCGGCGAGCAGAGCCATGAACAGCGTGGCGCCGCGCTCGCGAGACAACGCCCGCAAGGAGGCGGTCAACGCGGGATCGAACCGCACCCGCCGGACCGCGCCGCGGAAGCTCTGCACGGCAGGGCGCGGACGGTCGGTCGGCAGATCCAGAACGGTCGGCGCCCCGTCCAGCTGACCGCGCCACCAGGCGAGCTCGGCGGCCAGCCGTTCGTCGGCCAGGGTCGCGCGCTGCCAGAGCGCGAAATCCGGATACTGGATCGGCAGCGGCGGCAACAGCGAACCGATTCTCCGGGCCGTGGCGCCGGTCGAAAACGCCTGGTAGAACGCCATCAGCTCGCGCGCGAAAAGGTCGAGCGACCAGCCGTCGGCGACGATGTGATGGAGGGTGACGACCAGCAGGTTCGCCTCGGGCAGCAGCACGAGCAGCGCCCGCAGCAACGGCCCGCGGGTCAGATCGAAGGCCCGGCGCACGGCCGCCGCGGCCACGCGGTCGGCTTCCGGGGCGGCTTCGCGGGCGGCCGCCGTTCCCAAGGCGGCCAGATCGATCCGCGGCAGGGGGATGCGCAGCCGCGGCGCCACGATCTGCACCGCGCGCCCTGCGGTCTCCGCAAACGTCGTGCGCAGCGCCTCGTGCCGCGCCACGACCGCGTCGAGGCTCGCCGCGAGCGCCGCCAGATCGATCGAAAGATCGAGCGGAAACGCCGTGTGCAGGTGATACGCCGAGTTGCCGGGCTGCCAGCGTTCGAGGAACCAGAGGCGCTGCTGGGCGAACGACAAAGGCGCCACGACGCCCGGAGCACGCGGCTCGATGCGCGGCGGCGAGGTCTCCTCGGCTTCGTCGAGCAGGCCCTCCTCCTCGAGCAGCCGTTCGAGCAGCTCCAGACGTGCGTCTTCCGCGGTGCCCGTGTGGCCGCTCATTCGCTCCTCCCCTCCAGATCCGCCCCGGCGACCGCCTCGCCCTGCTCGCGCCGGGCGGCGAGCTGATCGCGGACCCCTTCGTCCGGCAGGCGCTCGATGCTCAGGTAGAGGCGCGCGATCTTCTCCGCGCGGCCGGGCCGGGCTTCTTTTTCGCGGACGATCCTCGCCAGGCTTTCGATCGTCGTGCCGCCGAAGAAGTCGCGCAGCGGCAGGTCCATCCGGAACACCTTATGAATCCGCGAGACCACGCGGGTGGCGAGCAGCGAGTGGCCGCCGAGGTCGAAGAAGTCTTCATCGACGCCCACCCGTTCGAGGTTCAGCACCTCGGCCCAAACCCCGGCGAGCACCTCTTCCACCGCATCGCGCGGCGGCGCGAAGGCGCGCGTCGTGCGGTCGAGCTGCGGCTCCGGCAGAGCGCGATGATCGATCTTGCCGGTCGCCCCGATCGGCCATTCGGCCACCTCGACGAACGCCGCGGGCACCATGTATTCCGGCAGGCGCGCGGCGAGGAAGGAGCGCAGATCGGCAACGACGATGTCGGCGCCAGTGCGCTCCAGCCCCTGCTCCGACGCACGGAACCAGGCGATCAGCCGAGGCCCAGCGCCGGGGACCTCGCGGGCCAGCACGATCGCGTCCTTGATCGCCGGGTGCTTGGCGAGCACCGCTTCGATCTCCCCCGGCTCGATGCGGAACCCGCGCACTTTGATCTGCTGGTCGGTGCGGCCCAGGAAGTCGAACGTACCGTCTCCCCTCTGGCGGACCCGATCGCCGGTCCGATAGACCCGCGCGCCCCATTTCTCACCGAAGGCATCGGGGCGGAAGCGCTCGGCGGTCAGCTCCGGCCGGTCCAGATAGCCGCGCGCGAGCGGACCTCCGAGCACCAACTCGCCGATTCCGCCGAGCGCCTGCAGCCAGCCCGCCGGATCGACGACGGCGGCGAAGCGTCCCGGCAGGGGGCGGCCGATCGACACCGCGCCCGAGTCGGGCAGGCGTCCGAACCGGACGTCGTAGCAGGTGGCCGTCACCACCGCCTCGGTCGGGCCGTAGCCGTTCAAGACCACCGGCGGAGCGGCCATCACCGCGAGCCGGGCGCGGAACCGCTTCGCCGCCTCGGGGGGCATCGCCTCGCCACCGGTCAACAGAACGCGCAGCCCCGCCGGCAGCGGCTCGTCCGACCTGCTCCACTCGGTCCACACCGCCGTCGGCAGGTCCGCGTCGGTGATCCGATGGCGCGTCAGCCAGGCCGAAAGCTCCAGCGGCGGCGGCAGGTCCGGACCGCGCACCACGAGCGTTCCGCCGGAAGCGAGCGCCACCCCCACCTGTTCCATCGAGACGTCGAAGCTCGCCGCCGCGAACTGCGCCACCCGATCGGCCGGCCCGAGCCGATAGAAGCTCGCCGCCGCCGCGAAATGTTCCGCGGCCTGGCCGTGCGAGACCGCGACTCCTTTGGGAACTCCCGTCGAGCCCGAGGTATAGATCAGGTAGGCCAAATTCTCCGGCAGCGCGGCGCGCGGAGCCGCTTCCGGCCCGACGCGCTCCGGCAGGCCGTTCTCCCGATCGAGCAGGAGCGGCGCGGTGAGCAGCCCCGGCGGCAGGTCGGCCCAAAACGCCTCGCGCGTGATCAGCGCGATGGCGCCCGCGTCGGCCAGCAGGAGCGCCCGCCGCTCGACCGGCAGCTCGGGATCGACCGGCAGGTAGCAGGCCCCCGCCTGCCAGATACCCAAGATCGCGAGCGCGCGATCGACCGACCATTCGAGCGAAACTCCGACCGTCCGCTCCGGTCCGGCGCCCAAGGCCGCGAGCCGGCGGGCCAGGAGGTCGGCGCGGACCGCCACCTCGCTCCAGGAGTAGCGCCGGTCCGGCTCGTGAACGGATTCGAGCGCCGGATCGTCCGGCCGCTCGCGCGCATGGCGGGCGAGAAAGCCCTGAATGAGCGGCGGCGAGGGCGCAGGCTCCCCGTCGTTCCACTCGATCGCCAACTGATGCCGCTCGGACGCGGAGAGCAGCGACAGCGCCCCGAGGTCCGCCCCCAGATCGGCCACCGCCGCGGCGAAGAACGCCTCGATCTGCCCCGCCATCCGCGCCGCGCTCGCCGGATCGAACAGCGCGGTCGAGAATTCGAGGCCGCCGCCAATTCCCGCCGGGGCATCGACCAGCGAGAGGGAGAGGTCGAATTGCGCGGTTCTCCCCGAAGCGCCGCCCAACGGGCTCGCCACGAGACCGGGAAGTGCGAGCGGCAACGGCGTCGGCGGTTGCAGCGTGTAGAGCACCTGGACCAGCGGCGACCGCGATGGATCGCGCACGGGCTTGAGCTCCTCGACCAGCTTTTCGAACGGCAGGTCCTGATTCGCGGTCGCTTCGAGCACCGACTCGCGCGCGGCCGCGAGAGCCGCGCGCAGATCGGCCGAAGAGCCTCCGCGTAGCGCCAGGGTGTTGGCGAAGAAGCCGATCAGCCCTTCGACCTCCAACCGCTCGCGGTTCGCGACCGGCGAGCCGACCAGCACCTCGTCGCGCCCGGTCCAACGGCAGAGCAGGGCTTGGAACAGCGCGAGCCCCGCCATGTAAGGCGTCGCGCTCTCGCGCCGCGCGAAAGCGCGCAGATCGCGCGACAGTTCGGGAGCCAGGCGAACCGCGCGGGTGGCGCCGCGGAAACTCTGCTGCGGCGGGCGCGGCCGATCGGCCGGCAGGTCGAGCGCGTGCGGGATGCCTTCGAGCCGGCGGCGCCAATAGTCGATCTGCCGTTCCAGCACCTCGCCGCGAAGCCATTCGCGCTGCCAGAGCGCGAAATCGGCGTACTGGATCGGCAGAGGAGGCAGCGGCGACGGCCGCCGCTCGCGCGCCGCGGCGTAGAGCGCCGACAGCTCGCGGAGCAGAATCCCGCGCGACCAGGCGTCCGAGACGATGTGGTGCTGGGTCAGCAGGCCCACGTGCTCCTCGTCGCCGAGCCGCAACAGGGCGGTGCGCGACACCGGCCCCGCGGCAAGATCGAACGGCAGGACCGCTTCCGCCGCCGCGCGGCGCCGGGCTTCGGCCATCCGCGGCGCGGGGGGCAGCGCCCCAAGGTCGATCAGGGGCAGCGACCGGGCCGCGTAGATCTCGATCGGCACGATCTCCTGCGTCGGCTCGCCGTCCTCGGCGGGGAAGCGCGTCCGCAGCGCCTCGTGGCGGCGGGCGATCTCGACCAGCGCCGCGGCGAGCGCGGCCCCGTCGAGCGGTCCCGCCAGGCGGAGCGCGAGCGGCAGGTGGTAGGCGGGGCTCTCCGGTTCGAGCTGGTGAAGGAACCAGAGCCGCTGTTGCGCAAACGAGACCGGCAGGCCGCTCGTCGCCCCGCCCCGCGCCGCGGGCGAGAGCGGCGGCGCAACGGCGGCATCGGAGGCCGCGCGACGGGCGTCCACCACCCGGGCGAGCGCCGCGAGCGTCGGATGCTCGAACAGCGCGCGCACCGGAAGATCGACCCCGAGCGCGCCGCGCACCCGCGCCACCACCCGCGTCGCGAGCAGCGAGTGGCCGCCGAGCGCGAAGAAGTCGTCGCCGACACCGATCGGATCCTCCGGACGTCCGAGCACTTCGGCCCAGATCGCCGCCAGGATCTGCTCGGTCGGCGTCCGCGGCGCCACGACCTCGGCGGTGCCGGTGAACGTCGGCTCGGGGAGCGCGCCGCGATCGACCTTGCCGTTCGGCAGCGCCGGCAAGGCCGGCAGCTCGACCAGGATCGCCGGCACCATCGCCTCGGGCAGCCGCGCCGCAAGGTAGGCGGAAAGCTCTTCGGACGAAGCGACCGCGCCGGCTTTGGCGACCCAGAATCCCGCGAGCCAACGGCCGCCGCCGCGCAGCGCGACGGCAGCCTGCGCCACCGCGGGATGCCGGCAGAGGACGGCCTCGATCTCCCCGATCTCGACCCGCACGCCGCGCACCTTCACCTGGCCGTCGATCCGTCCGAGATATTCGATCTCGCCGTCCGGGAGCCAGCGCGCGAGGTCGCCGGTGCGGTAGGCCCGCGCCCCCGGCTCGCCGCCCGGGTCCGGGACGAAGCGCTCCGCGGTGAGGTCCGGCCGGCCGAAGTAGCCGTGGGCCAGATGGACCCCGGAGGTCCGCAGCTCTCCCGCCGCGCCGACGCCGGCAGGCTCGCCGTCCAGCTCCCGGAGCGGCTCGACGATCGTCAATCGCACCCGCGACAGCGGCCGCCCGAGCGGTACGTTCGCCCGCCCCCAAGCGTCCGAAAGCACGGCGGCGCTCCGGCCCACCCGCGGGTTCGAGGCGACGTCGATCGCCGCTTCGGTCGGCCCATAGAGGTTGGCGAGCGGCGCGCCGGGAAGCAGCGCGACGGCCCGGCGCACGGTTTCGACCGACAGCGCCTCGCCGCCCGCGAACAGGCGCCGGAGGGTCGTGCAGGACGCCACCTCGGGCTCCTCCAAGAACGCTTGGAGCATCGAGGGGACGAGCTGGAGGACGGTCACGCCGAACTCGATCACCGCGCCGACCAGATAGCCGCTGTCGCGATGGCCGCCCGGCTGCGCGAGCACCACGCGGGCTCCGGCGAAAAGCGGCAGGAAGATCTCCCAGATCGAGGCGTCGAACGCGAGCGGCGTCTTGTACAGCACCCGGTCGTCGGCGGAGAGCGGGTGCGCCGCGGCCATCCAGACGACCCGATTGACGATCGCGCGGTGCGGCACCACGACGCCCTTCGGCCGGCCCGTCGAGCCCGAGGTATAGATCACGTAGGCAGGCGCCGAGGCGGGAACCTTGGCGCCCTCGGCCGCGATTTCGTCCGCGCCCTCGCCATCGATCGCGAGCCAATCCACGCCGACATCCAACGCCGCGGCCAGCTCCGTGCGCGCCGCCTCGCCGCCGAGCACCGCGCGCACCCGGGCGTCGCGGAGCATGTAGAGGCGGCGCTCGGCCGGGTACTCCGGATCGATCGGCACGTAGGCCGCGCCCGCATCGAGGATGCCGAGCAGCGCCGCCACCTGATCAAGCGAGCGGTCGGCCGCGAGCCCCACCCGATCGCCGGGCCGAACCCCATGGCGGATGAGCCGGCCGGAGATTCGCCGCGCCCGCTCCGCCAGCTCGGCGTAGGTCCGGATCCCCTCGGCGCTTTCGAGCGCCGGCCGTTCCGGCGAGCGCGCCGCCTGGGCAAAGAACAATTCGTGAAGCAACCGCCCGCCCGCGTCCGGTCCCGGAGGATCGTTCCACTCGACGCCCAGCTGGTGGCGCTCGGCGGGCGCCAACGCATCCAGCTCGGCGATCGGCGTTTCCGGCCGCGCGAGCAGCGCGGCGAGCAGCAGGGGCAGGCGCGTCCCCAGCCGCGCGATCGTCGCCGGATCGAACAGCTCGCGGTCGTATTCCATGCCGCCGGCCAGGCCGTCTCCCGGACTTCTCCGCTCCGCGAAGGTCAGCGCGAGATCGAACTTGCCGAGCGCCTCCCACGGCCGCCAGGGCGCGAGGATGAGCCCGCCCGGCCCCGCATTCATCTCCTCGACCGCGGGCATTTCCTCGGCCGCGTTCTGGAGCGAGAAGCTGACCTGGAACAGCGGCGCGGTGGTCAAATCGCGCACGGGCGCCAGCTCTTCCACCACCTTCTCGAACGGCAGCTCCTGGTGAGCGAACGCTCCGACCGCCACCGACCGGCTTCGCGCCAGCAGCTCGCGCCAGCTCGGCGCCCCGTCGAGGCCGACCCGCAGAACCAGGGTGTTGACGAACAGGCCGATC
>Ga0134122_10004481_pt1 | contig 10368 bp, 9 predicted proteins | sample KB302_FD_96461 | JGI IMG/M metagenome (GOLD analysis project Ga0134122, IMG submission 96461) | Terrestrial soil microbial communities without Nitrogen fertilizer from Kellogg Biological Station, Michigan, USA - KB3-0-2 | ecosystem: Environmental > Terrestrial > Soil > Unclassified ... | reverse complement strand
CGACAACGCTCGAAGAGCAGCTCGGCGCCTTCCGCGAGCGCCGCGAGCATTTCGCGCTCGTTGTCGATGAATACGGCGTGCTCCAGGGTCTGGTCACGCTCGAGGACATTCTCGAAGAGGTCTTCGGCAAGATCTCCGAGGAGACCGACAAGCCCGCATCCGAGGGAATTCGACCCCAGGCCGACGGCTCGGTAAATGTCGACGGCTGGCTGCCGATCCGCGAGCTCAACCGGGAGCTCGAATGGAGTCTGCCGGACGAAGCGGCAACCACGGTCGCCGGCCTCGTCATCAACGAAGCGCGCGCCATTCCGGAAGTCGGCCAGGTCTTCTCGTTCTACGGTTTCAAGTTCGAGATTCTGCGCCGCCAGCGCAACCAAGTCACCGCGCTTCGCATCACGCCGCCGCGCCCCGCCTTCGAAGAAGTCGACCGCAGCGGCTAGGCAGACAACTCAGCGCCCTTCCACAGCCGCCGCGCTGGTCTCCACGACCTCGAAATCATGTGTGATCGTCGCCGTCTTGGCCATCATTGCCGACGCTGAGCAGTATTTGTCCGCCGACAGTTTGATGGCGCGCTCAACCTTCTCTCGTGAAACGCCCCGCCCCTTCACCACGAAATGCATGTGAATGCGGGTGAACACCTTCGGGTCCTGCTCCGCGCGGTCGGCTTCGAGCTCGACGATGACGTCATCGATTTTCTCGCGGCCCCGCTCCAGGATGTGGAGGACGTCAAACGCGGTACACCCGCCGGTCCCCATCAGCACGAGCTCCATGGAGCTAGGCCCCGGCGTGCGTCCCCCTGGTTCTGACGCCGTTCCCAGCACGATTTTGTGCCCGGTTCCGGACTCGCCGACGAACGTCCGGTCCTCGACCCACTTGATCCGTGCCTTCATGATGTCACTCCAAATTTTGCAACTCGATAACCATAGTGCATTGAAGCCAACCGGCTTCAAGATTGAGCGCTGCCATAATTTCAGCACAAGGCGAGTGCACACCTTCCACAACGCGAAGGGACAGTGCCATGACCGGCAAGCCGGACTACGATCTCGCCATCGTCGGAGGCGGTTTCGCCGGACTGATCGCCGCCGCCACCGCTGCATCGCGCGGTCTTTCCGTCGTCCTGCTCGAAGCAAAGCCGCGTTCTGGCGCGCGAGTGCATACGACCGGTATCCTCGTCAAGGAAGCTGCCGAAGAGCTCGACTTCCCCACGCACTTGACGCGCAAGATCCGCGGCGTGCGGCTCTACTCGCCGAATCTGAAATCCGTCGACCTCTCCGCCGGCGGATATTATTTCCTCACCACCGACACCGGCGCACTGCTCGATTGGCTCGCCGCGCGCGCTGCTTACGCCGGCGCGCACATGATCAACGGCGTGCGCTTTTCCGCCGCACGTGTTCGCGACGGTCGCATCGAAATCGACCCGTTGGGAATTACCGCCCGCTTCGTCATCGGCGCCGACGGCGCCCGCTCACGCGTTGCGCGCGCCTTCAGCCTCGGTGTCAATCGTCACTTCCTCGTCGGTGTCGAAGCCGAATTCGCGGGCGAGAAATCTGCGGCACCCGATTTTTTGCACTGCTATCTCGATAGCCGCCTGGCGCCCGGCTATCTCGGCTGGGCAGTCCCGGGCGTCGGCGTCTGGCAAGTCGGTCTCGCCGTGCGCCACGGCCGCATTCCCGACCTCGATCAATTCATGCCGAAGATCCTGCCGCAGCTCGGCCTCGACATGAACGACATCCGCGAGCGCCGCGCCGGCATTATCCCCTGCGGCGGCATCGTCCATCCATTCGCGCATCGCCATGCTCTGCTCGTCGGCGACGCCGCCGGAATGGTCTCCCCGCTCACCGGCGGCGGAATTCATTGCGCTTTCCATTACGGGCGCCGCGCCGCTCTTGCCGTCTCCGATTATCTCTGCGACGGCGGTCCGCATCCCGGCCGCGCCATGGCCATCCAATATCCCGGCTTCTTTGCTAAGCGCCTCGCGCGCATCGCCATGAATCTCGAGCCCCCGAATATCCTCTACAACGCGATGCTCAACCATCCCGCGTTCGTTTCGCTAGCACGTACGATCTATTTCCACCGCCGCGGTATCGACATCCAGCAGTCGCCGGACTCCGAATCCGCGCGCCAGACGTCGCTGCCGGCCCTGCTTTAACGGTTCGCTTCGTCCGGTGTGAGCGCGGCAACGCTCAGCGCGTGCACGCGTTCCTTCAATTCCTCCGCGAGGCAGGCGTAGATTCTCCGCTGCCGTTCCACCCTGGAGAGCCCAGCGAACGCGCTCGACACGATGCGCACGCGAAAATGTGTTTCGCCCTCGGGTCGCGCGCCGGAATGCCCCGCATGCCGCGCGCTTTCATCGTCGATCAATAAGGCCGCGGGCGAAAACGCCGCCTCAAGCTTGCTCCGCAGCGCTACGGCAACAGGTTTCTCTTTGTTCATCTTGTGCTCAAGAGGGGCATCTTCAGCGTCTGTCAAGTCTTTCGTTTTCTTGTCTTTTAGAACTTGCTCCCCATAATGAGAGGATGAGTTCGTCCACTTACAAGCCGAAATTCGGCTACGACATCCGGATCAATCCTGATCGGCCGCAGCGCGCGCCAATGACCCGCCGCTGTGCCATGCCGGGATGCAACGGCGTTGCCGAGCTGCGCGTGCCCAAAACGCGCCACAATATGGACGACCGCCAGTGGCTCTGTCGCGACCATCTGCGCCAGCACAACGAGCGCTGGAATTATTTCGCCGACATGAGTGGCGACGAGATCCAACAGTTTTGCCTGGATGCCATTACCGGCCACCGTCCGACCTGGCCGCTCGGCAAGCGCGCTGCCATGCTGCGTGACAAACAACGCGAGCGCTCCGCCACCTCCTATTGGAGCTATCGCTACGAGGACGGTTTCGCTGTCTTCGAAGAAGCCGCCGAGCCCGCTTCGCCGCGCCGTCCGACCCGGTTAACCAAGGGCCAGTTGGATGCGCTTGCCACTCTAAACCTCGAGGAAACCGCCAGCTTGCACGAGGTCAAAGCCCGGTATAAGGAGCTTGTGAAACGATTTCACCCGGATACGAATGGCGGAGACCGGGGCACCGAAGAGCGGCTAAGGCTGGTCATCAGGGCTTACGGACATCTCAGAGCCACGGGCTTTGTCTGAGACAGTCGCCCGGCGCCAGCTAGGCGCGCATCCCTCGCTCCCCTCCCCTGACGGCTCCGCCGATACGGAAAACGAAGAATGATAAACAATGGCTTAGATCCCGCGTCCGCGCCCGACATGATGGTCGACGTGCGCAACACGTTCGGCTTGGACGTGGCCATGAGCGTACCCGCGTTCTCGCGGCCGAACGAATACGTCCCGGATCTCGACACCGCTTATGTGTTCGATCGCGAAACCACGCTGGCCATCCTCGCGGGCTTCGCCCACAACCGCCGCGTCCTCATCCAGGGCTATCACGGCACCGGCAAGTCGACCCACATCGAACAGGTCGCCGCGCGGCTGAACTGGCCCTGCGTGCGCGTCAATCTCGATTCCCACATCAGCCGTATCGATCTCGTCGGCAAAGACGCGATCGTGCTGAAAGAAGGCAAGCAGGTCACCGAATTTCGCGAAGGCATCCTGCCCTGGGCCATTCAGCATCCCGTCTGTCTCTGCTTCGACGAGTACGACGCGGGGCGTCCCGATGTGATGTTCGTCATCCAGCGCGTGCTCGAAGTACAGGGCAAGCTCACGCTACTCGACCAGAATCGCGTGATCCGTCCGCATCCCTCGTTCCGTCTTTATGCGACCGCGAACACCGTCGGTCTCGGCGACACCTCCGGGCTCTATCACGGTACGCAGCAAATCAATCAGGGCCAGATGGACCGCTGGAACATCGTGGTCACGCTGAACTATCTCGCCCACGATACCGAAGTCGACATCGTCATGGCGAAAGCGCCCGCCTATCAAACGGCGGAAGGCAAAAAGACGGTCGCCGCGATGGTTCGCGTCGCCGATATGACCCGCAACGCTTTCATAGCGGGCGACATCTCGACCGTAATGAGCCCGCGCACGGTCATCACCTGGGCGGAGAACGCGTCGATCTTCGGCGACATCGGTTTCGCTTTTCGCGTGACCTTCTTGAACAAGTGCGATGAGCTCGAACGCGCCACCGTGGCCGAGTTCTATCAGCGTTGCTTCGGCGAAGACCTTCCGGAATCGGCCGCCAAGGTCTTGGTGGCGTGATCGCTTTGCTGCGACGCCATGAGCGCAAAACCCGAAAACCCGACTGACCCGTTCAAGCGCGCGGTGGCGAATGCCGTGCGTTCGCTTGCGGGTGAGCCCGAGCTCGAAGTCACATTTTCCCCCGAAGCGCCGATGCTCAAAGGGAAGAAGGCGCGGCTTCCGCTGCCTTCACGTTCGCTGCCGGCCGACGAAGTTGCCGCCGTCAGAGGCGCCGGCGACGGCTATGCACTGAAACTCGCCTATCATGAAGACGGCATCGATAAGGACATCAGGCCGCAGGGCGGCGATGCCGTCGCGATCTATGAGGCCGCCGAACAGGCGCGCGTCGAGGCCATCGGTTCGCTCGCGATGCCCGGAGTGAAAGACAATCTCAACGCCATTCTCACCATGCGCTGCAAGGCCCACGGTCTGGGCGATGTGAAAGAGCAGATCCAGGCGCCGCTCGTCGACGTGCTCGGTCTGATGGTGCGCGAACGCTTGACCGGCGAGCCCCCGCCCGCGATCGCCAAGCGCGCGGTAGATCTCTGGCGCCCATTCGTCGAAGCCAAAGTCGGTCTCGATCTCGACCGCCTGAAGGGCCACATCCGCGATCAGCGCGGCTACGGCAAGTTGACGCGCGCCATCTTGAGCGGGCTTGAGCTCGCCGACGAATATGTCGAGGAGCCGGAGGGCGACGAGGAAACCAAGGAAGATTCCAACCAGGAGCAGAGCGACTCCGAGCAGGAATCCGAGAGCCAGGAAACCGAGCCGTCGCAATTGGAATCCGATGCCAAGGATTCGAGCGAAGCCGGCGAAGACGAAACCGTCGACATGAAGGCGGATCTCTCCGATCAGGACGCACAGGAGACGCGCGAGGGCAAACGGCCGATGCGGCCCGATCTGCCCTTCGCCGATGTCGACCGCTGGGACTACAAGGTCTTCACCTCGCAATTCGATGAAGTCGTCAATGCCGAGGACCTCTGCGACGCGGAAGAGCTGACGCGGCTTCGCAACTTTCTCGATCAGCAGCTTGCACCGGTGCAAGGTCTCGTCGCCCGCCTCGCCAACAAGCTTCAGCGCCTGTTGATGGCCCAACAGAACCGCGCTTGGGACTTCGACCTCGAGGAAGGCATCCTCGATACCGCGCGCCTGTCGCGCGTCGTCATCGATCCGATGCATCCGCTCTCCTTCAAGATGGAGCGCGAGATGGATTTCCGCGACACGGTCGTGACGCTGCTCTTGGACAATTCGGGCTCGATGCGCGGCCGCCCCATCATGGTCGCCGCAATGTGCGCCGACATTCTCGCCCGCACGCTCGAGCGCTGCGCTGTCAAAGTGGAAGTCTTGGGCTTCACCACGCGCGCATGGAAGGGCGGCAGCTCGCGGGAGCGCTGGCTAAACGACGGCAAGCCCGCGCATCCCGGCCGGCTCAACGATCTCCGCCACATCGTCTACAAGGCCGCCGACGTGCCGGGACGCCGCACACGGCGCAATCTCGGCCTGATGATGCGCGAAGGCCTGCTCAAGGAAAACATCGACGGCGAGGCGCTCATCTGGGCACACACGCGTCTGGTTGCACGACCTGAATCGCGGCGCATCTTGATGGTCATTTCCGACGGCGCGCCGGTCGACGATTCCACGCTCTCGGTCAATGCCGGCAATTATCTCGACAAGCATCTGCGCCAGGTGATTTCCGAAATCGAAACCAAGTCGCCGGTGGAGCTTGTCGCGATCGGAATCGGTCATGACGTGACACGCTACTACAAGCGCGCGGTGACAATTCTCGACGCCGAGCAATTGGGCGGCGCCATGACCGATCAGCTGATCGAGCTGTTCGCCGTCAAGCAGAACGAGCGCGGACCGGCGCGCCGCTCCGCGCGGCCCCAAGGTGCAAAACGGCCGAGAGCCGCATGATGAAACGGCGCTTCGTCTCCACAAGCGTCGCTCTCTTGCTTGCGCTCGGCATGCTCGGATCGCCCGCCCCAACGCGCGCCGCTCCGATCACCGTACTGGGCGCCCGCATTCCGTTCTATCTCGATCGCCCCGAAGAGAAGCGCGTGGATTCGCTCATCTATCGCGGCGGGTTGCTGCTTGCCTCGCCCGCGAGCGGCTTTGGCGGTTGGTCCGACATCGCGGTGTCGGCCGACGGCAGCGAGATCCTTGCCATCTCCGATGACGCCCATTGGCTGCGCGCCCATTTGACCTACGACCGCGGCGGTGATCTCGCCGGTATCGATTCCGCCGATATGGCGCCGATGCTCGATCTCAACGGCAGGCCAATGATCGGCAAGGACGGCGACGCCGAGGGCCTGACGCTGGAACATGCCAACGACACCAAAGGCGCCGTCCTGGTCAGCTTCGAACGCAACGTGCGCGTCTGGCGCTACGATCTGAAGGACGGATTTACCGCGCGCCCGACCAACGTTCCGATCGGCGATTGGGTGAAGCCGCTCCGCGACAACGAACAGCTCGAAGCCATCACGCTGGTGAAACCGGACACGCTGCTTGCCATCGCCGAGGCCAAGGTCGCACCCGGCGACGACATCCTCGCCGCGTTCGAAACCTATCCCGGCAATGGCACCGCGCATTCGCGCATGCTGTCGGTGGTGCCGCACGATCCGTTCGCCGTGACCTCCGTCGCCACCGCGCCCGATGGCGGCATTTTCCTCCTGGAGCGGCGCTTCTCGCTGGCCGGCGGCGTGGGCATGGAGATCCGCCATGTCGACTCCGCAGATATCCGCGAAGGTGCGCACCTCGAAGGCAAGGTCCTCGCCAATGTCGGCTTCCAAAACACCAACATCGACAACATGGAAGGCATCGCCGTGCGCAAGGGCAGGAACGGCGAGACCCTTCTTTATCTCATCTCCGACAACAATTATTCGCCGCTTCAACGCACGCTGCTGCTGATGTTCGAGCTTAAGGCACAGCCTTAGACTCTGCGCGGTTGCAGCGGACCAATAGGTCAAAGTATGGAAGTCTATCCGGCGGCAGCGAGCTTTGCTTGCTTGCGCGCGATCTGCCGCTTTAGCCGCAACGCCCGCATGGACAGTTCTTTGTCTCTCGCGCGCAGCAGGAACGCATCCAGCCCGCCCTGACGATCGAGCGTGCGTAGCGCGATCATGCTGATCTTGAGCGACACATTCTGACCCAGCGTGTCGCTCGCCAGCGTCATGGTCTGCAGATTGGGCCGGAAAACCCTCTTCTTCTTGTTGTTGGCGTGGCTGACCAGATGGCCGCTTTGGACACCTTTACCGGTCAATTCGCAGCGGCGTGCCATGGGCGGTCCTTCATAGTCTTGTGTGGCCAAGGAGGCGGTCTCTTACGGAAGGTGATTTTGTCCGTCAAGGAGCAAGGGGTTAGAGCCCTCAAAGATCGTCACAAATCGTGTCTTAACCTACCGCGGGCGAAGCCCTTAAATATAGCCTCAGCTTTGTCGTCATTTTTCCGCCATAGCGAGATATATGCTAAGGCTTGGCCAGAGGGATGACTGCTTTAAATTCAAGGGATTGTCGGCATGAGTAGAGTGCGTTTTGCCGTTCTTGGCGTCCTTTTTACCGCGGTCGTTTTTTCCGCTCCCGTGCTCGGTGCCGGTGGCGAGGGCAGTGACGACAAGACTCCGGCCTCCACGCTGGACCTAGCCTACGACCTCTACGCCGGCGGCATTCCGCTCGGACGCGTGGGCATGTCGGCGCATTTCCAGGGCACCGACTACAAGGCCGTTTCGACCCTAGAGACCCGCGGGATCGTCAACGCCTTTTGGCAGTCCAAGATCGAAGCCGCATCGAACGGCCGGCTTTCCAGCGGCCGCGTGCAGCCGGCGCTTTACGATTCCTATTCGCAGAACCGCAAAGCCGAACGCCGCCAGGTCACGCTCACCTTTGGCCCCGAGGGGCCGAAGTCCCTGTTCTCCGACCCGCCCTATCCCGAGACGCGCTATCCGGTGCCGGAAACACAGCAGAAGCAGACCCTCGATCCTTTGAGCGCGGTCATTTTCCTCACCAGCGCAATAAACGCCGACGATGCCAAACCCTGTCAGGCGGTGGCGCCGATTTTCGACGGCCGGCGCCGTTACGATGTCGCACTGAGCTTCGTGAAGAAGACCAATGTGAAGATGGACAACGGCCTCTACAGCGGCCCCGCTTTGGTCTGCCAAGTCCACTACAATCAGATCGCCGGCTACCAGCAGACGCTCGTGGAACAGGGAAAGAAGCTCCCCGCGATCTATGCGTGGGTTGCCGAAATCCCCAGCAAGGCCGATCCCACCCGGCGCTACATGGTCCCGTTGCGTGTCTGGGCCGAGACGGAATACGGCCTCGTGGTTGCGCTCGCGTCTCAGGTCAAACTCGACGGCGGCGCGCTGAACAAGTCGAGTTGATCGACTTATCCACCGAAATTCGACGCTCTGGGTACATCCATGACGGAATGCTGTGGCACGCCCCTATCCATAGCTTGCTGCCCACCAGCTATTGCGATATATTGTACGTGAACGAATACTGATGCACTGCGTGGTTAGTGATTCGGACACGCTTCGTTCGCTCTCCGTTTCCATGACATTTACCTCATCCACAGCCCCCTGTGCATGACTGCCGTGGTGCGTCGGGCCATCGCTTGCCTGCGCCCTCCAAAAGCCTAAATCTTCAATGAAACGGGTAGGCCGATGAGTCACAAGCGTTCGCGGCAGGCATTTTCCAGACCCCCGCCCTTCCAACGTCACGGCCGGCTAACAGCGGTCCTCGGCCCCACCAATACCGGCAAGACCCATTTCGCCATCGAGCGCATGCTTGGCCATCGCTCAGGCATGATCGGCCTGCCGCTCCGCCTGCTTGCCCGCGAGGTCTTCGACAAGATCGTCCGCATCAGGGGCGCCGCGGACTGCGCCCTCATTACCGGTGAAGAGCGCATCATTCCCCTCCACCCGCGCTATTTCGTATGCACCGTCGAAGCCATGCCGGTGGACATCCCGGTCGCGTTTCTTGCCGTCGACGAGATCCAGCTCGCCACCGATCTCGAACGTGGCCACGTCTTCACCGACCGCTTGCTGCATGCGCGCGGCGAAGACGAAACCATGTGGCTCGGCGCGCTCACCATGAAAGGCGCGATCTCGCGTGTCGCTCCCGAGACTCACTTCATCACCCGGCCGCGCTTTTCGGACCTCGCCTACACGGGCGCCAAAAAGCTCTCCCGCCTCCCGCGGCGCTCCGCGATCGTCGCGTTCTCGGTGGAGGACGTTTATGGCCTCGCCGAAACCGTCCGCGCCCAGCGCGGCGGCGCTGCCGTCGTCCTCGGCGCGCTTTCGCCGCGCACGCGCAATGCTCAAGTCGCGCTCTATCAATCCGGTGAAGTCGACTTCCTGATCGCCACCGATGCTATCGGCATGGGCATCAACATGGACGTCGATCACGTCGCTTTCGCTGCGCGTGATAAATTCGATGGCATCACCGTGCGGCCCTTGAAACCCGAAGAGATCGGCCAGATCGCCGGTCGTGCCGGTCGCTATATGAACGACGGCACTTTCGGCGTGACCGGCGACACCGATCCGTTCGACGGCGAGCTTGTCGCCCAGATCGAAAATCACCGCTACGACCCGATCAAGGTTCTCCAGTGGCGCAACAGCGATCTCGACTTCTCCTCGCTCGACGCTCTGCTCGCAAGCCTCGATGCTCCGCCGCCCACGCGTGGGCTCGTCAAGGCGCGGCCCGCTTCCGATCACTGGTCGCTGCAAACGCTCGCGCAGGACGACGAGCTTCGCGACATCACCCGCGCTCCCGCTGCGGTCCGCCTGCTCTGGCAAGCCTGCCAGCTCCCGGACTTCCGCAAGCTCACGCCCGATGAACACACCAAATTGGTCGGACAGATCTTTCGTCATCTGATGAGCGCCGAAGGCGTGCTGCCCGAAGACTGGCTCGCGCGTCAGATCGCCCGCCTCGATGTCGTCGACGGCGAAGTCGACACACTCTCCGGCCGGCTCGCGCAAATCCGCACCTGGACTTATGCCGCGCATCGCCAAGGCTGGACTCGCGATCCCGCGCATTGGCAGTCGGTCACTCGCGCCGTCGAGGATCGCCTCTCCGATGCGCTGCACGAAAAGCTGACGCAGCGTTTCATCGATCGGCGCACCGCGCTCTTGATGCGTCATCTGCGCGACGAGGAGCAGCTCGCGCTGACGCTCGACGATTCCGGCGCCGTT
>Ga0134122_10004480_pt1 | contig 10369 bp, 10 predicted proteins | sample KB302_FD_96461 | JGI IMG/M metagenome (GOLD analysis project Ga0134122, IMG submission 96461) | Terrestrial soil microbial communities without Nitrogen fertilizer from Kellogg Biological Station, Michigan, USA - KB3-0-2 | ecosystem: Environmental > Terrestrial > Soil > Unclassified ... | reverse complement strand
GGATCTCACCCTTTACATCGACGGTGATTTTGCGCGAGAGGTCGCCGCGCGCCACCGCGGTGGTCACCTCGGCGATATTGCGTACCTGGGTCGTCAGGTTGGCGGCCAATAGGTTGACATTGTCGGTCAGGTCCTTCCAGGTGCCGGCCACGCCCGGCACCACGGCCTGGCCGCCGAGCCGGCCTTCGGTGCCGACCTCACGCGCCACGCGCGTCACCTCGGCGGCGAAGGAGCGCAGCTGATCGACCATGGTGTTGATCGCTTCCTTGAGCTGCAGAATTTCGCCACGCACGTCGACTGTGATCTTTTTCGACAAGTCGCCGCTCGCCACGGCAATCGTCACCTCGGAAATATTGCGGACCTGGGCGGTCAGATTGCTCGCCATCAGGTTGACGCTTTCGGTCAAATCCTTCCAAACGCCCGTCACCTCGCTGACCTGCGCTTGGCCGCCGAGCTTGCCGTCGGTGCCGACCTCGCGGGCGACGCGCGTCACTTCCGAGGTGAAGACGCTCAGCTGTTTGATCATGGTGTTGACGATCGTGGCCGAGCGCAGGAATTCGCCCTTGAGCGGGCGCCCATCGACCTCAAGACGCATGGCGACCAAGAGATCGCCTTGCGCGACCGCCTCGATGGCGCGCGTGGCTTCGGTCGTCGGCCACAACAGGTCCTCAATCAGCGCATTGACCGAATTCTCCATGTCTCCCCACGAGCCCGTCGCCAGTCCAAGACGCAGGCGCTGGCGAATCCGCCCCTCCTTGCCGACCAGCTGTCCCACCTGCTCCAGCTGGCGCGCCATGTGCTGATTGGTGGCGACGATCTCATTGAAGGTGTCGGCGATCTTGCCGAGCAGCCCGGTCGATTCGGCCGCCATGCGAACGGAGAAGTCGCCCATGCGCATGGCTTGCAAGGCGCGCAGCAACTCGTTGAGGTCGCCGCCGTGGACGACACCGTTGGCGGGGGCTTGGGCGGGTAGCGCGGCGGCTGCAGCATCGTCCGCGCCGACTAACGTCTTCTCCTGCATGCCTTCCTCCCAATGCGCCCAAGTGCAGCCCAAGTGCGGACAAGCGCAGCCACTAAGCTGCCCAGCAGGATTGATCTTCGGGGAAAACCAAAGCGATGCGGTTGGCCCGACGTCGCCCGCACAGGGACCGACCAAGCATCGGGATTGGCGAAATACCCCCTTATTCCGACCCTAACTTTCAGCAACGCCGGCTGGGGCAATTGGTTCCCGAAATCGGAGGCTTTTGCGCATGCGCTCTAGCGCTGACGGCCTCGGCACGCACAGCAAACGCCAACGCACAGGCTTGGGCTCGCGGCTCGGCGCAGTTGGTGCCACAACCACGCCAAAAATTATCCAGTCCGTTGAGGCTCTTGCGCCGCCGTCGGCAGGAGCCGCGCCACCAAGCCAAGAAAAATAGGAACCAGCCCGCAGGGTGTGCGTTTTACCGGTGGCATCGCATCGCTTCCCCCCGATGATAGATGCGCAATAGCGCCTTCCTCCCCCCAAGCGCAAGGCGCGGACGATGGTCAGGGCGCCTCTCCACCCCCCGAGAGGCGCCCTTTTTGCGCGCCGGAGCGCAAGCCGAGCCGGAACTCAAGGCCCACCAACAGCGTTAATGCGGGGTTGTTGGCCAGCACACATGAACAGAAAAAAAGCGGGTCGCGCGGACGGCCCGCCCTCTGAGAAGCCGCCGGTGGCGGTTGAGGACGGTTGTGCAATCGCGACAATCAGGTCGTAATTTTGGTTGAGTATGGGCGACGGAGGCCACGGCAATGCAACAGCTTTTCAATCAGTTGATCCAGTTCGTGCAGCAGGGAATCGCTGCCATTTTTCGCTTTGTGCAGCTGATCTGGGGCTGGTCGGTCGAGCAAATCATGCGCGTGCTCGATGCGCCTTGGCAAAATTGGCCCTTCTGGAAACAGGTCCTGCTCGTGCTGATCGCGGCGGGCGTGGTTTGGGCGCTCTATAAGGCAGCCGCCGAGCTGTGGGAGGCGGGTGAACGCACGCTGGCTGCCTTCGCGGGTCTGCTTGGGGCCCTGGTGCGAACGCTGCCCAGCGTGTTGATCGCTGGAGTGATTGCCATGGGGGGCATCTGGCTGATCAACAACTTGGACTTGTCCCGCGTAGCCTTGCCGTCGTCTTGGCAGCTGGGTTCGCGCTAAGAGCCGATCAATCGACCGATGCCAGCGGGCGTGCGACCGCCTCCAGCGCTTTGCGTTCGGCGGCCACGCCCCAGCGTGCCATCACGACCGCCGCCACCAGCATCAGGCTCGCGCCCAGCAGATAGCCGGCGTTGACGCTTTGGCGCGATCCCGTCTCGATCAAGACGCCCATCAGCCAGGGGCCGATGACGCCGCCGATGCCGGTGCCGATGGCATAGAAAAAGGCGATGGCCAAGGCGCGAATTTCCAAAGGAAAGGTTTCGCTCACCGTGAGGTAGGCGGAGCTTGCTGCGGCGGACGCAAAGAAGAAAATCACGGACCAGCACAAGGTGAGGCCGCGCACAGAAACCAGGTCGGCCACAAACAGATAACCGGTGATGGTCAAGAGCACGCCGGAGGCAGCGTAAGTCGACGTGATCATGATGCGGCGCCCGAGCGTGTCGAACAGGCGCCCGAGGAGGGCCGGGCCCAGAAAATTACCCGCGGCGAAGGGCAAAATGTACCAACCCACCTGATCGGCAGGAACGCCATAAAAGTCGGTCAATATCAGCGCATAGGTAAAAAAGATGGCGTTGTAGAAGAAGGCTTGCGAGGCCATCAGCGTCAGGCCGACATAGGTGCGCTGGCGCTGGCTGCCGAGCAGGGTCGCAAACACCTGGCGAAGCGGGGTGTGGGTGCGCGATCTAAGCTTGATGGTCGCAAACGGGCCCGGCGCCAGAACGTGGCCGCGTTGGCGAAAGTCGGCTTCGATACCTGCCACGATCGCCTCCGCTTCGGGCAGGCGTCCGTGGGTGGCCAGCCAGCGTGGGCTCTCGGGCAGCCACAGGCGCATAAAGAGAATGACGAGGCTCAAAGTCGCGCCGATGGCAAAGGCCAGGCGCCAGCCCAGGTCGGGGGCGAAGAGGGCGGGGTCGAGCAGGACGATGGAGCCGGCCGCTCCCATGGCGGCGCCCAGCCAAAAGCTGCCGTTGATCGCCAGATCGGTCCAGCCGCGCACGCGTGCGGGCACGAGTTCCTGGATGGTCGAATTGATGGCGGTGTATTCGCCGCCAATGCCGGCCCCGGTCAGGAAGCGAAACAGGGCAAAGCTCCACAGATTCCAGGAGAAGGCGGTGGCGGCGGTGGCCAGGAGATAGACCGCGAGCGTGATGAAGAACAGCTTCTTGCGCCCCAGCCGATCCGTCAGCCAGCCAAAGAAGAGGGCACCGGTCACCGCGCCGGCCAGGTAGGCACTGCTCGCCAAGCCGATCTCGGTGTTGCTGAAGTTCAAGACCGGGCTCTGCTTCAAAGCCCCGGCGAGCGCGCCGACCAGCGTGACCTCGAGACCATCAAGGATCCAAGTGATGCCGAGGGCGACGACGACCAAGGTCTGGAAGCGGCCCCACGGCAGACGATCGAGGCGGGCGGGAATGTCCGTTTCGACGATCCCGCTCGGCTTTGCGTCGGACCCCGCAGCTGTCCGACCGCCGCTGTCAGCTTGCGTGTTCATCGCCGGCGGACTGCTGGGCCCTGAGCCGTTGGTTGGTGGTGTCGGTGGCAAAGAAGTCCGTCAGCGCGAAGCTGCTCCACAAGAGGGCCGACGCATGATGCCGCCACGACAGCTCGGCCCAGGCGCCCACTGCGATCCAATAGGCTTCGAGGGCGACCGCTGCCAGCAGCGGACTAATGGCGGCGGCCTTATCCAACCAGGCCGCGACATCATCGCCCCGGCCGCTTTGATTGGCGAGCGTCCACTGCTGCAGCACGGCATAGGCGCCAAATCCGGCAATAATACGCACCCAAAACATTTCGGCATCGCCGAAAGGCGGATTGAAGTTCGCCCGCAGGTAGAGGAGCCAGACCAATCCCGCATCGACCGCGAGTGCGGCCACGATGCTCAAGGCGCGGGCCGTGGCTTGGCTGGTCCTGGGCCGATAGGCTTCGGGTGTCTGCGTGATATCCACCATCTCGTCGTCCCCGGCGCCACCGCCTCTGGCGAGGCGGGCTTTGGCTTAAACGCCGAGCCGGCACGGGAAGTTGCCCAGCAAAACGGCGATTGGGCCGCGGCCCAGGGAACAAAGAGACCGGCGCTGCCGTTGTGGACACGGGGTGCACAGGAGGTTTCGATGTCTCAGTCCCGGCCCCTGCTCACCATCGACAAGCAGATTGCTGACGCGCAGCGGCGCATCGGCGAGCAAAAGCTCCGCCTGCAGCGCATGATCGCCCAGGGCACCATCGCTCAGTCCGATGATGATCTCCTGCGTGAGATGTACGTTACCCTGCGCGAGCTGCAAGGCGCCCGCGTTCGTGGTTAACCGCGCGGCGTAAAAAAAGCAGCAATCGGATGCCAGCGCGGCTGGCGTCTCAGCACATCATGCTGGCGCGCGTCGGGCGCTCGCGGTGGGTCGCGGAACCGAGGCATGGCCTGCGCGTTCCTAAGGCGACGATCAAGTTTGCCCTCCTCAGGAGCGGCCCAAACGTGGAGATTTGAGCATGGGCAACCTGCTTCACTATGCACTCGTATTCTTGGTGGTGGCCCTGATCGCTGCCGCCGTGGGCTTCGGCGGCGTCGCCGGCTTTGCGATGGAGGCCGCCAGGCTGCTGTTTTGGGTCTTCATCGTGCTGTTCGTCATCTCGCTGATTGCCGGTTTGGTACGGCGCGCCTAGCTCGATAGCCGGTCGCGTCGCGCCACCAAACAGCTTGGCGAAGCACCCGAAAAACGCTTACGGGCGGCGTTGTCACAGAACGCCGCCCTTGCTTTGCTGCCGCGTTGCGGGCCGGTGGGTCTGCCCATTGGTCTGCGCGTGAGCCTGAGACTGGGTTTGCGACTGGGCCGGCAAAGTTGTTGTCGACGCTTGCCGCACGATCATCATAATCCGTCATGAGCACCTCCGCCGATTTGCAACAGCCCATCGCCGAGCGGGCCCGTGGTTTCGCGCCCGTCGTCTGGTTGCTTGGCAAGGTGCAGAGCGGCAAAACCTCTATCATCCGTGAGTTGACGCAAGCCAGCGATGCCGAGATCGGCAGCGGCTTTCGCGCCTGCACGAAGACGGCGCGGGTGTTCGACTTTCCCCCGCAGGCTCCCATCATTCGCTTTCTCGACACGCGCGGACTTGGCGAGGTCAACTACGATCCGGCCGCCGATATCAGCTTTTGCGAGGGGCGATCCCATCTCATCCTCGCGGTGGTGAAGGCGCTGGATTTCGAACAGAGCGCGGTGCTCGATATTGTGCGCGCGGCCCGGCAGCGGCATCCGGAATGGCCGGTGGTGGTGGCGCAAACGACCTTACACGAGGCCTATCCGGTGGGTGCTCGCCATGTCCTGCCCTACCCGTTCCAGGCCAAGGGGCCCAGCGCTGTGCCACCCAATCTTTTGCGGGCACTCGACTATCAGCGTTCGATGTTCCGCGGATTACTCGGCCGCGGCGAGCCTCACTTCGTTCCGATCGACTTCACCCGCCCAGAAGACGGCCTGGAGCCCAATGCCTACGGCCGCGAGGCTCTGCTCGAGACGCTGATCGCCGCCGCGCCGGCGGCCGTGGCCGTAGCCTTGGCGGAATTGCCCGGCTCGAGCGCCGACCATTATGCCGAGCAATTCAACGCCCACATCCTTGGCTTCGCGCTGGCCGCGGGGGCCAGTGATGCGGTGCCGCTCGCCGGCGTTGTCGCCGTGCCGATGGTGCAGGCGGCGATGCTGCGCCAACTCTCCAAGCTGCACGGCGCTCGCTGGGATAAGCGCGCCTACGCCGAATTTGCCGCCGCCTTGGGTGCCGGAACGATCGTGCGCACGGCCTCTGCCTTTGGCGTGCGCCAGTTGATCAAGCTCATTCCCGTTTATGGTCAGACCGCCGGCGCCGCGGCCGCGGCGGCGGCAAGCTTTGCTGCCACCTACGCCATGGGAAAGGCCGCCAATCATTTCCTGCTCAGGCGGCGCCAGGGCGTGCAGGCGGAGGAGGTCACCGCCGTCTACCGCAAGGCGCTGAGCGAGGCATTCCAACTCGCCAAGGCAAGGGCGATCGGGACGAGTGCGAGGGGAACCAACCCATGACGCCGGACAAGCCGCCGCACGGGCCGCGTTCGCGCTATCCGCGTTGGGCCATGCTCATCGTCGCCCTGCTGTTGCCGGCGGCGAGCCTGTTGCCCTTTGGCAGTCTCTGGCTTTGGCAGCATGGCTACATCCTGCCTTGGGCGATCGTCATCTGCGTGCTTGTGCTCGCGGTCTATTATTTTGAGCAAAGGTTGATCGACCCCAGAGTAACGCCGGCACCCTTGGACGAGGCGGCTCCCGATCCAGGCGACGCCAACTGGACACCGCGTCAGGCCCAAGCCTGGGATGATGTCATGAAGCTCGCCTCGCAAGTGAGCCCCGCTCGTATGACGAGCCGCGATGCCGCGCTGGGGCTCGGCCTAGAAACCATCGAGGTGGTGGCGAGGCGTTTGCATCCGGAGCGTACCGATCCGCTGTTGCAGTTCACGCTGCCGGAGGCGCTCGCCGTGCTTGAGCGCGCCAGCGCCAATCTGCGTCGGTTCGTGGTGACCTCGTTCCCCCTGGGCGACCGCATCACGGTTGCGCAATGCATGTGGCTATATCGTTGGCGCGGTGCCCTCGAGTTGGCCGAGAAGGGCTACGACCTGTGGCGCGTCGTGCGGCTCCTCAATCCGGTCGCCGCGGTAACCCAGGAATTGCGCGAGCGCTTCACACGACAGATCTACGAGATGGGGCGCGAACATCTGGCGCGGCGCATCGCGCGCGCGTTCGTCAAAGAAGTCGGGCGTGCCGCTATTGATCTTTATGGCGGCAACCTGCGCATCGCGCCGGAGCGGCTCAATGCGCACGTGACCGCCGCCTCGCGCGCGGACTTGGGCGCCGCGGAGGCGCGCGGGCTGGAGCCGGTCCGCATCCTGGTGGCGGGGCAAATCGGCGCCGGCAAGTCGAGCCTGGTCAATGCCCTGGCCAATGCCGTGGAAGCCGTGGTCGACACCCTGCCGACGACGGCGCAATTTACCGCCTACCGGCTCAGCAAGGAAGGGCTGCCGACGGCGCTCATCATCGACAGTCCCGGTCTTGCCGATGCGCGTGGCCTGCCCGCCCTGCAGGAAGCAGCGCAGGCTTGCGACATGATCTTGTGGGTGACGTCAGCTACGCGCGCGGCGCGCGAACTCGATGCGGCGGCACTCAACGCCGTCCGCGAGCAATTCGGCGCCGAGCTCAATCGCCGCCGGCCACCGATGCTGCTGGTGCTCACGCACATTGACAGCTTGCGCCCGTTCAATGAATGGGAGCCGCCCTACGATCTGGGCTCAACGACGCGCGCCAAATCGCAATCGATCCGTGGAGCGCTGGAGGCGACCGCCGCGGAGCTCGGTTTCTCCACCGGCGAGGTCGTGCCCGTACGCGTGGATATCGCGGTGGCGCCCTACAACATCGACGCGGTGTGGGTGAAGATCATCGAGTTCATGTCCGAGGCGCAGCGCGCGCGCTTGCTGCGCACCTTGAAGGATATCCAGAGCGCATCGAATTGGCGTTCGATCTGGTCGCAGGCAGTGAACGCCGGTCGCGTCATAGGGGAGACCTTTCTAACGCGGAGCACAGAAGATGTCGCACACGAGCAAGCCGGCGGTGAGCAAAGAGGGCGCGCCGCCGGCAAAAGCCAAAAAGGCTGAGCTGGAAGCATCGACCCGCGCGGGCAACCCGGGCGCCCGCAACGAGCAGCGTCTCGGCGCCGCCGCGACCGCGGTCGACGCGTGGTCGCGTGCCAGCCAGATTGCCGTGATCGGCCTGTTTGTCATCGCCTTGCTGTGGTGTTGCTATGTTGCGCAACCGGTGATCGTCCCGGTTTTGCTGGCCTGGGCTATCGCCACCATCGTCTTGCCGATTGTGACTTGGATGCACGCGCGTGGTGTGCCCCGCGTGCTTGCCGCCATCCTGGTTACCCTTTTGCTGTTCTTAATCACCGTCAGCCTGCTGGGTCTGCTCTCGACGCCCGTCGCCTATTGGCTTGGCAGGGCCACGGAAATTGGCGCGCTGATCAAACAGAAACTGCAAACCATGAGTCAGCCGCTGACGCTCCTCGACGAGCTGCAGAAGGCCCTCAGTGCGATCGGCAGCGGCGAGAGCACGTTGCGGGTCGAGGCGCAGCAATCGACCCTGGTCGGCACGATCTTTTCGATCCTGACCCCCGCGGTCAGCCAATTCATCCTGTTTCTCGGCGCGCTGGTGTTCTATCTCATCTATCAGAAGCGGCTGCGCAGCACGGTGGTCTATTTGCTGAGGGACCGCGAGATGCGCCTGGCGACGCTGCGTACACTGAGTGATATCGATGAGAATATGACCACCTACTTCGGCACCTTTACGATCGTGAATATCTGCCTTGGCCTGGTGACGGTGGCCTTGACCTGGCTCGTCGGGTTGCCTAATCCGCTGCTATGGGGGGTGCTCGCGGCCCTGCTCAACTATATTCCCTATATCGGGCCGGCCATCGTTGTCGCCACGCTGGCCGTGGTTGGCTTAGTCACCTACCCTACCCTGGGCGAGGTCGCCGTGGCGCCTCTGATCTATATCGCCATGGTGACCATCGAGGGCCAGTTCATCACCCCGGCCTTCATGGGCCGCCAGCTTGAGCTCAATCCCTTTGCGGTTTTTCTCGCCATCGCCTTTTGCACCTGGTTTTGGGGCCCGATCGGCGCCTTTCTGGCGGTGCCGCTCTTGATGGCGTTGACCGTGACGCTCGGCAACGTGGTTGCCGAAGAGCCGCCTGACCTGCCCGATTGAACCAAATCTAGTTGGTTGCGTTTACTCAAGATAACGGCTTCAGCTAAGCAAGGAGAGTGGAGATGGCACAGAGCACCGGTTATTCGGGTTCAACCCACGACATCAAGGAAAAGGCCACGGGCCAATTCGAAAAGATGGCGGAAAAGGCGACCGACAATTTTAAAAACGTGGCCAACCAGGCTGAGGACGTTGCCAATCGCGTGGTTGAACACGGCCGCGAGGCGGGCGAGCGAATGCAGGAAGTGGCCGGCAACTTCAAAGGTGCCGTCGACCGCTCCGTGAAGGATCAGCCGATGGCGACCTTGGCGATGGCGGCGGTGGTGGGCTTTGTGCTCGGCGCCCTGTGGAAGTCATAAGCGATCTGCCGTGCGCGGCGTCCCGGGGCCAAGGGCATTGCCATGTTTCGAGCTCTGATTAATGACGCCAAGGCGGCGGCGACCTCGGTGGTCGCCAAATATCTGGCACGCGCTTCCGTGGCGGTGCCCTTTCTCATTGCTGCGGGATTTGCCATCGCCGCCATCACGCACATGCTCATCCAACGCTTCGGTGCCGTGCTGGGGTGCTGGATTCTCGCCGCTGGCTTCACGCTGATCGGCTTGGTGGCGACGCTTCTCGTCAAAGTCAAAGAGCACAAAGAGGAGGTCGCCGAAAAGCAAGCAGAAGCGGCAGACACCGCCGATGTTGCCAACGAGGTCGCGGCGCAGGCCCTCATGCAGGCGCCGCTGGCCCTGGTGGGAACGCTGTTGTCGACGCCGCTTGGCCCCAAGAGCTTTGCCAATGGCGCCAAGCTCATTTTGCGCAATCTTCCCTTGGTCGTCCTGCTCGGGCTCATCGCATTGCTGTTCTGGCCGACGCAGCCCGCCGCGGCGGAAGGAGATCAAGATCTGGGCGAGGAGCCGCCGCCCGGACCAGTCCCGGACGCCAACGGTGCCTATCGGCCGAAAGGCAACGGGGTGCACCGGGAGCGGGCGGCCTAAGCCGGCGTCCTGTGCGAGGGGTCGCAGGGACTTAGCAGATCTTGCGGACGTCGCCGGCGGCGCCCTGATCAGATGCTATGGCGGTTGTGAAGTCAGGTGCCGTTCCACGGGCCTTTGGCCGCCGCGTCCTGAGGCAAGAGCCGGCCCCGCCTGCGCCGGCGGCGCGACGGGGCGGTCGCGACTTTTGCGCGCCTCGCGACTTTGCATCGGCACGGTTGCCTCGAGATTTTTCTGGGCGCGCACGCCTGCCCCTTCGCTGCGCGGGTAACCTTGGCGCTCGGCGCCAGAACCTTAAGCGCGATGCGGAACCACAGCCTGGCCCCCACGTTCTGAAGACTGAGGTTGCCAATGAGGAGAGTGTTGATGGGCCGTGGACTGATCCTATGGTTGGTAGGAATTCCTCTACCCGTCATCCTCGTTCTTTACTTCCTCGGCTATCTCCATTGAGAGGAGAGCGTCGGCTCTTGCGCGCGACGG
>Ga0134122_10004478_pt1 | contig 10374 bp, 10 predicted proteins | sample KB302_FD_96461 | JGI IMG/M metagenome (GOLD analysis project Ga0134122, IMG submission 96461) | Terrestrial soil microbial communities without Nitrogen fertilizer from Kellogg Biological Station, Michigan, USA - KB3-0-2 | ecosystem: Environmental > Terrestrial > Soil > Unclassified ... | reverse complement strand
TCGAGGATCGACTCCATCCCGCGATGGCCGCCGGGGCTGCCGCTCGCGCGCAGGCGCAGGCGTCCGAGCGGGAGGGCCACCTCGTCGTAGACGACCAGGATCTCCTCGGGCGCGAAGCCGTAGAGCTCGATCAGGCAGCGGGCGGCGTAGCCGCTCCGGTTCATGTAGAGCTGGGGGTTCGCGAGCGTCAGGTCGGGGGACGACGCGGTCAGCGCCCCGCACTCCGCGCGATCGAGCGCCAACCCACGCCGCCGCGCGAGCTCCTCGACGACGCGGAAGCCGACGTTGTGGCGGGTCTCCCGGTAGGTGGGGCCCGGGTTGCCGAGACCGAGGATCAAGCGCGCCATCGCGAGCGGGAAAGCAGGAGGCGGCCGGAGCGAGCACAGCTCCGGCCGCGCGGTCGAAACCGCTTCTCGGACCTACTTCTTGTCCTTGTCCTTGTCCTTTTCCTTCTCGTCCTTGCCGCGCTTGATCACCTCGGGCTCGGCCTTGGCCGCCTCGAGCAGACCCTCGCCGCCGCCGGCCGGCGCCTCGGTGTGGCCGTGCGAGATCGAGACGATCACCCGATCGGGCTCCTCCAGCAGCTCGACGCCCTCGGGCACTTCGAGCTCCCGCGCCTCGACGTGCTGGCCGATGCGCAGGTCGCTGACGTCGAGAGCGATGCTCTTCGGGATGTCCGCCGGCAGGCACTCGATGTGGACCTCGCGGGTCACGAAGTCGAGGATGCCGCCATCGGTCTTGACCCCGTAGGCCGTGCCGCGGATCTCGATCGAGACCTGCACCCGCAGCTTCTCGGTCATCAGGATGCGCTGGAAATCGACGTGCTCGAGCTCCCGGGTGATCGGGTTGCTCTTCAGCTCGCGCACCATCGCGTGGCGCTCCTGGCCGGTGTCGGACAGCTTGAGCAGGAAGATCGGGTTCTCGCTGCCCGACTTCTTGAGCAGGTCGAGGACCGCCTTCCGCCCCACCTGGATCGCCATCGTCTCCCGCTCGGCCCCGTAGAGGACCGCCGGGACGACGCCCGACGCCCGCAGGCGGCGGTTTGCATTCTTGCCCGTCTCTTCGCGCTTCTCGACTTCGATCGTCAACTCGTTCATCGCCTCTACCTTACCTTGAGCCGCTTCAGACGAAGAGCGAGCTCACGGAGCTGTTTTCATGGATCCGGCGGATCGCTTCGCCCAGGAGCGGGGCGACCGACAGCGTGCGAAGCTTGGCCGAACGCGCGAGCTTCTGCTCCACCGGGATGGTATTCGTGGTCAGGATCGCTTCGAGCGGAGATTCGTTGATCCGGTCGAGCGCCGGCCCGGAAAGCACGCCGTGCACCCCCGCCGCGAGGATGCGCTCCGCACCCTTCTTCTTGAGCGCTTCGACGGTCTTGGTGAGCGTGCCCGCCGTGTCGATGATGTCGTCGAAGATGAGGGCGTTCTTGCCCTCGACGTCGCCGATGATGTGCATCACCTCGGCCTCGTTGGGGGCGGTCCGCCGTTTGTCGACGATCGCGAGGCCGACGCCCAAGCGCTTCGCCACAGCGCGCGCCCGCTCGACGCCGCCCGCGTCCGGCGACACGATGATCAGGTCGGGCACGTCGATCTCCTTGAGCGCGTCCAAGAAAACGGGCGCCGCGAAGAGGTGGTCGACGGGGATGTCGAAGAAGCCCTGCAGCTGGTCGGCGTGGAGGTCCATGGTGAGGACGCGGTGCGCGCCCGCCTTGGTGATCAGGTCGGCCACCAGCTTGGCGGTGATCGGCACCCGCGGCTGGTCCTTCTTGTCCTGGCGCGCGTAGCCGTAGTACGGCAGCACGGCGGTGATCCGCGACGCCGACGAGCGCTTGAAGGTGTCGAGCAGGATCAGCAGCTCCATCAGGTTCTCGTTGACCGGCTCGCAGGTCGGCTGGACGACGAAGACGTCGGAGCCGCGCACGTTCTCGGTGATCTGGCAGAAGATCTCGCCATCGGAGAAGTTGAGGGCGCGCACGTGCCCCGCCTCGAGATGGAGGTATTCGCAGATCTCCTGCACCAGAGCCGGGTGGGCACGCCCCCCGAAGATCTTCAGCTCGCCGGCCATCCGTCCTCTCCCTCCTCGCTGTGCATGGTTGGGGCGGGAGGATTCGAACCTCCGAATGCCAGAGCCAAAGTCTGGTGCCTTACCGCTTGGCGACGCCCCAGTTCCCCGCCGCCGTCCCGCGAGCCGCTCTCCCCTTAGCTCACGCTCCAGAAAGAATCGCTCAGGTGCAGCTCTTCGACCTCTTCGAGCGTCCGCGCCTGCCCGTTGCCGAGCTCGCTCCGCTCCGCGGAGATCGCAGGCCGGCCTTCAGCCAGCGGCTCCGCGCCCGTCCCGCCGAGCGTCCGGTCGTACTCGGACAGGATCCTGTTCTCGATCACCCGTCGGGTTTCGTTGTTGAGCGGGTGGGCGACGTCCTTGAACTCCCCATTCTTCTTCTTGCGGCTCGGCATGCTGATGAACAGGCCGTCCCGCCCCTGGATGATCTTGATGTCGTTGACCATGAAGCATTGGTCGAAGACGACGGAAACGAACGCCTTGAGCTTCTCTTCCTGAATGGGAAAGACCTTGACCTCCGTGATCTCCATGTCCGCGTCCTCTCGTCATCCCTACCGATGGACCGGCGTCGCTTTTAAGGACGCGATGCGACCGGAGGTCCCTAGGAGACGAGAGGCATCACGGCCCCCCGCACCGTCCCCGGAGTCCGCGGACGGTGAATCCCATCCCCCGCCGGGCCGCAACTCGAGCGCGCCGACGTCATGAGCAACAAGCCGCCCGGGTTCCCGGAAGTCCCACGCGCGGCGACACGAGGACCCCTAGCGGAGCGAACCAGCCCCGACGGGGTCGAAGAGAGCGAACTTGGATCTCAGGGTGAGGATGCCTCCCCGAACCTGCGACGACGAATCCTAGAGTCGGGGCGCCGAGCTGTCAAACGCGGGGCCCCGGGGGTGGGAGCTCCCGGGCTCTCGCGGGGAGCCCGGAGAGCCCAAGGTGAGCGCTGGGCAACCCCCGCGCGCGTAGTCGGCGGGCGTCTCGAGCGGCGCGAGCCCCGCGGCGAGAGGTTCGGAGACCGCCTCCCGCCAGCGCAGCTGCGCCCCGGACCGATCGGAGAGGATCGCCTCCGCCTCCTTCCGGCGCCACCAGACGGCGGGCGCGCCCGCGCGGAGGAGCGTCCACCGGACCGGCCGGCCGCGCTCCTCGACCACCCGCCAGAACTCCCCCGGGGCGCCGCCGAATTCGATCGCGCCCCCCTGGATCGAAGGCGGGGAGGCCGGCTCCGCGGGAGCGCGCCCGAGCAGGAGCCGCGGCAGGGCGGAGAGCGCGATCCGCTCGAGCGGGGCGCCCGCGATCCGCAGCTCGCCGGGGAGATCGCAGGCGGCGTGGGCCCGATGGTCGAGGAAGAGCCCGCGCTCGCCGTCAGCGTCCAGGCTCCAGAGCGCGCGGCCGACGGGATCGACGGCCTGGGCCTGATACCGCTCCGCCGACAGGAGCCGCAGCGTCAGGCGAAAGGAGCCTTCGCCGCGCGGCCCGGAGTAGCTCATGCGAAACAGGCGCTGCGTGCCCAGATCCGCTGGCGGGATCGCCCAGGCGGCGACCGGGGGCCCGGACGCCGAGCGCGCCGCGGGGATCGACGCGCAGGCGGCCGAGAGGAGGAGGAGACCGGCGGCGGAGGCACCCCGCGGGCGAGCCGTCACTTCTTGGGCAGCTCGGCGAGCTTGCGCTTGACCTCGACCGACTCCTTCTGGTCGGCCAGCTCGAGCGCCCGCCGATAGGCCTCGCGGGCGCGGGCGACGTCGCCGACCGCCCGGTAGAGGTCGCCCAGGTGCTCGTGCACCGTCGGGTCGGCCGGCATCAGGCGCGAGGCCCGCTCGAGGTCGCTCCTGGCCTCGCCGAACTGCTTGAGCTGGAAGTGCGTCCAGCCGAGCGAATCGACGTAGGCGCCGTTCTCGGGATCGAGCGCCACCGCCCGGCGCACGAGGGTCAAGGCCTCGTCGAGGTTCTCCCCCTTCTCGGCCCACATGTATCCGAGGTAGTTGAGCGCGGCGTGGAAGTCCGGCTCGAGAGCGAGAGCGCGCCGGAAGGCGGCGGTCGCCGCTTCGCGCGAGCCCGACCGTTCGAGCGCCGCGCCGAGCAGGAACTGCGCCGGGGCGAGATCGGGATGGGCCGCGGTCAGCCGTTCGAGGATCGGCACCGCCTCGGCATAGCGGTCGAGGCGCTGATAGACCTGCGCCGCCGCGATCACCGCCGGCGGCTCGCCGGCCTCGAGCTTGGCGACCTCGGCCTTCGCCTCGGCGTCGCGCCCGAGCTTGAGCAGCAGCTCCGCGCGCTTGCCCGCCAGGGCGGCCGAGGGAGCCAAGCCCGTCGCCGCGGCGCGATCGAGCAGATCGAGCCCGGCGGCCGGCTCGCCCGCGTTGCCCGCGGCGTCGGCCGACAGCAGCACGGCCTGCTCGCGCAGCTCCGCGAGGCTCGCGTCCTTGGCACCGCCCGGCTCGTTGGGCTCGCTCGGAGCGGCCGGAGCGCCCAGGGCGTTCGGCTCGAGCAGGGGACGCAGGACTTCGCGCACGCGCGCCCAGTCCTTGTCGTCGGCGAGGAGCGAGGCGAGCTCGATCCGCGCCGAGGCCGCCGGCCCCGCCTTTCCCGCCGCGGCGAGCGTCTCGCTCGTGCCGAGGAGGGCCTTCTCGGCGTCGCGGGGCTTGCCCGCCCGGTCGAGGCTCCGCGCCAGGGCGAGCGCCAACGGCAGATCGTCCGGCGCATTCCTCGCGAGCTTGCCGAGGACCTCGATCGCCTCCTCGTTGCGCCCCTGGGCGGCGAGGATCAAGCCGCGCAAGCGCAGGAGCAGACCGTCGGTCTTCTCGTCCGGGGTCTTGGCGCCGGCGAGCAGAGCGTCGACCTTCGCGAGGGCGCCGTCGAGATCGCCCGACAGGTAGAGGCTCGACGCGAGCTGGCGATTGAGCTGGGGATCGGACCGCACGCTCTCGGGCGCCGCGCGCAGCGTCTCGAGGGCCGCCGCCGTCTCGCCGCGCCGCGCGAGGAGATCCGCCAGCGTCAGGCGCGATTCGAGGGAGGCGGGATCGGACGCGAGGATCTCGCCGAGCGCCTTTTCCGCCTCGGCCAGCTGGCCCGAGCGCAGGAGCGATTCGACGAGCAGCCCGGTCGCGGCGCGGCTGCTGGGAACGAACTTGACCAGGTCGGAGAACACCTCGGCGGCCTTCTTCGGCTCGTCGCGATCGAGATAGATGCGGCCGAGCGGCAGCATCGAGGGCAGGTCGGACGGATCCTTCTTGCGCACCTCCTCGAGCGCGGCGATCGCCCGATCGATCGCCTCGGGCGAGCGCGAGGCGATCGTCAGATAGACCTGGCCGGCGGTGCGCAGAACGTCGAGGTCGTCGGGCGCCAGGGCGCGCGCCTTTTCGATCTCGTCCGCGGCGTGGTCGAGGCCGCCCGAAGCCTTGCCGGAGGACTGGGAGATGCGCGCGAGCAGGAGGGCGTGCTCGGCGCGCACGAAGGGATCGTTCGGCGCCAGCTGCTCGGCCTCGTCGAAGGCCGCGAGCGCTTCCGCATAGGAGCCTTCGGCGGCGAGCGATTTGGCGACGGCAAAGCGGAAGGCGGCGGCCGCCTCGCCGGACAGGGCGGCGGCAGGGTCCACGGCGGGGGCCGCAGGGAGCGCGCGGGCACCCGCGATTCCGAGTGAAAGGGCGGCGGCGAGGGTGAAAACCCGAGAAAACCTCATGGCCGCAGACTAACAGCGGGCCTCCCGCTTGCCAAGCCGAGCAGCTCCCTCCTATGATCTCCCTTCTTGGCGCCTAACTGAAAGCCCGTCTTGAACTTAGATCGAACATCAGGAAATCGGGCGGCGCTTCGCGGCGAGGATACGAAGAAGACCGTGGGCAAGATCGGACAACTCCTGCTTTCGCGCAACTGGATCAGCCTGCCGCAGCTGACCCGCGCGCTCAAAAACCAGAGCGTCGTCGGCGGGCGGCTCGGCACCTGCCTGCTCGAAATGGACGCCCTCGCCGAGGAGCAGCTCGCCAAGGGCCTCTCCGAGCAGCTCGGCCTGCCCTCGGCGGGCATCGAACAGCTCCACGCCGTCGCCGAAGAGGTGATCGGCGTCCTGCCGGCCAAAGTCGCGCGCCGCTGCCACGCCATTCCGTTCCGGCTGGAGGGCAATCGGCTCGACGTCGCGATGCTCGATCCGCGCAATCTCGCCTGGCACGACGAGGTGGCCTTCGCCTCCGGCCGGAGGGTGCGCGTCCACGTGGCGCCGGAGATCCGGATCTTCGAGTCGCTCGAGCGCTACTACGGCGAGGAGTGCCCGTCGCGGTTCACGCTCCTCCTCGACCGCCTGAACCGCGCGCGCTACCTCTGGTCGGAAAAAGCCCGCGAGGCCGAAGCCGAGGAGCCCCCGCCCGAGCCGCTCGTTCCCTCGCGCCGTTCGCCCTACGGCCTGGATCGCTTTCCCGACCTGCCGATTCCGGCAACCCCCAGGACGCGCGGGCCGCTGCTCGACCTGCCGGTCGCCGCCCGGCCGGCGCCCGGGGTTCCGACCCCGGCACCCCGCATCCAGCCGCCCCCGCCCGGCATCCCGGCGCCCGCCAGGATTCCAGCGCCCGCAGCCAGCATCCCGGCGCCCGCAGCGGCCACACCTCCGGCCGCCCCGGCCGCGGCAGCGCCCGAGACCGCGAAAGAGCCGGCTCCTCGCCCGCAAGAACCGCCCCCGGCCGCATCCGCGGCCGCCGAGGAGACGCCCGCCCGTCCGGCGCCTCCCTCTCCCCCGCGGACGATCGCCCTGACCGATGCGGAGCGCAGCTCGCTCGCGGGAGCGGCGATCAAGATCGACCCGGAGACCGCGCCGACGACGCTCGGGGAGCTCGAGAGCGCTCTCGAAACCGCGGCGGATCCCGGCGAGATCGCCCGCACGCTGCTCGGCTTCCTGGCGCGGCGGTTCGAGCGCACGGCCCTGTTCCAGGTCGCGCGCGAGAAGGTCTCGGGCTGGCTGGCGTACGGCCGCGGCGTCGACCCCGACGCGTTCGCGCGCTACGAGGTCGGATTCGACCAGCCGTCGATCTTCCTGAACCTCGAGCGCGGCAACAATCTCTATCTCGGGCCGCTGCCGCCGATGCCCGCCCACCGCGAGCTCGCGAAGACCTGGGGCGGCGACATGCCGCGCCGCACGGCGATGCTGCCGGTCCGGGTCGGCGAACGCATGATCGCCGTCATCTACGTCGACGGCGGGGACGACGCCTGGGCCGGATTCGGTCTCGACGCCCTGAACCGCGTGCGCACCGTCTCCTCGGCGGCCCTCGAGCGCCGCATCCTCCTCCGCAGGGCGAAGCCTGGCGCCGCATGAGAGCGACCCGGGCACGCCGCGAGACGATCGAGACGATAGGGCCCGCGGCATCGCGTTTCCGTGCCAGGACGATTCGCGAGGTCGAGGCCGGACAACCGCGAACGATCGCGATAGAGTCGGCGGCCGTGAAACCTCCAAGTCCATCTCTTTGCAGGACTTCGTTGACACCCCCGGGAGCGACCGCCGCGCTCCCGCCCGCCTCGGAGCAGCGATGATCAAATCGGACATCGTCGAGCGCATCGCCGAATCCTCGGACGTCCCGCGGGTCAAGGCCGCACAGGCCGTCGACACGATCATCGAGGCGATGAAGAGCGCCCTGTGCGAAGGCAAGCGCATCGAGCTGCGCGGCTTCGGAGTCTTCCAGGTCCGCGACCGCAAGAAGGGTGTCGGGCGCAATCCGAAAACGGGCGTCGAGGTGGCGATCAGCCCGGGCAAGACCGTCCGCTTCAAGCCCGGCAAGGACTTGAAGAACCTCTGATCCCCCGCGCGACGTGAGCGAGCCCACCGCCGCACCTCTCGAACCGGAGGCGCTCCGCCGGCCGCTCGTCGAGCTCCTGCCGCCGCCGGGCGCGAGCCCCGCGAACGACCCGCGCGAGGTCAAGCCGCGCTACCTGTTCGCCCTCTCGCTCTTCCTCCTCTCGCTGTTCTCGGCGACCACCCTCGGCGCGGTCTACGTCCTCTTGACCCGCACCGACGTGACGACCGGCCTCGACCTGCTCTTGACCCCGGCGGCGATCCGCGCGGTCTGGGGCGATCCCGCGCTCCTCGCCCAGGGTTTCCTGTTCTCGGCGAGCGCCCTGGGCATCCTCCTCGTGCACGAGCTCGGGCACTACCTCACCTGCCGGAGGTATCGGCTGCCGGTGACCCTCCCCTACTTCCTGCCGAGCCCGGTCGCGCTCGGCACCTTCGGCGCCTTCATCCGCATCCGCCGCCAGCTCTCCTCCAAGCGCGAGCTGTTCGACGTCGGCGTGGCCGGACCGATCGCCGGCTTCGTGGCGCTCGTCCCCGCGCTCCTCTACGGCGTCGCCCGGTCGCGCATCGTGCCGCTCACGGCCGTCGCGCGCGCCGAGCCGGTCGTCCTGATCGTCCCCGGGCATCCGCTCGCCTTCGAGCTCGCGGTGCGCGCCTTCCACGGCCCGGTGCCCTCAGGCTCGATCCTCGAGCCGCATCCGCTCGCGCTCGCCGCCTGGCTCGGGCTCTTCGCCACCTCGCTCAACCTGCTGCCGCTCGGCCAGCTCGACGGCGGCCACCTGCTCTACGCCGTCTTCGGGCGCAGGCAACGACAGCTCGCGCGCCCGCTCTGGGTGATCCTCGCCGCGCTCACCTTCGTCTGGCCGGGTTGGGGCCTGTGGAGCCTGATCACCCTCGCGATCGGCCTGCGCCATCCGCCCGTGATCGACGAAGCCCAGCCGCTCGACGCCCGGCGCCGCGCGCTCGCGATCTTCGCGCTCGTGATCCTGATCCTCTCGTTCACGCCGCTGCCGATGCGCGAGATCGTGATCCCGGCCCTCCGGTAGCTACACCTCGAGCACGAAGGTCACCGGGCCGTCGTTGACCAGCTCGACCTCCATGGTTTCGCGGAACCGCCCGGTCTCGACCCGGTGGCCGCGGCGGCGGAGACCTTCGATCAGGGCCTCGACGAGCGGCCGGGCCGCGTCGGGAGGGGCGGCGCCGTCGAACGAGGGGCGGCGTCCGCGCGCGAGCGAGCCGGCGAGGGTGAACTGCGAGACGACGAGGAACGCGCCGCCGGCTCGGGCGAGGTCGAGGTTCATCTTGCCGGCTTCGTCCTCGAAGATCCGGAGGCCGGAGAGCTTCTCGACCGCGGCTTCGACCTGGCGGTCGCCGTCGGTCCGTTCGACCCCGGCCAGGACGAGGATTCCGCGCTCGATCGCGCCCACGGTCTCCCCGGCCACGCGGACGGACGCGGACTTGACCCTTTGCAAAACGAGACGCATTGGCCGGGTATTGCTAGATTCAGGACCCCGTTTTCCGTCTATATCTGTGGAGGTCGCCGAGCGGCGTGCTCGCGACCCGGCGCTCGACGCGCTCAGAAAGAGGCGAAAGCGCTGTGATACCGTACCCCATTCCGCAGTGGAGGAGGACCGACGCATGGTCAACAAAGTGATCCTGATCGGCAATTTGGGCCGCGATCCGGAAGTGCGCTCGACACCCTCGGGTCAGCCCGTCGCGAGCTTCAGCCTGGCCACGACCCGACGCTGGCGCGACAAGAGCGGCCAGCGCCAGGAGCAGACCGAGTGGCACAACATCGTCGTCTGGGGCAAGCAGGCGGAGATCGCCGGCCAGTACCTGACCAAGGGCAAGCAGATCTACCTCGAAGGGCGGCTCCAGACCCGCTCCTGGGACGACAAGCAGAGCGGCGAGAAGAAGTACCGCACCGAGATCATCTGCGACAACTTCCAGATGCTCGGCAGCCGGAGCGACGCCGACCATCACGGCGGCGGCGGCCACCCCGCGAGCGCGGGCGGGCCGAGCTACGACGAGGCGCCCGGCGGCGGCAACTTCGGCGGCGGCCCGGACGACGACGACATCCCGTTCTAGAGATCCGCAGGTCCGGTCAAGGCATTCCGAGGGGCGCGGCCCAGGTCGCGCCCCTTCGCAGTTCAGGCTTCCTGGGCTCCCGCCTGCTGGAACAGGCGCAGAGCGGCGAGCGCTTCGCGATGATCGTCGAGTAGCCGTAGCGTGTCTACCCTTTCGGCGACGGCCAAGGGAACGAGCCCATCCGTTGCCTTCAGGGAAGAGAGATGCTCGGCGACCCGGCAGGAAAGCTCGGCGAAGTGATGTACAGAGGAAGGATCGTCAAGGAGAAGACGTCGCATTTCCGCCAACAACAGGCGGACGAGCGCGGGGCTCCGGAACCGGCTCCGGGAGCGTCCGATGCGCTGGCGGCGCTCCCTGGGGGCGAGCCGGCCGAGCCGGCGGAAGTCGCGGGCGGCTTCCCGCTCCGCGGCGACCTCCGGCTGTTCCGCCTCCGGGGAGAGCGGCGATCGCTCGGCGAAAGAGCCTGC
>Ga0134122_10004477_pt1 | contig 10377 bp, 16 predicted proteins | sample KB302_FD_96461 | JGI IMG/M metagenome (GOLD analysis project Ga0134122, IMG submission 96461) | Terrestrial soil microbial communities without Nitrogen fertilizer from Kellogg Biological Station, Michigan, USA - KB3-0-2 | ecosystem: Environmental > Terrestrial > Soil > Unclassified ... | reverse complement strand
TAGGACCCGATCGGCAGCGCGGCCAGGTCGAACGGCCCGAGCCGCTCGCCGGTCTCGCTGAAGTGGCGGTAGTAGCCGGTGTCACCCCCGAAGTAGAAGCGCTTCGAGCCCAGCACCGCCCACGAAGACCAGAGCCGACGGCCCTGGTCGATGACGGTGCGGCCGCTACCGTGCTGGGCCGGCGTGCACACCACCGTCAGCCCCTTGACCGTGACCGACTCCCCCCAGTTGAGCTCCACCGCGTTGGTGATTCCGCGATCGGCGAGCCAGGCCTTGATGCCGAGCGGCACGACGAAGAGCGGGTCGAACGTGTGGGCCAGCCGCCGGACGGTCGGCTCGTCCAGATGGTCGTAATGATCGTGGGAGATCAGCACGAAGTCGATGGGCGGCAGGTCGTCGAAGGCGATGCCGGGTGGGGTGTAGCGGCGCACCCCGATGAATCCGCTGAAGGGGCCGCTACGCTCGGCCCACGTCGGATCGGTCAGGAAGTTCACCCCGTCCAGCTGCACCAGCACGGTCGCGTGCCCGATCCACGTGATCGTCGGCGCGTGCGAGCGGTCGCGCAGGGCCGCCAGATCCGGCGTTCCGAGCGGCAGCGCCGCGACCCGCCGCTCGGTGACGAGCCAGGTGGCGCCCATCACCAGGGAGTGCAGCCGCGCCCAGTAGGACGCTCGTCGGTATTCCGGGTCGACGTTCTTGTAGGCGCTGCCCGCCCGCTCCGCCGGATCGAAGTAGCTGGGCGACACCCGGGGCGGTTGACTCTGGGTCGCCGCTGGGTCCGGCGACGAGGTCGCTGAGAAGCCGTCGCCCGCCGCCACGCTCAGCACGATGGCGAGGAGGAACGTTGCGCCGCGGATCATGATTAAAGGATATCGCGTCCGTCCAGCCGATCAGAGCTGACCGCGGACCGGGAAGGAGAGCATCTCGAGGACCCGGCTCACGATCCCGCGGTTCTGCCACTGCGCGTAGGTGACCGGACTGGAGCGCTCGAGATCGTCCACGAACACGCGCTCCAGCCGACGGGCGATGTCCGCGTTGTAGACGACCAGGTTCAGCTCCTCGTTCAGCTCGAATGAGCGGCGGTCGAGATTGGTGCTGCCGACGGTGGCCCACGTGGAGTCGATCACCATCGTCTTGGAGTGGAGGAGTGCCGCCCGGTACTCATGGATCTGGACCCCCGCCTCGAGCAGCCGACCGAGCTGGGACCGGCTCGCCTGCCTCACGAGATTGTGGTCGATGGCCCCCGGCAGGAGCAGGACGACCCGCACTCCCCGCCGGCGCGCCTGGAGCAGGGTCTCGATCATTCTATCGTCGGGCACGAAGTAGGGGTTCGTGATGTAGATGGTCCGGCGCGCCGAGGACATCGCGAGGAGAAACATGGTGTACATCGCCACGCTGCCCCCCGCGGGAGAGCTGCGCACGATCTGCGATTCCACCGCGCCCCTGGCTTCGATCGGCCACGGGAAGTAGTCGGGCCCGCCGAGGGAGACCCCGGTCGCCTCGAGCCAGTTCTCCGCGAACGCCCCCTGGAGCTGGTTGATCACCGGGCCTTCCACCCGCATGTCGGTGTCCCGCCATTGCCCCTCTTGCCGCCCGTTGCCGCTCCATTTGCCGCTTGTTCCGGACCCCCCGGTGACGCCGACCCGCCCGTACACGACGAGGATGCGCCGGTGATTGCGGTAGTTGGCGCGGTCGATGGTCCACGGGGTGACCGGGCGGTAGGAGGCCACCTGGCACCCGGCCTCGGTCATCCAGTCGCGATATTGCGCGGGCATCATGAGTGAGCCGACCGCGTCCACCAGCACGTGCACCTTGACCCCGGCGCGGCAACGCTCCGCGAGGGCCTGCGCGGTGTCCGCGGCGGGAGCGCCCTCCTCGAAGACGTACTGGGCGTAGGTGATGCTCTTGCGGGCGGAGCGGATCATCTCGAGCTTGGACGGGAAGATCTCCTCGCCGTTCAGCAGGATGTCCACCCGGTTGCCCCCGACCACGGTGCCGCCGGTGTACCCGACGAGGGTGGAGCGGAACGCGGGCTCCGCGATCTGCAGATCCGGTAGCTCGTAGTGGGGCTGGACGTGACTGCAGCCCGCGAGCAACAGGAACAGGCAGACCGCGGAGATCACGTCGCGCATCCCCCGGCGCCCGAGTCCGGTCACAGCCGGCGGAGGACTTCGATACGATCCCCCGTCTCGGGATGGGTGCTCAGGAAGCCGCCGCCGCTGCCGCCGCTGCCGCCCCCTTCCGTACTCATCAGCCAGGTGAGCGTGTTGATCATGACATCCTTGTTGCGGCCCACCCGCTTGAGCAGGTCCACGCCGTGGCGATCCGCCTCGTACTCCTCGTTGCGACTATACTTGCGCTGGATCAACGCGCCCGCGATCGGAGCCACCCGACCCGCCCCGGGAATGATCTGGTCGAGGATCACCGCGCCAATCCCGAGACCGGTACCGAGCGCCTGGGCCTTGGCCACGTGACCGAGATCCTCGTGAGCCACCTCGTGGGCCATCACCGCGAGGAGCTGGTCGTCATTGGCCTTCTGGAGGAGGCCGGTGGTGACGTAGAACTCGCCATTGCCCGCGTTGGCCGCGTTGATCGTCGGATCGTCCAGGATGCCCACCTTGACCTGGCTCGGCGGCCTCGGCTTGTCCATGGCCTGCAGGAGCGGAATCATCGTCTTTTTCAGGCGCTCGACCTGCGCGGGGTCGACCGTCTTCTGCGACGCGGCCGGCGGAGTGGCGGGGGGGGCCGGACGCGTGGTCTCGGCCGTCCGGCCCGTCGGGGTCGTCGAGGCGGTCTCGATCGCACAGCCTCCGAGCACCGCGGCCGCGACGACCAGGGCGCCGACTCCCGTCCGGGTGACCATCACCGCTCCCGCTGCGCCCGCGCGGGCCGGATCGCGTCCTGACCCGACTGCAGGGTCGACGTCACCTGGTCCTTGGCGGTATCGAACATCTCCTCGGCGGTCGACTGAACCGCCTTCAGCGTGTCCGCGGCCGCGAGGCGCGCGGTACGTCCCTTGGTGTTGGCGAAGCGACGGATCTCGTCGCCCCATACGTAGACCGCAATACCACCCGCGATGGCGCCCAGCATGAATCGACTCAGCATGATGCTCTCCTTCTCACGCGGCTGCTTTGTGGATGGGCCACTCGACTCCGGCGCTCCGCCGGATTTCGTGCCCACAGGGTCCCAGGGCGATCACGAGGGCTTCGCCCCGCTCCCGCCAGTCCTCGACTTCCCGAAAGGTATTGCACGTCCGACAGTACAGCGCCGGCATCCCGCTCATCGCACGCCTCCCTTGGCTCCCGCCGCGTCCGTCTTGGCGCAGTCGGGGCACACCTCGAGTTCGGCATCGTAGGCGATGCCGTGGATCGGACAGCGCGCCACCGGGAGCGAAGTGGGGCGCCGGCCGCCGAGCAGGACGAGCCCCACTCCGAGGCCCGCCATGGCGAGGACGACCGCCGCCGCCACCCGTCCCGATGCCGCGCAAGCGTTCATGTCAGAGCCGCCCCGTGAGCATCAGGATGATGAGGATCAAGAGGACGAGACCGACTCCGCCGCTCGGATAGGGGCCCCACCCCGAGCTGTAGCCCCACGTCGGCAGGGTCCCGACCAGAATGAGTACCAGGATGATGATCAGGATCAGTGACACGCTCGTTCCTCCTCGCTCTCTCGCTCGATCGTGAAGGACCGGCGGGCGGCGGGAGTCGATCCCCGCCGCCCGCCCATGGCGCTTATCTACCGCCGCTGGCCCTGACCGCCCTGACCACTGCGATCGCCCTGCCCCCCACCCGGCTGCGGGTTGCGGCCGGGCTCCTGCTGCTGCTGGCCCTGACGGTCCTTGTCCCGGTCATGGCCGGGCTGCCCACCCTGCTGTCCCTGCTTCTCCGTGGTGCCCATGTGGTCGTGCTCCTTTCTGTGCGTTCCGGCGCGCTCGCGCCGGGTCTTCCCGGCCGCCTCAGCGGTCCCGGGATCGCCGCCGCGGAATGCGGGCTCCCGCCTGGCGAGCCTCGCTCAGCGCGATGGCGACGGCCTGCTTGCGCTTGCGGACTTTGCCTCCCGAGGACGAGCGGAGCGTGCCCCGCTTGTACTCGCCCATCACCTTCTTGACCTTGCCGCGACCCTTCGCCTTTGCCCTGGCCATCAGCGATCCGCACGATCCCCCGCCAAGCGCTGGATCAGCGTGCGCAGGTCGTCGGCGTGCTCCTCCTCTTTCGCGAGAATCTCCTCCAGCATTCGCCGGGTGGTCGGATCGTCGTCGCCCAGGTACCGCACCATCTCGGCGTACGATTCGATGGCGATCCGCTCCGCCACCAGGTCCTCCGTGATCATCTCGAGCAGTCCCTCGCCCGCGACGTACTCGGAGTGGCTTCGGCCCAGCAGCCCGTCCGGGTTGAAGTCGGGCTCCCCGCCGAGCTGGGTGATGCGCTCGGCGATCTGGTCCGCGTGCGTCTGCTCCTCGGCTGCGTGCTCCGCGAACTCGTCCGCCACCGCCTGGGCGTGAATCCCGGTGGCCATGTAGTGGTGCCGCTTGTAGCGCAGGACGCACACGAGCTCCGTCGCCAGGGCCTCGTTCAGCAGGCGGATGACGGTCTCCCGATCGGCCTTGTAGCTGGCGGTGATCGGGCCCTGCTCGATGTGCGCGCGGGCGCGGCGGCGAATCTCCTTGATGTCGCTCACGAAGTTACCCGCCATGGATCGCTCTCCGCCCCGCAGTGTCATGGTCGCCTACTTGTTCGCCTGCCGAACGGTCAGCTCGTTCTTGACCGACTTCACGCCGGCCACGCCGCGGGCCATCTGGGAAGCCTTGGCCGACGCGACGATATTGGGCACTTCACCGGTCAGCGTCACCACGCCCGCGTCGGTGCGCACGTCAACCTTCTTGACCTGCGCGTCCTTGCCCAGGCGCGCCTTCACCGCCTTGTCGATGTCCGCGTCCTTGGTGTCCACCATCTTCCGGGCCGCCGGGGCCACGACCTGGAGGTCGTTCTTCACCGACTGCACGCCCTCGATGCCCTTGGCGATCTCTTCCGCGGCCGCCTTGGCCTCGGTCGAGTCGACCTTGCCGCGCAGGTGCACGACGCCGCCCTTCATGGTGTCGACGCTGACTTCGCGGCCCTTCACCCGCTCGTCCGCGAAGAGGGCGATCTTGGTCTTGGAGGTGATCCAGGAATCGCTGACCGCGGTCTTGGCGTCCTGGGTCACCGTCTTGGCCTTGTCCTTGGTCTCTTCCATCTTGCTCTGCGCTCCCGCGGCGAACGGAGCCGCCGCGAGCAGCGCGGTGAGAATCGTGGCCGTGGTCATCGTTTTGCCGTACCGCATGGTGTGCTTCCTCCTTGAAACTGGTTTAGGGAGTGTCTACTTCGGCACGACCGCGTCGTCGGCCGGCCGCGGTGAGTCCGATCCCGCCGGCCGCGAGCGGCCTTCCTCGTCCAGCTGCACGGGTCGCCCCGCGCCCGCCTCGCGATCGCTGCGCTCTGCGTCGCGCTCCACGCTGCCCTTGCGCACGTCCCGGTCCGGATCCTGAAGATCCTTCCGTCCGATCCGCGGCTCGTCGGTCGTCTTTGGCCTGCGCGCCATTGAATGACCTCCTGTTTCGATATGCTTCTCGGCTGGCTTCGCCGTCGTGACGTGAGGGTAAGGGAGCAAGCGGTGTGCCACGGCCTAAAGCCACGAAGATGCACGCCGATCGGGACCGACTCGGCGAGGGCGAGGGCCTGACCGGTAAAGAGTGCCGCGTAGTTTCTTCCGGCGCGCGGCGCGCTTCTGTGGAGGACCGCCTAGGTGGTCCCGAAAGTGCAACCCGGGACAGCGGGAGGACAGACGATGAGCGAGGCGACGATGCGGTACGGAAGGTACGGGACGAGCCCGCGCGCGGCGCGGCGACGGACTCACGCGCTACGCGAGGGCATGACGGTGGGGCTCATCGGAGCCGCGATCGTGATGCTGTGGTTCTTCATCGTGGATCTGGCCGCCGGGGCGCCGCTGCGTACTCCCGCGCTCCTGGGCGCCGCGCTCTTCGACGGCGCCAGGGTCGCAGTGGTGAGCCCGACCGCGCGCTTGGTGGTGGGCTACACCGCGGTGCACCTGGTCGGCTTCATGGCCATGGGGCTGGGAGTGGCGGGGCTCTTTGCGCTCGCCGAGCGCGAGAAGCGAGTGCTCGCGCTGCTCTTCATGCTCGGCTGCTGTCTCGCGGTGGTGTTCCTCGCGATGGTGTACGTGCTCTCGCAGTGGCTCGGCCAGGCGATGACCCCCGCGATCTTCCTGGGCGGGCACGTCCTGGGGGCGGGCGCGATGGTCGGCGCCCTCGCCTGCTTCCACGGGCGCCTGCTCCGCCACATGCCCGAAGCCCTGGACGGCGAGTGATAAAGCCACGCCGATTGTCTGCGGACTGGGGGGAAGAGGCCTCGCGTACGAATCGGGTTGGAGCTACCCGGTACGGGTTACCGCCGGGTAGCTTCTCTATCAAATGCGGGGGCCCAGAAATGGCCCCCGCACTCCCCCAGTCCGCGGCCGCCCGCCGGGGCTTCGGCTGAGAGCCGGAGCCTCGGCTGGTGCTACGCGATCCAGACCGACTTGATGTTGACGAACTCGCGGATCCCGTACTCGGCGAGCTCACGGCCGTAGCCCGAGCGCTTGATGCCGCCGAAGGGCAGGCGCGGGTCGGACTTCACGATCCCGTTGACGAACACCGCCCCCGCTTCGATCTGGGCGGCCAGGCGCTCGGCGCGGGTGCGGTCGGCCGTCCACAGCGCGGCCCCCAGACCGTAGGGGGAGTCGTTTGCGAGGCGGATGGCGTCGGTCTCGTCCTTGGCGGTGATCACCGCCGCGACCGGGCCGAAGGTCTCCTCGTCGAACGCGGGCATGCCCTTGTCCACCGCGGCGAGCAGGGTGGGCGGGTAGAAGGCGCCCTTGCCCGCGGGCACCTCGGCGCCCAGCATACGCCGGGCTCCCCGCTTGATGGACTCGGTGACCTGCTTGTGGAGCTCGTCGCGCAGATCCACTCGCGCCTGGGGTCCGACCGCGGTCTCCCGGGACGTCGGGTCGCCCATGCGGCGCGCGCCCATCTCGGTCTTGAACCGCTCGAGGAACCGGTCCACCACCGGCTCCACCACGATGAAGCGCTTGGCCGCGATGCAGCTCTGGCCGCTGTTGATCAGGCGAGCGTCCGCCGCCGCGCGGGCCGCCGCGTCCACGTCGGCGTCGGCGAGCACGATGAAGGGATCGCTCCCACCCAGCTCGAGCACCGTCTTCTTGAGCATGCGGCCCGACTGCTCCGCGACCGCCATGCCCGCGCGCCCGCTGCCGGTGAGGGTGGCCGCGACGATCCGCGGGTCCGCGATGATCTCCTTCACGCCCGCCGCGTTCGTCAGCACGGTCTTGAAGAGCCCCTCGGGAAAGCCGGCGCGACGGAAGACCTGATCGATCTGGAGCGCGCAGCGCGGGACGTTCGAGGCGTGCTTGAGGATGCCGCCGTTGCCCGCCATGAGGGCCGGGGCCGCGAAGCGGAAGACCTGCCAGTAGGGGAAGTTCCACGGCATCACGGCCAGCACCACTCCGAGCGGGTCGAAGCGCACGTAGCTCCGGGTCGCGTCGGTCTCCCTGGGCTGCTCGGCCAGGAACGCCTCCGCGTGCTCGGCGTAGTAGTCGCAGGTGCCCGCGCTCTTCTCCACCTCGGCTTCCGCCTGGGTGATGGGCTTGCCCATCTCCCGGGTCATGGTCATGGCGTACTCCGCCTTGTTCGCCCGGAGCTCCTTCGCGGCGGCCCGCATCAGGCGGGCCCGCTCGGCGAACGGCCGGGTCCGCCACTCGAGGAAGGCGGCGTGGGCGCGCGCCAGAGCCTGCTCGATCTGCGCCGTGGACGTCTCCTCCATCGTCTCGAGGGTCTCGCCGGTCGCCGGATTGACGGATTGAATGCTCATGCGGTGCTCCTTTTGTGAGTTTCCTTCTTCAGATGACTCTGCGCCTTCCCGGGTTGCGCGGCAACCGATGCCCCGCTGGCCGCGTCACCACCCGGGGCGTAGACTGAGCAACCGGGGTGGCCGATGAAAGCATCCGAGTTGATCGCCCGTGCGCGAGGCGCTCGAGCTGCTCAACGGCCTGGTGAAGGGCCAGAAGGATCCGGCGTCCTATCGCGCGCTCCGAGGGTAGATCCTCGAGCAGCTCGCGGAGGGCGCGGATGACGACGGGTTCCCGATCAAGCCGCAGCGCATCCTGCGCGACCTCCGCGCCGCGATGGGGCGCGAGGACATCCTGATCTCGGACGTGGGCAGCCACAAGCTGTGGATCGCGCGCACCTTCCCGGCCTACGAGCCGAACAGCGTGCTGATCTCCAACGGCCTCGCCGCGATGGGCTTCGCGCTGCCCGCGGCGGTGGCGGCCAAGCTGGTGCACCCGTCGCGGAAGGTGGTGGCGGTGAGCGGCGACGGCGGCTTCCTCATGAATCTCCAGGAGATGGAGACCGCGAAGCGGCTGGGCCTCGCGATCGTCAACGTGATCTTCCGCGACGGCGGCTACAACCTCGTCCAGTGGAAGCAGCAGACCCGTCTCGGCCGCGAGTCGGGGGTCGAGTTCACCAACCCCGACTTCAAGGGCTTCCGCGTGGAGGCCGCGCGCGGCCTCGCTCCGGTTCTCGCGGAGGCGCTGGCCTGGCCCCTCCATCGTGGACGTGCCGGTGGACTATCGGGAGAATCCGAAGCTGACCGAGCGCCTCGGTCACCTCGTCTGTCCGATCTGACGGCACGCGCTTTGCTGCGCTCTCGACCGTGAGCATGGTCTGGGAGCTGATCAAGCGCGCGGCGATCAAGTGGAACGCGGACGACTGCCTGACGCTCGGGGCCGCCCTCGCCTACTACACCGTGTTCTCGCTCGCCCCCATCCTGGTCATCGTCATCGCGGTGGCCGGCGCGATGTTCGGCCAGGAGGCGGCCCAGGGCGAGATCGTCTCGCAGATCCGCGGGCTGGCCGGCGAGGAAGGGGCCACCGCGATCCAGTCCCTGGTCGAGAGCGCCGGGCGGCAGGGCGCGGGCGGGCGGGCCACCCTCATCGGGCTCCTGGTGTTGCTCTTCGGCTCGACCAGCGCGTTCAGCCAGCTGCAGGGCGCGTTGAACAGGATCTGGGAGGTGGAGCCGGCGGCCCACGCCGGCGTGTGGGACATGATCCGCGCGCGCTTCCTGTCCTTCGCGGCGGTGCTGGGCACCGGGTTCCTGCTGAGCGTCTCGCTGGTGCTGAGCGCCGCGGTCGCCGCGTTCGGCCGCTACGGCTGGGGCTGGGTGCCCGCGATCGGCCCGATGCTCGAGCTGGCCGACTTCCTCGGGTCCATGGTGGTGCACACCCTGCTGTTCGCGATGATCTTCAAGCTGCTGCCGGACGCGGCGATCCGGTGGCGCGAGGTGTGGCTGGGCGCCGGCGTCACCGCCGGGCTCTTCTTCGTGGGCAAGCTCGTGATCGGGTTGTACCTCGGCACCAGCGAGGTCGGCGCGGCGTACGGCGCGGCGGGCTGGGTCATCCTCATCCTCGCCTGGGTCTACTACTCGGCTCAGATCGTCCTCTTCGGCGCCGAGTTCACCCGCGCCTACGCTACATCTCCACGATCCCGTCGCCCACCTTCTTGAGCCGCTCGAGCACGAGAGGGTCGTGCCCGGGCAGGACTAGGTCCTCCGACGAGGCCACCGAGCGGATCTTGTCGAACGCCGAGTACATGCGGGGCAAATCCTGAAGGGTGTTGAACGGGATGCGCTCCTCGAAGTTGCGATAGTAGTGGGACGCGTCGGAGGCCACCACCGCCTGCCCCCGCGCGTGGGCCACCGAGACGATCTGCATGCCCGCGGTGTGGCCGCCCACGTGGTGAACCGCGATGCCCGGCACGATCTCGCGTGAGCCGTCCACGAACTGCATGCGCTTGTCGTAGTTGAGGCGGATGAGCGCGCACACGTCGTCCACCTCGACCGAGTGGCGGAAGGCGGGCAGGGCCGCGTTGCGCCCGGTGTAGAACGCCATCTCGGAGTCCTGGACATAGAAGGTGGCGTTGGGGAAGAGCGCGTAGTTGCCCACGTGGTCGTAGTGGAAGTGGCTCAGGATCACGTGCTTCACCGAGGCGGCCTCCACCCCGATCTCGGCCAGGCCCTTGCCGGGGCAGCGCAGGAACTGGCGGCCCCGCCGCGTGCCGACGTCCTCCGTGAAGCCCAGATCCACCACCACCGTCTCGGTGCCGTTGGTCAGCGCCCACACGAAGTAGTCCATCGTCATGGGCGCCTTGTGGTAGTCGCCGTAGAACGCCTCCGAGGTGGTGCACTGGCGGTGGGCGTAGCGCACGGCGTAGATGCGGTAGGGCGCATTGGGCATGGTCAAGTCTCCTTTCCCGTGGCAGGATTCTACGCG
>Ga0134122_10004475_pt1 | contig 10379 bp, 10 predicted proteins | sample KB302_FD_96461 | JGI IMG/M metagenome (GOLD analysis project Ga0134122, IMG submission 96461) | Terrestrial soil microbial communities without Nitrogen fertilizer from Kellogg Biological Station, Michigan, USA - KB3-0-2 | ecosystem: Environmental > Terrestrial > Soil > Unclassified ... | reverse complement strand
TTGCACGATCCGGTGGCGACCGAGCGGTCACAATACGTGACCTATTATGTCATCAATCCGGGTTGCCACGGCATGACTGGGTGCATTTGCCAGGCGATCGCGCGCCCGCTGAACTGCTGGGCGTCATGCGGTATCTCGAACTCAGCCGCGATATTCGCTCTGCCTATCAGTACAACAACCTCTGCTACAACGTCGCTGGACTCCTCATCGAACGGGTCAGCGGACAAAGCTATGAAGCGTTCATACGCGCGCGCCTGACCGACAGGCTTGGCATGACGATTGACTTCACCCTGGACGATCTTGAAGCCTCGGCCAATCCCGCCCGTCCCTATATGATGCACGAGGACACACGCCTGCCGGCTATGCGCCTCCCGATCCGGACCATTGCTGCCGGAGCGATCAACGCCTCGGTCGCCGACCTTGCGAACTGGATGCGGCTGCATCTCGGTAAGGGCGAGTTCAATGGCGAACGCTTGCTGCCGGCTGCGTTGGTCGACGCGCTGCACGCGCCGCGCGTGTATGAGAGCCAGTCGGAATTCGCCGAGTTCGGGGCAGCGCACTATGGCCTTGGCTTTCAATGCCAAAACTATCGGGGTGACCGGGTCCTTTTTCATGGTGGAGGTTGGCCAGGTTGGGGCGCACGTATGACGCTCGTGCCGGACTTTGGCATCGGGGTCGCGATCTTGACCAATCGCAGCCCAAGCGATGTGCTGGGAACGCTGACCTGGTACATCATCGACCGGCTGCGTGGCCGCGAACCGGTCGACTGGCACGAGCGCTTCCGCAAACGGCGGGAACAAGCCCTTGCCCAAATGCAGGCCGACAAGAACGCGCGAGAGAAAGTCCGCCACACAAATACGCGACCGGCACACGATCTTGCGGCCTATGCCGGCGACTACGAGCACCCGGCCTACGGCCTGATGTCGATCAAGGAACAGGGTGGGGCACTACATTGGTCGTGGCGTGGCATGTTCGCCGCAATGACTCACCGGCATTATGAAACATTCGAGTTGCCGGAGGCGCCAGACCGCCTCCTGCCCGACTGGCTTGCCGTCACGTTCCTGACCGATCGCGAAGGGAACATTGTCAGCCTTTCGGCGCCGCTCGAGCCGATGGTGAAAGATATCATGTTCGTGCGCCTTGCCGCTGGCGAGTGTACAGACGCGGCTTTCCGCGCGGGGTGCGTCGGTGCATTCGAGAGCGGTCCGACCGTTCATCGCGTGACGCTGGATGCAGAAGGGCAGCTTGTGTTGAAGCCAGACAACCAGCCGGCCTACCGTCTTGCACCTCAGCACGGCCGAAGATTTCGGATCGTCGAATTGGAGGGATTCGTCGTTGAATTTCGGGGTGAAGGCACCATCGTGGATGAGGTAATCTTTCATCAACCGAACGGTACATTCGTCGCAACGCGCGTAGTGGAATAGGTGGCGCTGCCTGCTGCGCTCAAACTCTGGCGCCGAAGATGCTACTCGCCTCCTGAAGTTCATTTGCCTTGGTCCGGGTTGGTCAAAACCGGCGGTTACTTGGGGCAGTGTCCGTGCCTTCCAGCTGGTTAGCTCGACCCGATGAACGGACTAAGGAAGACGCTGGCGCCATTCAAATCTGTTGTGTGCCACGGAGGCATGACAGCGCATGGCGCGGGGCCTACCCCCGCCCGCCAGCATCGGGCTCAGGAGCCGGAGTAACATCGCGGCGTGCCTCGGAAGGGCTTGTTCTGCCTAGCGTCAGCATAGCACACTTTGTGCGCTGGGCTCTCTTAGCGCGACGTTGTTCGCCTTCTCCACACCCGTAGGTCAGCCATGACCTTTATGGTTGCTGCGAGGACCAGCGTGCAAAGGGCCGCCTTCGACATCGTCTCCATCGTCCCCTCGACCAGCATGCCATGGACGACACTCCCTACGACGATGACCACAGCTAGGGACATATGAGCGATGCGCCACGTTCGCGGCCGCAATCGCCGGCGGAGTGCGGCCAAAAGCGCGACGGAGAAAATCGCCCACATCGCGATCACACCGAAGGGGGAGAACGGCGTCGGCGATGTGAAGAAAAGAGCGTCGATCATATCCGGCGGACTGGTGAACCAAAGGCCGGCGACGTGGATCACCACCGCCACGGCCAGCGCGCCTCCGATCCAGTGATGCGCACGCCGCCCGCGATAACCCGACAGTCCCGGCAAGTATCCGGCGATCAACAGAGGCTGAACGAGCACGAGACCCAGTGCGATAATCCCTGCGAATCCGGCCAGTATGTAGACGGGGCCGCGCCATGCGAGCTGCGGGCTCAACGCTGCAGCGGTGATCGGCACGCAAATGGCGGCTGCAAGGGCGACCCAGATCAGGGTCACCTTCGCCAATCTCATTCCTTTGTTCCCAACTTGGTCAGGCCGGCTGAAGGACGAAGTGCGCCTCGAGGCTGGTCTCTTTCGCGCTCCGCATCACGGGACGTAGAAAGACGGTCTCGAATTCACCGCTATCATAGGCGAGGTGACCATGCGGTTGGCCAAAGATGGGAATAATCTGCGGCATCTCAAGACGGAACACCCCGTTCTTGTCGGTGAGCGTGGCTCCATGACTCTGCGGTTCGTGCTCCTGCCCTTCGGTCGTGTGCGCCCAAATTTGGATGCGCTGGTTGGCCAGCGGAGCCCCGTCGCCTGCGCGCCGTACGGTGCCACTCATCCAGAAGCCACCCTTGCCGATCCGATCCACGGTCGGCGCGCCCTTGCGGTAGTTGTTGGACCCGCCCGACATCGAAGGGGTCGGTGCAAGGCCTTGCGCGCGCGCGGGCAACAGGAGGCCTGAAACCCCGGTTGCGAGAACGGAGCCGCCAGCGGCGAGGAGGTTGCGGCGGTTAAGTACGAAGGTGGTCATGTCGGTTCCTCCTGGCGACCGTGCAGTTGCTGCGCCGATAGGACAGCAACAGGAGACGCCCTGAACTTAGCGCCGTTGCGTCCAATTTCCAAGCTCAGGAGAGCAAGGAACGCGATGGGCCGCACGAACAGTTTTGTGAACGGGCGTACCGGTCGTTCAATCAACGCCGTTGGCGAAGCATACTCATCTCTTGTTGGCACAGACTAGCCGTTGCGAGGTAACCGACACCGCGTCCGCTTGTGATGGCACAAAATCCCCGTCGGTGCATCGCGCCACGACAGGAGCGCTTCGAAAGCCGACATTGGAGGTACGGGAAATGGCGTGCCTTGGCCGTTTTGCCTATGTCTGTGGGGTTTCGGGCTCGGTCAGACAGTGTGCATCCCCTCAGCATATGCTGCCCGACTTGAGCCCGCGCCCCCCGCACCACCTTGCCGATGCCAATGCCCTTGGCGAGCTCCTTGGAGCTGATCACCAACCAAATTGGAAGATAGTCCAGGTGGACCGTCAACGCCGCCGATGTCCGCCCAGTTGGGCAGGTCACGGGTACACAGCACGCTGGTCGGCAGGGCTCAGCACTCGCCGTTATTCCGCCTGACAATTCGGTTACGCCCACGCGCTGGGCTACACGCCCTTTAATGCCGGCGCCACCATCAAGGTCCGCTCGGATGCGGGCAGCCGCGGCGCACACCTGGCCAAGCGCATAATGTCGGAAGTGGAGGTCAGCCTCCTGATCCGGGCTGCCCGATCCAAGCGAGACCGCGTCTTGCTCGAAGTGAGCTACGCCAGGGGCTTGTGCGTCTCCGAAACAGTCGCCCTGACCTGGGCCGACGTACTACCTCGCGACAATCGCGTGCAGCTGTCGATCCTGGGCAAGGGGCGGCAAGGTACGCCAGGTGCTCCTGCCCGACGTAGTCAGTCGGTCGCTCCTGACCTTGCGCGGCGACGCCAGCTCTGTCTTTGCCAGCCGCAAGGGCGGCCACCTGACCGAGCGCGCCGTCAACGGCATGGTCAAGCGTGCGGCCAGCAAGGCCGGCATCAACGAGGCTGTATCGCCGCACTGGCTGCGTCACGCGCACGGCTCGCACGCTATCGACCGCGGGGCCTCGCTGCCCGAGGTGCAGTCGACCCTTGGTCACGGCAACATCGCCACCACGTCAGGCTATTTGCATGCGCGGCCCGACAGCTCGAGCGGCCTCAAGCTCGATCCAGGGCTGTTTCTTCGATGACGAGGGTTGACGGTGTTTAGCCGCTCGGAGGCGACAACACAGCGCTATGCGCAGTCTCCATGCGAAGCGTATTAGCCGCGCTCTCCTCCGAGCTTGAACAACGAGAGGCCGAACACATGGCGTTGACCCAGACCCCGCGCCCGGGATGGATCGACGCCCAGCACACCTTTAGCGCTGCGCAGAGCCTTCCTCTGCAAGCGGCTTCAGTCTGCGCTGAGCACCAGCGACCGGACGCCCGCCGCGATATTGAGGCCGGTCTGGGCTTGCACACTCAAGGGCTGCAGGATAAAGCCACGGCGCGAGCCGCCGATCAGGGCGTTGGCGCCAATGCCATAGCCCACCGTCGCCTCCGCGCCGATGCCGCCGTACGTGCCAGCAAGCGAGCGCGGCGGCGGGTTGGCGGTGGGGGCCAGCACGGCCCACGCGATCGCCAATTTGCCGGTGCTGCCAAGATCGAGACCGAAACGGTCAATCCGACCACGATATAACTCAAGGTGTCCCGGTCGCTGGAACCGGCAGTAGAGGGATCTGCTGGACGCGAAAATGGTGCCGGTCGTGGAACCCGCCGCGCAGCTGAGGATGCCGACCTCCACGCGGGGCTGGGCCTCAAGCGCGCTGGTGGCGGCAAAAACGCTAATAAGCGCGCCGGCCAGGGCTAGCGTGCGATGCATGACCAATCCCCTCTGTAACGCCCGTGCAAGGACCGATGCCCCACTGAAGCATCAGATCGTGTCAAAACGCGGCGCCGCTGATAGTCGTACTGTTGGCAACATAGATCTCACGACCTGAGCACGGAGAACGTCTTGACCGATCCCGCCGCCTCACCGCTTTTCAATCTAGCCGCTTTCGAGTTGCCGAGAAACGTAGTCCATGTCTGTGCGGGCGGAGAAACGCCCCCTCTACTCAGACATACTGCGTCATTCGCCTCGTATCTGAAGGACAAGGCCGATGGCATGCCAGGTCGGATCGCGCAGAACCTGGTCGTCGAGCGCGTCAGGGATCGGATTGGCAAGTTGTGGCGCGTGGCACCCGACGATGTCGGGTTTGTCAGCAATGTCGCAGAAGGCGTCTCTATGCTTTGTGAAAGCATCACCTGGCAAGAAGGTGACAACATTTGCTTCGATGGTAATGAGTATCCCTCGGTTGTCGTTCCCTTCGCTTTGACTGCAGCCGCAGCTCCTGAGATCCGGTTTGCCGAAGGCAAAGACCCAAATCGGATTTTGGAGAAGGTGGATGCCCACACCCGCGTGATTGCGGTGAGCTATGTCTCTTATCTCAATGGAGAACGTTTCGACCTCGCCAATCTGCGGGCGAAAGCGGACGAGGTCGGCGCAATTCTCGTCGTGGACTACACTCAGGCGGCCGGTTATCTGCCGATTGATGCATCGATCGCCGACTTCGCCTTCTCGGCTTGCTATAAATGGTTGCTGGGCATCACTGGCTGCGCTGTTGCCTATTGGAACAGACACCGGCAACCGAATTGGCATCCATCGACCGGCGGATGGCATTCGCTGGCGAGCGGATCACGACCGAATTATTCGGAGGGGTTAATGCTGCGAACGGATGCGATGCGCTTCTCGCGCGGGAATCCTTCTCATGCCTCACTCTACGTACTCGACGGTGCGCTCGAGTTTCTGGCCGGCTACGAGACGCTAGCCATTCAAAGTCACGTTCAGGCATTGACGGGTGACTTGCACGACCGGCTATCGGCGGTAGGCATCCATGCATCCACGCCGCGCGACCCCGACCGGCACGGTGCGAGCATCTGCATCGACGGCAATTTTGACCAAAGGGTCGTTGACGACCTGCACCGACGCGGCATTTACATTTGGGGTGGGCGAGGGCGGCTCCGCATTAGTTTCCACGGCTTCAACCAGCGCTCCGAGCTAGATACGATCGTGAGCGAACTCCTGCACGAACTCGGGAGATAAACGAGATGCTGTCCGAGCCACAAGATGCAAGCAAGAGTGGGTGCCGGCATTAGTCCTGCGCCAGCCGCGTACACCACAGGATCAGCGCTCGACGGTGTTTCGCCTCACGATGTCCATCACCGTGTTCTTGCTCAATCCCACGTTGCGGGCGATGAGCCGATAGGACAGCCCGTCGGCATGCATGGATGGCAGTGCGCCGACGCGCCGTCCGCTACACTATAAGCCGTGGTTGCTGCCACCCGAGCTGCACATCGGGGCCGCGAGCTTCAGTTCAGCACCGACTCAATCGGCAAGAAAACCTAGATGACGCAGAGCGCGGCGACCAAGGTCCTGGTCGGTCGGCTGTTGCACGAGACGGTTCAGGTTTTCCATCACGATTGAAAGCCGCTTCGCCTTTACCAGCTCGACGACGACATTTGGAATGTCGCCCGCTGCAATAGCAAGCAGGCTCTCGGCCGTCCGACGATCATCACTGACATCGATGCGATGCACAGAAATTCTCCAACAACCCGGGGGCAAGCGACATACCACCAAGTGGCAGACCGCATCCTCCCCGGAATTGGTGTTGCCTCCATCAATGTCGAGGCAATCAACGCCCCCGAAGGGAAGCAGTCAATCAAGCACGCTCACAGGGCCTGCGCACTCGCAATGCCGGCTAGGCGTTAACCATGGCAAGCGTGCAAAGCGCAGACAACGTCCAGCTCATGCATCAACTGGGGCCGCGCACCCAGGCGGCGGGACGCTGAGCCAACGGCCGGTAGAGCGGGTGCCGCACGCCGCTACCGCAAAGCTGGCACCGGGATGAGCTGCCTGGACGCGATCTCATCATCGAGGATCTCGGCGGCGCACGCCCAATGTCGTAATGGCGCGCCGGCGCGACCGAGGGCCTATCGACCTCCCCTATCTTACTTCGTAGCAGCAAGGCGCCGTCACCGCGGCGCCGCCGTGCAGATGCGCGCTCAATCGAAAGGTTGGCCAACCCGGTACGACCCCGACCAAATCGAGTTGGAGCGGCGTTAGCTTGCAAAGGGCTTCGGCAAGCCAACAAGGTGCGTCAGGATAAAGACTGTGCATGCGCTCCAACGCAAAGCTGGAGCGCATGCCGCAGTTGACGCCGAACCCTAGATGCCCCACCCCCAGCGCATGAGCGCTACCGGGCGCCACGCTAGGAGCTAAGGGAGCAAGACCCGGAGTAGCGCCTCGCCGCTCAAGGTTTCCATTGCTTCGCCAAGATCTCCTCTTGCCAGCTCTTGGTGCTCTTTCTGTCCCTCGCATCCGTACATTGTCCGTCTTGCCAGTAGCGGTAGGCACCACATTCGCCGGGTTCTTCGCGGGGGCCTGCAACTGCGGCCGCAGCAATGGCAGCGAGGGCCGCCAGCGCAAGGGTCAGCAGCAAAGGTAGCTTCGGTTGCATGTTCTGTCTCCGATCTTCGAGTGGCCAAAGTGCGCCGCACGAAATCAGACGGATGCGAAGCCTTTGTAATGGGGTGCCTACGCTCACCTGAGATTGATGGGACGTGATCAGCGGCGGCGAACGAGCCAAGCCGTCTTGCGAAGGTCGTGATCGGCTCAAAACAAGAGAGTGGTGCGCCTGCCGAGACCGCCTAGCCGGTGTCGCAAACGGCATGCCGAAGGCGTAGCCCGAGCACTTTGGACCGCTAGCCGCCGAGGGGCCTTAGTGCAGCGCAGATGATTGGCGCGCCAATGTTAGATGTTGCCTGCTCCGCTTGCCCTCGCGGCCAGCCTCGTGTTTACGCATCGGTGTGGCTACAATCGCGGCTAACATGGTTTGGTCACCGGCTTGAGCGCGCGTGTGCAAGGCCGCGGGGCACAGTTTAGATTGCGTTGGCTTTCGATTGGTTGGGGAACGTTGCCATGTGGTTGCTTCCGGTCGGGCTTGGGCTCTTCTTCGTGGCGCATCTCCTTCCAACGCGTCCGGACTTGCGCGCGCGACTCGTGGCAAGGGTCGGGGCCGGTCGCTACAGCGGCCTATTCTCTGTTGTCTCGTTGCTGGCCCTGGCCATGATTGTATGGGGCTACGGTCGCATGCACGGCCTGGCTCGCGGCAATCCGCAAGTGTGGGATCCACCAGCATGGAGCAGGCACGCGACCATGCTCCTCATGGTGCCGGCTTTGATCTTGTTGGTTGCGGCCTATGTGCCCTCGCGCATCCGGAGCGCAACGGGCCATCCGATGCTGATTGCCATAATGTTGTGGGCCCTGGGCCACCTCCTCGCCAACGGCGAGCTGGCGTCACTCCTGCTCTTTGGCAGCTTCTTGGCCTACGCCGTTTATGACTGGATCTCAGTGGGCCAGCGCCATGCGCGCGGACCGCTGGGCGAAGCAAAAGGTGGCTTGCCGGGAGATGTAGCCGCCGTGGCCAGTGGGCTCATGCTTTACGCTCTGCTCCTGTTCTGGGGGCATCAGAAACTGACTGGCGTCCCTTTGTTGCCTTAGGACTTGCGAACCAGGAAAGGTCGGCGACTCTCGCCGCCAACCGCGGAGGCAACGCGGGTTTTCACCGCAATCTCACCGCGAGCGCGATTTCTCACGCTCGGCCTGACGCGGGTGCGCCTCTCGGCATTTCACCTTGATCCAGTCGCCGCGCCCCGACCGGTAGGGTGAATCGGCGTGCTTGGAGACGATACCCTCGAGGCCATCTTGCTCGCAGGCCGCCATCAGACGTTTCGGATCGGTGAAAAGATCCGAGTAAACTAGGACGTCGGAGTTTGTCTGGGCGAGCAGTTCGGCGAGTTTCTCCTTGCGCGCAAGCAGCGGCAAGGAGCGCAGGTCCTTGCCATTGAGAGCGAGCAGATCAAAGCAATGAACGATGACCTGATCGTCCCTCGCGCCACCGTCAGCAACACCCTCAAGTGGACCTCGGTCTTCGCTGTCGGCGACGAGCTCACCATCAAGGACCACGGATCGCGCCGGAACACGGCCTAAGGCCTCTGCGATGAGAGCCCGACCGGACGTGAGCTCGACCCCATCGCGGGAATATAGTGTTGCTTCCGAGACGACCTTGTGGAGTTGCACGCGACAGCCATCGAAGGCCACTTCGTGCAACCAGTCCTTGCCTGCCGGCGGACGCGAGCGCAGCCGAGGCAAACAGGGCAGGATGAATGGGGTCTTTGCCAGCATAGAGATTGAATGAGCTATTTCTACAACAAGAATAAGACATTAGCCCGTGCTTTTAAAAGAAAGTCGCGGCCCAAGGCCAGCGGCGCCGCCTCCGGCTGCTCCGCCCGCGTGCAAGGTGGCTGCTGCTCAGCGAAAAGTTGATAGGTGAACACCACGCGAGGGTCGCCACAGCGGCGGGCCGCCGGGCGGCCCGTGCAGCTCAATTCCAAGGCGCGACGCATCACCGGGCGGGCAGACGCGTCCCGCCAGGTTGGAGCCACCCCCCGATAGAGCTTGGCTACTGCCGAGGCTTCCTCCGGCTATAGGTTGCGGCTTGCGCACCCGCGGCGATCTCAGAGTGGCCAGGCGTCTTTGGGGCCCACGTCACGATGAAGCGCTGCCGGCTGCGACCGGCGCTGGGCTCTCCCCGCCGTCCGGGCTCACGGCGAATGCCATGGCGGGCTACCGCTCCAAGCCCAACCCCAAATCTCCACCACCCAGCCCAGAGCAAACGATTGGTTCGGGACGCCGGCTGCGTCGAGCGTACCTCAATGTTAACCCTAACTACAGCCCAGGAAAGACCTGATGCGTTCCTCAGAAGACACCCTTACTGTAGTTCTGATCGCAGAAGCTCAAGTACCGACCGCAAAAACTTATATGCACATAGAGGCTCGGAAGCTTGACCGACTACCTCTCACGGATGGAAGACGGATGCAAACGAAGCTGGCTACTGAATTACCCTGCCGCGAACTGCTGGATGCACTGCCCGCTGCCATTTACACCACCGACGCGGCCGGTCGCGTAACGTACTACAATTCCGCCGCAGTTCAGCTGGCTGGGCGGAGGCCTAGGATCGGAAGCGACGAATGGTGCGTAACTTGGCGACTCTACCGGCCTGACGGAACCTCACTGCCGCACGACGAATGCCCAATGGCAGTCACCCTGAAAACTGGGCGCCCAGTAAGAGGCGTGGAAGCCGTTGCAGAGCGTCCTGATGGCACGCTGGTACCGTTCATGCCTTACCCGACGCCGCTGCATGACGCGGCTGGCAACGTCGTCGGTGCCGTGAACATGCTGGTTGATCTCACGGACCGCTCGCGCGCGGAGCAGGCTAGACAATTGCTCGCCTCCATCGTCGAGTCCTCTGATGACGCCATCGTCAGTAAGGACCTCAATGGCGTAATTGACAGCTGGAACCCTGGAGCCGAACGCCTATTCGGGTACACAGCCGATGA
>Ga0134122_10004473_pt1 | contig 10381 bp, 8 predicted proteins | sample KB302_FD_96461 | JGI IMG/M metagenome (GOLD analysis project Ga0134122, IMG submission 96461) | Terrestrial soil microbial communities without Nitrogen fertilizer from Kellogg Biological Station, Michigan, USA - KB3-0-2 | ecosystem: Environmental > Terrestrial > Soil > Unclassified ... | reverse complement strand
TCACCGGGCAGTGCACGCCCGATTGCTCGGAGGTGGTGTTCAACTTCCCCTGGACCATCAGCGTCAATGGCCAGACCTCGCACTCGATGAACGCCAACCGCGTGTCGATGGTCTACCCCAAGGCCGGCGAGATCGAGCACTGGACCTACATCAATGAGGGCGGCGGCTGGGACCACCCGATCCACCTGCACTTCGAGGAAGGCATCACCATGAACCGGGGCACCGGCGTGCTACCGGCAACCGAAAACCAGGTGCGCAAGGATGTCTGGCGCCTGCGCCCGGCCGGTCAGGTGCAATTCCAGATCCAGTTCGGCGAGTACGGCGGCTCCTATGTCAACCACTGCCACAACACGGTGCACGAGGACTTCGCCTTGCTGATGCGCATCCAGCTGTTGAGCGGCGTGGCGGGCTCGCCGCAAACGGCGGTGACGGCAACGCCGAACCCGACACCCGACGGCGTCTTCTTCACCACGCCGGAGATCCTGCCCGAGGGGGATCCCGCCCAGCGGCCGGATCTGTTCGTGCCAGGAAGCTCGACCTCGACCTAGAGGCGCGTCTTCATCAGGTCTAAGAACCGCCGGGGCGCCGGATTGGGGCCCCGGCGCCTGGTTTGGGGAGGGTTTTATGCGCCGCTTTTGTCTCGCCAGCGTCCTCGTCCTGACCGGCTTGCTCTCGGGCGCACTATCGGCCCAGGCGGCACGCTGGGGAAAAGAATACGTGCCCAACGTGCCCGTCGTCACTCAGGACGGCAAAACCCTCAATTTCTACGACGATCTCATCAAGGATAAGATCGTCGTCTTGAATTTCATCTACACGAGCTGCAAGGACATCTGCCCGCTAGCCACGGCGCGGCTTGGCGAGGTGCAAGACAAGCTCGGCGATCGGCTCGGCCGCGACATCTTTTTTTATTCTATCAGCATCGAGCCCGAACGCGACACCCCACAGCGTTTGAAGCAGTACGCCGATGCCTTCCACGCCGGCCCCGGTTGGCTGTTCCTGACCGGTCTGCCGGAGGACATTCAGCTGATCCGCTACAAGTTCGGCGACCGCCGCGCGGACATTATCGATCACCGCAACGACGTCGTGCTCGGCAACGGTGCCACCGGCGAGTGGCAGCGGGAAAATGCCCTGGGCGACCTCGACCATTTCGTCGGCGCGGTCAAAGCCATGGATCCCAACTGGCGTGCCGCGCCCCAGGACGTGGCGAGCCAAGCAGCTTTGGCGAAAGGCTCTGTCAACACCGTCCACTATGAGACTGGCTACGTGATGGAGGGCCGGCAGGCCGGCTCGGCGATCTTCGCCAAGCTCTGCGCCGGCTGTCACTCGATCGGCGGGGGCGACCGCGTCGGCCCCGACCTCGATGGCCTCACCTTGCGCCGCAGCCGCGCCTGGATCAGCGAATTTCTCATGGACCCCATCAAAATGCGCGCGCGCCAGGACCCGATCGCACTGGCCCTGGCGGCAAAATTTCCCGGCGTGCGCATGCCTTACCTGCAGATCCACGAGAGCGACGCCGCCGATCTCATCTCCTATATCGATGCTCATTCCGGCGCCCACCAGCCGGCCATCGCGCTCGAGACCCTCTATGCCCTGACCACCCAAGACAGCACCCACCTCAGGTCTGCCGACCTCGAGGGCTGGCCCTTCGTCGTCCTGTTCGGCTACACCCACTGCCCCGACATTTGTCCCACAGCGCTTTTGGATTGGTCCAACGTGCTCGATGGTCTCGGGGCCGACGCACAACGCCTCAAGGTCTTATTCATTTCCGTTGACAGTCACCGCGACACGCCCGCAGCCCTTAAAGCCTATCTCAGCTCCTTCAACCCCGGCATCACGGCCCTCACCGGCACCCCGGCAGAGCTCATGGCCGCTGCGGCCCAGTTCAATGCCTACTATGCCAAAAGCAGTGGCGCAGACGTCGACGCCACCTACGACCACAGCGTCGAGATTAAACTGATCGATCGCGACCGCCGCGTGTTCGGCACCCTAAACCCGGGTAGCGACGCCTCCGCAAGGCAGGCTATGCTCGGCAAGCTACTCGGAGAGTAGTTCGCCGTGTTCATCCAGGTGACAGTCCTCAGCAGCAGCGGCCAATGAGCCAGCGCCCATGCCGACCGATCTCGCCCGCCTGCAAGGTAGGCACAAGGCACTGCTCGAGGTCGGCCCTGAAGCTCTCATCGTTGATCGGACCGTCACTCAGGCACGGCGCTGTGATGCGATCGTGGGGCAGGGCCGTACCCCAGCGGCCATGTGGCGCCTCGGCTCGCAGCGACCAACCGCGCCGCGCCACCCCTGCGGGCGGATCATGTTGGTCTTGGCCCGGGTCTCGTCGATGAACACGCGGCGGACAGGACTGAAGCACCCTTGGTGCCGCTTCGACCAATTCCCCCGACGCGCGATGTCAGGTCGATCCTGGAACACGCTTTCTTTGACGCTCACCCCGTCCCGGCGCAGAACACGCCACAGCGTGCCGCAGATCCACAGAGCAGGGTCGTGCCTTGCCTGTTGGCCCCCTTTCCAGCCTGCAGCCTCAATCAGATCCCTGCCGATTTGGGAATGCCCACCGGTTCAACCAAGATCGGATAATACTGTCGTGGGTAGGTGGGAAAGGACGCGTGCTTGCAGCGCTTTGGTCACAATGGGTGACGTCGCTGCCGCGCTTTTGCCTCTCACTCGCAACATTTCGCTCAAAGGTTGCTGGCATTGCAATAATGCGCATGAGATTGCTCAATATAACGCCTTCATATCCCTGGTCCGAAAGCCTCCGCCGAGACATTCTCATCAAGAGGTGACTATATGACCCGCGCAATACGGGTTGGAATTGTTGACCCTCATCCACTTTACCGCCGAGGAGTGGTACAGACCATTGCTCAAAACCCAGATTTCTGTGTCGCATTTGAAGGCGACACAGCCTCAGACGCGCGGGTCGCCGCACTTCAGTGCGGGCTTGACATTCTGCTGCTTGATATCAGCGCTCTCAATGGCGATTTCAAGCAAACCCACGAATTGAACGCGCTCGATGTAAATCTCAAGCTTGTGGCCTTGACCGCGCACGACGATCTGTTGACCGTGTCCACGACACTCTCTGCGGGCGTTCGCGGCTACATTTTGAAGGGGATCGCTGGACCGGAGCTCGTGTCAGCATTGCGAGAGATTCACTCCGGTAAACCGTATGTCACCCCGGAACTGGCTTCTGAGATGTTGGTCGTCGGATGCATGTCGGCACCCGCGAAAGAACTTGCGGTGCTCACATCACGCGAACGCCAAGTGCTCCACCACGTCTCGACGGGGCTCACGAATAGGGAGGTCGCCGCCCGTCTTGGTCTCCATATCAAAACTATAAAATATTATCTCACCGGCGCATTTAAGAAGTTGAATGTCACCAATCGCGTGCAGGCTATGAAGCTGTTTCGATCGCTCACAAACAAGGATCGTCCGCAGTGTTGACAGCCTCGCTCCGCAGGACTCTGCCGCTCAAGCCGTTAAGCGCGTTACGAAAGCTCGCCAATCCGATAGTCCAACTCAAAGCAGCACTATTGCTTGTGATCATGTGCGCGAGCGGATACGGGTGCTTTATTGTTGGACAGTACATCGAGCAATTGTTCGCAAATAAGGAAGCCGCGGCGATAGCCCTCTACATGGACAGCTTTGTCGAGCCAAAGGTCCAGGAGTTATCCGCCCAGCCATTTTTGTCATCCGACGCTAGAAATGCCCTCGAGCAGATCCTTTCACCAACGAGCCTCGGCAGACCTATTGTCTCGTTCAAAATTTGGGTATCCGATCAGATCGTTTCCAGCAGCCGTGCCAGCCTCATCACAAAAAGCTTCGTGCCGACACCTGCAAGGACCTCTGCCTTAGAGGGGCACGTAGTCGCCACCTATGGGATCGACAATGCTGCCGATGCTGCGGATGAGCGGGCGCTGGAAGTGCCCTTACTCGCCGTTTATGCCCCAGTTCGCCAATCGGGGACCAGCAAAATCATTGCGGTCGCCGAGACGACGCATTTGGCTGTCAATCTTTCAAGAGAAATTGAAACTGCCCAGCGCACCGCGTATGTCGCCATCGCTGGAAGCGGCATTTCCCTGATCCTGCTCGTATTCCGTATTATAGCGATGGCCGGCGCGCGCGTTAGAACTTTGGCCGATAAACGAACTGGTGGCGCGCCTGATGTTCGGGAAGTCTGCGTGGCGAGCAGCAAGGCTTTGGAATACGCGGATCGCAAGTTATGCGACATTAGAAGTCAACTGCATGCGGGAGCGTTACAGCAGCTTAGCCTTATTCTCCTGCGGCTCGATACGATTGGAGAAGGAACGGCGCAGGCATTTCGCAAAGACACCGCTTGCCTTCGAGAGAGCTTGCAGCATTGTATAAAGGGGATCAAAGGCGTCTCGGCTGGATTTTCTCCACTACAACTGCAGTCTATGACGCTGGTTGAGACCATCGCTGCCGGGGCCTTGTTTTACGCGCAGGCCGAGATCCGGTCGGAGCTGCAAAACTTACCCCAAGACGCCCCGTTGGCCGTCAAGACCAGTATATATCAGTTATTCTTAGAAACCAGCGCGTGCCTCTCCAAGCGCACGGCGGCGACCATTCTCCACATTCGTGCGCATCAGAAATACGGTCGGCTGTTCATTGAATTGCTGTTCGATCTAACGCACCCCCAGATATGGCGCGCCGCGGAAATCGAGCGCCGGTGCTGCGACTTGAAGCATCGAATGGAAGCGCTGGGGGGATCCTTGCAGGTCGCAGCCCAAGGTGACGAAAGACTGCTCGTGGCGGCAACTTTTTGGTGCGTGGAGGTGTAGGTCATTGCGCAGATGGTTGCCTTGTCGGCAATGGTTTATGGCCATGAGCCCAGATGAGGAAGTGCTTGGAGACGCGTGCTTTGAGGTAGTCCTCGCCTGCGCCGGTCAGGCGCAGGATCCTGCGCGGCGATACGAACCCACGGCGTCGCCCTAGCAAGTCGCAGCAGGCGCCAGCACCGCGCTGTCTGCGAGATGATGCAGCGTATCTGCGACCTGGCGTTTGGCGTATCCAAGCAGACCGGTGGCGTCGACATCGCTCGGCACCCGCTCCGGCAGAGGTACACGCCCCGCGGTCATTTCCGCAGCGAGCCACGACGCAAGTTCGGCGCCGCTGCGCGTGCCATCCGCCATCGACGCGATGGTGGCTCCAATTCTTGGAAGCGCGACCGTCACATGGTGCAGACTGGTGACGCCTGGAAGCCCCATTGCCGCTTCCGCACGGGCAAAACTCCAAACCGCTGGCCGCGCATCGGTCTCCCGCCCTACCTGGATCGGAAGCGCTGATAACACGGCCCTGCCTCTGCAGACGAGCTCCAGCAATACCTGGGCAACACGGGCCCGTGCCGAGCCGCTCTCGCCAAGCAGCGCCTCAACGGCAAGTGTCGCCGGATAGGTGCGGCTCAATCGCGCAAAAGTCTTGCCAATGATCGGCGCTCGGGTCGAAACCGGGCGGCCGTATCGATCCAGGTAGGAAAATCGGCCGTCCCTAGTGCCCTTTGGATCCGGACTGAGGCGGATGGCTATGTGCAGTCCACCGAGGTGCGCGGCCGAGGGCGAGGTTGGAGATCGTCCTTCCAACCGCTTTCGCAAGAGCGTGCGACGGAACGGGCGTCCGCTGAGAAAATCCAGCTCCTGAGAGGCACGCCCACGATCACTCTCGGTCAACCGCTCCAGATGGCGCACCCCCTCACGCGTCAGGGCAGAGCGGGCGCCCGCATCGAGATCCGCCTCAGCTATGAATTCGAGCCCATGCGCCGCCGCTGCGCTGAGAAAATCGAGAAACTGAATGGGATGGTTGTGCTCGGCCAGGAACTCGCCGAGGATGTAGGAGGAGGGAATTTTTGCCAATTGCCTCGCCTCTGTGCGCAAGAGAGCGCCATAGGCACCGGGCCCGGTGTAGGCGTCCATGGCCGCGAGCGCGGCCCGGGCGCGCCCTACACGCTCCTGGGCGCCGCCATCAGTCCGCGCGTAGAAGCGCAGAATATCCTTCACCGGATTACGCAGATGCCATCCTGGCAAGACATTATAGCTCACTGCGGCAACGCCGCTGTCGCTGAGACAGCGGCCGATGAGTCCGAAAATGGCTCCTTGCACGGCTGGGGAGACCCAGCTGAATACGCCGTGACAAACCACATAGTCGAAGCTTCGAGCCGGCAGCCTCAAATCTGCGAGATCGGCTTCCTCCAGTGTCACATTCTCAAGACGGAAATACTTGATGCGCCTGTTTCCATCGGCAATCTGTCGTGCTGACAGATCGACACCGAGAAATCGGGACTTCGGCCATCTCGCTGCCAGTGGCAGCAAATTGCCCCCAGAAGCGCAACCGAGCTCGAGCACGCGAGCCCGCTCCGGGTCAGGGCAGGGCGCTAAACCGTGAAGGGTGGCGAGACCGGCAAGGTGAGTTGGTTGAGTAAAGGCAATGGGCAGAGACAGGTAGGGTAGATCGTCATAGTCGCTCATGCCACCACCATCGACCGAGCCGGCTTTACTTTTTTCTGCTCCGGTCAATGGGCCCGTACCTCAATTCGCAGCGCTCTAGCGTATCGTCCCTAGTGATGAGTTCTCAATCCGGATAGCACATGGCCGCCATCTCTCACCAGAGCGTTGCGTTCTTCGCCGGTGAATAGGCAGCAGACGTCGTGCGAGACTGTGTGGCTCTGGGTCGGCCAAAAGGCGCGTCATAGGGCGAGGCCACGCCGCGATCTTCACATGGTCGGCGCCCCGGCGTATTTGCTCGGCGGGCAGCCTTGCGTACCCGATCACTGCCGTCGGCAACCGCCGACTTGAACGTCAGCGCGCTGCAGCGGCTGCAGCCATCGCCCGCATCCGTGCGCCGGCGTCCATCGGCATGCCCGCCGGTCGGCCAGATGAGGCCCGGGGGAGAGCGTGCGCCCGCCGCGATCGACGACCTCGGCCGCGCGGCTCGGAATCGGCGCCGCGCTCAGCTCGCGCACCTGCGAGCCCTCGACCAAACCTTCCTAGCCGCCGCGTGCCTCGCCAAAAGCCGGCTCGAGCAGCCAGAAAGTCTTGAAAAGGATTGGCGCCATCGCACTACTGCAGCCGCATCTTGTGAAAGCGTCCGCCCTTCATGATGGCGGCGAGAAACTTGCCCTGCTCCTGCAGGACGCCCAGATCTCGCAGCGGATTGCCCTCGACGATCAGCAGGTCGGCGAAGGCACCGACCTTGAGGCAGCCGAGCTTGCCCACTTGCCGCACGATCTCGGCGCCGATCAGGGTGGCGGCGCGGATGATCTCGATCGGCTTTTGCACCGCAGAGCGGATGCTGAACTCGCGGGACTGCTCGCTCTGCAATTGCCCCAACAGGTCGGTGCCGTAGGCCACCGGTACGCCGGCACGCTTGCAGATCTCGAGCGACCTGAGGCCGCCGTCGATGACAAGATCGTTTTTGGCGAGCATGTCCGCGCTCATCCCGTACTCGGCCGCGCGGTTCTTCATTTCATAGTAGGTGACGAGATTGGCGATCAGATACATGCCTTTGGACGCCATCAGCTTGGCCGACGCCTCGTCGATCAGATTGCCGTGCTCGATGGTGCGCACGCCGGCCCGCGCAGCGCGCGTGATCGCCTCGGCACTATAGGCGTGCGCGCAGACGTAGCGCCCAAAGGCATGCGCCTCCTCGACCGCGGCGGCCACCTCCTCGGGCGAGAACTGCAGGCTGTCGAGGGGATCGTAGGGGGAGGCGACCCCGCCCGACATCATGATCTTCACCTGATCGCAGCCCTGGCGCATCTCCTCGCGCACGGCCTTGCGCACCTCGGCAACGCCATCGGCCAGCCCCATGGCGAAATGCAGCGCATCGCAACAGTGACAGCGGGTCCCGTGATCGGTGCGGCGGCGGCCATCGCTGTGGCCGCCGGTGGGGCCCAGGGCCTTGCCGGCGATGAACAACCGGGGCCCCGGCAGCAGCCATTTGTCGACCGCCTCTTTCAGCCCCCAATCGGCACCGCCGGTATCGCGCACACTGGTAAAGCCGCGGTCGAGCATGTTGCGCATCAGCACCGCGGCGCGCGCCGTCATCAAGGTCAACGGCATATTCTCAAGCCGCGGCAGGGACACCTCCGAGAGCACCACGTGCACATGGCTGTCGATCAGGCCGGGCATCAAGGTGCGCTTGCCGCAATCGATCGCGCTGGCGCCCGGGGCCTTGATGGGCAAGGCCGAGATCTCCTTGATGTATTCGCCTTCGACGAGCAATTCGTGACCACCCTGCAGCTCGTCGCTTTCGGGGTCCAGCATCTCAAAGTTCTTGAAGTGGTATTGCGTCATCGCGCTCTCCCCTTCGCCTCACCCGCGAGCATCGGTAAATTGCGCCAGCTCGTCAATTGCCGCTGCCGATCAGCGGCGGCACCATCAGAGCGGCCAGCATCTTGGCGGAAGCGATCTCGGCGGGGCCGTACATGCCTTCCTCGCCGCACAGGTTGAGGGTGCCGAGCCGGCGCGATGCATAGCGAATAGGCACGTTGAGAATGGCGCTGATGCCAAGCGAGAAGATCAGCTCGTGGTCGAAGAAGGCCGCGCGCACCTCCTCCCGCGTCGCCGCCAAGAAAACCTCGCCCTTTTCCATGGCGCCGTGGCTGACCGTGATCTTGTCGAGCGGCTTGCGACCGCCGACCGGGTAGGCCTCCTCGTCGCTGGAATAGAGGCGCTCAACGGCGCCCTCCGCCTCGAGATAGCGCAGGATCGTGAACAGGCGCCAGCCCACGGTCTCGGCCGCAATCCGTTCGACCTCGCGATAGACTTCGCGCGCATCGGTGCCGTCGGCCGTGCGCTGGGTGAGGGCGGCGACGTCGGCCATCTCCAGGCCGCGCTTGGTCTTGAGCGTGGGGTTTGTCATTTTACCTCCTGATCAGATGCGACTTGCCGCCGGCGCCGCGCCGGCGGCGGCCAACGCTGGCGGCTCGATACGCTCGGGCAGCAACCCCTTGGCGTAAAAACGCAAGATCACGAGCAAGGCCACGGAAATGGCGAGCTCGCGCACGGCCGCCGCTTGCACGGCGCTAAGGCCGGGGATCAGCGGCGCCAGGAAGCGCGTCGACTCGAGAAAGAAAACCACGAGCACGGCGCCCAGCACGGCTCCCTTGCTGTTGCCGAGTCCGCCGGTCAAGAGCGAGAGCTTGACGTAGAGCGTCAACAGCGGTGCGAACAGGTCGGGTGCAATGTAGCTCGTGAAATGACCATAGAGCGCGCCCGCCAGCCCGAGCGCGGCGGTGCCGAAGGCAAAAGCCTTGACCTTGAACAAGACCACGTTCTTGCCGGCGAAGCGCGCGATCTGCTCGTCGTCGCGAATGGCCCGCAGCACCCGGCCGAACGGTGAGTGGACCAACCGATCGACCAGAAAGAACAACACGATGACGGCCGCAACCACAATGCCGAGGTAGAGGAGATTGAACAGGTGCGGCCCGAGTTCCGCGCGAAACGGCCCCGGAATGCCCGAGAGGCCGTCGGTGCCATTGGCGATCCACAGCTCGTTTGACATGACAATGCGCAGGCTCTCGGCAAAGCCAAGCGTGACGATCGCCAGATAGTCCCCTCTGAGGTGCACCGTGATCAAAGCCACCAGCACGCCGACGACGGCTGCCAACAGCGTTCCGGCCGCCACCCCGACGGCGATCGGTGCGCCCAACTTGAGCGTGATCAACCCGGAGGCGTAGGCCCCGACCGCAAAGAAGCCGACCAGACCGAGGTTGATCAAGCCGGCCATGCCCCAAATGACGTTCATGCCGAGCGCCATCAGGGCATAGACGCCGGCCGTGACCGCGATGGCGACGAGGTAGTGCTCCATTGCCCCTCCTCAATAGGCCTCTCAATAGGCCCTGGCGCCCAAAATGCCGCGCGGCCGCAAGGTCAAGACCACGAGGATGGCGAGAAACCCGATGGCGCTGCGGTAGGCCGGCGACAGCACGAGCAAGCTCAGTTCCTCGCCGACGCCCACGAGCAAGGCGCCGACGAGCGCGCCCGGTAGGCTGCCGAAGCCGCCGACCACGGCGGCGGCGAAAATCGACAGAATGCTCTTGAACCCTACCAGGGGATCGATGCTGGTATCGAGACCGATCAGCATCCCACCAAGACCGGCAAGGCCCATGGCCACGAATGACACCAGACGCCCCACCATGTCGGCGTTGATGCCCTTGATCGAGGCCAGCATCGGATTGTCGGCAAAGGCCCGCATGGCCCTGCCGGTGCGGGTAAAGAAAAGAAACGCGAACAGCAACGCCATGGCGATCAGCGCGATGGCAAGGTTCTCCAGTTGTTGCGGCGAGACCCTGAGCCCGCCCACGACCCAATCGCGCCGGATCGGCAGGTCGTAGCCCCTGAGCTCATTGCCAAACAGGAGG
>Ga0134122_10004469_pt1 | contig 10384 bp, 6 predicted proteins | sample KB302_FD_96461 | JGI IMG/M metagenome (GOLD analysis project Ga0134122, IMG submission 96461) | Terrestrial soil microbial communities without Nitrogen fertilizer from Kellogg Biological Station, Michigan, USA - KB3-0-2 | ecosystem: Environmental > Terrestrial > Soil > Unclassified ... | reverse complement strand
GCTACGGATCCCGCCGCAACGCTCCGCATTCCCACTAGTGGCAGCACCATGGCTGTAACGGCCAGCACGAGCACTGTCATGAAAACCGCTTTTCTAATGTTCATCATCCCCCTCCAATTTTTCTTGGAATCCAGTTTAAGATGCCTCTCCCGCAAAGAACATTGGCAAGCTCTTTCTGTTCGCAGAAGGCAACCTTGTCAACGCGTGTCTCGCTCTCGCCATACGCCTTTTGCCTGGTGACGCTTGTCACGAAGCGCGCCTTACTAGGCGATGGCCCGACTTTCAAAATCTCAAACTCAAATCTTGATTGATGGTCGCTGCTCGAACCGTAAAGCGTTCAGCGGTCGGGGCCGCGGAATTCAGCGAACCTGGCCTGCCTACGAGAAGGCGCTATCATAGGTCGAATCGCAACGGAAATCAACAAAAAATCGACTTCCAGTGAAAGAAAATTGCCGGTCAGGTACTCAGGCCTACCAAACCCGGAACTCCCAACTCCGCTCCTATGACAGTGCCGGGCACGATAAAGGTGGTGTGAGGATATCGGACAGGACCCATACGATATGGAGCACTCCATGGACTGAATTGAACTCTCAAGCCTGTGCTTTTTCGGAAATTTGCAACTAAGCGGTGCTGGCATGCCAGTTGCCGCCAATCATCGCGAAATCCAGAGATACTTTGTAAGGAGGAAATTATGCTCAAGAAAACCGGAGCTATTGTCCTTGCTGTTACTTTTCTCTCGCTATCAATTGCGCCGGAGACGCTCGCGTGGCATCGGCAGCGCCGAGTCGTGTACTACCGGCCCGCGGCGGTGACCTATTACACGCCTTACGGCGGTCGTTACTACTCGCAACCGTATTACCGGACAGCGTACTACACGCCATATCGCGGAGTTGCCGGCACGCGCTACTACTCCACTGGGTCGCGGTACTATGGCCGCAGCTATTATCGAGGACACTCGACTCGAAATATGCTGTTGACCATCGGCGCTCCCGCTGCCATCGGCGCGGGGATCGGGGCAATCGCAAGGGGCGGTAAAGGTGCGGGGATAGGCGCGTTGATTGGCGGCGGAGGCGGCGCATTGTATTACCTGCTCAAGCATCGCAACAGGCGATACTAGCAACCACTCATCACGCAGCATCGCCAGCCAACTGAATCTTGAAGAACAACACAGCGAGGAGATTGACGGCTCAGTCTCCTCGCTTTGTGTTTTCCACCCGCTTGTCGTAGCTCGCCCGCGAACTGTAGACTTTCACGCTGATTTCAACTCGACTGTTAGACAAAAGCGATGCTCCGAATCATTAACGTTGTCGGCGCCCGGCCAAACTTCATGAAAATAGCGCCGGTCATCGATGAAATGCGCCGACGCTCCGGCCGAATCGAGCCTCTGCTCGTTCACACCGGGCAACACTACGACGAGTCGATGAGCGACTCGTTCTTTGAAGACCTCGAGATCCCTCGCCCAGACATCAACCTTGAAATCGGCTCTGGCAGCCATTCCGAGCAAACAGCTCGGGTGATGATTGCCCTTGAGCGGGTGCTCTTGCAGCACGCCGCCGACTGGGTAGTTGTAGTGGGGGACGTGAACTCGACGATGGCCGCGGCGATTGTCGCGGCGAAGATGAACGTGCGTATCGCTCACGTGGAAGCGGGACTTCGAAGCGGCGATCGCACGATGCCCGAGGAGATCAATCGAGTGGTCACCGATGCGCTCGCCGACTTGCTGCTGACGCCCTCACGCGACGCAATTGAGAATCTCCTCCGCGAAGGCGTCGCGCCGCACAAGATCAGCTTCGTCGGCAACGTGATGATCGATACGCTATATCGCAATCTCGACAAAGCGCGTCGATCTCGAGTTCTCGAACGTCTCAATCTTCAACCAAACCAGTACTGCGCAATGACTCTTCATCGGCCTTCGAACGTGGACGACGCGAAGACACTAGCCGGAATCATCGACGCTCTCGAAGCCATCGGCCAGCGATTGCCGATCGTGTTTCCTGTTCATCCGCGCACGCGAGAACGGCTTGCGCAATTCAACCTCAGCGACCGCATTGGCAGGATGAAATCCCTTTTGATGATTGAGCCGCTCGGCTACCTGGACTTCCTGCAGCTCTACAGCAACAGCCGCCTGGTGCTGACCGACAGCGGCGGCATCCAGGAAGAGACAACCGTGCTCGGGATTCCGTGCCTGACTCTCAGACCCAATACCGAGCGCCCGATCACGGTACTCGAAGGCACAAATCGCCTTGTCGGTAATGCTCCCGAGGTGATCACGCGTGAGGCGCTCCCCGCGCTCGACCGTCCGGCTGGCGCCGCGCGAGTTCCCGAGCTGTGGGACGGACACGCGGCGGCGCGAATCGTGGACGCAATCGAAGAAGCAAGCCGTTAATTCCACGAGCAACCGATGGCAACGCAGAATCAATTCAATGAGCCGCGCATAGCGTTTACTTCCATTAGCACGTCCACGTCATTGTTGATTTCATCCTCGATTGTGGCCGCATTAAGCGCCGCGGTCTTGTGTGCGATCGGCAATTACGCCGACGCCTCGATCATCGCTGCGATGGTCGTTGGCGGGGCTTTACTGATTGGCTTCAACGCATCCGTTGAAGCGGTGCTCGTCGCGTGGTTTGTGACAACGCCGCTTGCGTCTTTCTATCTGAGAGTCCCACTTGAACGATCCATTATCACCTATGACCGCGTTGTCTTTGGCGTGATGATCGTTATGGCGATCCTTAAGTGGAGACGAGCAGATTTGCGGAGATCAACTGAAGCTTCCTCGCTTCAAAGCTCCCGGGTCTCGATCACAAAGTTTGAAGCCGCCTGGGTGTTGTTGTCACTCGCGGCGCTTGCAAGCGTTGCTGCGAGATCCAACAATCTCGCCTATGCAACCCGTATGGCTGTTGACTCCTTCTGGCTTCCGTTGATTGCGTTTCACATCGCCAGAAATCATCTCGATATTCTGCGGCCCGCAAAGGCTTTGGTGCTGGGAGCGATCGCTCTCGCGCTATTGTTGTTCGTAATCGGCGGCGCGGAATTCGTGACCGCGGCGGATTTCTTTCACTTCAAAGGCTCGGAGATTATTCGCGAAGGCGAGCGGCGCGTGAATGGACCCTTCATCTCGGACTCTTCTTATTCGATTATTTGCTCGATGCTTTTTCTGTTCCTGCTGTCAGCTCGGCGCTTATTGAAAACGCAATTCGATCGCGCGGGGAAAGTCTTTTATTGGCTCGGCGTGACGGCGGCAGCGGCGGGCGCAATGCTGCCGATGTTCCGCGCGGTCGCGGCCGCGATGTTGATAGGCTGGATCGTCTTGCAGCTTTCGGGACACCGCACGCGGTTTCTATCCCAGCGGTCTGCTCCGGCGCTTCTGATGATTGCCGTGCTGGTTTTGATCGGGGTTGCGTCCGTGCTCGCACCGCTGATGCTTCGGGCCGGGCGCCTCTCCGATCCTCGCACAGTGTTCGCAAGACTGGCGACGTGGCAAGCCGCCATAGTGTTCACATTGAACAATCCCGGGTTTGGCGTTGGCCTCGGTAACTACTCCGAGCACTTCCGCGAGAGACATTTTTACCGCGATCCAACGATTCGCGATGTCTTCGACGCGCGGGCCGCGCAGAGCCCTCACTCGAACGTGCTCTGGATCAGCACCGAGATGGGAGTGACCGGGCTGATCCTTTATCTTGCAGCAAACCTCTATCTTTTATTAATGGGCTGGCGTGCGTTGAAGCGAGCGTCAAGCGATCGAGAGCATACCGCGGCGGCCTGCTTTCTCGCTTTGCTCGCAGCATACTGGATACCGGGGCTCACTCTCGCAAGCGGAGAGTATTCCGATGTGAATCTCTACTTCTTCTTTTTGCTCGGAGCGTTGAGCGGTCAGTTTTCGCGTTCCGGTCAACTCATCGAAGCTCGCGGCGAGCCGGCAGATTGAAAACCCTCCGCACAATACGAGATGCCTTGAGCGGAATGACGCCGGGCGAGATTGCCGCCGAAGCGCTTCTGCGCGCGCGACGAACTGTCTCGCGAGCGACGAGCCGCATAACCGATGATCCGGCCTCGACCTATGTCTCAGGCGAAGCGCTCGCCCAGTCCCTGGAAGGCAGCTCAGTCAGCGAAATCGCCGAGAGAATTCGCGCGCGCCGCGGTGTGCACCTGACTCCCGGACTCGCCAGGCTTAATTTAACCGCGGCAACTGTGCGCGAGTTGTTTCCCAATTCAATCGATGCCACTCGCGCGGAAGCGGAAGCGATCCTCAATCATCAGCTCGCTGTCTTCGGCCGAACATTTGATTTGGGTCCTTCGATTGATTGGCATCGCGATCCGCATTCAGGCATACGATGGCCGCTCGCGCATTACACGCGCGTGCCGGTGATCCTCGGACACGGCGGCGATGTGCGAGTGGTTTGGGAGCTGAACCGATTGCAGCACCTGACGACGCTGGGCCGCGCTTATGCACTCACGGGCGATGAACGTTACACCGAAGAGTTCCTAATGCAACTTGCCTCGTGGCAAGAAGCGAATCCGCCGCGCTTCGGACCGAACTGGCTGAACGCGATGGAAGCAGCGATCCGCGCCATCAACATAATCGCCGCGCTCGAGATGTTCGCGGGTTCGCAACACATCACCGACGCCGCGATTGAATTGCTGCTCAAGATGCTCATCGCGCACGGCAGTTTCATCCGCGCCAACCTCGAGTTTAATCATCGGCTTTCGAGCAATCACTTTCTCTCGGATCTCATAGGTCTCTTCGTGATCGGTATGACGATGCCCGAGCTGAAACAGTCCCGCGAATGGGTGAGTTTCAGCACCGAACATTTGCTGATCGAGATGGAGCGACAGGTACTCGCCGATGGCGTGGACTACGAAGGCTCGGTTGCCTATCACCGGTTTGTGCTCGAGATATTCGCGCTGTTTTTTTCGATCAATCGCGAAGCGGGCGTTGAAATCCCTCGTCACTATTGGGAGTACCTGTCGGCGATGTTCGATTTCACGCGCCACTATCTCAAGCCCGACGGGAACGCGCCACGCATCGGCGATTCAGACGATGGCCGGCTCATCGACTTCAAAACACGTCCGCCCGATGATCACTCGTACTTGATGTCAATCGCCGCTGTCCTGTTGAAAGATGACAAATTCAAATTGTCAGGTGACATCGATGAAGAGGCGATCTGGTGGTTTGGCTCGACCGCTCGCGAATACTTCGAGGGATTGCCGGTCAACGAGCCGCCGAAATCGAAAGCGTTCCCCGAGTCTCAGATAATCATTCAACGTCACGAACAAGTGTACGCGATTATCGATTGCGGCGATCACGGAGCGCGCGGCCGGGGCTCGCACGCTCATTCGGACGCGTTATCGATTGAGGTCTTCGCGTTTGGCCGCACTTTCATTCGCGACCCGGGCACGTTTGTTTACACCGGCAACGCGCATTGGCGAAATCTGTTTCGCTCGACCACTTATCACAACACAGTGAGAATCGACGGCGAGGAGATCAGTCAAATAAATCCTACGCAGCTTTTTCTGTTAGGCCCAAACGTCCGCCCGCGAGTGATCTCCTGGGAGAGCAATGATGAGCGCGATGTACTTGATGCTGAGCATCACGGTTATCATCGTCTCGCATCGCCGGTCACGCACCGGCGTGTGGTCACGTTCGACAAACGCGAGGGCAACTGGATCATCGAAGACACATTCACGGGCGAAGGTCGTCATCTGTTTGAGTTCTTCTTCAACCTCGACGCAGGGCTTGAAGTCAGGCTTGACGACGACAAACGTGCGATCGCCTCCGATAAAAACACGTCGCTAACAATCGTGCCTACCATTAAGCAAACGCTCGATGCGAGGGTTGAACCTCGATGGGTTTCGCCTGCATACGGGACTCGCATGAACTCGTCTGCTATCATCTACTCTCTTACAAGCGAAGTACCGTTGAAGGTCAGCTTTCAATTACTCGTCTCAAGACTGCAAACGTCTTCTGACTTCTGACCTCCGACTCCTGAGTTCTGTCTCTTATGTGCGGTATCTGCGGAATCTACGAATACGGCGCGAGCGAGCCGAGTATCGACGAGTCGCTGATCCTTCGAATGCGCGACACGATGACGCATCGCGGGCCCGACGATGCCGGCGTCTACATCAGCCCGGACCGCCGCGTCGGATTCGGCAACCGGCGGCTTGCGATCGTAGACCTCTCACCCGCCGGCCGCAATCCGATGCCCAATGAAGACGGCCGCGTTTGGATCACCTTCAACGGAGAAATCTACAATCACGAATCGCTTCGCCCCGAGCTTGAAGCTAAAGGCCACATCTACCGCTCGCGCACCGACACGGAAACGATCATTCATCTTTATGAAGAGCGCGGACTCGATTTCGTCAACGAGCTTGACGGTGATTTCGCGCTCGGCATTTGGGATGAGTCCGCGCGCAGGCTTGTGCTGGCTCGCGATCGAATCGGAGTGAAGCCGCTGTATTACACGATCGCATCGGGCCGGCTCATCTTCGCTTCCGAGATCAAGGCGATGCTCGAGCACCCGTCAGTCTCGCGTGACATCGACGAGCGGTCGCTCTACCACTACCTCTCATTCCTGACGACACCTGCGCCCGACACGCTCTTCGCCGGAATCAAGAAGCTTCCCGCGGGATGTCTGCTGGTTTGCGATCGATTCGGAGAAGTGAAGATCACTCGTTATTGGGATGCGATCGTGAAGAGCACCGAGCCTCCGAGAGATGAAAACGAGACCGCTGGTGAAATACTTCGGCTGCTCACCGAAGCAATCGACAAGCGAATGATGAGCGATGTGCCGTTCGGAGTTTTTCTTTCGGGTGGAATCGACTCGACCGCGAATGTGGCTCTGATGGCCGGTTTGATGGATCGGCCCGTTAGTACTTTCACCGTCGGTTTCAAGGATCAGCCTCAATACAACGAGCTCGACGAAGCTCGCAGCGTCGCGGATGAGTTTCAAACTGATCATCACGAAATCCTGATAAGCCAGCAGGAGCTGTTGGATTTTCTGCCTGACCTGATTTTTCATCAGGACGAGCCCATCGCCGATCCCGTTTGCGTGCCGCTCTATTATGTTTCGAAGTTGGCTCGTGAAAGCGGGACGACTGTGATCCAGGTCGGCGAAGGCTCGGATGAGTTGTTCTGCGGCTACGAGCAATACAAGTACTACCTGAATCTGGATCAGTACGCGTGGCGTTACTTGTCGAAGCTCCCGTCACCCATTCGAAGAGCGCTTGCGAGTACCGGGCAGTCGCTTCTGCGCGCCGGGGCCGGGCACTTGCCGTTGAGATTGCGCGGACCCGCGCCCGATCTGTTGAGAAGATTCGCGGATGGTGAGGCGGCATTCTGGAGCGGGGCTTTTTTTATCGACGAAACGCACAAGCGGCAGCTTCTGACTCCTGAAGCGAGGAGCAGATTGCGCAACGGCTCGGAACACGGCTTCTCTTCCTACTCGGTCGTGCGTGAGGATCTGGATCGCCTGCATTCAGCGAAGCCCGAAGCGGACCTGCTCGAGCGGATGATTTATCAGGAGTTGAAGCTGCGGCTCCCCGAGTTGTTGTTGATGCGCGTAGACAAGATGACGATGGCGACGTCGGTTGAGGCACGCGTTCCTTTCCTGGATCACAAGCTTGTCGAGTATGCGATGACGATCCCGCAGGGAATGAAATTCAAGAACGGCGAGACAAAACACATACTGAAACGTGCACTCAAAGGCGTGGTTCCGGACCGCGTGCTGGCTCGAAAGAAAAAAGGATTCGGCGCTCCGATAAAGGAGTGGATGCTCGGCCGCCTTGGCGGCTTTGTCGAGGACGCTGTCATCAAATCCTCACTCGGCCGCCGCGAGCTATTCGACTACACCTTCATCGAGAACATATTGCGTGAGCACCGCTCGGGCCGAGTGAACTACTCGTTTTTTCTTTGGAGCCTGTTGAATCTCAGCCTTTGGTATGAACATTGGATCGAAGGCAAAGACATCGCGATAGCGCGATGATGACGTGCGCTCTGAAGTCCGAAGTCTGACCTCTGACTTCTGATCTGACTTCTGACTTCTGTCTCTTATGTGCGGCATCTGTGGAATCTATGAATACGGCGCGAATCAACCAGGCGTCACCGGCGCGCTGGTTGTGCAGATGCGCGACACTATGATTCATCGCGGACCTGATGACGCAGGCGTCTACGTCAGCGACGACCGGCGCGTGGGTCTGGGAAATCGAAGGCTCGCGATCGTTGATCTGTCACCCGCAGGCCGCAACCCGATGTCCAACGAAGACGGCCGCGTTTGGATCACCTTCAACGGAGAAATCTACAATCACGAATCGCTCCGGCCCGGGCTTGAAGCGAAAGGTCATCGCTATCGCTCGCGCACGGACACTGAAACGATCGTGCATCTTTACGAAGAGCGCGGCGTGGATTTCGTCCAGGATCTCGACGGCGATTTCGCGATTGGGTTATGGGATCAGAACGCGAGTCGAATGATACTCGCGCGCGATCGCGTCGGAGTGAAGCCGCTTTACTACATGATCGCGGATGGCCGGTTGATCTTCGCATCCGAGATCAAAGCGATACTCCAACATCCGGCCGTCTCTCGAGATATCGACGAGCCGGCGATCTATCATTACCTTACCTTTCTGACCTCGCCCGCTCCACAAACGCTGTTTCGCGGAATTCACAAGCTGCCGGCCGGGTGCTTGCTGACCTGTGACGCGCGAGGCGATGTGAAGGTCACGCGTTATTGGGACGCTATCTCGGCGACGCCCGAGCCGGCGATTCCCGAAGACGAACAAGCGATAGCTGAAGAGTTGCGCCGCTTGCTCAAAGCATCGATCGCAAAGCGAATGATGAGCGACGTGCCGTTCGGCGTTTTTCTTTCCGGCGGCGTCGACTCTACGGCCAACGTTGCGATGATGGCTGAGTTAATGGATCAACCCGTGCGCACATTCAGCGTCGGGTTTCGCGACAACCCCGAATTCAATGAGATCGAAGAAGCTCGCTTCGTTGCAAACCACTACGGTACGGATCATCACGAGGTGATAATCAGCCAGCAGGAGCTTCTCGATTTTCTACCCGACTTGATTTTTCATCAGGACGAGCCGATCGCCGATCCGGTGTGTGTGCCCTTGTACTACGTGTCGAAGCTTGCGCAGGAGACCGGCACAAAAGTCGTGCAGGTCGGTGAAGGGTCGGACGAGCTTTTCTGCGGGTATCGCGACTACGCGATGTACCTGGATCTTTATCGCTATCTTTGGCGGTACCTCTCGCGGCTGCCTTCGTCAATGAAGCACACGATGGCAAGCGCCGGCGAAATGCTTTATAGAAGCGGCGCGACTCGATTGCTGCCAAAGGGTCGCAAGATGGTGCCCGACCTGCTTCGCCGGCTCGCCAACGGCGAAGAGCTTTTTTGGAGCGGCACGTTTGTGTTCGATGAAGTCAACAAGCAGCGGCTGTTCACCAACGAAGCAAAAGAACGGCTCGCCGCTGCCAACAAAAACAACGACCCGTTTTCTTCCTACTCGATAATTCAATCGGATCTCGAAAGGCTGTTGGCCTCGCGGCCCGATGCGGATCAACTCTTGAAGATGATCTATCAGGAGCTGAAGCTCCGGCTTCCCGAACTGCTGTTGATGCGCGTCGACAAGATGACGATGGCCACATCGGTCGAAGCGCGCGTGCCGTACCTCGATCATCATCTGGTCGAGTTCGCGATGGCGATTCCGTCGGACTTGAAGTATCGCGGCGGCGAGACAAAGTACATTCTCAAACGCGCGCTCAAGGGAGTGATTCCGGATCGGGTACTGAATCGTGAGAAGCAGGGCTTCGGCGTTCCTATCAATGACTGGATGCTCGACCGGCTTGGCGGCTTCTTTGAAGATTCGCTGTTCAGCTCGGCGCTCAGCCGCCGCGAATTGTTCGATTATGATTTCGTTAGAAGCATCCTCCAGCAACATCGTCGCGGCCGCGTAGATTTTTCATTCTTCCTGTGGAGCTTGTTGAATCTGAGTTTGTGGTATGACCAGTGGATCGAGGGTTCGCGACCGGCAAGCGAGCCTCCTTCGATGCTGGCCGCTGAACAGGGAGTAGCCGAGACCGTGTGAAATCCGAGGATGCCACGGGCTTGTCCCGTTGGAGGTTCACGATGGCCGCTACAAAGATTTGCAAAGCGACTTGCGAGATGCCACGGGCTTGCCCCGTGGAGATTCACGTGTCTGCTAGCTTGGCGGCAAGGCTATTCGGCGATTAGCTGCGAGGTTCAACCTCCACGGGGCAAGCCCGTGGCATCCTCGGAGTTTTCACACAGGCCCGGGCGTGGGAGGTTTTCCCGCTCTTCAAACTCTCTCTTTTTTGGAAGCACGAAAATCTGACGCGCGCCCTCAGCCCGAGGGTGCGCGTCACGATTTT
>Ga0134122_10004467_pt1 | contig 10388 bp, 10 predicted proteins | sample KB302_FD_96461 | JGI IMG/M metagenome (GOLD analysis project Ga0134122, IMG submission 96461) | Terrestrial soil microbial communities without Nitrogen fertilizer from Kellogg Biological Station, Michigan, USA - KB3-0-2 | ecosystem: Environmental > Terrestrial > Soil > Unclassified ... | reverse complement strand
CGCCAGCAGCAGCAAGGGTGGCTCGGGCGGGGACAGCACCTCGAATAACGACCAGGCCACCACCTCGACCGAAGGCATTACGATTCAGTTGCCGAACTTCTCCACGGTGTTCGTCAGCACGACCGTGAGTGTGCCCGACGGCGGCACCGTGCTCTTGGGCGGCATCAAGCGCTTGAGCGAAGGCCGCAACGAATTCGGCGTGCCGATCTTGAGTAAGCTTCCGTACATCAATCGACTGTTCAAGAACGTGGGTATCGGCCGCGAAACTCAAAGCTTGATGATGATGGTCACTCCGCGAATCATCATCCAGGAAGAAGAAGAAGACAAACTCGGTATCGCGCCGCCTGCGTCTACACCGTGATGAAGAGGCCCGCGGTGCTCGGACGAAATTCAACTCGAAAGGGATGACTTGAAAGTTCGCTTGTGGACCATCCTGGGCTCGCTGCTGGTCGGCACGTGCTTGATTGCCGGCGAGCGGATCACGCGCCGCACTCCGCCGGCCAACGAGGCGGCGCCAGCCTGCAAACCGGCGGATTCGCCGGCGACGACCACGATTGCGTCAACCAACGAGCAGGGAACAGTCATCATCCAGAAAGACGAAGAAGACAAACTCGGTATCGTCCCCCCTCCCTGATCGGCGCGCTCCGCGGAACCCCGCGCACGCCGACAACAATCGATCGGGCAGCTCCCACCAGACAAGCCCGACCGGCATTTCGAGACGCGTTAGGTGCCACTGGCGTTTTGCCGATGCTGCGGAGATTTCCGCACGGGGCAAGATGCCCGTGGCACCCAGCTTTTAGTGACCTTGCTTTGGCACCTCCGGCGGATTTGCGAACCGCACATCGTTGCCGTACATTGGCGTCGGCCGGCTTCCATCCGGCTGGCGAATTCTGCAGCAGCAAGGGAGGAGCACATGAGTCCGAAGGTTTGGCTCGTTCTAGGCGCAATCCTGGCCGGTTTATCGGTCTACGCGGGAGCGTATCGTTCGCACAGCCTGGAGCGGAAGCTAATCGCCGAATGGGAGCAGTCGCCGGAATCCGAGCGCAATCACGATCTAGGCGTTAAGAAACAGCTCGACAATTTCGATATAGGTGTCCGCTACCAGATGATCCACGCCTTCGCGCTGATTGTGGTGGGAATCATGGCACAGCTTGCGCCCGGCCGATGGTGGTTGTTTGCCGGTCTCAGCTTCCTCGTCGGCGAAGTATTGTTCCCAGGCGCGCTCTACGGCCTGGTATTTACCGGGGATGAGCGGTGCAAGGCGGCGGTTCCGATCGGCGGCGTCCTGTTTATCCTCGGCTGGGTATGCGTCGCGGCTGGCTGCCTGGTAGCGAAGTTTGAACCGCAGCTGCCGAGCGCGACGTAAAGTGGCGGCACGATCTGGACTCATGTAACGAACAAAACAAAACGAGCCCGGGCAGAGATTAAAATTTCCGCCCGGGCTCGTGGTTTTTACACCAAGACCATTACACGGCGACGAGCTCTTCCAGCTCCTTCGCCAGACGCTTGCGCGCCACGTGCAGCCGGCGCTTGATCGTGCCGACCGGCGAGTCGAACTGGTCGCTCATCTCGATCAGCGACTGGCCCTTCACGTAGAAGGCAACCAGCGTGTCGCGATCCAACTCTCGCAGCCGGCGCAAACCTGCCCGCACGCGCAAGCGCTCCTCGCGCGCCAGCGCCGCCGTCAGCGGCGTTTCGGCGTTGACGCAAGCATCTGCCATCGTGTTCGGCTCCGTCGCCGTGGTCGGCGCTCGGCGAACGGCGCGGTTGATTGCCATCCGCGCGGTCATCGAGCGCAGCCAGGCTCCAAAGCAAGCCGGATCACGCAGCTGATTGAGCTTTTCCATGGCCTTGATGAAGACCTCCTGGCAGACCTCCTGCGCCTCGGCATGATTGCTCAGCCGGCGCAGCGCGATCGCGTAGACCGTGCGCTCGTGCAGCTCGGCCAGGCGACCAAAGGCATCCCGGTCGCCCTGCTGGGCAGCCAGAACCAGGTTCAGCTCGTCCGTTTCAATGCTCGTTTCGAGGGTTTCCATCGCTCACACTCCAATCGGAAAAACACGCGCACGGGTACAAAAGACCGCTGAATTTGCCCAGGGGTCTCGCGCGCACGAAATAGGAAACAACTAGCCTGCGCGTCGAGGGCCCCGACCGGCTTTCCGCTTCACCAGGATGCGTTGAGTTTTCTTAAAAACTCAGCGTCACTCGCTGGTTGACGCGGGCGACTGGCGTCGCACCGGCTGCGGGCACAACCTTGGCCCGGAAAGTAAGCCGCGCATACGTTCGGCATACATTTCCAAGGCCCCGGCGGCCCCTAGGGCTGCGCGTTTAATCGCGCAACCGCAACGGGTGGCCAATCGGGCGGGCCGCGCCATGAGATGCAGCGCAGCACCCAGCCACGTCTCACGGCAGCGCGACACGACGACGCGGTCTTGGCTATTCGCAAAGACGTTGCTCTTCGTGTTCTTGCTCGTGAACGTACGCATGGTGTGCTCCTGCGCTAGCGCGCGGCTGGAGAGAAAATAAGTTGTCCCGTTACAACGTCTAGATCGCTTGCGATCCAGACCCTCTACACTGTCATGATTCCGACCGTCCGTCAAGCGCGAGGAGCCCAAATCGGGCCCTTTTTTGCTGACGATGGCTTAGACAGAGCATCGTACCGGCAGGTTCGCGCGAAAAAGAAAATTTTTCCAGAAATGCTTGCATGCGGCCGATTCGTCGGATTTTTGCCGCCAGCATTCCCAAAATCCCGCCAGCTTGCGTGACTTGCTTGACCGGAGCGACGGCACCCTTTACCGTCTACCCGACCTCGCTTCGTCGATAGCCGGCCTCTCTGATGCCGGAGTTTTCGTAGCCGATCTCGGCGTCAAAAGCAGAGGCACCGGGGTCGCAGACCCCGGCTACAGCAGGAACGGCGAAAAAGCCATTACCATCAAACAGACTGCGAGTTGCCAAGTATGCCCGGATTCTTTAAAAACTTGCTGGCAACTGACAAGCTGATCCGAGTCTTCTGCACCGGGCAGTTGGCTCACCCGGTTGTCATTCAGATGTTTGGCCTGTCGGGCGCGTACGACGGTTTTTGGATCGACCAGGAACACGCCGGGTTGGGGCCGCAGCAGGTGCAGCTGGCGGCATTGGCGGGCCGGGCGTGCGGGTTGGGTAGCTTTGCCCGAATGCCGATGACCAACTACGCGGCCGTAACCCAAAGCCTTGAAGCCGGGGTCGACGGCGTGATGGCAGCCCAAGTGCATTCGGCCACCGAGGCGGAGCAATTTGTCAGTTGGGCCAAGTTTGCCCCGCGCGGCGTGCGCGGCCTGAACACGCAAGGGGCCGACGCCAACTACACCTACAAGTCGGCTGCCGAGTTCGTGCACGATTCGAATCGAGACCACCTCGTTGCAATCCAGATCGAAACGGCCGGAGCGCTCGAGCACGCGGACGAGATCGCCGCCATCGACGGCGTCGACCTGTTGTTCATTGGCCCTGCCGATCTGTCGCAAGCACTGGGCGTTCTCGGCAAGCCCAACGATCCGAAGATGTGGGCGGCCGTCGAGCGCGTCGCGGCGGCGTGCCGCCGGCACGGCAAACACTGGGGTACCGTCCCGTTCGATCCCGCTTGGGCCGACCGCTGCGCCGAGAAAGGTTGCCGCATGCTCACGTTCGGCAACGACGTCGCCGCAGTGCGGCTGGGAATTCAGTCGCTCGTGAATTCCTACGCGAGCCAATGCGGGCCGCGCAAATAGAGCGATGCTCGACCCCCTCTCCCTTTGGGAGAGGGTTGGGGTGAGGGGATTATCAAACGTGCGGGTGGCTGGGGCAGGCGAATGCGAGTGCGGCCTGCACGAACTAAAAACCTGGGGCTTCGAACGTCGTTGTGCGAACGATTAAACGATGCCCCAGATGAACTCGGCGAGCAGCGTCCACTTCGAATCGCCAGCCCCAGCCACCCGGACAGAGACTACCGCAGCGGCTCAACCATCGAGCCGTAGCCTGGCACGCCGTTCCAGCGGCGGGTGTCGAGCTCGAGATTGGCCCGCTCGGTCTTGGCGATGGTGCGGATATCGTCGCGGGCCCGGAAGAACGCTTCGACGACACGCGCGTCCCACTGCTGGCCGGCGCCGGCTCGCAAGATGGCGTCGACCTTCTCGTCCGGCATTCCTTTGCGGTAGGGCCGATCGCTGCCCATGGCGTCGAATCCGTCGGCCACCGCCACGATGCGCGCGAGAATCGGAATCTCGTCGGCGGCCAGTCGATGCGGATAGCCCTTGCCGTCCCATTGTTCGTGATGATAGAGCACGACGGGGAGGACTTTCTCGAGTTGCTTCAAGTCTTGCAGAATCTTGTAGCCGATCTCGGTGTGCTTCTTGACGTGTTCGAACTCTTCGGCCGTCAGTTTGTCTGGCTTGCGGAGCACGTGATCGTCGATGCCGATCTTGCCAACGTCGTGCAGCAAGCCCGACAAGTAGATCAGGCGAATCTGATTCGCGTCGCAGCCCATTTCCTGAGCGAGCCGCACCGACGTGCGAGCTACGCGATCGCTGTGACCGCAGGTCGACGGGTCTTTGGCGTCGATAGCCGACGTGAACGCCCGCACCACGCCTTCGAGGAACTCACTCTGTTCGCGATACAGATCCGTATTGCCGCAGTGAATGCCGAGGATCACTGCCACGGAGCTGAGCAGGCTGGCTTCCACCGTGCCAAACTCTTCGCCCCGCGCGTGGTTGAATGCCGCCATCCAGCCGAAGAGCTTCTTGCCTTCGAACAATGGCACCATGATGAATTGATGGATCGCCGGATGCTCCCACGCCTGGCCGGAATCCGGACCGTGATTCACGACCAAGGGCAGGCTGCCGGCCTCGAGCTGCAAGCGGCTGGCCAGCTGGCTGAACTGTTGCCCATCGAGCGGGCACTGTCCGTGCGTGAGCAACAAAGGTTCGGTGCGGACGCGATGCGTCATCGATTTTTCGTCGCCGACCGGGCAGAGCTGAATTGCCAGTGATTCCGCCGGCAGCACTTCCGACAGCCACTCCAACGCGAGCGTCGAAAGCTCCTCGTCCGTGCTCGACAGGTTGAGTTTCTGAGTCAGCCGGTAGAGCAGGCTGATTTCTTCGTAGCTGTTGCAAAGATGATTCGAAAGGTCGTGGACTTCGGACTGCAGATGGTCGGCTCGCCGCGACGCGCGGGCCTTGCTGACGAACAGCTGTGCCATATTAAGCAGCCGCTCGGCCGGCCAGGGTGTTTGCTCGCTGATCCATTGACGGGCTTTTTCGATGCCCAGGCCAATCAGCTCGGCGGCTTCCAGAAGGTTTTCATCTGGCCGTGCAGGTCGACTGACAAACGCGCCGACCGCGACCAGCGTGCGCTCGTCGGACCATTCCAACGGAATCGCCAGCAGCAGAATGGGTCCGGCTTCCTCGATGAATTCCGGCGCCTTGCGTCGGGCAATCTCGCGACACAGTTCGCCGCTCGAAGCTCCATCGAGCGAGCGACCACACTCCCCGGCCACGCATTCGCCGCGCTGCCCGTCCCAGATCTCGAACTCGACGTCGAACGATTGCTTGAGCGAGGCAAGAAGCTGCGCATAGCCATCGAGCGCAGCGGCCTGCTGAGCAACGCCTGGGTGATCGAGCCTCGAGGCACTGGTGCCGGGGGCAACGGACGTCATACGCGATTTCCAGTCGGGAATGTTTCTACTGCCTCGTTAAAACTTTCCACGCCACAATAAGTCTAGGTCACATCGCCCCCTCAAGCCGTGCAAACGGCAAGACACTTGCAGGGGAAACAGCGAGCAGGACGAACGGATCGTAGCGGTCGTGACGAGGATGCAAGCACCCCAAGCGCATTCCTCGAATGCACTATTCGCCCGCGGTGGAATTCCTAAACGCAAGAAAGGGGGGAAGCCTCAAGGCTTCACGGCGTAGACCTGCACGCTGGCTGCATACTCGTTGATGTCATACCGCTTCATCAGGTCGTACAGCTGAATCTGCTGCACCTGAGGGCCGTCGCCTGAGCAGCAGCCGGGCGGGCAGCAAGCGAGCTGATGATCCACGCTCTCGCCGTAGACGTTCAAGTCGGATTTTGTTTCGATCATTTTCACATGCGCAAAACCGGCGGCCAGCAAGCCTGCGCGGTATTCTTCGATCGGAATCGTCCCGGCGATGCAGGCCGCGTACGCGAGTGCGTTCTCGCGGATCTCCGGCGGCAATGGCTTCTTGAGGGCAATGTCGCTCACGGCCAGCCGACCGCCAGGCTTCAGCACGCGGGCGATCTCGCGAAACACCGCCTGCTTGTCGGCAGCGAGATTGATCACGCAGTTGCTGATGACGCAATCGACCGAGCCATCGGCCAGCGGCAGCTTGTCGATCGTCGCCTGGTGAAACTCGACGTTCGACAATCCAGCTCTAGCGGCATTCGCGCGGGCAAGCTCCAACATCTCGGGCGTCATGTCGATGCCGATCGCTTTGCCCGAGGGCCCAACCTTCGCCGCGGCCAGAAAAACGTCGAGCCCTCCGCCCGAGCCGAGATCGACGACCGTTTCGCCTTCGCGAAGGCTGGCAAAGGCCGTGGGGTTGCCGCACGAAAGCCCCATGTTGGCTTCGGCAGGAATGGATGCCAATTGTTCGGTTGAGTAGCCGAATGCCTCGGCGATCGCGCGCACACCTTCATCACGGCTCGACAGTCCGCTCGTCGCCACCGTTCCATATGTCGATTGCACGGTTCGCTCGATGGACATGTGCTTTCCTTTCTAGGAGTTCATGACTCAACCGTTGCCAATTCCGCGTTGACGTTCGACCCGTGCGAAGCGGGAAGCAGCAGCGTCAATCCGGCAGCCGCCAAAACCAGCCCCGTCGAGACCCAAAGACACGCCGGCAGCCCGCCGACCATATACATCACACCAGACAGCAAAGTGCCAAGCAATCGGCCGATCGCGTTCGCCATGTAATAGAAGCCGACGTTCAACGCTACTTTATCAGAATCGGTGTAGGCGAGAATAAGGTACGAGTGCACCGCTGAATTGACCGCAAACGCCACCGCAAACAACGCAAGCCCTCCGAGCACGGCAACGGCCGGGTGAAACTCGAACTGAAGCGCCAAGGCGATGCTGCCTGTCACCGCCGCCAAGAGAAATCCCCAAAGCTGCGCGGCGTGAACCGCCGCCTCCGGGCCGTTGCCCTTTCGCAGCAGCTTGGGAGCAATCGCTTGAATGCCGCCGTAGCCGATCACCCAGGCCGCCAGAAAGGCGCCAATGCCACTGAAGCTCCAACCCAGCGACTCGGCAAGGAACACAGGCAAGGCAACCACAAACCACACGTCGCGAGACGCGAAGAGGAACATGCGGGCCGCCGACAGGATGTTGATCGCTCGACTCTTGGCGAAGAGCTGCTTGAACTTGACTTTGTCCTTTGATTTTCCCATGTCGTGTTTGAGCGCAAGCATCGACCCGATCAGCACGGCAGCCAAGGCGGCGGCCATCAGCCACAGGGACGGCGCAAAACCAAGCTGGCCGAGCAACACGCCGCCCAGCAGGAACCCAAGTCCCTTAAGCGCATTCTTGGAACCTGTGAGCATCGCCACCCACTTGAACAACAAGGAATGGTTGTCCTCCTGCACGAGCAATTTGACGGCGCTCTTGGAGCTCATCTTGGTCAAGTCTTTCGCGATACCGGAGAGCGCTTGAGCAACCATGACATACGCAACCGAGAGAGCAACGGCCCAGTCGGGCTGGACCAGCGATAGCATGATTAGTGCAACAACCTGAATGCTGAGGCCGGCAAATAAGGTGACCCGCAATCCAAAGCGCGAGCCGATCCAGCCGCCAAAGAGATTGGTCACAACTCCCATGAATTCGTAGAGCAGGAACAAGAACGCCAGATCCAGCGAACTGTAGCCGAGCGTATGGAAATGCAGGAGCACCAGCATGCGCAGTGCTCCATCGGTGAGCGTGAAGCCCCAATAGGCGGCTGTCACCAGCATGTAGCTACGCACGCCCATCCGACACTCCTACAGCTTGCGGGCAACGGCGCGGGTCAATTCCATCATCCGGTTGATATAGCCAAACTCGTTGTCGTACCACGCCAGGATCTTCACTTGGGTTGCATCGATCACCATCGTCGACGGGGCGTCCACAATGCTGGATCGAGGATCGTTCAGAAAATCAACCGATACGAGTGGCCGCTCTTCGAAGCCGAGAATACCGCGCAACGGCCCTTCCGCCGCGCCCTTCAAGAGCTGGTTGACCTCTTCCACGGAAGTCTTGCGGGCAACCTCGAACACGCAATCCGTGAGCGAAGCATTCAACAGCGGAACGCGAACCGCAATTCCGTTCAACTTTCCGCTCAGCTCCGGGTAGATCAGGCCGATCGCCGTTGCCGAGCCGGTCGACGTGGGAATCAGTGACATCAACGCGGATCGGGCACGGCGCAGATCCTTGTGCGGCGCATCCACCAGGACCTGCGTGTTCGTAACATCGTGCAGCGTGGTAATCACGCCATGGCGAATGCCAATGCCCTCGTGGATCACCTTCACCACAGGTGCCAAACAGTTGGTAGTGCACGAGGCCGCCGTCAACAGGTTGTGTCGGGCCGGGTCGTAGAGGTGGTCATTGCAACCCACGACGACATTGAGCGCGCCCTCTTTGACTGGAGCGGCAACAATGACTTTCTTGACGCCGGCGTCAAAGTAGCACTGCAATGCGTCGACCGTGCGAAACTTGCCCGAACATTCGATGACGATCTCGATTTCTTGCTCGCGCCACGGAACCTGACCAGGGCTCGCATGTTCGGTGAATCGAACAGCCTGTCCGTCGATGCGAATGGCGTTCTGGGTTGCACGAATGTCGCGCGGCCACCTTCCGTGAACCGAATCGAATTCGAGCAGGTGGGCGGCCGCGGTTGTCCCTCCTTGGATCTCATTGACGTGCGCAATTTCCAATTCGGGCCAGTCCCAGGCAACTCGGAGAGCTAGCCGCCCCATCCGACCGAATCCGTTGATGCCAATCCGGGTCATGGCTGCTCCCTACGCATATCCAAGGCCTGCACATTCGTTTGAGCGAATATAGCAGCCCAAAAAAAATTCTATTCGCAACAACTTCTGCCCTGCCGATCGAGACGCTTGGAGTCCCGCAGCACTTCCGGCACTTCCTGGCAGCAGTTTGCCAGACAATCGAGCAGCTTTTCGTGGAACTTGTTTCGAGCTGGCGCGAGCATGTAGTAGCTCCACAGGCCTTGCCGCCTGGCGATCACGAGTCCGGCTTTCCGCAGATACGCGAGATGACGCGAGGCCTTGGGCTGCGGCACTCCCAAGACGTCCACGATGTCGCAAACGCACAGTTCCCCGCCGCGGAGCATGTACAGGATCCGCAGCCGGGTCCGGTCCGAGAACGCTCGGAACATCAAGTTGACGCGATTCGTCGTCTTGGTCTTCATATTCGCTTTCACGAATATAGTGATTGCCCATGAATCCGTCAATCACCTGCCGAAGCGGATAGTGCGTCCGCGGTCCCACGCTTGCGCGTCGGGCTTGTGGAGGGAGGCGCGGCGTGTATGTCTCCTCACAAGCCCGACGCGCAAGCGAGGGACTGTTTCGGTGCGGATCGCACCTTGCCCAGCGGTGCGTGGAGTCTGTGGACGGTCTTGCTTTCCGCAAATACGGCACCCTTGAAGAAAGTGCCCTGCCGCCGATAAAATGGCCGCACGGTTGGCGGCGTAGCTCAGTTGGTTAGAGCAGCGGAATCATAATCCGCGTGTCCGGGGTTCGAATCCCTGCGCCGCTACTTGCAAAAGGCCTGCAACTGCCGAGTTAGCGGGATACAGACGCTTAGGGGTGCCACTGCTGGCTCGTCCAGCAGTGCTGTGCACGGGAAGACACTGCTGGGCAAGCCAGCAGTTCCACCCGAATCGGGCTTTGCCACCGGTTCTCGTCTCTTTGAATCGCGGCCGGTGCTGACCGACTCGTCCTACTCGGCGCTGGCAAGTCCCGTTACCGGCACAGCCAGCAGGTCCCAAGCCGAACTGCCCTTATCGAGCGCGGCCGCATAGGAGCCGCCATACAACTTCTTGTATGCCGGCTCCTTGCCGTCGCCCCGATCAAAGCCGACGATGATTGGGTATTGGCTGGTCAGCGTCAACGCCTGCCCGGCCGGTATGGCCACGTGCTCGTTGTCGACAACGATGTTGAACCGGCCGGTCACGGACGGATTCTCGATCGACGCGGTGAACGATTTCGACTTGAGGTCGCGAACGTTCTCCGCTTCGGTGAACATATAGCTGCCCTCGCCGAGCGTGTAGCGGGCATGGCTGCCATTGCCGCGGTCGAAATCGATCACCCATTTGGTGCCGGACGGGAGCCCCTGCGACTCGCCCGGCTGCATCGTGAAGGAGCTGCCGTTG
>Ga0134122_10004466_pt1 | contig 10389 bp, 5 predicted proteins | sample KB302_FD_96461 | JGI IMG/M metagenome (GOLD analysis project Ga0134122, IMG submission 96461) | Terrestrial soil microbial communities without Nitrogen fertilizer from Kellogg Biological Station, Michigan, USA - KB3-0-2 | ecosystem: Environmental > Terrestrial > Soil > Unclassified ... | reverse complement strand
TGTCGTTCCTCGGTGGCCGGGTCGTATACCAGCACGCCGCCCGACTCGAGAGCGTACCACATCCGCCCGTTCTGATCTTCGGTGATAGCACGCACGCCCACCTCTCCGCCGGGAATCAAAACTGGTCGTGTGCGATTCGCGTCAAATACCTGGACGCCCTTCGCGGTTGCAACCCACACCGCTCCGCGCTTATCCACGAATACGCACCCGGCATCGTTGCTTGACGCGCTTGATCCAACCGGCTCCTGTTGAGGCGGAGAGGCTGGTGTGGTTGAACCGACCGGTTGCGGGCTATGGGCGGGGGATCCTTCGCGCTGGTCGGGTGGCCTGACCTTGTTACCCTCCAAGATCACGACGCCGGCCGCGGTAGCGATCCATACGCGTCCGTCCTTATCAGCTACGGCAGATCTCACATCATTGGAGGGCAGACCTTGCGAACGAGTCAAAAGTGAGGCGCTTCCGTCGAATTTGAAGAGCCCCTCTGCCATCGCTATCCAAACAACGCCTTGCGCATCGACTGATATGCGGCGCGCGTCGTAACCCGCAAGAGCCGGCTCGAGCGAGACTCCGTGTTTTGTGATTCGCCGGACACCCGTCGCTGTCGCAAGCCACATCGCGCCGCTTTGGTCTTCTGCGATCGAGCGCACGTCTTCGCCGGCAAATTGATCGAGTCCGGAACCCGCGGTGGCCGATGACTTGAAGTCGGAGCCGTTGAACCGCGCGAGGCCCTTGTCCGTCCCAAACCATAGCCATGCTTCGCTGTCTTGAAAGACGCATTGAACGTTTTTAGACGGCAGATTTGGCGGGCCGTACCGCGAGACCGCCTTTTCATTCATTGGGATGACCGGCGCTACCAGAAGCTGAAGCGGAAACTCGGTGGTGATGCCTGAAGAGATAAAAACGTCGTTGCGATACTCGTCGTAGCCGCGCAGTGTCGCTGTCAGCTGATATGAACCCTGAGTCAGCCGTCCGAAAAAGGCGTCGCCGGCTTCATCTGTGGTCCTGCGTTCGGCAAGCGCCCGTTCCGCGCCGCGCTCCTTGAAATACAGCGTAACCGTGACGCTCCCAAGTGGCTGATTGCCCGCGTCCAGCACGGCTACGTGCAGCGACGACGGGGCCAGCTTGATCACCGCCTGCGTCACCGTCTCGTCAACCCTGGTGATCGTGATGTTTAGAGTTTCTTTGCGGAATCTGGCGGCCGAAGCGGTGAGCCGGTACTTGCCGGGTTTCAGTTTCTTGAACTCGAATCTTCCGTCAGCCTGCGTTTGCGCTGAAGCCTCAAAGTCTTGTGTGGTGATTCGCACAGTCGCATTCGCCACCGGAGCGCTCTGGTCGTCCTGCACGACTCCGACAATGGACGCGGCTTCACTCTGGGCAGAGTTGTGACTGATCCAAAGAGTTGCCGAGAACCCGGCTGCGATTGCTGCAATGACCAGAAACCGAACTGCGCGCCTGGTAGCTTTGAGGCTGGAGCGGAGATTGATTTGCAGAGAATTTGACACTGCTAAACGGCGCGAGCCATGCGGGCTTGCTCGCACGGCTGAGTATACACGCCGTCAAAAATCGCTAGCAAGAAACAGGCAGCAGACCGTCTGGGCAGGTCTTGTCACAGCCCGGCGTGCGAAGCGCAGTGACTATCACTGCGACACACGATTCGGCCGGAGACCAGCCCTGCCCCAACATCTGAACCTTCGTCAGTTGGCCGGGCCAAAGACCCGTTTCATAACGGCGTGTCCTACGTTTCGACCCTGTGCGATACCCTGCGTCTTGTCGAACGCCCAGTGGATACCGAGGTAGATTCGGCTCTGACCGTTTTCTTCTTCGGCCTGCGACAGCGTTGAGAAGCTGCGCGGACTTAGTGGTCGAATGTTACCGCCGTTGTCCTTGGTCACCCCGTTCAACTCATCCGAAACAAACGTGAACGGGATGTTGTCCGTGCCGTAAAACTCACGCAAGACCTGAAACAGCGCACCGCCGAACCCGGCGTGTCCAGACGGGTAGGCCGGGAAGGGCGGAGTGAAGTTGGGCCCCATCAGGTTGCTGGCCGGCGCGCCAAGCGGCATGCACACCGGATCTCCGACGGTATCGTTGTTACCGTCGCCGGTTCCGGATGGACCTGTTCCGGGGTCGGATTCACGTATCCCGCCGATCGGACGCCAGAATTGATAGAAGTACTTCGACTCCCAGATTGCAATCCCTGCGTCCGCCATCGCGACGTTTGTCAGCGCAAGAAGCCGCGCGAGATGAATACCGTTTGTGCTCATCTGTTCGGCGAGATGTATCGTGATCTGGTTGTAGAGTCTGGGTGGCGCGCACAAGCTCGGCGTTCCGTCGTAGGCCCAGTAGATGGCGATCTCGGTTTGGTCCGGGGTGCGAGCCGATGGCGTGTTGGTCCCGTCCCCGCCAAGGCTCTTTGCCTCGTTGAATGCGGCAGTGTACGCCGGGCTGTTCAACGCAGGCGGTGGTGGGACTCGGAACTGCTGCGCGGATGACAGCACGAAAGGCGTGACGTCAGCCCAATGCGCTCCCAGTGCGAGCGGGTGGTGGCTGATCGGATCCTGTCGCCATTTCCCGGCGGCATTGCTTGGGATGAAATCGATGTTCACCCGAGGCTCGGGGATCTGTGAGCCATCGTTTGCGCGCAGTGTCAGAATCGCAAGAGCTGCCTTTTGGCCGATGGACACTCCGTTATTTCTTGCCGCTCCAGCAGGGATGGCAGCAAGGTCCTCAGCAAGCTTTTGATCGAAGGCTGGCTTCTGCGAGGGAAACAGAGCGGCCAGGGTGTCGTGCGCTGACTGCGCGATGGCCGCATCCGAGGAGGCCGGCAACTTGGTGCGAAGGAAACCCACATAACTCTTAAACCCGCCGACGATGCTATTGAGCGACTCGAACATTCCTATGTGAACAATGGCTATAGCGCGTGCGGCGCGGCAGGGTCCAACCTGTTCGCCGAATACTCGGTTCTCGCCCGGCGCTACGGGTGTGTGATCCAGTCCGCTGGCGTCGATGGCAATCCCGTTCCACCGCACTAGCATGCGGCTCGACGGGTTTACTGCCAGAGTCGAGACCGTGTCTGACTGCGCCGGAGCGGTTTGAGCCTGCGCCGAGACCTGCGAAGCGTCGGACTGCGCACTATAGAGTGGTCCCCAGAATTCTCGAAAACTTCCTTTGTGTTGGATAGTTCGGGCAGTCACTGCCGCGCCTAGAACCAGAACGCCCAGCGCCAGCAGCAGAAGCCTTCGGTTTCGGTTCTTTGTCATCTGTTTGTCCTCCGTGCGCCATCGAACTTGGCGAGTCGCGTTTGCCCGGCTGGCTGATTGTTGAATGAGAATAATTCGCTTCGGATGAGGCGCTTCGCTGCGCGCCTTCTTGTTCAAACTAACTTTGCCTACTAATGACGTGAATGGGCTGAGGCAGTATATATCAGTCGGTGAAATCTGTGTAGGGACTTCCGGTAGTGTCTCAGTTTGAAGTAGGGCAGGGCTTGTCCCTGCCAGAATCGCCGAAGGCGATAATAGTCATTGTGCTTCGCACAATCCGGGCAGGGACAAGCCGTGCCCTTACTTCAAACTGAGACATTACCGGGTTTCCACTCCGGCTCCCTGTTCAAACCGCCTGTGCTATAGTCAACACCCCTTTGGGAGAAACGTGATGGCAGCGCACACGGCTAACAACCCAGTTGCCAAACCAGGAAGCGCATCGGGCGCGAACCGCATCTCACATCGACCGCGCTTCCGAAGTATCGATTTATCAAAACGAGGAGCGAGTCCAGGCCATGGCAAACGAAAATAACCCGGCAGGCGCTTCACCAGCTCAGTCCGAGACGTCACTCGACGCTCTGTCTGAGCCAGCAAACAAATCCGGCGGCGAAAGCCTCGACAAGGTTCGAGACATATTGTTCGGTTCCCAATCGCGCGAGTATGAGAAGCGATTTGCGAGGCTTGAAGAACGGCTGCTCAAAGAATCTGCGGATTTGCGAGAAGACCTCAAGCGTCGCTTCGACACCCTCGAACTCTATATCAAAAAAGAAGTCGAGTCGCTGGCCGCGAGGCTCAAGACCGAGCAAGACGAACGCGCGGAATCCGCTCGCGGCTTATCGGCCGAGCTGAACGAGACCGCGCGCGGTTTCGAGAAGAAAACCGGACAGCTCGGTGAGCACTTGACTGCCAGCGAGCGCGAGCTCCGCCAGCAGATTCTGGAGCAGTCCAAAAATCTCTCGGACGAAATCCGGCAGAAGCATGAGTCGGTTACGACGTCGCTCGAACGCGCAACCTCGGAGCTGCGCGACGAGAAAACTGACCGTGCCGCGCTGGCCTCGCTGTTCATGGAGGTCGCGATGCGGCTAAATAATGAGTTCAAGATTCCGCGCGCGGAGGACCTTGAGTGATGACTGACGCTGCTGTCCAGCAAGGCCCGGATGAGGCCGAGGATAACAGTAGCGAATCGACACCTGATGAGCTGTCCGAACTTCGCGGTCTGCTTCTCGCTCCGGAGCAGACTCAGCTCAGCAGCCTACAGGAGCGGCTCGACAACCCCGCCCGCTACGCCGAAGACGTAAGCCGGGTCCTTCCGGATGCGTTCACCCTCAGTCTCAACCGCGGCAAGAAACTCGCCAACGCGCTGGCCCCCACGGTTGAAGATGCGATCGGCTCGTCGGTAAAGAAAAACCCTCAGCGCCTGGTCGATGCGATCTTCCCGGTGATGGGTCCAGCGATTCGCAAGGCCATAGCCGCTGCGTTCAGCGAGATGGTCGGCTCTCTAAACCAGACACTTGAATACAGCGTCTCGCTTAAGGGGTTGAAGTGGAGGCTCGAGGCCCTGCGCACCGGCAAATCGTTCGCCGAAGTCGTGCTCTCCCACACTCTGCGATACCGCGTAGAGCAGGTGTTCTTGATTCATCGCCAGACCGGACTGCTGCTTCAGCACGTTGAGGCCGGAGCCGCGGCGGTGCAGGACGTCGATCTGGTCTCGGGGATGTTGACCGCGATACAGGATTTCGTTCACGACTCGTTTGGAGCGGAGAAAACCGATGCACTCGACTCGATGCAGGTAGGCGAACTCACCGTCTGGATCGAGCGAGGTTCGCAGGCTGTGCTGGCGGCAGTCATTCGCGGAAACGCGCCGGGCGACCTGCGCCGCCTTATGCAAGACGCGCTGGACTCGATACACGCCGGACAGCGCGAAGCGCTCGAGAACTTTGCCGGGGACACGACGGCGTTTGCCGAAAGCCGACCTCACCTCGAGAGCTGCATTCAGATGCAAACCGAGTCGGTGACTCGCAAGAAGCCGTCTCCGGTCCTCCTTGTCGCGCTTGGTCTGATCGTGCTGGCGCTCGGGTTATGGCTGTTCTTCTCGATTCGCGAGAGCCGTCGTTGGAATGATTACTTGACCCGGTTGAACGCGCAGCCGGGCATCGTGGTGGTTTCAGCGGAAAAGCGCGGCGGCAAATATCACATCACCGGGTTGCGAGACCCGATGGCGGCAGATCCGGCTTCCCTGCTGGCACCTTCCAGTATCGACCAGGCAGACGTAGTCGCTCGCTGGGAGTCTTATCAGACCTCTGATCCTGATATTGTGCTTGCCCGGTTCACACGCCTGCTCGAGCCTCCTCCCTCGGTTTCGCTTACCATCAAAGACGGCGTGCTGGTCGCGCGGGGGGCGGCTTCACACGATTGGATCAACTCGGCGCGCAAGCTTGTGCAAATAATGCCGAGCGTAAACGGGTTTGCCGAGGAAGGCCTTGTCGACCTGGACCTCGCCCGAACCGAACTCGGAACGGTGACCCAACGGATCGAGGGACGGGCGATTCGTTTTGGGGTTGGCAGTCCCGAGCTGACACCCGATCAGAGAGATGAGTTGAATCGAGTAGTGCCGGAGATCCAGCGTTTAAGTTTGCTCGCTCGATCGCTAGGCGCCCAGTCCCGCGTGGAGGTTTGGGGTCATGCGGACCAATCGGGCTCGCAGGAACTAAATGACCGGCTTATCGCGGCTCGCGCGGAGCAAGTCGTATCCGCGCTGTCTGCGATGGGAGTCCCGAGCACGGATCTTGTTATTGCCGATCCAAAAGCCTCGAGCAAGTTGAGGGACTATACGCGAACTGCTACGTTCAAGGTGAAGTTGTCAGACTCCGCAGGCGTTGGGAGATGAGCGAGCCGCGTCCAGTACTTCAAAAGAAAGTTTGCATGCTGGGCGCTTACGCGGTCGGCAAGACCAGCCTTGTCGCGCGTTTCGTGCGGAGCATCTTTTCGGAAAAGTACCAGACGACGGTTGGCGTCAAGATCGACAAGAAAACAGTGCGGATCGCAGGCCAGGAACTGAGTCTTGTCTTGTGGGACCTGGCGGGTGAAGACGACTTCTACCAGGTCAGGACGTCGTACCTGCGAGGATCGGCCGGGTATTTGTTGGTCGCGGACGGGACGCGGCGCGAGACGCTGGATAAAGCGCTCGAGCTTCAGCAACGAGCTGAGGCCGAGATCGGCAAGGTCCCGCTTATTCTGCTGATCAACAAGCTGGACGCGATCGACGAGTGGGAAGTTCAGGAATCGGACCTCACGCGGTTGTCGGATAACGGCTGGCAGGTGGTGGCTACCAGCGCCAAGACGGGAGTGGGAGTCAATGAGGCCTTCCTGGCGCTTGGGCAGAAAGCGCTCGCGGAAATGCCGGAGAGCAAAGTAACCACAGATGAACACAGATGAACACAGATCGATGAGGGAAAGGTCCGGCGGGGCTTACTAAGCTTATTCCCAATCCGTGTTCATCTGTGTTTATCTGTGGCTAAATCCCGCTGCGGCCGTGAGCGCCTCACCTCGCGAGATTCAATGACCGAAGAAACAATCCAACCGGACGTCCTTGCAGCGCTCGACATCGTAGCGATGGAGCGGCTCGACGACGGACAGTTCAAACTGCTCGGCGCGCCGCCAGCCTGGTTCGCGCAGTTCTATTCACAGCTTGACCCGGAATCCTCTCTGCTCCCTCAGCAAACATTTCTTTTCCTCGAACAGTTCCTGACCGAAGCGGAAACTTTCTGGGAATCGTCCGGCACGCAGCCTTTGAGATCGGGCGTATGGAGCGAGGCCTACTCTTCCGCCAGACAGTACAGCCTCGAAGCATCCGCGCTGCGAATCGGAGAGCGAAAACTGCTTGTGATCGAGCGGGTCAGATCCGCTTATGGAGACATCCAGGCGCTGGCCCAGAAGTCCAGAGATAAGAACCTGGACTACGATCGACTTCGCCACACCGAAGAAGCGCTTCGTAAAAGCGAAGAGCGTTATCGCGATCTGTTCGAAAACGCCACCGATCTGATTCAGAGTTGCTCCGCGGACGGCAAACTGATCTATGTCAATCGGTCGTGGCGAGAAGCACTGGGCTACGACGAGGATGAAGTTCCCGGATTGTCGATCTTCGACATCATTCATCCCAGCAGCAGGGCGCATTGCCAGGAGATGTTTGGTCGCGTGATGTCGGGCGAGAAGGTGGACCAGATCGGCGCAATGTTTGTGACGAAAGACGGCAGGACAATCGCCGTCGAGGGCAGCTCGAGTTGCCGGTTCAAGGATGGCAAACCCGTCGCGACCCGAAGCATTTTTCGGGACATCACCGAGCGAAAACGCGCGGAAGATGCGCGCAGGAAAAGCGAGCAGCAGCTACAGGCGATTCTCGACAATTCAACGGCGGTGATCTATCTCAAGGACTATTGGGGCCGGTACATCCTGGTCAACAGCAGGTTCGAAACTCTGTTTCATGTCAGCAAGGCGCAGGTCGTCGGAAAAACCGATCTTGATTTCTTTCCTCGCGAGATGGCGGAAGCCTTCCAGGCAAACGACCGTAAGGTTCTCGAAGCCCGCACCCCGCTCGAGTCGGAAGAGATCGCGCCGCACGACGACGGGCCTCACATTTATCTCTCGGTCAAGTTCCCTATTTGCGACGTGACCGGAGAACCCTATGCGATCTGCGGAATCTCGACCGATATCACCGACCGCAAGCGAATGGAGGCCGACCTGGCCGAGGCGCGCGATGCTGCCCTCGAATCTGCCCGGCTCAAAGCCGAGTTTCTTGCCAACATGAGTCACGAGATTCGGACCCCGATCAACGCAGTCATCGGGATGACGGGTCTGCTGCTGGATACCGATCTGTCGGCCGAGCAACGCGAATACGCGTCGACGGTTCGAACCAGCGCTGATGCTCTGCTGACGATCATCAACGACATACTCGACTTCTCGAAGATCGAAGCGGGCAAGCTGACGTTCGAGATAATGGACTTCGATCTGCGGGCCGCGGTCGAGGGGGCGGTCGAGCTCCTGGCGGAGGCGGGGCAGTCGAAAGGCCTCGAACTCTTCTCAATCGTCTATGACGATGTGCCGAGCTGGTTGCGCGGCGACCCGGGCCGGCTTCGCCAGGTGCTGGCCAATCTTGTGAGCAACGCGGTCAAGTTCACCGAACGCGGCGAAGTCGTCGTTAGAGTGACAAAGGAGACAGAAACCGCGGACGCCATCCGCTTGCGATTCTCGGTGACCGACACCGGTATCGGCATTCTGGAGGAGGCCCGGCGGCTAATCTTTGACGCGTTCTCGCAGGCCGACGGATCCACCACCCGCAAGTACGGCGGCACCGGCTTGGGACTGGCAATCTCAAAACAGCTTGTGGAGCGGATGGAAGGCGAGATCGGAGTCGACAGCGCGCCAGGAAGGGGTTCGACCTTCTGGTTCACCGCCCGCTTCGGGCTCCAACCGCACAAGACTTCTGAGTTGGAAGACAAACCACAGCTGGAAGGCTTGCGGGTGTTGGTGGTGGACGACAACGAGACCAACCGAACGCTTGTGCACCACCAGATCACATCGTGGGGAATGCGAAACGGAAACGCGGCCAGCGGGGCCGAAGCGCTGAAGCTTCTGAGGCTGGCGGCCGCCGCCGGCGATGCTTATAAGATTGCTATCCTCGATATGCAGATGCCTGAAATGGACGGCCTCATGCTCGCTCGCGAGATCAAAGCCGACCAGTCGATTGCCGGCACGCGGTTGGTGATGATGACTTCGCTGGGTCCGCGCGATGACAATCTGCTCAAGCAATCGGGCATCGAAGTCTGCCTTCGCAAGCCGGTCAAGCAATCGCAACTCTTCGATTGTCTGGCGACGGTCGCGGCGAGCCGGTTGCCCGAAGTCGAGTCGTCTTCGCCGGTCAATGTGAGCGGGATAGCCTCCTCACAGGACGACACCGGTTCGGGCGCCAGGGCGCTGGTGCGTGTGCTGGTCGCGGAAGATAATGTGGTAAACCAGCGAGTCGCGCTGCGTCAGCTTCATAAAATGGGCTACTCGGCAGACGGTGTGGCCAATGGATTAGAGGTGCTCGAAAGTCTGGAACGGATAAGTTACGACGTAGTTCTGATGGACTGTCAGATGCCTGAAATGGATGGCTTCGAGGCAACGGCTGAAATCAGGAAGCGGGAGGGGAGTTCGCGGCATACGATAATCGTCGCGATGACTGCCAACGCCTTCGACGGCGAGCGTGAGCGGTGCGTGGCAGGCGGGATGGATGACTACATCAGCAAACCGGTCAGACCGGAAGTGATGTCCGCGACAATCGAACGATGGACGGCGCCGAGCATTTCCCAGAACCCTGGGACGCCGTCTGGAAAGAGATCCGCGGGTGAACCTGCTTCAATCGACGTCGGTGTCATGTCAAATCTCCGCGCATTGGAGTCCGGCTCCGAGCCAAGCCTTGTGGCAGAACTGATCGATTCGTTCCTTCGCGATTCGCACGAAAGAATAACCGTGATGCAAGGCGCGGCCGCGAGCGGCGATGCGAACGTGCTGACCCGCACGGCGCACGCGCTCAAAGGCGGGAGCGGCATTGTGGGCGCCAATCGGATGGCGGCGCTTTGCGACATAATCGAGGAACTCGGGCGCACAGGTTCCGTTGAAGGAACGGCCCCTTTGATTACCGCTCTCGAGGGCGAGTTCGAACGGGTTCGACGCGCGCTGCAAGCGGAGAAGTCCAGCGCTGCGGAGAAAGGCACCTGACCGGATTCCTCCCAAACAGAAGCCCTTCTGTGCTAGCATGGCTTCGCCTCTAACTATTCCGACCAGCGTTAAAACCAAGAGCGAGCGCCTGGGAAAGTCATGACTGTTGAGGAGTTCCAACAAGCCTTCAAAAAGGAAATCGAGGAAGTCCTTGCGCGAGTCGCGCGTCGCTACAGCGTTGCGGATCACGAGATGGCGGCAGCTCTCCACTCATCCGCCAGAAAGTATCTAGGCGAAGTCCTTGATCAGACGACAGGAAACCCGGGTCCCACGCCCGCAGCGCGCAAAGCACTAGCCGAGTATTCCGCGTCGCTCAACTGCGACGATTTGTGTCTTGCGGTGGCGTGCGCGAAGGGAGACGACGCCGCGTGGG
>Ga0134122_10004464_pt1 | contig 10393 bp, 5 predicted proteins | sample KB302_FD_96461 | JGI IMG/M metagenome (GOLD analysis project Ga0134122, IMG submission 96461) | Terrestrial soil microbial communities without Nitrogen fertilizer from Kellogg Biological Station, Michigan, USA - KB3-0-2 | ecosystem: Environmental > Terrestrial > Soil > Unclassified ... | reverse complement strand
CGCGCACGACGAAAGCGCCTCGCTCATTGCGCCCGCGGTGTCCACGCGCTTGAACGCCGGATCATAGCCGCTCTGCCGCAGCGTGTTGATCAGAATGCGCGCGTCGAATTCGGAATCTTCGACCACCAGAACTCGAATCGGTTTCTTAGCGGTGTTCACTGCTTGGCGGCAAAAGGCATTCTCACTTCTTGAACGGCGCCAGCCTACTGCGCCGCGTCCAGCTTCCAAGACAATTCCCGCCGGCAAGGAATTTCTCAAAAAAAATGGCGAACCCGAAAAGCCGCGATTTGCAACACGTGATCCGCTTGACCGTCAGCGCGAAAACTCCAGATGCCCGAACTTCTCCGGCGTGTGCGCGGTCGAGGTCGCCGTGGGACTCCAGGCAAGGAAGCTGTTGTGCGCGATGTCGTGGCGATAGAGGTTGAGCCGCCAGCGCGTCCCTATGGCCGGAGCCGTTTCGCCCAGCGCTTTCAGCGGAATCCGCATTTCCATCGTCCAGACCTTCGCCTTGTTGTCCACCTTAACGGCGGACTCGAATCCGCTGTTCCAATCCAATCCTTTGGTCGGTCCGCCGAGTTCCAGATCCAACCACTCGCCATTCGGTGAAACTTCGAACTCGAAATAATGCTTCGGGTTGTTGGCGTCGCTCCCGATGAACGCCTCCACCACGTCGCGGTCCCACAGTCCGAACCGCTCCTTCTTCCGGTCAGCCGGTTCGAACACGGTCAGTTCGGTGAACGGCGATTCGTAGCCCAGATACAAATAGCGATCCGACCAGAGCACACGAACCGTCGTGGCTAACCCGGGCCGCGCCGCTCCGTCCCGCAACAGACACTCCAGCCACACCGGCTCGGGAATCTGCCAGACCAATTCATCGAGCCGGCCGTCCGGCTTGAAGTCCTTTTCAACACGCGCGGCTTTGACCATCGGCAACGGCAACGAGCGCACGAGCAGACGGCGCGCGTTGTCGAAGTAAATCTTGCGCAGCACGGGCGCGGGTAACCCAATGGCATCAATCTTCCAATCGCCCTGGATCGGCGTCATGTGCTCGAACTGACGGTCGTTCGTCTCCAGCCAGCGCCATTCTTTCTCGAAGAAAGTCACCGCGTCGTCATCCGTTGGCGGCGGGCCGCTGCCGCCGGAACCCAGTGTCAGGCGGTCGTAAACCTGGAAATCCGTCGCGAAGAAAATACGGTCCTGATGTTTGATAAACAGGCGGCGAACTTTCTCCGGATCGTGCCGGCCAATCTCGGGAATGCGCGCCGCCAGGTCAGCCATCATGTTCGGATATTTGTCGAGCGACTGCTCCACCCAATCTAGATCCTCGGCGTTGTTGGCGAAATGAACGCAGACAAAGGTCGTCTTGGGATGCCGCTCGATCACGCGGTTCAAAGCCGCGAGCAATTCTTCGTGCGAAGGATACTTGTTTGTATCACCGAACCACCAGCTTCGATGGTCCTTCAACTCCTTCCAACGCTCGTTGGTTTCATCGTAGGGCAGCCAAAAGGCCTTCGGGTCGGCCGCGTGGATGGAAATCGGCATGCCCAGTTCGCCGCAGCGTTTCCACACGGGATCGAGTTTTGGATCGTCGATTTTGATCAGCTTGCCCGCGCCGTCGCGCAGGTAGAGCCCGAGCCGTTTGTATTCCTTGAATCCGGCCGCGCCCAGGCGATGTCCCTCCTCGATCTGTTTGACTGCGCGCTCCCAGAAATCCGGTTCATTCCAGTCTGTGTAGTCCAGATTCATGTAATGGACGAACCGCCCCGGAAACAGTTTGTCGGCGAGTTCCTTGTTGCGCTCAAACTCGGACGGCTTGCCGTCCTGGTGCGTCGTCGTTCCCCCGCTCAGATTCACTTCGATGCCGATGCCGACACGATCCATGATCCGGACAGCGCGGGCGAGACGTTCCGGTGTGTAATCTATGTGCTGATGCAGATCGATGCTGCGATGCTCCGCTCGCCAGCTCCCGGCCTGCTCGCGCACTTCCGTAACACTGTCCGCTCCGCGCACCGACAAACCCGGCGTGAGCGACAGCAATCCTGTGATGACGACAGTCAAGGAGGAGATTTCGAGTTTCATGGGCGAGGTCCGGAAGTAAAACTCTCCGATTACGAATCCGCAAGTCAGAGTTGATGCTCCGCAACGGATCGCGGCAATTCCCGGCTGATTTCATTCAACCGGTACCCAAAACCCGGTCCTTGAATTGTCGATAGGTCAATCACGCCTTCGCGACGACGATAAAGGCCGGGGTGGATTGCCGCTTCCGGTGCAGATGCGTCCGGATAAAACTGCGTCGCGTTCGTCTCGATGCCCATGATGGTGCCGACGTGCGCCGCCAGCAGCGCGTGAGGAATCTGGGCGAGCATCGGATTGGTCAGGTCCTGCACCATCAATTGCATGCCGTGCGCCTTCGCCCAGCAGGCGCTCAGCAACGCGCCGCTCTGCGTCTTGCACGTTTTTAACGCGACACCGTTCCAGCCCAGTTCGCGGCCCAGCCTCACCAGCCGCCAGTCATGCGCGCTCTCGTCGAGGAACAGCGGCTTGCGCGCCGACACACTGCGAACATCAATGCGGTGCTGTTCCAGTTCATAGGGAAACGGCTGCTCCACGTAGAGCGTCATCTCGAAGATGCGCGGGTGTTCGCTGCGAAGCCGATCGAGCACTTCGTTCACGTAGGCCGGATCGTTCACCGTGCAATTGAAGTCCGCGGACAAATGTTCGACTTTGTTCTCAAGACCGATCTGCCCAACTTTCACCATTCGCTGAAAATCCCATTCCGCGTTGTTGCCGCGCAATTTGACCTTCAGACATTTCAAACCGTCGCGTTGAATCCAGTCGGCCAGCAACACCGGATAACCGTCGTCGGGTTCGTTGCCGGTCAGCTCGGACTTGTCCAGCAGATCAAGTCCACCCACCAGATGCCACGCCGGTAGTCGGTCCGCCCGGTTCGGAAGAAGAAAATCCCGGACGAATTTTCCTTTGAACGAAACGTCCGCGTCGGCCGCGGGTTGAAGGAACGCGGAAAGATCGCGGTTCATAAATTCCGGTCCGTACGTTTCATAGACCGGTCGTTGCAGCAGGTTGCCATAGGCGTCGTGAATCGCCTGATCGAAGACCGAGCCACAGACCAGCGCGGCCAGCCAGGGCATCGGTTCGCTCAGTTCGGGGAGCGCACGCCGCTGGCGTGCCGCTGACGGCGACCCGCCGTCAGTTTCATGTGTTGGCCGCGAGCCGCTGCCAACCACTCGCGGGCCGCGTGTGCTCCCCCGAGACGTTCCGTTCATTTCGCTCTGCAAACGCGGCAACTCGCGCTCCTGAAAATCATACCCGATCTCGATCGCGTGCCCGAACTCGCCGAACTTTACCCATGCCTCGACGAGCCGCGCGCAAAAGCTCTTCAACACCTGATGGCGGATTTCATACGGCGTTTTGCTCGGCCACACCCATTGCACGCTCAGCGGCGTTTCGCCCCAACCCTCCGCGGTCCGACCCTGCCGGTCCGCGACGCGCACGCACGCGCGGGCGCATGTCACCGACGTGACTGTCTCCGTCCCGAACTTCAGCGGCAGGCGCGTCTGGATCGGGATGAAATAGAGCCGCGCGCCAATGACGCGAATGTCGGTTGGTTTACTCATGAGTTCGCCACGGATGAACACCGATTAACACGGATTCCCGGCAAGCGAGAGAAAAAACTTCCGGAACGCGGACCGCTCCAATCTTGACGCCGCGCACGCTCAAATTCACCGTCAGCGCGTGACCCGCGTCCTGATGATCCTGCTCTGCCTTTTGCCACTGTCGGCTGCGGCCGCCGAACCGCGCACTGTGCCGCCTGAAAAGTTCACCGGCGACGCCGAGTTCCTCGAATTCCTGCAACGCAAGGCGTTCGACTACTTCTGGCTCGAAGCGAATCCGGCGAACGGACTGATCCGCGACCGCACGCGAACGAACTCGTATTGCAGCATCGCGGCGGTCGGTTTCGGACTCACGGCCATCTGCATCGGCGTTGATCACGGCTGGATCACTCGCGATCAAGGTCGCGCGCGCGTCCTCACGACGGTGAAAACATTTTGGGGAAAACCGCAAGGGCCCGATGCCGAGGGCACCATTGGCTACAAAGGTTGGTTCTATCACTTCCTCCACATGGACACCGGCAGGCGCGTGTGGAAGTGCGAACTCTCATCCGTTGACACTGCCCTGCTGCTCGCCGGAATGATTCACGCGCGCGAATACTTCGACGGTCAGCACGCCGAGGAAGTCGCGATCCGAGACTTGGTGAACCGCATCTACGCGCGCATTGACTGGCACTGGATGGCGAACGGCGCGGATTCGCTGGCGATGGGTTGGCGCCCGGAGTCCGGCTTCATCAAGCGCCGCTGGATCGGCTACAACGAGGCGATGATCCTTTTGATCCTTGGACTCGGTGCACCGGACAATCCGTTGCCGCCTATCTTCTGGAACGAATGGACCAGCGGCTACGAGTGGAAGACCAGCTATGGCCAGAGCTTCGTCCATTTCGCGCCGCTGTTCGGCCACCAATACTCGCATTGCTGGATTGATTTCCGCGGCATCACCGACGACTACCTGCGTACCAAAGGCATTGACTATTTTGAAAACTCTCGTCGCGCCACACTCGCCCAGCGCGCTTACTGCGTTGCGAATCCGGGGAAATTCAAGGGTTACGGTGAAGGGGTTTGGGGATTGACGGCCTGCGACGGCCCGGGCTTCGGAAAATTCCAGGGCTACTCCGCTCGTGGCGCGCCGCCGCCGGAGAACGACGACGGCACCATCGCACCCGCGGCAGTCGGTGGCTCACTCCCCTTCGCGCCGGAAATCTGTATCCCGACGCTGCGCCATTTCTATGACCACCTTCGCCCGAACATCTGGACGCCTTACGGTTTCTGCGATGCCTTCAATCTCACCGCCAACTGGTGGGACCCCGAAGTCCTCGGCATTGATCAAGGCCCGATCCTGGTGATGATCGAAAACTATCGAACCGGAAAAGTGTGGAAGACCTTCATGAAAGCGCCGGAGATTCAGCGGGGATTGAAGGCGGCGGGGTTCCATGGAAAATAGCGGTCATGTTGCTGCTCGAAATGTATGTTTGAACACCTAGGCTTGGTTGAAAGGTATGTTATCTATAGAGCGTTGCTGCACGCCGTTCAGAGTAATTCGGGGATCGGCTTCCATAATAGTGATCAGGGCCATCCCGCCTACCGAATTGGGCGTGATGGTAGACACGATCATTCTATGTGGGGCGACTCTCCGGAGCACAACTCACTATTTAGGATGATGCATGAACTTTCCGTATACCTTAACGAGCAAGAACTCGAATGTCCGACTAAAACGCCCTACGTCTTTTCTTGGGCAGATTTTTGCCGACTCGCCACGGATGCTTTCGACCGACAAACAGCACTGTAGTCGAAACGACCTGAACCGCGTCACGTCATGATTAACATCTAAGCTTAGTTTCTTCTTTTTGTGAGGCTAAGAAAATTTCCCATAATCCGCTTCGATATGTCCGGCGTGCCGCTCATTTCGATGTGGAACTGCGCGGCGTAGATGGGCGCATCCTTGACCTTCAGGCATTGCACTTTTGTTTTCGTTCCCTCACCCGCGGTGGCGATGAGTTCCCAGCCTTTCGGCGGCCATTCGATTTGACCGCAGTGGCTCTGCATCGCGGTGAACTCCGTCGGCAATCCTTCGAACACCGGGTCATGGCCAACTTGTTCCACCTTGTGCGGTCCGCGCTCAAACACGCAGCCTGAATAATCGCCGCACGCCTTCATCGCCGTATGCCCGATATGGGTGTAGATCGGCAGTTTGGGATTCTGCGCATCGCGGCAATGCGGACAGTCCCACGGTTTGTCCACGCCCGTTTCCGCAAGGATCGCGAGACCTTGCGCGCCGCCGCACGACGCCCACATGGGGATTCGGCGACTCTCCAAAACTTTCTGTGTGCCACGCCACAACTCACGATTCACTTCGCACCAGTCCTTGAAATTGCCGGACAGGAACGCGCAGAGCGGGCGCGGCTCAACGGCGAGAAACTCCGGGTCAAAAGAATCGAGCCAGACCTGTTGCGCCTGGAGGTGCTCCCATCCCTGGCAGGACTTCGCCAGCGGAATGAATTCCTGTCCATGGCCGGGAAGCTTCGCGTCATGCGTCGTGTTGACGACGACCATCCAGTCGGGGAATTCAACTCTCTCCTTCGGATCGGAAAAGAACTCCACTTCGCGCAGAGTTGGAAAATCGCCGGTGGCAGTCAGGATACCAATCCGGAGGAATTTCGCCTCAACCGCTCTTCTCAGCCGGTGCAACCGGAACACGCGTCGCTCGTTCGCGGTTTGCGTTTCGACGAGATCGCTCCACGTCTTTCCATCGGTGCTGATTTGCCAGACGTAGCGGCGAGGTGAGTTTCGCAAAACGAACTCGTGGTCGCCGTTGATCTGGAGAATGGTGCCGACCGATTGCGGCTTCGCAAATTCGACCTGCCACCACCAGTTACTTTCCCCTGCCCTGCCTTTCCACGCTTGCCGCTCCCCTGCCGAGAACCGGTCCTTGTCCGCCGCGCCCTGTGCCTCAAAGTCGTCCTGAGAACTGGAAGCGGTAATGATGGCCGCGTGTGGCGCAGAGAAACAATTGGCGCAGAACGCGGCGGCGAGCCAAACCGTGAGGAGGAATTTGCGCATGGTTGGAAGTAACGGCTTCCCGCTACTCAATCGAATATCGGCGGGCTCCACAGGTGGTCTTCTTCGTGGCGATCTCAAACCAGAATCTCTTTGACGACGTTTCCGAATACATCGGTGAGCCGATAATCGCGGCCACTGTAGCGATACGTCAGCTTCTCGTGGTTGATGCCCATCAGGTGAAGGATCGTGGCGTGGAGGTCGTGCACGTGGACTTTGTTTTCGATGGCGTGCCAGCCGAACTCGTCAGTCGCACCGTGAACAAGTCCCCCTTTGATTCCACCGCCCGCCAGCCACATGGTGAACCCGAACGGATGATGCTCGCGGCCGTTCGTGCCTTCGGCCGTCGGGGTGCGGCCGAATTCGCCACCCCAGATCACCAGCGTCTCGTCGAGCAGACCGCGAGCTTTCAGGTCCTTCAACAGCCCGGCAATCGGCTTGTCCACCGCGGCGCAGTTGTTCGGGAGTTCCTTGCGCAACTCGCTGTGTTGGTCCCAGAGCTGGCAACTGGAGCGCTTCGATGTTTGCGTGTGGTAAACCTGCACCATCCGCACGCCGCGCTCGGTGAGCCGTCGCGCCATGAGACATTGCTTGCCGAAAATGTCGGTCAAATCCTCGCCGATGCCGTAGAGCTTCCTCGTCTCGGGCGATTCGCGTTCGACGTCGAACGCTTCCGGCGCCTGCATCTGCATCCGGAACGCCAGTTCGAAGGATTCGATGCGCGCGCTCAGGCGGCTGTCCTCTTCGCGCTGTTTCTCGTGCAGAGTATTGAGTTGTTTCAGCAGGTCGAGTTGATCGCGTTGTTGTTTGGTTGAGAAGCGCGCGTTCGCCAGATTCGCGATCGGGTTCTTCAAATCGGAAACGAGCGTTCCCTGATAGGCCGCGGGCAGAAAGCTCGAACTCCAGAGCGGCGCGCCCTGGGCCGGTTGCGAAGGGCTGATGACGATGAAGCCGGGCAAATCCTGGTTCTCGCTGCCGAGTCCATAGAGCAGCCACGAGCCGAGGCTGGGCCGCGAGAACGCCTGCTCGCCGGTGTTCATCTGCAGGCAGGCGCCGTTGTGGTTGATGTTGTCGGCGACCATCGAGCGGATGACGCACAGGTCATCCACGCAGGTCGCGAGGTGCGGAAACAATTCGCTGATCTCGATGCCGGCCTGGCCATGTTTCTGAAACGCATAGGGCGAGGCGAGAATGTTGCCGGTCTTCGTGCGTTCGAGCTTCGGCTTCTCGAACGGCAACGGCTGGCCGTTGTCCCGCGCGAGCCGCGGTTTGGGGTCGAACGTGTCCACGTGCGACGGTCCGCCTGACATGAACAGGAAGATGACTCGTTTTGCTTTCGCGGGAAACTGCGGCGGTTTGAGTGAGAGGGGATTGGTGGAAGGCGCGACATCCGCGAGCGCGTCAGCAATGAAATCCTCCGCGAACAGACCGGCCAGCCCGAGCAGGCCGAAGCCATTGGCGAATTTTCGCAGCATTTGCCGCCGGTTCAGCGGCGCGCCAAAAGCGAATTGACCTCGATTAATGTTCATCGGTTTCGGCTTTCAACTTACGCTCTTTGCGGCGCATTTCACGGTCAAAATTTCGATCGCTCAGTCCACGTAAATGAATTCATTGGCGCAAACCAACACCTGGCAGAGCTGCTCCCACGCTCCCTCGGATGACGAACCGGAATCTGAAGTCGCATGCAACGCGCGAAGTCCCACATCCAGTTCCTGAGGTGTTGGCGGTCGTGCGTAGAGCAGTTCGTAAAGCCAGTTGATCCGGGCGCGGTCATCCGACGGCGCCTCGCGTTGCAGGCGCCGCGCAAGCGCCTCGGCTTGCGCGAGAGCAAACGGGTGATTGAGCAGGAACAACGCCTGCGGCGCGACGGTCGAGTCAATCCGCTTTTCGACGATGCCGACCGGGTCCGCAGCGTCGAACAACATCCGGTAATTGCTACGGTCCGAACGAATGGTCATGAGGTAGAGCGTGCGCCGATGGTTATTCAGGTCGCGGATCGCCGGACCGCGCATCGAGCAATCAAGACTGCCCGCGACACTCAGCAAGCTGTCGCGCAACGGCTCGGCTTCGAGCCGTCGGCGGTTCACCCGGCCCCACAGCCGGTTGTCCGGGTCGGAACGCAGCGTTTCCGGCAATGGAACACTGGACTGCCGGTAGGCCGCCGACAGCATGATGAGCCGGTGCATGGCCTTGATGGACCAGGCGGATTGAATGAATCTGCGCGCAAGATAATCGAGCAATTCCGGATGCGTCGGCGGTTCGCCGAGTTTGCCGAAGTTGTTCGGCGTCCGGACAAGACCCTCGCCGAAATGATGCTGCCAGATGCGATTCACCATGACGCGCGCGGTGAGCGGGTTGTCCGCGCTGGCAACCCACTTCGCGAGCTGCAGGCGTCCGCTGCCTTCGGTGATCGGCAATTGGTCTTCTCCCACGAGCACCTTGGGAAATCCGCGCGGAACGGTCTTGCCGAGCCGATCGTAGCGACCGCGCACGTGCACCTGCGTGTCGTGAATCCCGGCGTGCGCGCTCTCCGGAACGCCGCCTTCCTGCAACCCGTGCGTTGCGGGAACGGGACGCGCGAGTTCCTCGCGCAGTGTGGCAAGCTCGCTTTTCTTCTGCTGCAACGCTTCCTTTTCCCCGGAGGAAAGCGTTTGCGCGATCAACGTCTGCGGCGGCTTGTCCTGAAACGCGTGGAAATACCACACGCCGTTGTTCGCTTTCGCCGCGAGATCGCCCGATACGTCGTCAGACAGACGCCACGCGCGGTTCTCTCCGCCGTGCTCGCGCACTTCCAGTTCCACGACCGTTGTGTCGCAACCGTGGTCGCTCCCTTTGGCGGCGATGCCAATCTGCAATAGATCGCCTCGAGCGATTTCGACTCCGACGCGCGCGATGTCCTGGCGCCCGCCGTTGTCAATTCTGCCGGACGCCAGGGATTTTTCTCCGTGGTAAAGCGTCCACTCGATGCCGTTGCCGCACTTGTCGTCGGCGTCGGCCACGCGCCCGCGAACTTCCACCATCCCATCAAGCGGACTTTGCCAGGCAACCGCCGCGCCACGATCGGGCGACGGATGAACGGCGACACTGTGCGGCGGCAGTGTGATCGTGATGAATTCGAGCTTTGTGTCGCCAGAATTCGCCACGGCGGAAGGCAGGTCCGGCCCGTCGCTGAGATTCAGCGCCGTGAGCTCGGGTTTGTTCTGAGCGCCTCGCGTCGGTCTGCTCAACAAAGTCGCGCCAGCCGTGGCGTTGATCTCCTTGTCCAGCGCGGCCGCTCGCGCCTCCTGCTCCTTGCGTCGAGCGAGTTCGTCCGGCGATGCGAGCGGAATCCGCAGCACGGGCGAACCGGCGGTCTTCGCGCCCGGCCTGGGAAGGATATGACTGCTGAAGTAAATTCCCGCCAACGCATAGTAGTCTTCGTTCGAGATCGGGTCGAACTTATGATCATGACAGCGGGCGCAAGCGAGCGTGAGGCCGAGGAAGGCCCGCCCCGTCACGTCAATCTGATCGTCCACGATGTCGGTCAGCATCTTCTCCTTGTCGGCGTCGCCAGTGCCCCACTCGCCGATGGCCATGACGCCCGTGGCCACCAGTTCGTCCGGATCAAAGCCGCCTCCGCGCGTCGCCAGAATATCGCCGGCGATCTGATCCGTGACAAACTCGTTGTAAGGAAGATCGCGATTGAAAGCGTTGACGACCCAATCGCG
>Ga0134122_10004463_pt1 | contig 10396 bp, 8 predicted proteins | sample KB302_FD_96461 | JGI IMG/M metagenome (GOLD analysis project Ga0134122, IMG submission 96461) | Terrestrial soil microbial communities without Nitrogen fertilizer from Kellogg Biological Station, Michigan, USA - KB3-0-2 | ecosystem: Environmental > Terrestrial > Soil > Unclassified ... | reverse complement strand
CAAACGCTCCAACAGTGACCTGTCGACCGAGGCTGGCCAAATCCGAGCACCACGTATGCTTACGCAAAAGAAGCTGCTCTTTGGTGTCCGCGTAGTGGAGAAAGAGCATCAATACGACTTCGATCGCCATCGGGAGTTCCATTTGGACCGACCGGAAACGACGGCAGTAGTCGGCAGACTGATTCAAGGATTCCGCCATCACATCCATCGATAGGAAATGCCATCCGGGCGGGCAGGACGCATTCATAAAGGCCTCGGATGCATACCAGGGGTGATCGAAGAATGAGGGTTGTTGAGACGGACTCGTACCCACACAATCCTTTAAGGAGGCTAGAGTTAACCTCGAATTGACGGCGGGCGTTGGAAATCCAAAGGTCCTGTTTTCTCCAGAAACGATGGGCGTAGTTGAGAATTTAAGGCGCTCATCGGGAGTAAACGCGCAGGGAATCCCTATCCGGACCAAACGCTGTTCTACCTGTTCGGCTGAAAGGGAGATCGACAGTGACATTTTGAATATCGATATGATAGCTTGCCAGTAGCTGTAGCGGAACAGGCAGACACCCCTCCGCGATGCTCCGTAGTCTAAACTAAATCATGGCATTACCGGTTGGCTCTTCGATACTTGCGGGAGAAGATGTGCGCAGGACTGTTCTCGACAACGGTCTGATCGTCCTCACAAAAGAACTGCACTCCTCGCCAATCGTGACGTCTATGATCTGGTATCGCGTGGGATCTCGAAATGAGGAACTCAGTCAAACCGGTAAGTCTCATTTTCTTGAGCACATGCTCTTCAAGGGAACCAGCCGGTTTAAGAAGGGTCAGATCGATCTGCTCACGTTGAAGAACGGCGGCAACAACAATGCCTTCACGTCGCACGATTTTACGGCCTACTATTTCAATTTCGCTTCGGATCGCTGGAGTATAGCGCTCGAAATCGAGGCGGATCGAATGGTGAATTGCGTCTTTGACCCTGAGGAATTCGAATCGGAAAAGAAGGTCGTGATTGAAGAACTCAAGGGTGGGCTGGATTCTCCCTGGGGATTACTGGTCCAGGAAGTCAACGCCGCAGCATACAAGGTTCATCCGTATCGAAATCCGGTCATCGGCTGGCTTCAGGACGTCGAGCGCGCCACGGCCGAACAGCAGCAGTCGTATTACCGAAAGCACTATCAACCCAATAACGCGATTCTGGCGCTTGCCGGCGACTTCGAAACGGAACGGGTTCTGGATGACGTCGCGAAGCGGTTTGGCAGTATCCCCGCAGGTATTCCAACGGTTCCAGTCAACATCATCGAACCCGAACAAAACGGCGAAAAGCGAATCATAGTACGCTGGCGCTCCAAGGTCCCACGCGTCGCGATTGCCTATCATGCTCCTGCCATTGCTGCGCCTCACAGTTATGCGCTCCAGATCCTCGGCATCATTCTTAGCGAAGGAAAATCTTCCCGGCTGTACCAACGACTGGTAGAGCGCGATCAAACTGTAACGTTCATATCGACAGACTACGGCGAATCGCAGGACCCCACATTGTTTCACATTCGTGCGGAAGGCCGTGGGCAGCATACCGCCGAAGAGATTGAATCCAGCGTTTATGACGAGTTGAACCGCCTGGTCTCCGATGGAATCACGGAAGTGGAACTGGCACGCGCGAAGCATCAGATTCAGGCGCATTTTATCCTTTCGCGAGAAAGAACGGCCGATCAGGCGATGCTATTTGGACAAATCGAAACTCTATGCGGCCTGAACTACATCGACACCTATATCGAGCGCATTTCCGCAATCACGGCTGCGGACGTTTCCGCTGCCTGTTCCAGGTTCCTGAAAGCGGACAATCGAACCGTGGGTCACCTCTTGCCAGACGGCACTTTGACTGACGATGAAACCGGCACCATACCTGTCGACGATGAGGAGGACGCGAATGAAGGCGACTGAGCCTCGAATCCGCAGGTCCTTCGATGTACAACGCCATGTCCTTGCGAACGGATTGATTGTGCTGCTGGTCGAAAACCCTTCGATTCCCGCCGTCGCGCTGAGCGTAAGCGTACTGACCGGAGCGCGCCACGATTCGGAAGAGAAGGCCGGACTTGCGATTATGTCCAGCCGTCTGCTCGACGAAGGAACGACGACGCGCACCTCTCTTGAAATTGCGGAAGCCATCGAATCTGTTGGCGGCATGCTCGATACGGATGGGTCCTACGAGAGAATCGTCGTGTCGGTATCCGTGCTCAAGGAGGATATTGATCTTGGCCTCGAACTCGCCGCCGACATTCTGATCAATCCCGCCTTTCCGGAAGAGTACGTGGAGAAGGAAAAATCCCGCACACTTTCCGAGATTGCCAGCGCCAAAGATCGCCCTCAGGTGATCGCGGGATGGGAATTCAGCGAACTGATATACGGCTCTCATCCGCTGCACCGGCCCAGCCAGGGTTATCCAGAAACGGTGACAAAGTTGACTCGCGGCGACCTGCTCGATTTTCATGAGCGCTTTGTAGTCCCGAACAACACCATCCTGTCCATGGTTGGGGATTTTCGTGCTTCCGACGCGTTGTCCCGAATTGAGCGGTATTTTGGAGCGTGGCAATCGAAAAGCCTGTCCTTCCCGTCCTACCATAAGCCTGTGCGGCAGAACGGCCGTCGAACCAAATACATCACGATGCCGGCGCAGCAGCTGAATATCTACCTCGGCCATCTCGGAATTGAACGTGCGAATCCGGACTATTACGCGCTTCAGGTGCTCGACACGATTCTGGGCGGAGGTGCGGGATTCACTGCTCGAATACCGCAGCGGCTGCGCGACGAACTCGGACTGGCATACACGACTTTTGCCAGTATCACGGCCAGCGCCGGCGCCGATGCCGGACGGTTTATTTCCTTTATCGGAACATCGCCCGAAAACATGAAACCTGCAATCGAAGGTCTGGTAAATGAGATTCGTCGTATTATTGATGAACCTGTGACCGATCAGGAATTGCAGGACGCAAAGGATTATCTGTCGGGCAGTTTCGTCTTCTCGTTTGAATCCAGTTCACAGATTGCACGGTTTCTCGTCCACGCGGAAATATACGGACTGGGATTTGACTATATCGACAAGTATCCCGGATACATTCGGGCCATAACCACTGCCGAGATCACCAGGGTTGCGCGGGAGTATCTCGATTGCGAAAATTACACCTTGGTGGTTGTTGGCCCAGTGGATGAAAACGGAAATATTACGGAATGATGGAACAGGCAAAGTCTGTTTTTTTCGAAGAATATGGTGTCACGACTTCGGATTTGGAGTCGTACCTCGCCGAGGCGATGGAACGCGGGGGAGACTACGCGGACATTTATTTTGAGCACAAAATCAATTACTCGATCATATTCGAAGAACAAATCGTCAAGACTGCGACGAAGGCTGTAAATATCGGTGTCGGAATTCGGGTCCTTTCCGGGGAAAAAACTGGTTACGCATATTCGGACGATCTTAATCGCCAGAACATTCTGAAAGCCGCGCGGACGGCGGCTTATATTGCGTCCGCGTCATCCGACGGAGGCCGCATTGGAATCGATGCCCCCAAGGTGCGTGACCATAATCTTTACTCCGTCCCACTGCTGTCGACGAGTATCGGAATCCAGCAGAAAATCGCGCTGCTCGTTGAGGCCGATTCGGCCGCGCGGGCATTTGATCCGAGGATTCACCAGGTTCAGGCCAGCTACGTCGACGAAACGAAGCACATCCTCATCGTCTCATCGGATGGGCGATGTGTCTGGGATGTCCAGCCGATGGTGCGTCTGAATGTATCGTGCATCGCCGAGGAAAATGGGAAGCGCCAATCCGGCTATCAGGGTGGAGGCGGCCGCCGTGCGCTCGACATTTTCAAAGACGATCTCAATCCCCGGGCTCTTGCCCGCGAAGCGGCCAGACAGGCGATTCTCCAGCTCAGCGCCATCGAGGCGCCGGCCGGTTCGATGGAAGTTGTTCTCGGCAACGGCTGGCCTGGCATCCTCCTGCATGAAGCTATCGGTCACGGCCTGGAAGCGGATTTCAACCGGAAACAAACATCGGCCTTTTCCGGCCTTATCGGCCGAACCGTGGCATCTGAACTCTGCACCGTTGTTGATGATGGGACGATTCCATTCCGTCGCGGTTCTCTAAACATCGACGATGAAGGTAATCCAACGAAGAAAACGGTCCTCATTGAGAAAGGCGTGTTGCGGGGGTACCTCCAGGATCATCTCAGTTCGAAACTCATGAAGGCTTCCCTCACCGGGAACGGACGGCGGCAGGGGTATGACAATATCCCCATTCCACGCATGACAAACACCTTCATGATGGCCGGTGAATCCGCACCGGAAGACATTATCCGGTCCGTGAAGCGCGGACTCTACGCCGTGACTTTTGGTGGCGGACAAGTCGATATCACCAGCGGTAAGTTTGTATTCAGTGCCAGCGAAGCCTACCTCATCGAAGATGGCAAGGTCACCGCGCCTGTGAAGGGAGCAACCCTGATTGGAGACGGTCCGACTGTACTGAGAGATGTCACAATGGTGGGGAACGATCTCAAGCTCGATCAGGGCGTCGGAATCTGCGGGAAGGAAGGCCAGATGGTGCCCGTTTCCGTGGGTCTGCCAACGATAAAGATTCGCGAGATTACCGTGGGTGGAACCGAGAAATGATTTTTCGATGAGCGAGGCCCTGAAAGACACCGCCGACCATGTGGTTCGTCGAGCTGTCGCCAAAGGCGCTTCGGCGGCCGACATTTTCATCCGGGAAGAAGAAAAGTTTTCAGTGACAGTCCGAATGGGAGAAGTGGAAACCCTTAAGGAATCGGTTTCACGGGGACTGCGGCTTCGCGTATTTCTGGGAAAACGGACCGCCACATCTCAGACCTCTGATTTTTCTCCCGCTGTCGTCGATGCACTTGTGGATGAGACGATTGAAATGGCGCATCTGACTTCAGAGGATGAAAGTGGAGGATTGCCGGAATCCACCGCCGGCTCTGCCGAAATTCCGGATCTCCAACTGGTCGATCCAAGCTGGGACAATTTCACTCCGGCGCAACGCATTGACTGGGCCCGCCGCGCAGAAGGCGCGGCGATGAACGCGGACCCCCGAGTCACGAATTCGGAAGGCGGTATGTTTGAATTCGAGCGTTCCCGGACTGTCGTTGCGAATACACGCGGATTTCTGGGTGAATATGAAGGAACGGCTGGATCCGTCATGGCGATGCCCGTCGCCAGGTCGGCCGAAGGGATGCAACGCGATTTCTGGGCATCGGTCACCCGGTTTCAAAATGAACTGGAATCTCCGGAGGCGGTTGGAATACAGGCCACGCATCGAACCGTGCGCCGGTTGGGTGCACGTAAGGTTCGCACCTGCGAAGCGCCTGTTGTATTTGATCCGCTGACGGCGCGGACGATTGTGGGTCACGTATTTGCCGCGTGCGCCGGCGATGCCGTCTATCGAAGAAGTTCCTTCCTTATCGATCAACTGGGAAAGAAAGTCGCGCCGTCCCATCTGACGATCGTGGATGACGCGCGCATGAAACGTGGTCTGGGCTCCAGTCCGTTTGATGACGAAGGTGTTCCGACGCAGGTTACGCCAATAATTGAAGGCGGAATCCTGCAGAATTATCTTCACAGTTCCTACACGGCAAGAAAGCTCAATGCACGCCCGACCGGTAATGGCAGCCGAACCGGAGCCGGATCGGTTAGCGTCGGATCGACGAATTTTTATCTCATGCCGGGCGCGATCGGCCCCGAAGAGATTATCGCGACAGTGAAATCCGGACTCTATGTCATCGAGTTGATCGGACACGGTGTAAATGCCGTTACCGGCGATTATTCCAGAGGAGTCGTTGGATTATGGATTGAGAACGGGAAGCTTTCATATCCGGTCCACGAAGTCACCATCGCCGGGAATCTTCGCCAGATGCTCAACGATATAGAAATGGTCGGCAACGATGTAACGTTTCTCGGGTCAATTTCAGCTCCCACGGTAAAGATTCGTAATATGGTTATCAGCGGAGAGTGACATGGATCGCCGTTCGATTCTCATCACCGGAATTGCAGTTTTTCTTGCTGTGGCACTGTTTGCCGCATGGAGCCTGAGCCACCGGCGAAGTCCCAGCGAATTGGCCGTCCTGACCGAAATTACCGATCCCGCAGCCATACAGAACACCGCCCAGCTGACGCATCTGAGCATCTCGACGAGTGACACCTATGCTGGAAATATTCGAATCCGCAATATCACCGGCGTACTGACCAACATCTCAGCTATGCCGGTTCGCCGGATTGATCTCAAAATGACATTTACAGATTATGACGGTAACACCATTCAGGAAAGCAGCCACACGGTGTTCGATCCCCGAAAGAAGCCGCTGGATCCGGGCAGCCAGTACCGCTTTGAAGTCAATTTTGAGAATCTGCCCAAGACCTGGAATTACCATGTGCCGGTAACCCAGATCGTCAAGGTGGGTTACTAGAAAATAAGACTATTCCAGCACGGCGATGCAGTCGACTTCAATTGCGGCATCTTTGGGAAGACGGCTAACCTCCACCGTGGCCCGAGCCGGAGCGGATGTGCGAAAGAACTCGGCATATACGGAGTTCATTTCAGCAAAATCGTTCATGTTTTTCAGAAAGACCGTTGTGCGAACGACGTTATCGATGGTGGCACCTCCTGCGGATAGAATTTCGGAAAGATTCTGCAGGACACGACGGGTTTGAGACTGAACGTCTTTGGCTTCGATCAGTGCGCCGGTTGCGGGATCGATCGGTATCTGTCCGGAGACGAACAGCAGGTTTCCGGCCCGGATTCCCTGGGAATAAGGGCCGATTGCAGCGGGTGCGAGTGATGTATGGATAACGCGCTTTTCAATTTTTCCCATAGTCGATCTTACCTGGCCTGATTTACCGGCCGTGAGGATCTTGTGACTTCGTAGACTCCATCGATGCGTCGAATCGAGGCCAGTACGCGTTCGAGATGCTTCATGTCGGGAATTTCGACGACGAGATCGATGGTTCCGCGTTCATCCGCAGTTCGAGCTTCCACATGGACGATATTGGAGCCGACTTCTGCAACAACCGCCGCAATTTCAGCGAGTACGCCCGTTCGATTCGCCGTGATGATGGTCAGCGGAACGGCATAGGCTTCGGCCAGTGGCGCCGTTCCGGCCCATTCAACTTCGATCTTCCTTGCGGCATCGTAGAGCAGGTTTTGAACGTTCGGACAGTTCTTGGAATGGACGGCCACTCCCTTGCCGCGTGTGATATAGCCGATGATTTGCTCGCCTCGAATCGGATTGCAGCATTTGGCCCGATAAACAAGAAGATCATCGAACCCACGGACTTTCAGTTTCGCATCGGAACCCAGACCAAGAACCCGTTTGACAACAGACGTAATCCGCGATTCGTCTTCCGCGGGAACCGTTTCCGCACCGTCCGGCGCCAGCCGTATCAGAATTTGCTTCGCAGAAATCTTTCCATAGCCAATCAGAGCAAGCAGGTCTTCCGGCTTGCTGGCGCCATAGTCCGGCAGAATGGACGCAAGCTTCTCGCCTTCCAGAACGCTTCGAACGCTCATCCTGAACTTTCGGGCTTCCTTCTCGAACATTCTTCGGCCCAATTCAATCGCCTTTTCTCCCTCCTGTTCGGTGAGCCAGTGACGAATCTTGTTTCGAGCCCGCGATGTGTTGACAACGGAGAGCCAGTCCCGGCTTGGGGTGTGACCGGTCTGAGTCACGATCTCCACAATGTCGCCATTTTTCAATTTGGTCTTGAGAGGCACCATCCGGCCGTTGATCTTTGCGCCGACACAGCTATGTCCGACTTCGGTATGAATAGCGTAGGCAAAATCGATTGGCGTTGCATCGCGCGGCAGGGTGATCACTTTGCCCTTCGGCGTAAACGTGTAAACTTCCTCCGGATACAGATCGACCTTTAAGGTGCTCAGGAAGTCCGCGGGGTCTTTCATCTCCTGCTGCCATTCCACCAGGTGGCGAAGCCACGAAATCCCCTGATCCTCCCGGTCGTTCGCAATGAGCTTACCGTCTTTGTACTTCCAGTGAGCGGCGATGCCTTCTTCCGCGATGCGATGCATTTCCGCAGTTCGAATCTGAACTTCAAACGGCTGTCCGCCGGCAATGACCGACGTATGGAGAGACTGGTATCCGTTTGGCCGGGGCATGGCAATGAAGTCCTTGATTCGGCCCGGTACCGGCCTCCAGGTGTTATGAATCACGCCAAGCGCGGCGTAGCAGTTCTTGATACTATCGGTGACAATCCTCAGCGCGAGAAGATCGAACACCTGATCAATCGTGATCCTCTGCTTCTTGAGCTTAACGTGGATGGAATAGAGCCGTTTTACGCGAGACTCGATGCGGCACGGAATTCCGTGTTCTTTCATCTGCTCTTCAACCAACTTCGTCACTTCCGAGAGAAAGGCTTCATGGGCCTTGCGCTTCCGTTCGACAATCTCCTTCAATTCCCGGTACGACTTCGGGTCCAGATAGCTGAAGGACAGGTCTTCCAGCTCTCCACGCACCTTTCCCATTCCCAGCCGGTTCGCCAGGGGCCCGTAGATTTCCATTGTTTCCAGCGCAATGGCTTCGCGACGGTCGGCAGACAAGTACTCCAGCGTTCGCATGTTGTGGATGCGGTCGGCGAACTTCACCATGATGACGCGAATGTCGTCCGTCATGGCGAGCAGCATCTTGCGGAAATTCTCGGCTTGTTTCTCCTCCTTTGAAGTGAACTGAATCTGGCTGATCTTGGTCACGCCATCGACGATGTGAGCCACTTCGGGGCCGAATATCGCTTCGACGTCTTCAAGCGATACCAGAGTGTCTTCGACGACATCGTGAAGCAGGCCGACGCTGACAGTGACCGCATCCATTTTCATTTCAGCGAGAATATTGGCCACTTCCAGTGGATGAGAAAGGTAGGCTTCTCCGGATGCGCGAACCTGGCCTTTGTGTTCTTTGGCGGAGAAGATGTATGCGCGTCGAATCAGGTCGAGATTGTCCTGAGGATGGTGCTTGCCGACTTTGGCGAGAATGTCCTCGAGGCGAATCATAGGCTTTCAATTATAGAGTCTGGAGGGAAATCGTGTGGAAATAGAAAAGGCCTTCGGCATTTCATCCGAAGGCCTTCAGTCGGTAGCCCTGCTTTAATGCTCGGGGTCGATTCCGCCAGCCGCCGCTTTTTTCTCGGCGTTCTTTCTTCGAACTTCCAGCGCTCGGTTGGACCATTCGTCAGCCTTGGCTTTCAATGCCTCGGACTCACTCATCATTTCCTTCTGGGCTTTCTTGTCTTTCGTCGCTTTGGCCTTGTCGTCGATCAAAATGGCCTTTTCACGAAGCAGGAGGTTCTCGTACCACAGCGTGTCTTCATAGTCTGGATTGATGACCATTGCCTTGTCGAGGTACTTCATTCCTTCTTCGATCAACGTGCTCTTTTCTTCGGCGGAAAGCTTGGAAGCCGTGTCGTGCACAATGATCCAATCCACGGAGCCTACGGCGTAAAATGGAATGTGATTCTGGGGATCGATCTCCGCGGTCTTCATGTAAGCCTGGCGCGCTTTGTCGTATTGGGCATTGTTCTGGTAAATGCTGGCGATATAGCCCATGGCAGTTTTATTCGTCGGGTCCTTATCCAGCACCTTTTGGAAGGTCTGGACGGCCAGATCCGCCATTTTCTGATTCTCCTCAGAATTCGAACCGGGAACGAACTGCTGGAAGTAGCCTGTTCCCAGATACAGTTCCGCATCCTTCAACTCCGGATCCAATTCAATCGCTTTTTTGAAGTGATCGACTGCAATGTCATATTTCTGAGCCCGGAAGGCCTGGACGCCCTTGTTCAGGTTGTCTCGGGCCTGAAGTTTCTGACAGCTCGCGGCGGTCAGCGCAAGGAGCACCAGAACGGTGAATGTTAGAATTCTCTTTGTCATAGTTCCAGCCACCTTTACTTTGATCCGGCCTTGAGCGCCTCAGTCATTAGACCAATCTTGTCCACTCCGTTGCCTTTCGCGACGTCGATGACTTTGATCACATCATCGAAAAGAAGTTCTTCGTCGCCGCTGATGAACGCCGTCCGATCGTTACGAGTTCTGAAAATATCCAGCAGGCGGGGGCCGAGATCCACCATTTCCACTATGTCCTGGTTGATTTTGATGATTTTTCTCTTCTGATCGTCCACTGTGACGTTGAGTATGACCGTCCGGTTTGCTACATCGGGTGGTGGCGGTGGAGTCCCTGGAGGTGGAGGCTGCGGAACAGCCGCATCGAGCCCCTTGGGCGTCAGCGGAGTGATCGTCATAAAAATTACAAGCAGAACCAGGAGCACATCGATCAAGGGAGTGATGTTAATGTCCCCTTTGGTCGCTAATTTCTTTCTCTTACCTTTCATCAGGGCTCCT
>Ga0134122_10004461_pt1 | contig 10398 bp, 7 predicted proteins | sample KB302_FD_96461 | JGI IMG/M metagenome (GOLD analysis project Ga0134122, IMG submission 96461) | Terrestrial soil microbial communities without Nitrogen fertilizer from Kellogg Biological Station, Michigan, USA - KB3-0-2 | ecosystem: Environmental > Terrestrial > Soil > Unclassified ... | reverse complement strand
GGCGAGAAGGTCGGCATGGCGGCCAAGGCGAAGTTCCCGTGGGGGACGCTGCCGGCCGTGGAAATCGCCGTCGATCCGCTCGAGGGGACGAACCTCTGCGCCACGGGCGAGCCCAACGCGATCGCGGTGCTCGCCGCGTCGAGCAAGGGCGGCCTGCTGCACGCGCCGGATCTCTACATGGAAAAGCTGGTCGTCGGCCCCAGCTCCAAGCACGCGGTGAGCCTCGACGCCCCCGTCGAGGAAAACCTCCAGGCGATCGCCCGGTGCCTCGAGCGCAGTGTCGACGACCTGGTCATCGTCGTGCTCGACCGGCCGCGGCACGAAAAGCTGATTGCAGACATTCGCGCGACCGGCGCGCGCATCCGGCTGATCGGCGACGGCGACCTGTCGGCCGGCATCGCCGCGGCCGTCGTCGGCACCGGCGTCCACGCGGTGATGGGCACCGGCGGCGCCCCCGAAGGCGTGCTGACCGCCGCCGCGATGCGCTGCCTGAACGGCGAGATCTACGCCAGGCTGGTGATCAAGAAGCCGGAGGACGAGGAGCGCAGCCGCGCGATGGGGATCGCCGATCCGCAGAAGATCTACAGCTCGAAGGATCTCGCGTCGGGCGACGGCATCATCTTCGCCGCCACCGGCGTCACCGACGGCTCCCTGATGCGCGGCGTCCGCTTCTTCGGCGACGGCACCCGCACCAGCTCGATCGTCATGCAGAGCGATCCGCCGCGGATCCGCTTCATCGACACCATCCACGTCGAGCAGAAGCGCATGGTGCGTATTCGCTTCTAATCGACAATCGGAAATCGACATCGACACTCCTCAATCCGTCAATCGGCAATCTGCAACCGGCATTCTGCAATGAGCTACCGCCGTAACCTGTTCGCAGTTACGGCGGCGTCGTTCATCGGCTTCATGGGCTTCACGCTCGTGATGCCGTTCCTGCCGCTGTACTTCACGCAGCTCGGGCTCACCGATGTCGGGCGGGTCGCGATGTGGTCGGGGCTCAGCCTCGGCGTCACCCCCGCGCTCACGGCGCTGCTGTCGCCGCTCTGGGGTCGGCTCGCCGATCGCTTCGGCCGCAAAATCATGGTCGAGCGCTCCCTGGTGAGCTTCGTCGTCATCATGGCGGCGATGGCGTTCGTCACGCGGCCGTGGCACGTCTTTGCGTTACGCGTGGTGCAGGGGCTCTTCGCCGGCTACGGGGCGCTGTCGCTGACGATGGCGGCCGACTCGGCGCCGCCGGGCCGGATGGCGCAGGCGATCGGCACCGTGCAGACGGCGCAGCGCCTCGGTCCGGCGCTCGGGCCGGTGGTCGGGGGGACCGTCGCGGCGATCGTCGGGCTGCGGCGCGCGTTCTTCGTGACGGCGGCGTTCTACTTCGTCGCGCTGGTGCTGGTCTTCTTCGCCTATGACGAGCGGCTCGCGCAGACCCGCGGCGCGGCCGCCACCGACAAGCGATCCGCGGTCACCTTCCGCAACGTCCTCGCGTTCGAGAACTTCCTGCTGATGGCCATGGTGATCTTCGGCTTCCAGTTCGTCGATCGCAGCTTCGGCCCGATCCTGCCGCTGTACGTCGCCGAGCTCGGCATGGCGCCGGGCAGCATCCCGCTGGCGTCCGGGATCCTTTTTTCGATTGCCGCCGGCGCCGGCGCGGTTGGCCATCACTTCTGCGCCGCGCTGCTCAAGCGAAGGACGGCCGCGCAGATCATCGCGCTGTTTTCGGCCGCGGCGGCAGCGGCGACGCTGGTGTATGCGGTGGCTCCCGCGTCGTGGTGGCTGTTTGTCGCGACGCCGCTGTTCGGGTTCTCGATCGGCATCGGCACGACGGCGGCATACACTGCCGCCGCCGGCGTCATCCCCGCCAACGTGCGCGGCGCCGGCTTCGGCCTGCTGACGACCGCATCGCTCGTCGGCCTCGCGGTGAGCCCCGTCGTCAGCGGCTTCCTCGGCGCGTCCTCGATCCGCGCCGTCTGGGCCCTCGACGTGGTCTTCCTGGTCGGGCTGGCGATCGCGGTCCACCGATTGAGCGGAGACGGAGAGCGCACGACGAAACCGCCGGTGGAGGAGCCGGTTCCCGAGAGTCCATAGATAATCGTTCCGTGCCCCACACCCTTCGCGTCGATCCGCGCGCGCCGGACGTGTCGGTGATCCGCGAAGCCGCCGCGATGATTCGCGAGGGGCTCGTCGTCGCGTATCCCACCGATACGCTGTATGGACTCGCGGTGGACCCACGAAATGCCGAGGCGGTCAGGCGGCTCTACGATCTGAAAGGACGAGCCGAGTCCTCCGCGCTGACGCTCATCGCGGCCGACGCCGGCCAGGCGCAGGCGGCAGGGCAGATGACCGCGGCGGCGGCGCGGCTGGCGTCGCGCTGGTGGCCGGGGCCCGTGACGATCGTCGTCCCCGCGCGCGCGACGCTGGCGCGCGAGGTCCTGGCGGGCGGGACGACCGTGGGCATTCGCGTGCCCGATCATGCCGTCGCCATCGCGCTGGCCCGTGAAAGCGGCTTCTGCGTGACGGCGACCAGCGCCAACCGATCGGGCGCCACCGCTGCCTCGACCGCGGCCGCGGTCGCCGACGCGCTGCCCGACGTCGACGCCATCATCGACGGCGGCGCATCTCGCGGCGGGCTGCCGTCGACGATGGTCAACGCCACCGATCGCGAGGTCACGCTGATTCGCGCCGGCGCGGTGGCGTGGGAGCGCGTGCTAGAATCGCTGCAGTAACTATGACGCTCGCGCGACGTGAGCGGGCAGCGCTCGTCGGCCTGTTCAAGGACTCTCCCCGGCATTTCGATCCCGAACACGCGCTCGAGGAACTGGCGGGCCTGGCGGCCGCGGCCAATGCCGACGTCGTGCTGCGCGTGCAGCAGGAACGCGCGAAGCCGGATCCCGCGACCTTTCTCGGCAAGGGCAAGGTCGACATGCTCGCCGCCGCCTGCGCCGAAGCGCGCGTCGACGTCGTCATCTTCGACAACGAGCTCTCCCCGGCGCAGCTCCGCAACCTCGAAGAGGTGCTCGACCGCGCCGTCGTCGATCGCACGCAGCTCATTCTCGACATCTTCGCGCGGCGCGCGCGCACGCGCGAAGGCAAGCTGCAGGTCGAGCTGGCGCAGCTCAAGTACCTGATGCCGCGGCTGGTCGGATCGAGCGAGGCGCTCTCGCGGCTCGGCGGCGGCATCGGCACGCGCGGCCCCGGCGAGACGAAGCTGGAAACCGACCGGCGCCGCATCCGCCATCGCATCAGCGTGCTGGGCAAGGAGATCGAGACGGTACGGCAGCGCCGCGCGCAGCTGCGCGAGCGGCGCCACAAGGCCGCCGTGCCGACCGTCGCGCTCGTCGGCTACACCAACGCCGGCAAGACCACGCTCTTCAACGCGCTGACCGGCGACGACGCGGTCGCCTCGAATGCGCTGTTCGTCACGCTGGATCCGCTGGTCCGGCGCGTCAAGCTGCCGGATCGCCGCGAGCTCCTGGTGTCGGACACGGTTGGCTTCATCGACCGCCTGCCGCACTCGCTGGTTGCCTCCTTCCGCGCGACGCTCGAAGAAGTGGCCGAGGCCGATCTGCTGCTGCACGTCATCGACGCGTCGGCGCCCGATCGGGAACGGCACATGGCCGCGGTCGCCGCCGTGCTGGAAGAGGTCGGCGCCAGCCGCGTGCCCGCCATCGAGGTCTTCAACAAGTGCGACCGCCTCGACGAAGGGGAACGGGCGCGCATCGAGGCGCTCTACGCGGGCGCGCTCTGCGTGTCGGCGCTCAACGGGGAAGGGCGCGACGAGGTCATTGCGGCGATGGAGACCCGGCTCAAGCTCGACACCGCGACGGTGACCTTCGAGTTCGATCCGCAGAACCCGTTCGACCGCGAGCGGATCGCCGATCTCTACCGCTTTGGCCACGTGACGCGGCACATCGCGTCGGATTCGACGATCACCGTCGAAGCGGAGCTGCCGCGGCGGCTGCTCGAGCGCTTTCAGAAAGAAGAGCTCGATGCGCGCACGTAAGGCCGCGGCGCTGGTGCTGGCGGCGCTGGTGATGGCCGCGGCCTGTGCGAAAAGGCCGGTCACGACGCCGGTCGCGCCGGGAGCGCCGCATTATCCCGACTTCATCTTCCCCTCGGCGCAGGCGACCAACGATGTCGCGGTCCCGCACCAGGCGGCGTGGGACACGCTTCAGGCAGGCGACGCGCGCGGAGCAGAGCGGCAGTACGCCGAGCTGCTCAGGCTCCATCCAGACTTCTACCCCGCGGAAGCCGGCCTCGGGTATTCGGCGCTCGCGCGGAAAGATTCGCAGGCAGCCGTCGCGCACTTCGATCGCGCGCTCGCGGTGAATCCGGCATACGGGCCGGCGCTCGCGGGGAAGGGGGACGCGCTGCTCGCGCTGGGCCGCACCGACGCCGCCCTTGCCGCGTTCGAGGCGGCGGTGTCCACCGATCCCACGCTGACGACGTTGCGCAGCCGCGTCGACGTGCTCAAGTTCCGCGCCGTGCAGCAGAACATCGAGAGCGCGCGCAAGGCGGCCGACGCCGGGAAGCTCGACGACGCCCGCCGCGGTTATCTGGCGGCGATTGCCGCGTCGCCGGAAAGCGCGTTCCTTTACCGCGAGCTGGCCACGATCGAGCACAAGTCGGGCGACGACGCCTCCGCGTTGACGCACGCCGACCAGGCGGCCCAGCTCGATCCCGCCGATACGCGGGCCCTCGCGCTCGTCGCCGAGATTCACGAAGCAAACAAGGACTGGACGAAGGCCGCCGACGCGTATACCGCGCTGAACACCGTCGAACCCAGTGACGCGACGGCCGCGAAGATCGACGCCATGCGCGAGAAGGCGGCGTTCGACTCGATGCCGGCCGAGTACCGGACCATCGACACCGCGCAGTCGATCACGCGCGCGCAGCTGGCGGCGCTGCTCGGGGTGAAGCTCGAGGCCCTGCTGCGGCGGGCGCGCGCCGGCAATCCCGTCGTCCTGACCGACGTCCGCGCCCACTGGGCGTCGCCGTGGATCATGGCGGTGACGCGCGCCGGCGTGATGGACGCGTTCCCCAACCACACGTTCCAGCCGGGCAATGGCGTCCGCCGCGGCGATCTGGCGCAGGCGGTCAGCCGCGTGCTGACGCTGATCGCGGCGGAGAAGCCGCGGCTCGCCGCGCGCTGGCGCGATCCGCGGCCGCACTTCAGCGACGTCAGCCCCTCGAACCTCAGTTACCCCGCGGTGGCGCGTTCCGTGTCGGCGGGCGTCATGGCGCCGCTCGACGGCGAGTCGTTCCAGGTGACCCGTCCCGTCACGGGACCGGAGGCGCTCGACGCCATCGCCAAGCTCGAGGCGCTCGCGAAGCGATGAACCTCGGGCCCATCTTCACGCCCGCGAATCAGCTGACGCTGGCGCGGATGCTGCTGATTCCCGCGTTCGTCATCCTGCTGATCTACGGCTATCGCGGCTGGGCGCTCGTCGTCTTCATGACGGCGGGGCTGACGGATCTGCTCGACGGCCTGATCGCGCGGATGACGGGAGAGAAGACGGTGCTCGGCGCGTGGCTGGACCCGATGGCCGACAAGATGCTGCTCGTCACCATGTTCGTCATGCTGACGCTGCCGTCGATCGGGGAACCCAATCGGTTGCCGCTCTGGTTCACCGTCCTGGTCATCTCGCGCGACGTGGCCATCGTCGCCACTGTGGCCGTGGTGAACCTCGCCATCGGCCCGCGAACGTTCCGGCCGTCCATGTTCGGGAAGGTCGCCACGGCCTTTTACATCCTCACGGGAGTCGTCGCCCTTTACTACAACTACCTGAACCAGACGTCGGGCCTCGTCACGGCTCTAATCTACGCGTCTTTGGCAATTACCGTCATCTCCGCGGGTCACTACGCGGCCCAGGTCGCCCATTTGAAGCACTAGGCCCTTTGCCCTACGAGGCCCTATCCGCAGGCCCTCGTTCCTCTGCCCGAAAGCGACGGCGCCGAGCTCTACAGCGCCGTCGCCATTGTTGCGATAAACATCTGAAGAGGTTATCCTTAGGCACCCCCCGCAATTCAGCCCCAGGAGAAGGCCCGTATGCTCGACGCATTCAAGAAAACTGGTGCGACCAAGATGCAGTCGGACGAGCTGCAGCAGCTCATCGCCTCTTCGAAAGAAGAGCGCGCGGCGCTCAGCACGATGCTCACGCAGGTGCAGATGCAGACCGCGAAGCTGGCATCCGCGGCGAAATCGCTCCAGGAGGTCGAGGAGAAGGCCGACAAGGCCAACACGCGGCTCGACGAGGTGAACGATCGCCTCGCCAAGACGGCCAAGCGCACCACCGAGCTCGAAGCAATCGACGCGCGGATCAAGGCGCTCACCGACGCCGTCAACGTCGCAGAGAAGGAGACCTCGCGTCTCACCGCGCCCGACGGCGAGCTGCAGAAGCACAAGCAGGCCCTGCAGAGCCTGTCGTCGCAGGCGCTGCAGACGCGCGCCAGCCTCGACACGCTGAAGAAGGACCAGGCCGCGCTCGACGAGCTGCGCGAGCACCTCCGCTCGGCGCAGGCCGAGATCAAGACGTCGCACGAGAAGACCGAAGGGCTGAAGGGGGAGTTCGATCAGCTCCGCTCGGTGTCCGGCCAGCTCTCGCAGGAATACACCAAGCTGAAGGACATGTCGCGCGAGACGCACGACGAAGCCAACGCCACCGTCGAACTGGTGAAGGACGTCGAGAAGCGGCTCGGCCCGCTGGCGCAGCTCCAGGAGATGAGCAAGACGACGGAAGAGCGCATGACGTCGTTGAACGCGCTCGCCGAGCACGTCGGCCAGAAGGTCAAGGCGCTCGAGAACCAGAAGCACACCGTCGAGCACGCCGTCGTCGAGGCCAACCGGCTGAACGAAATGGTCTGGGCCATGGAAGTCCAGATCAACAAGCTGAACGAGGGCTCGCGGCAGGCGGCGCGCACCGAGGAGATGATCGATCGCGTCGAGAAGCTGTCGCGTGAAGTGGGCGGGCAGCTCGACGCCGGCATGAAGTCGCGCGACGGGTTCGCCGCCGACCTCGCCAGGCTCGAGAAGGATCGGGGCACGCTCACCGACTTCGTCCGCACCTACACCGATCGCCTCTCGGTCGAGCGCAAGGAGTTCGACGCGTTCGATCAGCGGGTGAAGACGCTGCAGTCGGCGGTGGTCGAAGCGGAGAAGGGCATGGAGGCGCTGGCCGCGCGCGATCGGCTGGCCGCGTCGATGGGGCAGCGCGTCGATCAGCTCTCGAAGCAGATGCAGACGCTCACGACCGGCGCCGACGACCTGCAGAAGAAGCAGGCGGCGCTCGACGGCCTGCAGGAATCGCTGGCCCAGGTCGACGATCTCGCCAAGCGCACCGCCTGGCAGTACGACAACCTCAAGCAGAGCCGCCAGGATCTCGACACGCTGCGCAAGGAGATCCAGGACTTCTACAAGTCGCACGCCGCCGCGGTGCAGCTGCGCGACCGTCTGGCGTCGGACCGCGCCGCGCTCGAGGCGTTCCTCGATCGCACCACGTCGTTCTCGGCCGGCGTGCCGGAGCTCGAGGCGCGCATGGACGCCATCACCAGCAAGCTGGCGATCGTCGACGAGGGGACGCAGAAGGCCGCCAACCTGGTGTCGATTGCCGACGATCTCGATCGGCAGATGACGCGCATCGCCAGCCAGCAGCAGTTCGTCGAGCGCGTCGAGGGACGGCTCAACAGCCTCAACGTGCTGACCGGCGAAGTGGACAAGAAGCTCGACGATCAGATCGGCCGCCGCGCCGAGGTCGAGACGCTGCGCAACCAGGTCGACGGCGTCGCCATCCAGGTCACCGATGCGCGCCAGCAGCTCGAAGGGGTCAGCGCGCTGCAGTCGAAGCTGATGCCGCTGGCGTCGCAGATTGCCACGCTCAAGAGCCAGGTCGAGAAGGTGCACGCGCGCGTCACCGCGGTGCAGCAGGAAGAGGCCACGCTCGCCGAGCAGGAAAAGCGTCTCGGCGAGATGCTCGTCGCCAGCCGCAATTACGCCAGCGAGGCCTCCGAGCGCCTCAAGCAGGTGCAGGGGCTGGCCGAGGAAATCGGGCGGTCGGCGGTGGTCAAGGACGAACTGCTGCAGGAGCTGGCGCGCGTCCAGGGCAAGCAGCGCGACGTCGCCACGCAGCTCGAAGGCGCCGAGGATCAGCTCAAGCGGCTCGAGGGGGCGGCCAAGGCGGTCGAGCAGCGGCGCAGCCAGCTCGCCTTCTCCGAAAAGCGCATCGCCGCGTTCGAGGCGCGCGCCGCGGAGCTGTCGCAGCTCGCCGAAGAGATGGAGGCGAAGATCACCGCGCTGACGCGCCGCGAAGAGGTGGTCGAAGCGGTCCGCAAGGAGGTGGCCGGCGTGCACGAGATCAGCGCGCGCAGCAAGGCCGATCTGCAGTACGTCGAGGCGCACCGCAACGACGTGGCCAGCCTGCGCGAGAAGGTCGACGAGGTGCTGGCCTGCGTCGGCGAGACCGAAACGCGCCTGGCGCACATCGAGTCACGCAAGAAGCTGATCGACGAAGTGCAGCTCAAGACCAGCGTGATCACCAACATGCTCGAAGACGTGCATCTCAACCTGGAGACGCTCGGCGAGCAGAAGGCCGTCGTCGATCACGTGATGGAGAACGTCTCGCACCTGACGCAGCGGCTGCAGGAGGCGCAGACCACGCTGCGCGCGCTGCAGACCGAGCGCGAGCTGGCCGAGCGGATCGAGCGCGGCATCAAGCAGCTGCGCAAGAGTGCGGCGCCGCAGGAAAAGGCCAAGCGCGCCTAACTCCGCTTCGCGTGTCGGGCCGAGGAACTAGGGCTTAGGGATAGGGCCTGGGCGAGGGCTAAGGGCCCTGTTCCCAGGCCCCTTTTCTTGCCCTATCCCTAGGCCCTCTTTACCTGGCCCGATACCTTTGCACGGAAATACTCCAGCGTTCTGGTGAGGCCCTCTTCGAGGCCGACCTTTGGCTCCCAGCCGAGGAGCGTGCGGGCGCGGGTGATGTCGGGCTGGCGTACCTTTGGGTCGTCTTCCGGCAGCGGGCGGTAGACCAGCCGGCTCTGTGACCCGGTCATCCGGATGATCGTGCGCGCGATGTCCTCGATGGTCATCTCGTGCGGGTTGCCGATGTTGACCGGGTCGTTCTCTTTCGACTCCGCCAGCCGCAGGATCCCGTCGACCAGATCGCTGACGTAGCAGAAGCTCCGCGTCTGCTTGCCGCTCCCGAAGATCGTCACGTCCTCGCCGCGGAGCGCCTGGCTCATGAACGCCGGCACCGCGCGCCCGTCGTTGAGGCGCATGCGCGGGCCGTAGGTGTTGAAGATCCGGACGATCTTGGTGTCCACCCCGTGATAGCGGTGGTAGGCCATCGTCATCGCCTCGGCGAAGCGCTTGGCCTCGTCGTAGACGCCGCGCGGACCGACCGGGTTCACGTTCCCCCAGTAGCTCTCCTTCTGCGGATGCTCCAGCGGATCGCCGTAGACCTCCGACGTCGACGCGATGACGAAGCGCGCGTTCTTGGCCTTGGCCAGCCCCAGCGCCTTGTGCGTCCCGAGTGCGCCGACCTTCAGCGTCGGGATCGGCAGCTCGAGATAGTCGATCGGGCTGGCCGGGCTGGCCCAGTGGAAGACGACGTCCACCGGCCCCTCGACGTAGATGTAGTTCGTGACGTCGTGCTTCACGAACATGAAGTCGCGGCCGGCGAGGTGCGCGATGTTGTCGACGTTGCCGGTCAGCAGGTTGTCGACGCCGACCACCGACCAGCCGCGGTTGAGGAGCGTTTCGGAAAGATGAGAGCCGATGAAGCCCGCGGCTCCGGTGATGACCGCTCTTGGCATGGTGTCAGAAGGCCGGCCGATGAAGGCCGCGCACCAGCGTCAGCCACATGATCTTGAGATCGAGCGCAACCGACCAGTTCTCGATGTAGTAGAGGTCGTACTCGATGCGCTTCTCGAGCGAGGTGTTGCCGCGCCAGCCGTTGACCTGGGCCCAGCCGGTGATGCCGGCCTTGACCTTGTGCCGCAGCATGTACTGCGGGATGCGGTGCTTGAACTGCTCGACGAAGTAGGGGCGCTCGGGGCGCGGGCCGACGATCGACATGTCGCCGCGCAGGACATTCCACAGCTGCGGCAGCTCGTCGATGTCGAACCGGCGCAGCACCCGGCCGATCTTGGTGGCGCGGGGGTCGTCGTCGCGCGCCCACACCGGTCCGGTCTCGTCCTCGGCGCCGATGTGCATCGAGCGGAACTTGTAGACGTCGAACGCCTTGCCGTCGAGGCCCATCCGCTCCTGCTTGTAGAACACCGGGCCCGGGGAGGCACGCTTGATCAGGTAGGCGATGAGGGCGAACGGCAACGCGAAGCCCGCCAGCGCGGTCGCCGAGATCGCGATGTCGATGCCGCGCTTGAGCACGCTGTTGAAGCCGCGCAGCG
>Ga0134122_10004459_pt1 | contig 10401 bp, 7 predicted proteins | sample KB302_FD_96461 | JGI IMG/M metagenome (GOLD analysis project Ga0134122, IMG submission 96461) | Terrestrial soil microbial communities without Nitrogen fertilizer from Kellogg Biological Station, Michigan, USA - KB3-0-2 | ecosystem: Environmental > Terrestrial > Soil > Unclassified ... | reverse complement strand
GAACGGATCCTGGAAGATCATCTGCATGCGTCGGCGAGCGGCGCGCAGGCCTGCGCGGTCGAGCGCGCGGACATCCTGCCCTTCGAACACGACAGTTCCGGAAACGGGCTCGACCAGGCGAAGGATCGAGCGCCCCGTGGTCGATTTGCCGCAACCGCTCTCGCCGACCAGCGCCAGCGTCTCGCCGGCGTGCAGCGAAAATGAAATGTCCTCGACGGCATGAACCCGTGCGCTGACCCGACTCAGCACGCCGGAGCGAATGTCGAAGCGGGTGACAAGGTGGGCGACTTCGAGCACCGGGCGCTGGGTCACCGCCGCGGTCGACCCGGCATCGGGGACGACTTCGACCGCGCCGGTGACCGGATCGACGATCGCGAAGCGCTGTGGGGCAGGACGGCCCTTCATCGAGCCGAGGCGTGGAACCGCGGCGAGCAGGGCGCGGGTATACGGCTCCCGGGGCGATGCAAAAAGCTCTGCAGTCGGCGCCTGCTCGACGGCGTTGCCATTCAGCATGACAACCGTGCGATCGGCGATCTCGGCCACCACACCCATGTCATGGGTGATGAAGGCGACCGACATGCCCTCCTCGTCCTGCAGCAGCTTGATCAGCTCGAGGATTTCGGCCTGGATCGTGACGTCGAGCGCGGTCGTCGGCTCGTCCGCGATCAGCAGCTTCGGCTTGCAGGCGAGCGCCATCGCGATCATCACGCGCTGTCGCATGCCTCCGGAGAGCCGGTGCGGATACTCGTGCAGGCGCGACGCTGCGGACGGGATGCGCACGCGCTCCAGGATGCGCAGCGTTTCGGCCTCCGCCTGCGCGCGATCGAGGCCGCGATGGTAGATCAGGGCTTCGGCGATCTGAAAGCCGAGGGTCAATACCGGGTTGAGGCTGGTCATCGGCTCCTGAAAGATCATCGAAATCAGGTTGCCGCGCACATGTCGCATCCGGTTTTCGGAAAGTTTGAGCAAGTCGCGACCGTCGAGCAGAATTTCGCCCGACACGCGGCTGTTTGCGGCAGGCAACAAACCCATGATCGACAGCGCGGTAACGCTCTTGCCTGAACCCGATTCGCCGACGATTGCCACCGTCTCGCTCTGTCCGATCTCGAAGGAAATCCCCTTCACGACCGTGATCCACTGGTCGTCGACCCGGAACGCGGTCGTCAAGTTGCGTACGGCCAGGATCGGCAACTGAGCTGACAACCGAGGCGGCGCCGCGCCTGACACTACGCTTCGCCCTTCAGTTTCGGATCGATCGCGTCGCGCAAGCCGTCGCCAAGAAGGTTGAGCGCGAAGATGACGATCAGAATCGCAACACCGGGGACCAGCGCCAGCCAGTAGCTGTCGAGAATGTTCTCGAAGCCTTCGCGGATCATGCCCCCCCAGGTCGCAGTCGGTGGTTTGACGCCAAGGCCGACGAACGCGAGAGAAGCTTCCGTGCGAATCGCGTTGGCGAGCCACAGGGAGCCCATCACCAGGACTTCGGGCAGGATGTTCGGCAGGATATGGACGATAAGGAGCCGGGTGTCGGAGTAGCCGAGCGCGCGGCCGGCGTCGACGAACTCGCGCTCCTTGACCGCGATCGTCGGCGCGCGGGCAATGCGGGCAAAAGGCGGGATCGAAGTCAACGCGATGGCAATGATGATGTTCACCATCGAGGGGCCGAGCATCGCCACCAGTATCAGGCCCAGGATCAGCGACGGAAACGCCAGCAGAACATCCATGGCCTGCATCGTGACGGTATCGAGGCGGGCGCCGTGCCATCCCGCCAGCATGCCGATCGCCGTTCCGATGACCATCGCGGCGAATGTCGAAACGACACCGATGATCAGCGAAATGCGCGCGCCATAGAGCAGGCGCGACAGCGTGTCGCGGCCGAAACTGTCGGTCCCGAGCCAGTGCTCGAAGGTCGGCGCCCGCAATTTCTCGAGGATGTTCTGGTCGTTCGGATCGAACGGCGCGAGCACCGGCGCGAGGATTGCGGCAGCGACCACGATCAGAAACACCGCCAGCCCGATCCATGACGTCTTGTTGGTATTGAACGCCTTCAGCGTCGCCGAAGCGAAATAGGCGAATGGCGACGGCGCTGCCACGCGTAGCGCGCCTCGGGACGGCCCGGCGGCGCTCATTTCAGCCTCATTTCAGTTTCACCCGGGGGTCGACGAACCCGTACGAGAGGTCGGTCAGCAGATTCACCAGCACTACGATCAGCGTGTAGATCACCATCATTCCCTGCAGCATCGGATAGTCGCGTTGATTGAGCGCGCCGATCAGCAGCTTGCCCAGGCCCGGGCGGCTGAAAACGATCTCCGTCAGCACCGAATTGCCGATCAGGATGCCGAGGTAGAGTCCGACCACGGTGATGATCGGAATCAGTGCGTTGCGCAACGCGTGTCGCCAGATCACAACGTTCCAAGGGACGCCTTTGGCACGCGCCGTCCGCACGTAATCTTCGGACAGGACCTCGAGCATCGCCGAGCGCGTGACGCGGGTCACATACGCAGCCGAAATCAGGCCGAGGCTGATCGCGGGCAGCGCGATCGATTGGTACCAGGCTGCGACACTGCCGGATCGCGCGCTGATCACCGGGAACCATGGCAGGGCTATCGCGAACACGAGCAGCAGGATGATGGCCGAGACAAACGGCGGGAACGACAACCCGAGCAGCGAGGAAATGCGCACTGCATAGTCGACGAAGCGGTTGCGATGGATCGCCGCGTAGACGCCCGCCGGAACGCCCAGAAGGATGCCGATGACCAGCGAGAGCACCGTCAGCTCGATCGTCCACGGCAACACGCGCAGCACCTCGCCGATGACGGGCTGGCCGGAGACCATTGAGACGCCCCAGTCGCCGCGCAACGCGCCCAGCAGGAAGACGGTGTACTGCTTGAACAGCGGCAGGTCGAGACCGAGCCGCTGCCGCAGGGCGTCGATCGCCTCGCGGCTCGCCTGGTCGCCGAGGATGAGCTGCGCCGGATCGCCGGGAACGATCCGCACCAGCACGAAGACCAGCGTCAGCGTCGCGAACAGCGTGACGCACGCAAACGCCAGACGGCGGACCAGGAAAGTGGTCACATCCCGATCTGCCGGGCAGGACCTCCGATCACGTTCGTGATCGTCCGCCTATTTGATGAAGCGGGTCTTCTCGGTGACCGGCGGCGACAGGTTGAGCGAGCCCTGCACCTCGTAGCCCATATCGAGCGTATCCTTCCACGCCCATAGCTGGAGCTGCTCGTAGATCGGCACGCCGCAGACGGCCTTGATGATCTTCTCCTGCGCCGTCTTCCAGAGCGCCAGCTGCTTGACCGGATCCGTTGCGACGCGGGCGCCGCGTATCTCGTCATCCGCGACGTTGCAGTGGCTGAAATTGGTCACCGCCGTCGGCGTGCCGACGATCGATCGCGAATCGAAAAATTGCGTCAGATACACGTCCGCCACGGGAAAGCGCCCCGCCTGGTAGTGGACGATCGGCGACAGATCCTTGCGTATCTGGGCGTGAAAGGTCGCGTGCTCCACCAGCTCGATGTCGAGATTGATGCCGGCCTTCTTCAGTTGCGCCTGCGTCGCCTCGATCAGGGTCTGCATGCCGGTGAGCGTCGTGTGGATGGTCTTGATCGTCACGCCGTTCGGATAGCCGGCTTCGGCCAGCAACGCTTTCGCCTTGGCCAGGTCGTACGGGAACAGCGGCGCTTTCTGGTCGGTGCCGAGATAGCCCGACGGAATGACCGAAACCGCTTCGCGCGAGGTGCCGGCGCCCTTGAACGCGACGATTGCCTTGCGGTCGACCGCATAGGCGATGGCCTGGCGCACGCGGATGTCGTCGAGCGGCTTGACTGTGACGTTGAGATGCAGCTCGGACAATTCGGCCGGATCCATCGCCACGACCTTTACACCGGGCAGCTTGGACATGCGGTCGACCCAGGTCTGGTCCTGCTTGCCGTAGACCATGTCGAGCTCACCCGACTGGAACGCGAGGTCGCGGCTCGAATCCGCTGGAATATAGCGGTACGTGATCTCGTCGAGCTGTGGCGCGCCACGGAAATACTGCTTGTTGGCCACCAGCTTGACGAACTGCTGCGGCTGGTATTCGGCGAACATGAACGGTCCGGTACCGATGGGTTTTTTCGCGAAATTCTCGCCCATCTCCTCCGCAGCCTTCTTGCAGATCATGTTGCCGCCATTGACATTGGCGACGTAGCCCAGGAATCCGGCAACCGGATTCTTCAGCGTGATCTTCAGCGTCGACTTGTCGAGCGCTTCGACCTTGTCGACGGCCGAGTAGTCGTTGGAATACGAGGACGTTGCCTTGTTGCTTGCTCGCTTGAGCGAATAGGCGGCGTCGTCGGCAGTGAATTCCCCGTAGCCATGGTGGCATTGGACGCCGCTGCGGATCTTGAACGTCCATTCGGTGCCGGCCGGGTTCGACGTCCAGCTCTCGGCCAGATCGGGTTCGATGAATTCCGGGCTGATCCTGCCCGGTCGCACGCGAACGAGACCGTTGAACATCCAGCTCAGCAGACCCTTGTCCGGCGTGGTGGAAGCGATATGCGGATCGAGCTTGCCGGCATCGGCGGAACCCATGCCGACGACCAGGCTCTTCTTTTGCGCAAAAGCCGGCGACGCGAGCATCAGCGCCGCGCATACGATGGCAAATACGATCTTTCTCATTGATCGACCCTCCTCTAGGTAACGCGATTGTAGACGGTAATGCGCGTCAATCCATTATCCGTGCAAGGTGAGCTGGGAGGGCGTCGTCAAGCGCCTCGCGAAACGGCCCAGCCTGAAAGCCGAAAGATCATGCCTTGGAACACGTCCGAGCGCGAGGTCGGCGCATAGCAATCCGCTGACCGGACCGAGGCAAAATCCGTGGCCCGAAAAGCCGGCGGCTATCACCAAACCGGATAGAAATTCGGGCGCGTCGATCACCGGCAGCGCGTCCGGCGTCATATCGATAAGGCCGCCCCAGGCGCGCGCAACCGGCGCCCGGGCCGCAATCGGCAGCACTTGGGCCACACGATCCACGATGCTGCGAATTTGGGATGCCGACGGCGCAAGCGATCTCTCGGTCCATTCGGAAGCATCGCCCGGCCAGGCGCCCGCACCGCTGCTGAAGCGCAAGCGTCCATCGGCCTCCTGCCGTCCCGCGCAATCGGCATTGGCCACGCCAAACACAGGCAGAAGACGACTCGGCAACGGCTCGGACTGAACAACGTGTGTGATCCTGATCGACAGCGGCAGATCCGCGCCGAGCGGCGAAAGCAACGACCGGCTGTTCACGCCCGCAGCGACGATTACACGGTCGGCGGGAATGAGCCCTTCGGACGTAACGACGCCCGTCACGCGATCGCCGTCGGTCGCTATCGCGAGTGCAGCTACACCTTCGCGGATCGTGGCGCCCTGCGAACGGGCAACCCGCGCGAATGCCTGTGTCGCCCTGATCGGATTGGCGTGTCCATCGGTCGGGCAGTAGGAGGCGGCCAGAACATTGCGCGAAATTTCCGGCGCAACGGCCCGGACGGCCGCATTGTCGGGTAGGAAGTGGAGCTCCAGACCCAGCGCCTGCTGGGTCGAGACGAGTGCACGGATGACGTCGACCTCGGCCGGCGTGCGGGCGAGGCGCAGATTGCCGGACCGGCGGTACTCGATGTCGGCGCCCAAGGTTTCGGCCAGTCCACCCCAAATCGCGACCGCCGCGCGCGCCAGCGGCAGCTCGGCAGGGTCGCGACCCGACTGGCGTACGCCGCCAAGAGTCCAGCCCGACGCCATCGCCGCGATGCCGTGCTTCTCGATCAGCGTGACGGCGTGGCTTTCGCGGGCGAGTTCAGCGGCGGCGGCGGTACCGGTAATCCCGCCGCCGATGATGATGATGCGAAGCACGGGCGATCTACCTGTTCGAGGGTCTCTGCCAGCGAGTGTCGGTTGTTTCCGCGGATCGAGGTGAGGCGAACTGAGGCGATCCGTGCCCCATGATCATACAATTGCACGACTTGGACAAAAAGGACCAAACATGCGGACCGAATCGGGTTCGCTTTCCTACGACCCCTATTGGTGGGACGCGGGGCCGCTCGAATCGCCGACCGACCTCGCGCTGCCGAAGCGTTGCGATGTCGCGATCATCGGCGCGGGGTATGCGGGATTGTCGGCGGCACTGACGCTTGCCCGGGCCGGCCGGTCTGTTGTCGTGCTCGACGCTCTCGCGCCGGGCGAGGGCGCTTCGACCCGATCCGGGGGCATGATCGGTCATGGGCACCGGCTGTCGTACGCCAGACTCATCGAGCGATTCGGTCCGCAAAAAGCCAGGGAGCTGACCCGTGAAGGCATGGCGTCCCTCGAATTTGCGAAAGCGCTGATCGTCGACGAAAAGATCGACGCCAAGCTGCAGGCGACCGGGCGGATGCGAGGCGCATGGACGACAGGCGACTACGCGACGATGACGCGCGATGCGCAGGCGCTTCAGCGCGATCTCGGCATGGCGGTTGACGTATTGAGCAAAGCCGATGTCCGCCGCGAGATTGCGGCGGACTGCTATCAAGGCGGCGTGCTGTTTCACGCGCACGGCGGCGTCCATCCGGCATTGTTCCACCATGGGTTGCTGCAACGGGCGCGGACCGCCGGAGCGCTCGTGGCCGGCCGCACGCCAGTGACCGCGGTCAGGCGCGAAGCGACCCGATTCATCGTCGAGACGCCGAACGGAGGCATTGATGCCACCGCGGTTGTTGCCACCACTAACGGTTATACGGGCGGGACGACGCCGGCACTCGCCCGCCGTCTCGTCGCGATACCGAGCTTCATGATCGCCACCGAATCGCTGGGGACGGATCGCGTCAAGAGCCTCATCCCGAATGGCCGGATGATGGTCGAGACCCGGGACAAGCACCTGTACTATCGCCCGTCACCCGACGGCACGCGCATCGTGCTCGGCGGCCGCGCCGCGCTGCACCCCATTCAGCTTGACGAGGCTGCCGAATGGCTGATGAATGAATTGCGCGCAATTTTCCCCACGCTAGCCGGCACTCGCGTCACCCATGTCTGGACAGGAAACGTCGCGATGACGCGCAGCGATTTGCCCGGGATCGGCCAGCGCGACGGCATCTGGTTCGCGCTCGGCTGCAATGGGTCCGGGGTGGCGCTGATGCCCTATCTCGGCCACAAGGTCGCGCTGAAAGTGCTCGGCCGGCAGGAAGGAAAGACGGCGTTTGATGACATATCCTTTGCCGCCGTGCCCTTCTACAACGGCACCGCCTGGTTCCGCCCCCTGATGACATGGTGGTTCCGTGCTCGCGACCGGCTGCGCGGCAACTGACCGATCGCGCATCGAGAACCTCGAAGAGTGTGGAAATTTCCGGACGCCACGCCGGTGACGGTGCGGCGTCGATTCTTCCTTCGTTTATTCCTATGCTGTCGATTCTTGCAATACTAGGTCGCGTGCGGGTTGTAAAAACCGCCGCAGAGGCGTACGCTTTCGCTGGGGGTTAACAGGACCCCCGGGTTTTCTCCCTCCAAGACGGTGCCCCGTCCAATCCTGTGAGCGTCGTGCGACGGATTCGGGCACCACATCGATTGTTCGCAATCCGTCCAGGCGCAATTCAACTCTGTGCTTGGAGGTATTGTCGTGCGCTATCAACTTAAGCAGATCTACTGCCGTCCCTGGACGTTGAGCGGCCTGTCGTTGAAGCTCATCGAGAGCCACTACGAGAACAATTACGGCGGCGCGATGCGGCGCCTCAACGCCATCACCGAGCAGCTCGAATCGCTCGATTACGCGAAGACGCCAGGCTATGTCATCAACGGGCTGAAGCGAGAGGAACTGGCCGCTCTGAACTCTACGTTGCTGCATGAGCTCTATTTCGCCAGCATGGGCGGCGACGGTCGAGTGGCCACTGGCATGTCCGACGCGCTTACGCGGGACTTCGGCTCGGTGCAACGCTGGCGCACCGAGTTTTCCGCGATGGGCTACGCGCTCGGCGGCCGCTCCGGCTGGGTGTTGTTGACATGGATGCCGCGGGACGGACGGCTCATCAATCAATACGCCAGCGAGCACAGCCAATCGATCGCCGGCGGCGTGCCACTGATCGCGCTCGATATGTACGAGCACGCGTACCACATCGACTTCGGCGCGAACGCGACCGCTTACGTGGACACGTTTCTACGCAATATCGACTGGAAAGCCGTGGAGGGCCGCTACGAAGACGCCGGTAAAGTGGCGCCGCCGCGGCCGCTTGTGCAGGAGGAGTTCGGCGACCTCCCGGGCGTCGGAGTCGAGGAAGTGCGGGCGATGCTGGCAGAAGGCAAGCCGCTGCAACTCATCGATACTCGACCGAAGCACTTCGTCTCACGCCAGCAGGACATTGCCGAGGGCGTCACCTGGCGTGACCCCGAGCGTGTCGGCGAGTGGATGGGTGAACTGTCCAAGGAGCAACCGGTGGTGGTGTACTGCGCCTACGGGTTTCACGTTGGCTGCCGCACCGCGATCGCCTTGCGCGATGCAGGCTTCGATGCCCGTTACATGACCGTCGGTCACTCCGGCTGGAAGGCCGTCGGCGCGCCGGTCAAAATGAGCACATGAGGCACGCTCGGCGGCTTGTGCGTGGGACGCTAACTCAGGAAACAGCGGGGTCGCGCAAGAGCGGGTCAAGACGCGCGCGTCCGCGTCTGCCTTCACGTAGCTTAGGGCACGGAGCGTCAGCTTGAGCACTTCGATTGCATCGGTGACACCCAACACCCACCCGCCCGTCGCACCCTCCTTCGGGCAGGCGCTCGCTTTCTGGCTGAAGCTCGGCTTCATCAGCTTCGGAGGGCCGGCGGGCCAGATCGCGGTGATGCATCAGGAGTTGGTCGAACGCCAGCGCTGGATTTCGGAGCGCCGGTTCCTGCACGCGCTCAATTACTGCATGCTGCTTCCGGGACCGGAGGCTCAACAACTCGCCACTTACATCGGCTGGCTGTTGCACCGGACTTGGGGAGGCATCGTTGCCGGTGGCCTGTTCGTGCTGCCATCACTGTTCATCCTGATCGGGCTGTCGTGGATGTACATGACGTTTGGCAACGTCCCTGCGGTCGCCGGGCTTTTCTACGGCATCAAGCCCGCCGTCACTGCCATCGTCCTGTTCGCCGCGTACCGCATTGGCTCCCGGGCGTTGCGCAATGCAGTGCTATGGGCGATCGCTGCCGCCGCGTTCGTCGCCATCTTCGCGTTCCGGGTGCCGTTCCCCTACATCGTGCTGGGGGCAGGGGTACTCGGTTTCGTGGGAGGGCGCGTGATGCCCGAACGCTTTCGCACAGGCGGTGGTCACAGTGGCGACGGCAAGGACTACGGTCCGGCCGTCATCGACGACGACACGCCGACGCCGCCCCACGCCCGGTTTACCGTCCGGCACACGGTGAAGGTCATTGTCATCGGTCTCATGCTGGTCATTCTCCCGCTGGCGTCTCTCGCATGGACGTTCGGGTGGACCGCTACGCTTACCCAAATGGGGTGGTTCTTCACGAAGGCCGCGCTGCTCACCTTCGGTGGCGCATACGCCGTGCTGCCGTATGTCTATCAAGGCGCCGTCGAAACATCCGGGTGGCTGACCCCTGCGCAGATGATCGACGGCCTCGCGTTGGGCGAGACCACGCCAGGACCGCTCATCATGGTCGTCGCATTCGTCGGCTTTGTCGGCAGCTGGGCCCACGAAGCGTTCGGGCAAGCCCATAGCCTGGCGGCCGGCGTGACCGGCGCGACGGTCGCAACCTACTTCACTTTCCTGCCGTCGTTCTTGTTCATCCTCATTGGAGGACCGCTCGTCGAAGCCACGCACGGCGATCTTAAGTTCACCGCGCCACTCACTGCGATCACGGCGGCGGTGGTGGGCGTCATCCTGAACTTGGCCGTATTCTTCGCTTATCACATCTTCTGGCCATCGGGTATTGGCGGTCGTTTTGATTGGCTGTCGTTGCTCATTGGGATCGCGGCGGCGATCGCGCTCTTCCGCTTCAGGGTTGGCGTGATTCCCGTCATCGCCGCCTGTGCCCTTGCAGGGCTCGTCGCGTCGTTCGTCGCCTAGGAGGAAGCCATGAAGTGGATCTTCGGGGCCGATTGATGTGACGATGAGCGCAACGAAATGTGCGTCAGGTGTGCATTGGCAGCGCGCCCAGGCGACTTCGCTTCTCGATCTTCGAGTACCGCGCCCCATGATGCGAAGGTAATCGTGGCCGCATGGCATAAAATGGCCTGTCGCTTCAATAGGCTATTGGACCGACTGAGCGCCGACAACTTCCAATGAATGAATAACTTGTCGCACCGATTGTGTATTGCGCCGATGATGGACTGGACCGACCGTCACTGCCGCTATTTCTTCCGGCTGATCACGCCGCGCGCACGTTTGTACACCGAAATGGTGACCACCGGCGCGATGATGT
>Ga0134122_10004458_pt1 | contig 10404 bp, 11 predicted proteins | sample KB302_FD_96461 | JGI IMG/M metagenome (GOLD analysis project Ga0134122, IMG submission 96461) | Terrestrial soil microbial communities without Nitrogen fertilizer from Kellogg Biological Station, Michigan, USA - KB3-0-2 | ecosystem: Environmental > Terrestrial > Soil > Unclassified ... | reverse complement strand
TCGGTCAACTTCGGCCTCGTCGCCGAGCATGTCAAGCTCGGCCTCTTCGACTCCAGTCCGATCAACTACCAGAATTTCGTCAGCCAATTCGGCGCCGGCTATACCTATGGCAGCGGCACCGTTGCCTGGAGCCGTGACCGACGCGATAGCGCGATCCAGACGACGCGCGGGTCTCTCACCACCGTCTCGCTCGAAGTTGCGGCGGGCGACCTGCAGTTCTACCGCGCCATTGCCAACGAGCAGTTTTTCCACCCGCTCAGCCGCACGGTGACCCTGGCGCTGAGCGCGGACGTGGGCTATGTCCATGGCCTGAGCGGCAAGCCAGTGCCGTTCTTCAAGAATTTCTACGCCGGCGGCCCGACTTCGGTGCGCGGCTACAAGGCGTTCTCGCTCGGGCAGCAGGACGCCAACGGCAACGTGCTCGGCGGCACGCGCAAGGTCTCGGGCAGCGTTGAAATATTGTTTCCGATGCCTGGCGCGCAGCAGGATAAAAGCCTGCGGCTGGCGGCGTTTGTCGACGGCGGCCAGGTGTATGCCGTGGGCGACAAGGTAGACCTGGGCGAATTGCGCTACTCGGCCGGCGTTGCCCTGGCATGGAGTTCGCCGTTCGGGCCGCTGAAACTCTCGTTCGGCCAGCCCCTGAACAGCAAGAAAGGCGTGGACCGGACCGAGAGGTTACAATTCAATTTTGGCACCGCCTTCTAGCGACCCGACCTGAAACCGACTCGCCCCATGCACCGCAAATTCCTCTTTGCTGCCGCCGCGTTGTGCATCGTCGCGCCCGCCGCCCAGGTTTTCGCGCAGAGCAAGATCGGCGTCGTGCAGATAGAACGCATCGTGCGCGATTCCGCCCCTGCGATGCGCGCGCAGAAGAAGCTCGAAGCCGAATTCGCCAAGCGCGAGGCGGAGCTGACCAAGGTCGCCGACCAGCTGAAGCGGCTGCAGGACGAGCTGGAGAAGGACGCGGTCACCATGCCCGAGGCGCAGCGCCGCAACAAGGAGCGCGACTTCAACGAACTCAATCGCGATTTCCAGCGCAAGCAGCGCGAATATCGCGAGGACGTCAACCAGCGGCGCAACGAGGAGCTCGGACAGGTGATCGAACAGGCGAACCGCATCATTCGCCAGATCGCGGAGTCGGAGAAGTACGACATCATTTTCCAGGAAGCCGCGTACGCGAATCCGCGCATCGACATCACCGACAAGGTGATCAAGGCGCTCGAAGGCAAACCGCCCGCCGCCACAAAATGACATGGGCGGGCCGTTCACGCTCGCGCAAATCGCGTCAAAGCTCGGTGGCCGGATCGCCGGCGACCCGGGCGTCCTGATCAGCCAGGTAGGCTCGCTGGAGCGGGCGGTCCGCGGCCAGATCGCCTTTGTTTCGAGCGCGAAATATCGCGCCGGGCTGGCCGCCACCGGCGCCTCCGCGGTGATACTCGGCGCGGAGGCCGAGACGCTGACCGCGCTGCCGCGCATCGTCTGCGACGATCCTTACAGCTATTTTGCGCGGGTTTCGCAGCTCTTCAATCCCCGCACCGCGCAGGCCGAAGGCGTGCATCCCTCGGCAAGCGTCGCGCCCACGGCGAAACTGGGGGCGCGCGTCTCCATCGGTCCGGGCTGCGTGCTCGGCGCCGATGTCTCGATCGGCGACGATAGTTGCCTCTATCCCGGCGTGGTGGTCTATCACGGCTGCCGCATCGGCGCGCGCGCCATCCTTCATTCCGGGGTCGTCATAGGCGCCGACGGCTTCGGCATTGCCAGTGAAGGCGGTCAGTGGCTGAAGATTCCCCAGATTGGCGGCGTCAGCATCGGCGACGATGTCGAGATCGGCGCCAATACGACGATCGACCGCGGCGCGATGGACGACACCGCGATCGGCGACGGCGTCAAACTCGACAATCAGATCCAGATCGGGCACAACTGCCGTGTGGGTGCGCATACCGCGATGGCGGGCTGCGTGGCGGTGGCCGGCAGCGCGCAGATCGGCAGCCACTGCAGCATCGGGGCGGGCGCGCTGATCCTCGGGCATCTTTCGATCTGCGACCATGTCCGCGTCTCGGCGGATACCGTGATTTCGCGCTCGATCAGCAAGCCGGGTACGTATACCGGCATGTTCCCGGCTGACGAGCACGCTGCCTGGACGCGCAATACGGCGGTGATCCGGCAGCTCGCGGACCTTGTCGACCGGGTCCGCGCGCTCGAGCAGCGGGTTCAGGAAAAGGAGAAGGGCGATGGCTGACATGGACATCCACCAGGTGCTCGCGCACCTGCCGCAGCGCTTTCCGGTGCTGATGATCGACCGGGTGCTCGAATGCGAGCCCGGCAAGCGGATCCGTGCGCTGAAGAATGTCTCGGCGAACGAGCCCTACTTCCCCGGCCATTTTCCGCACCGGCCGGTAATGCCCGGGGTACTGATCCTCGAAGCCATGGCGCAGGCGGCCGGCATCCTGGTGTTCCGCACGCTCGGCAGCAAGCCCGACGAGAAATCGGTCTACTACTATGCGGGGATCGACAACGCCCGCTTCAAGAAGCCGGTCGAACCGGGCGATCAGCTCATCATCGAGGTTTCGATCCTCGGTTCCAAGCGCGGCATCTGGAAATTCGGCTGCAGCGCGCACGTCGATGCAGGGCTGGTCGCGGAAGCCGAGATCCTCTGCACCGTGCGTCCGGCCGGCACCGCGACGGCATGATTCATCCGACCGCGATCGTCGAGCCGGGTGCTCGGCTGGCGAAGGGCGTCGCGGTCGGCGCCTATGCGCTGATCGGCGCGCAGGTCGAGGTCGGCGAAGGCAGCGTGATAGGGCCGCACGTGATCATCGAAGGCCGCACGCGGATCGGACGCAATAACCGCATTGCGCAATTCGCCTCTCTCGGCGGGCCGCCGCAGGACAAGAAATACGCGGGCGAGGATACGGCGGTGGAAATCGGCGATGGCAACACGATCCGCGAGTACGTGACCATCAATCGCGGCACGATCGGCGACGCGCGCGTGACCCGCGTCGGCGACGACAACTGGATCATGGCCTACGTGCATTTCGCGCACGATTGCCAGATCGGCAGCCATACCATCTTTGCCAACGCGTGCGAGCTTGCCGGCCACGTGCAGGTGGAAGACTGGGCGATCCTGGGCGCGACCACCCTGGTGCACCAGTTCGTGCGCATCGGCGCACACAGCTTCACCGGCATGGGCACCTACCTGGACCGCGACCTGCCGCCCTACGTGAGGGCTGCGGGCAACATGGCGCAGCCCTACGGCATCAACAGCGTGGGACTGCGGCGGCGCGGCCTGCCGGCAGGGAGCATCGATGCGCTCAAGCGCGCCTACAAGACGATTTACCGCAGCGGGCTCGGCCAGGAGGAAGTCCGGCGCGAGCTCGAAGCGCAGGCCGGAGAGTGCGCCGAGGTGAAGCGGGTACTCGATTTCCTGAACGCCTCGAAGCGCGGCTTCATACGCTAGTGTCAGCGGATCCCTTCGTCCACGTCGGCATGGTCGCCGCCGAGGCCTCGGGCGACCTGCTGGCGGCGCACCTGATCGCAGCGCCGAAGGCGCGGCGGCCGGGCTTGCGCTTTTCCGGCATCGGCGGCCCGAAAATGATCGCGCAGGGATTCGAATCGCACGTGCCGATGGACAAGCTTGGCGTGCGCGGCTACGCGGAGGTGTTGCGGCACTACCGCGCGATCATGGCCATCCGGCGCCAGATCACCGATCGCATGCTCGAGGAGCGTCCGGCGGTGTTCATCGGCGTCGATTCGTCGGACTTCAATCTCGACCTGGAGCGCAAGCTGAAGGAGGCGGGCATTCCCGCGATCCAGTATGTCAGCCCGTCGATCTGGGCCTGGCGCGGCTGGCGCACGCGGCGCATCGTGCGCTCGGTGACGCATCTTCTCGCCATCTTTCCGTTCGAGCCGGCGTTGTACGAAAAAGAGGGGCTGCCCGTAACCTACGTGGGTCATCCGCTCGCCGACGTGATCCCGATGGAGCCGGACAAGGCGAAAGCGCGCGTGGAACTGCGCCTGCCCGCGGGGCGACGCGTGGTGGCGCTGCTGCCTGGCAGCCGGCGCTCCGAGCTGCATTACATGGCCGACCTGTTCGTGCTCACGGCCAGGCGCCTGCTGCAGGACCTGCCGAACGCGCACTTCGTCTGCCCCACCGCTTCGCGCGCGACGCGGGAAATGTTCGAAGAGGCCTTGCGCCGCCACGAGGCGAGGGACCTTCCGCTCACGCTGCTGTTCGGGCATTCCCACGAAGCGCTGGCCGCCGCCGACATCGCGCTCGTGGCGAGCGGCACCGCGACGCTGGAGACCGCGCTGTTCAAGACGCCGATGGTGATCGCATACAAGCAGTCGCCGTTCACCTGGGCATTGATGCGCCGGATGCTCTATCTGGAACATATCGGCCTGCCCAACATACTCGCGGGCGAGAGCGTGGTGCCGGAATTCGTGCAGGACAAGGCAACGCCCGGAAACCTCGCCAACGCGCTGCTTGAGCTGCTCCAGGACGCCGGCGCGCAACGCCGGCAGGTCGAGAAATTCGCTGAAATCCACGCCACGCTGCGCCAGAACACAGCGCAAAAGGCCGCCGACGCGGTGCTTGCAGTGATAGATGCGGGCCGGTCTTAACATTTGTGGAGTGGACGAAGCTGGACGAGGTCCGCTGGCAGGGCCCGTTTATGCCGCAGCAGTCGTGCTGGACGCCGGCAGGCCGATCCAGGGCCTGAAGGACTCAAAGCTCTTAAGCGCTTCACGGCGGGAAATTTTGTCTGCATCGATCCGGGAACACGCACTTGCGTTTGCGGTCGCGCGTGCGGACGTCGACGAGATTGATGAACTCAACATCCTGCAGGCCACGCTGCTCGCCATGCAGCGCGCTGTCGAAGCTCTCGGCATCCTGCCCGACGAGGCCTGGATCGACGGCAACCGCTGCCCGCAGCTCGCGTGCCGCGTGCGCGCGATCGTGCAGGGCGACCGGCTGCATGCGGTGATTTCGGCCGCGTCCATCCTTGCCAAAACGGCGCGCGACGCGGAGATGCTGCGCATGCATGCGCGCTATCCGCAGTACCGCTTCGACCGGCACAAGGGCTATCCGACGCCCGAGCACCTCGCGCTGCTCGAGCGCCACGGGCCGAGCATCATCCATCGGCGCAGCTTCGCGCCGGTGCGGCGTTTCCTGCATCCCGAATGAGCGTCATCACCTCCCGCGACAATCCGCATGTGCGCCGTTGGCGCGAGTTGACGCGCGACGCGCGCGCACGGCGCAAGCAGCGGCGCGTGATGATCGAAGGCGAAAATCTGGTCGCCGCTTTTCTTCAGTCGGGAAAAACCGTGGAAAACCTGATCCTCAGCAAGACCGGTTCAGGTCGAAGCGATTTCGCCGAGTTGGCAACGCGCAGCGGAAAGTCGCCGGCGGTGCTGGCCGACGCCGTGTTTCGTTCAATTGTCGATGCGGAAGCGCCGGCGGGCATAGCCGCCGAGATTCTCCTGCCGCCGGCCGCAGAAGAGCTGAATACGGCCCGATCCTGTATCTTCCTCGAAGCCGTCCAAGACGCGGGGAATGTAGGCACGCTACTGAGGAGCGCGGCGGCGTTCGGGATTCCGCACGCGGTACTCGGACCAAGTTGTGCCGACGCATGGTCACCCAAGACGCTGCGCGCGGCGGCGGGCGCGCACTTTTCGATGCAGGTGGCTGATAGCGCCGACATCGCTGCTGCGATGGATGATTTTCACGGCAAAATCGTATGCACCGTGCCGCGCGGCGGCATGGCGATTTCCATTGCGGACCTTTCAGGACGCATCGGCTGGATATTCGGCGCCGAAGGGCGGGGGGTGAGCGACGCGCTCGCGGCGCGCGCCGCACTACAGGTGACGATCCCGATGCCGGGAGGCGCCGAGTCGCTGAACGTCGCGGCGGCCGCCGCGATCTGCTTCTACGAATTCAGTAGACGTGGCGCTCGAGCTTGAGCTCGCGCAGGATCGTGGTGGCGATTTCCTCGATCGACTTCGCGGTGGAGTTGATCCAGCGGATGCCTTCGCGCTTCATCAGCATCTCGGCCTGTTCGATTTCGTAGCGGCAGTTGGCCGGGTCGGCGTACTGGCTGCCCGGACGGCGCTCGCGCCGGATTTCCTGCAGCCGCTCGGGCGAGATGGTCAGGCCATAGAGCTTCTGCCGGTATTCGGGTAGCGCGTCGGGCAGGCGGCCGCGCTCGAAGTCCTCCGGGATGAGCGGATAGTTGGCGGCCTTCACCCCGAACTGCAGCGCCAGGTACAGGCTGGTGGGCGTCTTGCCGCTGCGCGAAACGCCGACCAGGATGACGTCGGCTTCGCTCAATTCGCGGTGCGAAGCCCCGTCGTCATGCGCCATGGTGAAATTGATCGCCTCGATGCGCTGCTTGTACTCCTGCTTGTCGGTGGCGCTATGCGAGCGGCCGATGGTATGGCTCGATTTGACGCCCAGGCCGGATTCAAGCGGGCCGATGAAGGTCTCGAAGAAATCCACGAACAGCGCATTGGCGCGGCGAATGACCTCGCGCACGTCGCCGTTCACCAGGGTCGAAAACACGATCGGCTGGCCATTGCCGCGCAGCGATTCACGCTCGATGCGCTCCAGGCACACCACTGCCTTGTCCACGCTGTCGATGAAGGGGAGCGTCACCTGGTTGAATTCCACGCCCTCGAACTGGGTGAGCAGGCTATTGCCGAGCATCTGCGCCGTGATTCCTGTGCCGTCGGAGACGAAGAACACGGTGCGGCGATGCGGCATGTGGCTAAAATACCAAGGAAATGTACATTGCGTGGCTGAAAGATCTCCGCATGGCGGACCTGCCCAGGGTAGGCGGCAAGAACGCTTCACTGGGAGAGATGATCGGCGGACTTTCCGTTGCGGGCGTACGGGTACCGGGCGGGTACGCCACTACCGCTCAGGCCTTCCAGGAATTTCTGGGTGCCGGAGGGCTTGACGAGCGCATCGCCAGACGCATCGCGAAGCTCGATCCGCAGGATGTGGACGCACTGGCAAAGTGCGGCGCCGAAATTCGCGCCTGGATCGAGGCTGCACCCTTTCCAAGCCACATTGAAAAAGTTATACGTTCGTATTATCAAGAACTTGTAAGCTCTAGCTCCAGCGAAATCTCATTTGCGGTTCGTTCCTCGGCAACGGCCGAGGACCTGCCGGACGCCTCCTTTGCAGGCCAGCAGGAAACCTTTCTCAATATCCGGGGCGCGGACCAGGTCGTCGCCGCGATCCGGCGCGTGTTCGCCTCGCTCTACAACGACCGCGCCATTTCCTACCGTGTCCACCAGGGCTACGCGCACGGCGCCGTCGCGATTTCGGCGGCTGTGCAGCAGATGGTGCGCAGCGATCTGGGAGCAAGCGGGGTCATGTTCACGCTCGACACGGAGTCCGGCTTCCGTGACGCGGTTTTCATCACCTCGTCGTGGGGCCTGGGCGAAATGGTGGTGCAGGGGGCGGTGAATCCGGACGAGTTCTACGTCCACAAGCCGATGCTCGAGGCGGGCAAGCCCGCCATCCTGCGCCGGCGGCTGGGCTCAAAACTGCAGAAAATGGTGTTTTCAGGCGAGGCTTCTGCAGGCCGCTCGGTGCGCACCGAGGATGTAGCGCCGGCGCAGCGCGACGTCTTTTCGCTATCGGATAGCGACGTGCTGGAGCTCGCGCGCGTCGCCTGCAGGATCGAGAAGCATTACGGGCGCCCGATGGACATCGAGTGGGGCAAGGATGGCCTCGATGGCCGGCTCCACGTGCTGCAGGCGCGTCCCGAGACCGTGCGTTCGCGAGATGCAACGCGAAGCGGCGCCGGCAGCCAGGAACGCTATCGCCTCAAGGGCACGGGGCAGCTGCTCGCCAGCGGGCGGGCGATCGGTCAGAAAATCGGCACCGGCCGGATTCGCGTCGTCAGGGACGCGACCAGGATGTCGAGCGTGCAAAAGGGCGACGTGCTCGTCACCGACATGACCGACCCGAACTGGGAGCCGGTGATGAAGATTGCCTCCGCCATCGTCACCAATCGGGGCGGCCGCACCTGCCACGCGGCGATCATCGCGCGCGAACTGGGTATTCCCGCGGTAGTTGGCTGCGGCGACGCGACCGCGCGCCTGGCGCAGGCGGGCTCGGTCACGGTGTCCTGCGCCGAAGGCGACACGGGCAATATCTACGCAGGCGCCGTGCCGTTCGAGATCATCACCACCGAACGCGAAGAGTTGCCGCAAATCCCGGTGAAGATCGCGATGAACATCGGCAATCCGCAGCTCGCCTTCGGCTTTGCCCAGCTGCCCAACGCCGGCGTCGGCCTGGCGCGGCTCGAGTTCATCATCAACAACGAAATCGGCGTCCACCCCCGGGCGTGCATCGACTGGCCGCAGCTGCCGGCCGAGCTGAAGGCCAAGGTCGAACGCGCCGCGCGCGGCTATGCGGACCCGCGCGCCTTCTTTCGCGAAAAAATGGTCGAGGGCGTGGCGACAATCGCGGCCGCGTTCTGGCCCAAGCCGGTCATCGTGCGGCTGTCGGATTTCAAATCGAACGAGTACCGCAAGCTGATCGGCGGCGAACTCTACGAGCCGGACGAGGAAAATCCGATGCTCGGCTTCCGCGGCGCCTCGCGCTACCTGGCGGCGGATTTTCGCGCCTGTTTCGAGCTCGAGTGCGCGGCGTTGCGCAAAGTGCGCAACGAACTCGGCCTGACCAACGTCGAATTGATGGTGCCCTTCGTGCGCACGCTCGATGAAGCGCGCAGCGTGGTCGCACTGCTGGCGCAGAACGGCCTCGAGCGCGGCCGCGACGGCCTGCGGCTGGTGATGATGTGCGAACTGCCTTCCAACGCCGTCCTCGCCGAGGCTTTCCTCGAATTCTTCGATGGCTTTTCCATCGGCTCCAACGACCTGACTCAGCTCACGCTCGGACTGGACCGCGATTCCGGGCTGGTCGCCGCTGGATTCGACGAACGTGACGCCGCGGTGAAGGCGCTGCTGGCCATGGCGATCCGCGCCTGCCGCGCGCAAGGCAAGTACGTCGGCATCTGCGGCCAGGGCCCCTCCGACCATCCCGATTTTGCGCGCTGGCTGATGGAGCAGGGAATCGAGAGCCTGTCCCTGAATCCGGACACCGTGGTGTCGACCTGGCTCGCGCTGAGCTCGGGCACGGTGGCCGCTAGCGATGCCGCAAAAGGCGGGTCTTCTCCCGCTGCCACTCCTTCTCGCGCTCCGACGCCCGCTTATCGTGCTTGAGCTTGCCCTTGGCAAGCGCGATCTGCAGCTTGATGCGGCCCTTGGCGAAATGCAGGTCGAGCGGGATCAGGGTAAAGCCGCGCTGCTCGACCTTGCCCACCAGGCGCCGGATTTCCTCGGCGCGCATGAGGAGCTTGCGCGTGCGCGTCGGATCAGGGGTTATGTGGGTGGACGCGCTGCCAAGAGGGCTGATGTGCGCGCCGATCAGCCACAGGGCGCTTTCGTCGACGATTACATAGGCGTCGCTGATCTGCGCCCTGCCGGCCCGGATCGCCTTGACCTCCCAGCCCTCCAGCACGAGCCCGGCTTCGTAGCGCTCCTCGACGAAGTAATCATGGAACGCTTTGCGGTTTTCGGTGATCGACATGGCGGCGGCAGGGGGTTGCGGCCGATTTTCCCATGAAGCGCATCTCCCGCTCGGCGATCGTTGAGTGCAGTGCCATGGATTTCTATGCCCTGGTCGAGGCGATCGAGTCCTATCCGGAGTTCCTGCCCTGGTGCGCGGCGGCCGAGGTGCGCGAAAGGACACCCGGACGCACCGTCGCGATGCTTACCCTGGCGGTGAAGGGCGTGCGACAGTCAATCACGACCGAAAACAACTATCTTCCGGGGCAATCCATCGACATGCGGCTGGTTGAAGGGCCGTTCAAGCGGTTTACCGCTGCATGGCGTTTTACGCCGCTCGGCGCGAGCGCCTGCAAGGCCGAGTACGAGATGGAATACGAATTCTCCAACCGTCTCGTCGCGGCAGCCCTGGAGCCGGTATTCAGGCGCATCGCCGACACTACCGTGGATGCATTCACGAAAAGGGTCGCGCGTGCGGGTTGAAGTGGTTTACAGCTTGCCGGCTGTCCAAGACCTAGTGACGTTGGACTTGCCCGAAGGGAGCGTCGCATCGCAGGCGCTCGAGGCGAGCGGTATGTGCGAGCGGCACGGCCTGCCGCTCGGCAAATTGCGGCTGGCGATATTCGGCAAGGCGGTGGCGCACGGCCAGCGACTGCGCGCAGGCGACCGCGTGGAAATTCTCAGAACGCTGGCGGCGGACCCGAACTCAGCGCGGCGCAGGCGCGCGCGTCGCCCGACTCGCGTATAATGCGTTTTTGAAAGCAGGGAAAGCCATGCGGGTGATCCAGAAGGCGCTGACCTTCGACGATGTCCTCCTCCTTCCCG
>Ga0134122_10004457_pt1 | contig 10405 bp, 5 predicted proteins | sample KB302_FD_96461 | JGI IMG/M metagenome (GOLD analysis project Ga0134122, IMG submission 96461) | Terrestrial soil microbial communities without Nitrogen fertilizer from Kellogg Biological Station, Michigan, USA - KB3-0-2 | ecosystem: Environmental > Terrestrial > Soil > Unclassified ... | reverse complement strand
TGCAAGTGATATCGCTGCGTACAATGCGTTTTTCTTCCCCGAAGATGATAAAAACGATACAGCATCAATTGGCTATTATGATACCAAGCGATTGACATCAGAAGACACTCAAGAACCTAGAAAGGCGGTGATCAAATGGGCACAGCCAAGCATTTGGGCAAGCAATGACGGACCACCACCTTCCTTTTTTCGACCCAAAACTGCAGGTCATCGTTATCGGTTTTTTCATGGATCGTTTCGTCATCCAATGGGCTAATTTTATTTTTTTTTCTTCCCTGAGAGAGAAAATCACTTTTAACAAAAATTTATATAAAACTAACAAAGAGATGTCGTCTCCAGCGTGTATCAATTGCGATCCAACGCGTCGCACTTATCCAGAACATGTTATCTTTCAAAGCCGTACAAATAAACAGGTTCTTTTTGCGGTTCCATGAAATAGACCACTTTGGTTTTTACATTTTTAGATTCTCGGCAACGCGCAAAAACTATGTGAAGGATGTTACCACGTGTTTCCTGCAAAGGAATTTGGTTTGACCGAACATGGGTGCATTGACGGCAATCCACACGATGAATGCCGTCCACAAGCTATGACATTGGTGGTCATTTGCGATCACCTTGTTGCGAGGTACATTGCTTTGTTGCTAACTTTTTTTTTGGTCTAGGTTTACAAACTGCAAACGCAAGCATGCGGAAGAATTTTTGGTGACAAACAAGACGTTTTTCCATCACGTGCGTTTGCATAAACCAAAAGGCATGGTGATGTTTATGAAACACCATCCATGTCATTTTAGTTCTGGGAATGCTCGTGTGTTTCCAGAAGGCTATTTGTTCAACGGCAAATGTGATTCGCGATCGTGTGCCGAAAAAATCATTCGTTATTACAACACTGTATTGAAACCAAATGGTACAGCGTTAACGATTGTTGTTGCTTGGTTATACAAGGCTTTTTGGCAATTTGCTGTTCGAGAGGACGACAAAGTGACAGCTCAAAATTCATTAGAAGGTTTAAAGTTGCTACTTCAAGCTGGCATCACAGTGCGCGGTTTTCGACCTCATGACTGGCTGGTCCTTGCCAATCTGTCCACCGAATCCATTTATTTGAAGCACTTGTTTTCTGATTCACGTATGCGTGCGGACATGGAAACGCAAAAATTTATTGACAAAATTACACTTGAAATCCATAACAAAGAAGAAGAAAGAGTCACGGTACTCCCAAAACGAGTTGTTGGTGTTGTGGAGGAGGACGAACCTCAGACAAAAAGAATTAAAGTTTCATGATTCGAGAAGAAGAGGTGCAATACGATGTCGAAAAGAAACACAAATGCGATGTGTATGTGCACCCAAACAGCCAAGATGACGACCAACATGTAATTGTTATTGTGCATGGTGGGGCGTGGATGATGGGTAATAAACGAGGCATGCGTTCGATGGCACAAACATTGTGTTGTAAGACAGGTTTAGTATGTGTTGTACCAGAATACAGTTTGTCACAAATGGATAGTATTGTATTACAAAACGTTGTTATTATTAATTGGCTCGTTGTTGGCGCCTTATGTATTTTAGCTGGTAAACGTGGCGCGATGCCGTTGTTTTTGCTGTTTTGTATTGCGGCATTTATCACTATTTGCGTGCTGGTGCATATCATGCATCGCGTCGAAAAGAAGCAAAATGCTCATCCTGTGCATGTCACGGATATTGCCAAATGTATGCAGTGGATCAGTCATGAATCGCCACGCTGGGAAAAGAAACGACCCAAATTTGTTTTGGTTGGTCATTCTGCAGGAGCACATCTTTGTGCGTTGGTTACATTGAATCCTCGCTTTTTAGAGGAATCCATTCGTGAACAAATCAAAGGTGTAGTTTGTATTTCTGGTCTGTATTCCTTTTTTCGATTACAAGATTCTGTAATCAAGTTTTTTATTAATCGCGGTGTATTTGCGGATTCGGCACATGGGTTGACACATCGATCGTATGCGCAATTAAGCCATGCACGACGATGTCAATGCAAGGACCATTGTGAAAAAATAACGACGCGGTGGGACAATGTCATTGATGCATGGCCTGTATTTCAAATCGAACACCACGCGCATCATTATTCACACCGTCCAAGGTTTTTAGTTCTTACCGCAGAATTGGATATATCGTTGATCTTACACGCATGTGATTTGGCACATGGATTAGCATTGCGTGAATTCCCAGTGGATCACTTGCATTTTAAACGCACAACTCATTTTTCGATTCATCATTATTGGGATTCCAAACATCAACACATCGCCAATGCAATTGTCAGGTTTATTAAAGAAGTTGCTTGTTAACTTAGGCATTTTGACAAGAAGCGTAGCATTGCCAACAAAAATCGTATTGACGAGGTGTGCGCCGTGTACAATTTGCTACATCGCAAGATTTGGAATCTTGTAAGCAAATTTCACAATAGAAAGTGTTAATGTCGGATCGTTGATGTTCACACCATTTTGCGCGACAACGACATTCGATGCAAAATGCACGCTCGACATCACCTGAGGTTTTGATTCGTGTTTGACAAGAGGCACATTCGCGATCTGGTCGTTCTTCGTGACGCATAATCCTTAAACACCGGTCACAATATCGTTTCCATGCTTTTTTTCCTGGCTGCTCAAGACCCCACACTTTTTTACCACAGCCACTCGCACATTGTGGACGCTGTTTGTAACAACTTTCACAAAAAGTGTGGCCCGTTGTCACTGTAATCGTATTGCATCGAATGCATTTTTTGACAATCCCTTTTGACGAGCACTGAACACAGTAACGCTGATTGGATTGAATTGGTATCTTTTTGCACTGCGCACAAAATAACCCTGATGGTATTTCACGTACGAGTTGTTGTTGCATGAACACACTAAACCATATACTACAGATCCCGCAATAACATTCGCCTGGTGATATTGGCAAGCGATGACAAAATGCACATAAAGTCATATGATTATACCGACGACACGGGGTGCATAGTGGCTCGATCGTTGCAATCATTGTCTCTTGATAACACTGCTTGCACGTTCGCAAAGATGGCATCTGCATCTTCACTTGCTTTCTGTTTTCAAAAACAAAAGAATGCACATAAACACACCCCGATTCTTTTCGAATTTTTTTTTCTTTTTTGAAAAAAAAAACAAGATCAAAAAACGTTTCCATGACGTTCATGTCTTTTTTATTTTGGAACGAACAGCCAAACCCACAATGGCTTTGAACTTTGACCGTGTGTTGGCTGATATCGGAATTTATGATTCGCAATCCAAACAGTTTTGGAAAACAGAATTGCATGGTGTCATTAAACAATTTCAAGCATGGTATTGTGCTTTGCCACACGTGACTTTTGGTCACATTCTAAACTTTGCAGAGGCTTATGCTTCGGTGCGTGTCAAACCATCCCAACGCAATTTGCATTGTTTGCAACGAGTTTACCAAACATTGGATGGATTGGAACTTGTTGGGCGATGTGGTACCTTGTGTACGGTGATGTTATTATATGACATCAATCTTATATGTGAAGCAGCTTTGTTATCCCGTATTGCAGTACAACACACACTCTGTGCGTTGTACACAAATGTCCATTCTTATGCATTGGACCAGCATTTGCACAATGGAAGTTATTGTGAAGAAGATGTGCAATCAGAAATAGTGTGTCCCATTTTGGACCGCTTTATTGAATCGTGGCCTGAATCATGCGATTTGTATTACAAAGACAAGTTTGTAGATCTTTGCACAAAGTGGGTCTTGTTACGGGACCGAGCACAGCTGAATTTGGCTCTATTGTTTCTTGATTTGTGGCATGTTCAATCAACCGTGCAACATTTTCCAATTATGAGTTGTCATGATCTCAAGCAGACGTGTGATAACACAGAACCAATGGTGGTTGAAGAGGAACCATGCGATTTGGATTCAATTGAGGAAGGACAAGAGGAAGAGATAACAAAAATGGTGACTGATGTCCAGCTACAAGAAATCCTTGCACAACGGGATATCGCACATTGTCTTGCTGCGTTAGCTCAATTAGATATTCGCTGTCAAGCCTGGTTAGAAGTGCAATGGACTATTTATCGAGATCAAAAAGACCGAAAGTCTTTGCTTATGGATGAAATCAAATTGCAGAAAAATGTGTGCCAACAACGTCTTTTGCATCGCAGTCATATGAATCAACACGTCTTTCCCCAACTTCCATTGCAGATAGCACATCGACTTCAAGTATTTAACCGTGTCGAACGTTTGAAGCGGTATTTTCGCATTCATGTGCTCACGCAATTACATGCTGCGCTCATTTCAAAGCAAAAAGAAGCAAGACGTATACGACGTTTGATCACACGTAAAACTGTCATCAAGGCAAAAAAAGAATTCGTAGCTCGTATCGAGCGAGAAAAGATTGCGTCCGTAGAAAAACAATCACGCTTTCTTCGACGCATGAAATGGTTGTTTGTTTTTCGACGTTATATGTGGCGTCATCACAATGTGTTAGCTACTACCATTCGAAAAAACATACACATGCGTCGTCAAGCCCTCAAGATGCAATTTATGCAAAGTAGTGCAGGACAAGAATTGGTGATGACATTGCGCATGGCATGGGCGCTGTTTTCTCAATTGTCCATGATTGTCTTGCCTGCTTTGAGTCATCTTTGTTCAATTGATCCAACTTGGAAACCTCAAATCGAAAACTATTGCCTATCATGTGCGATGATTGTCAATCCAACTGTGTTTGCGCAAGAGTTCGTAACCTCTGTAGACATGCCTATGTTACGTAATCATTGTGCGGAATTGACGCGGGTTGACACTATCACAGACATGAATAGGTGGATGAGAAAAAATACCAAGCTATATCCTTATCGTGGATTATGGACGATCTTAAAACATGTTCCTCCCCTTGCGCTGCTGCTTAAAAATGGGTGGGAACAATTGCCTGATAATTTGATTACTCAATGGTACCGAGACACAGATGAACATGACGACATACCTCCTGTTTTGATGGCAGGCTTTATTCGACGTTATCAAGCTCTTGGTATGATTTGGGTCATGAGCAAATTCTCCCTTGAAAGTGGAGTAAAAGGTTGGATCGAAAAAGGGGGACAGGATTTTGATTTATTGGATTATTTAACAGTGATGCAAACGTGTATTGTTCGAGTACAACAAATGAAGGCCGAGGCAAAGTTGCAACCACGCAGTGGTACGGATCTCGTGATTCGTTTTCATCCGAAAAAAATCGCTTAACAATTGGGACCTTTCGTCATCGCAGCGCGTTGTTTGTCATCTAACGCACGCAATTTGAGACTTGATGGCAATGGTTTCAGTGGAGGGCGGGCAATTAATGTGACGAGTGTGTCTTTGACGTGATTTAAAAAAGGTTTGTTTGTGTTGAAATACGTGTTGTACGCTGTCGTGCGTCCTTTGCAATCCAATGTCCAAAATCGATAAAATAATGCAAGCCATTGTAAACACTCAAGCAACAACGACAAAAATGGCTTTGCGTCCATTTTCGATGGGACTTGTAATTTGGAATTGTTGATTTGCAATAATCCCACAAGATGTTTGGTGTCTTCGTCGTCTTCTTCGGCTTGCAATAGAGCAACTTTTTCGATGCGTTCTGGATTTACGATTTTGGCCCATGTATCCACCATCGTGGTTAAATCTGTTTTGGCCAATGCAGGTGGGATATCGGCTTGTAAACTACTAACCACATCTCTTACTTGAGCAATGAAGAGAGTGGTTTTGTTTTCGGCTCCTTGTACCAATTGTTTCAATTCCGTTTCCGATTTCGTCAATGTGTCTTGTTTAGGACAATCTGAAATTTCAACTGGCACGTACGTGATTTCACTTGACGCGGGTGGAGGAAGCTGAGTCAATTGACGCAAAGCAAGTATAACATCATATTGGGATAATTGATTTGCGAATTTGTCACGGCATTCTTGCTCTTTTTTCACCACATTTGCAAACACGGTTGGAATGACTTTTCGAGAATCGGCCCGTTGCTTGTACACGTGGTACTCTTGCAATTCTTGTAAGGCTGCACGTAATTTGGTTTGTTGTGTGAACAACAGTGTTCTTTTTGTGCGTTCTTCTTCTGGAAGTGGTGCGTCAAGTGTAATTTCTGGACGAGCCATGGTTGCGTTGATTTCATCCAACGTTGTGTTCCACCCTTTCACTGCATTTACAACTTGATCTTGCGTCGTAATAGTATTGGGAAGTTGTAATTTCTGCGCTGTAAGAATCCGCGTGTCAATCCGTTGCAAAACGGATGCATACAACAATTTTTGTTCGTTGCCGTCCAATTGGTATTTTTGCAATAAAGCAGTGTAGTCGTCGTATTCCCTTTTTAACCACATCGAAACAACTTCACACATTACTTGGCTAGAACAAGGTATGTTTTTGCATCGAGAGGCAAAATCCGAAGGCAAATTCAACAAGATGCATTCATACGTGCGTGTTGTTGTTGTATCATATTGTACTTTTGTTGCTTCTGCAATAAACGCATCCCAATCTTTTCGAATTTCTTTGGCTTTTTTGACAAAACTGGATATCGTTCGCCACGTGTCGACGTTTTGTAATAATTGTACGTCGTCAATTGTACCACTGTTAGCAATGTCTTGCAAGCTTAACATTAAATTGCTTGCTACGCTTACCAACGTCAGACTTTCTGTCAATTTTACAAGAAGACTGTTTTGCATTTCTATGATTGCACTTATATCACTTTGCGCTTTTTGCTTGCGTTCTTCATAGCTTAGTTTTGCCGCCGCCATGCGTCCAGCGAGACAAAATTGCAGAGCTGTAGCATCATGCTCTTCATTGATGGGAAATTGCTCGATGCAAGTGCGGTATGCGGTCAAGCGAGTTTCCAATTCAGCCCAATATTCACGTGCATTGCTGACAGTATCGGGTACGAGTTGCGCATTCACATCGAGCACAAAATCGTTCAAGGTAGAAAGTGTTTTGCCAGTGGAAAAAGGCAATGATTGCAACGTCGAATCAAGACCTGATTCGTCAAAGGATAATAAGTCTGCTCGCAAGTTTTCGAGCTTGTTTTGCCATGTAATCACATCTTTTAAAGTCGTGGGTGGGTTGTTTGCGATTGTCTTTACGTTTAAAATAGCATCTTGCACAGCTAATAATTTCCCCCACAGAAACTGTTCGTTTGGACCAAGCTTCTTGGCATGGGCGGCTTTTAACACTGCAAAAGCGAGTGGCGACAAACAGTCACTTGTGCCTTCCATGCAGTGCTGACATTCAGCCACCAATAGCTTGCGCGACGATTGTGTCCATCCAAATTCAGCATTATTGTTGTAAAACAATTGCATGTTGGAGCAGGTATTTTCAGCAGGCAAAAATTCCTCATTTACACTTGCTGGAAACAAGACTGCAAGATCCAGCTCTGTCTGCAATTGAACAACTGCAATCCGTGTTTGAGCCAAGCTTTGGGATGCGAGAAAAAAGTTACCCTCTCGCTGATAAAGTGGTAATAAATACCTGCGTTGAATTTCGGAAATGTTGATATTTGCTTGCTGCGTTAACGCATCTTTGGCTTTTTCTTGTGCTGCGACCCAATCATTCCAAGCCTGTTCGTATGCAAGCAGTGCCTTATTGTCTTCCACAAGTAAGTCGGCGATTTTTTGACCTAATATCTCGGTGTTTGGAATAAATTGTGCATTTTGTGATGCGATTGCTAAGGCATCGGCTTCGCATTTTTGTTTCTCTTCCGAATCGGGTGGAAATTCGCTGCAGGTGCGTGTAATATGCTTATCGCATTCAATTACATTTTGAAGCCAATTTGCAGTTGTGTGCGATCCAAGATTCCGTGCCATATCTTGTTGGACGCAAATGGATGAAAGTGGTAAAATAGTAGTCATGGACGCTACATTAGTTTTAGATGAGTGATCCATCACTTTTTGCCAATGTTCTTCGACCAAGGCATCAACATAGTCGATGCCACGTTGTTCCCATTCTGTATCTAATTTTTGCTTTTCCGTTTCTTTGGTTCTGATCTCTTGCACGAGAACTTCTGTCTCACGTAAAAGAGATTGCTGTTTTGTCTCGTCAATGGGTGTAACAAGAAGTGCATCATAGGCCACTTTGAGTCGACTGTATAAGTCAACGAGCTGATTATGAAGACTTAATCGAGCACGTTGTAACTGTACCCAATTTTGAGAAGCATCAATAGCTTTTTGCGGTTCGGTGAGTGGTGGTGTGAGTTCCATCGATGTCCATGCTTCTTGTTGGCAACGTGAGTCTATTGGATTTTTCGTTTCACATAATTTTTCACATTCCTTGTGATCTTGCAAATACTGCGCGAAATTTTTGCCTTCTATTCCCACAATATTATCACAAGTGTTTTTTTGTGTGGCTTGTTTGAGTTGCTGTTCGATAGTTTGTAACCGCTCTTGCGAAATAGGTTCTGGAGGTTCTGGAGGTTCTGGAGGTTGTGTAATCGATATAGGTGGTTCCATTTGTGCAGGTGGTGCCACTTGCATGGGCGGTGCTATTTGCGGAGGTGGTGCGAGTTGAATCGGGGGTTCCATCTGGATAGGCTCTGTCATCGGTTGTGGAATGGATGTTGAGGGTGTTTTAACAGTAACATTCGATAGCGAACTTTCGTCTACGATGTGCATTCGCACACTGTTTTGCCGTTCGCCCCATTCTCGAATCACAGCAGCATTTAAAAACGGTAACGCATTACGCAAAAAGATAGCTTCTTGTAGCACTTGTTCATAATGTTGTTGTTTAACGTCACATATGTTAGATGTAGGTTTCTCACATACAAATTGTAAGTTTGTGATCAGCTGATTCAATTCATCATTCCAGTTTTGAATATCTTGGCTCACAGGGTTTCGTTTACATTGTTTTGTTTGCAACGCATTTAACACGCACACATCGATTATTTTTGAACAGCGTAAAAAGGATTCTAATAAACGCAAAGCTTCTGATAAACACGGTTTTGCAAATAGTTTGTTCATAGTGTCAACTGCATCGCGAACCGATGTCAAGGTTGTCTCAATGGATTCATGCACTTGTTGCATTTTGTCGGCATCTTCACCCCTTGGTACCGTGGTGATTATACTACTGTAAAATGGATTGAGTTGCGAAAGTAAATCGTTCCACATTATGCTAAATGATATACCCTGTCCAAAATGTGTTCGAGGTTGAACTGCAGTCAATTCTGTGATGGCAACTTTTTGTTCTTGCACAGCCAATGGAATCTGTGCTTGTTCTTCATTAGTGAGCGACAATAGTTTGAGTAATAAATACAAACTTGTGATCATCGTTCTCGCTGCGATTTGATGGTTTAACCAATCAGTTTGGCGTTTGGCACAACTTGCCCACAATAACCAACTTAGTTGTTGATGCCAAGATAAATCAGTTATCGTATCCGGTTCGGAAATAGGGAGTGGAATCGCTTTTGCGGGAGAGAGTACAGATTGCCATATTTGGATTTCTTGTTTGATTTTTTGCATGGTAATGTCGTTGAGACGTTTTTTCTCCTCGATGGACGGAGCCTGCAAGAATGCAGTGATAGGGCCTTGGCCTTCTTTGCTCATTAAGTTGATGGAAGGAGATGGTAATGTGTGAATCACCCCAAATGTTGATTGGTGTTGTACGGCCCACGTGCTCAATTTTTGTACCACCGAAGTGAAGTCAGGTAAATCAAACGGATTTGTGAATAATGCAGTTTTGTAATTAGCATATGCTTCCGATAGAAGTGCTGCTTGTTGTGCAGCGGGAGGATCTTGTTGTAAAATCTGAATAATTTTTTGGTTGATATTTGTGATCGGTGATGGAACTGTCAATTGTAATTGAGCTCGCTGTGCTTGCAATGTTTGCATTGCCTTATTCGAGGCGGCGTCTGTTTTTGTCTGTAGACTTGCAATTGCCATATTCAATACTTGTACACGCAACTGAGTTCGCGTTTGTAAATCACGTTCTAGAGTCGCAATGCGCTTGCTTTCTTCAATATAAAGTCGTTGATTTTCCAGACTAATGGGATTGCTCTGTAGTGTTTGCAACGACGTAAGTTGCGCATGACTCGCTTGCCGTAGATTTGTTTGCAGTGTTCGTATCTCTGCTTCTTGCTCCTTATCTGCAAGAATGACAAACGCATCTTGCACATTTGTGATTTGTTTTGCTACATATTGTTGCTGGTATTGTTCTAATTTGTCATATGTAAACATGACCGAAATTTTTTTTTCTGTCCAAAATAAGGCCTTTTTGTTTTTTTTTCTATGTGTTTGCCGTGGTTTTTAATTTTCAAAAGCAAGTTAAAAAAAACGCCACATTTGACCTGGTACAAAAAAAATAAAACAAAAAAACTTACAACCATAACACCATGTCAGAAGTGATTGCGACACCAGTACCAGCACCAGCGCCACCAGTGCGCCAAGCAAAATACATTGTGATT
>Ga0134122_10004455_pt1 | contig 10406 bp, 7 predicted proteins | sample KB302_FD_96461 | JGI IMG/M metagenome (GOLD analysis project Ga0134122, IMG submission 96461) | Terrestrial soil microbial communities without Nitrogen fertilizer from Kellogg Biological Station, Michigan, USA - KB3-0-2 | ecosystem: Environmental > Terrestrial > Soil > Unclassified ... | reverse complement strand
GAGGAGTTCAAGGGAGAGTATCGCTGCATCTATGCCGATTTGCGCAACGCCACTGACGGCCAGTCCAACGGCCCGCTCGAGGTCGACCGGCCGTGGGATTCCTACACCGATGACCATCTCGGTCTGATGGATCATTTGGGCGTCAACAAGTTCATGGTGCTGGGCTTCTGCATCGGCGGCCCCTTCATCTGGAATCTCTTGAAGCGCGCGCCCGATCGCGTTGTCGCCGCCGTGCCGGCGCAGCCTGTCGGGTTCCGGCCAGAAATGCCGACGCTCCTCTACGACGGCGGCATGACGGGATGGGGTCCGGCATTGGTCAAGCGCCGGCCCGAAGTCACCATGGACACCGTCGAGAAATTTCTCACCAAGATGTTCCGCACCAACGCCGATTTCGTCTTCACCGTGAGTCGCGATTTCGTGCGCAGTTGTCAGACGCCGGTGCTGGTCATGCCGGACGATATCCCGGCGCATCCCTATGCCGTCGCCTGGGAGAGCGCGATGCTCGCGCCGAAAGCGGAAGTCAGCATGTACCCGTGGAAGGAGCCCAAAGAGCGCATTCCCCTCGCGGTGCGCCAAGTACGTTCCTTCCTGAAGGCCCATCGGCCGGTTACTTCTTAGACGTTGAGATGCATACGACAGGGCGGCAGAACAAAGTTCTGCCGCCCCCTTTTTTTGCGTTCGGGTGAATGACTCATGCGACACCCCGAACGAGCGCAGCGAGTGAGTGGGTCGTTCAGGACAAAACTGGGCGCTCGGAAATCACGTTTTCACACAATGCGCCGAAAACCCGGACGCGAGGTCCCTCGCCGCCCACTCGGCCCGAGTGAGTTTATACAAGGCGTATGGCCGGAGGTGATGATCCTCGGGAAGCGTCGGGAATTCAAAGTCCTTCACGTACCGTAGGCCGATCCGCTCCATGAGAGCGAACGACCTTCTGTGCCCTAACGCAGACATCGAGAAAATTTCACTCAAGCCCAGCGTCGTAAAGCCGTAGCTCAATGCGGCTCTCGCGGCTTCAGTCGCATATCCCTTTCCCCAATATTCTGGGGCAAAACGCCAGCCGATTTCCACACAGGGAGTGAAGTCGGACTCAAAGGTGTCCATGGCGAATCCGATAGCGCCGATGACGTTCGCAATGCCGCTAACTTCGACGGCCCACTCGGGGTACTGCTTTTGGTTCGTAGCGCGCACCCATTCTCGGGCCCATTCTTGGCGCTTTTCCGCAGGTGTAGCCAGAAAGCGAGCGATCTGCTCGCGGGATGCTTCCTCCGTCCGTGGTGCACCCAGAAACGGCAAGAATTCGTTCACCCGGTGGTCGGCCTCCCACATCACATGCGGCTCAAAATCGCTCTCTCGCCAACTACGAAGCCGCAAGCGCGAGGTAATGAGATCGGGAAGCGACATCGAGAACTCACAGCAACGATGGGTCACTCTCTTAGCAGCCTTTCGGCATCATCGCCTCGCCTACGCGCTTTGAGCAGCCCGACCCTCTCGCCAAGCATCTTGCCGCCGATGTGCACCAGCCAAGCTACATGGTGTCTTGTTTCAGTCGCTTGCTCGCAAATGCTCTGCCGGAGTGCGACTTCAGGTATTTCTCAAATTCCAATGCTTTGTACTTGTCTGGAAACGCGGAATACCAGAGTAGCTGCCAGGGACTAAATTTGGACGTGTGCGGTGATTTGCCTGCATTGTGATCCGCCAGCCGGTGCTTCAAATTTGCGGTGGCGCCGGTGTACTCCTGTTCTGGAAAGGGCACGCTGCGGATGATGTAAACGTACCACATCGTTCGGCTCGATCCGTCTACGCTTCGCTTCGCTCAGCTACGCCGGACACTACTTCGACCTTACGGGCTACGCACGGCTGCGCCACGCGTAGCCCGTTAGGGCGAAGCGTGGTGGGCCCGGCAGGACTCGAACCTGCGACCAGACCGTTATGAGCGGCCGGCTCTAACCACCTGAGCTACAGGCCCCAAGGGGACGGCTTGATACAGGAAAGCGCAGCAGGCCGGAAGGCATCTCGCGTTCATTCACGGTTCAGTCAGCGGCCTCACAAACGCCGCGATCGCGGTGGTAGACTCAAGGAACGAAACAGGAGAGTCCGCATGTTGGTGTTCAGAAGGCTCGTTCTTTCCCCCATCCTGGCCGCGCTATTGGCCGTCGGCACGCTGACGCTGATCGCGGGCCAGGAGAGTCACGGCGCGCAGGCACCCGACGCTCCGCAGCGCACGATCATGGTCAACGGCGACGGTGAAGTCTCCGGCAAGCCCGATCAGGCGCGCCTGTCCGCCGGCGTGGTGAGCCAGGCACAAACGGCCGCCGCCGCGCTGACCGCCAATACGGCTGCGATGAATCGCGTCTTTGCCGCACTGCGCATGGCGGGCATCCCCGACAACAAGATCCAAACCTCGAATTTTTCGGTGCAGCCGCAATATTCGCAGGCTGGACCCAACAATCCCGATCCGCAACGCATCACCGGCTATCAGGTCTCGAATCAGGTGACGGTCATTGTCGACGATCTGATGAAATTGGGTCCGACGCTCGATGCGTTGGTTAGGAGCGGTGCCAATCAGCTAGGCGGCATCGCCTTTACGATCGCCGATCCGAAGCCCCTTGCCGACCGCGCGCGTGCTGCTGCGGTCGCCGATGCGCAGGCCAAAGCGCGCACGCTGGCCATGGCCGCGGGGGTCACACTGGGCCCGCTGCTGTCGATTCAGGAGAGCGGCGGCGGGCGGCCCGGCCCGGTTTTCGCAATGGCCCGCGCCGCGCAGATCGGTCCGCCGATCGCCGAAGGCGAACAGATGATCACCGTCAACGTCACGATGACCTACGCGATTCAGTAGTGAAACTTGGTCTTGCGAACTCGCGGCACAGCAGCTACCGCCGCAGGGCTTCGATGTCGTCCATGATGCGGTTCATGCGCGCGATCAGCGCCTCATAGGGCGCCGGCGTCGCCATGTCGATGCCGGCGCGCTTGTACAGCTCATAGGGATAATCCGAGCCGCCCGCGCGCAAGAGATTCAAGAACCGCTCCGCGGCCGGCTTGCGCTCGCGCACGATGGCATCGCTGAATTGCGCCGCGCCGGCGATCGAGGTCGCGTACTGATAGACGTAGAAATTGTAATAGAAGTGCGGAATGTAGGCCCATTCGATGCAATAGGCGGGATTGATCGTCATCACGCCCTCGGCCTCGCCGTAATAGCGCTTCAAAAGGCCGCAATAGATCTCGGTCATGCGTGAGCCCGACAATGGCCGGCCGTGTTCGATCTCCTCATGGATGGCCAGCTCGAATTCGGCCAGCATCACCTGGCGGAAGAAGGTACCGCGGATCGATTCCAGTGCCTCACCGAGATAATAAAGCTTCTCCTCTTTGGTCTTGGCGCGCTTGACCATGTAATCGCCGAGCAGCATCTCGTTGGCGATCGACGCGGCCTCGGCAACGAAGGTCGAGTAATAGGATTTCTCGTAGGGCTGATTCTTGGTCGTCAAAAGCGTATGGACCGCGTGGCCCCATTCATGAGCCAGCGTCGAGAGCGAGGCGTAATCGTCATTGTGATTAAGCAGGAGATACGGGTGCACATCATAGGCATTGCCGTTCATATAGGCGCCTGACGCCTTATGCGGGCGCGGCACCGCGTCGGTCCATTGCTTGCCGAAGCCCTGCCGCAAGAAACCGAGATATTCGTCGCCATAGGGCGCCAGCGCATCGAGAACGACGCGCTCGGAATCGGCGACGGTGAATTTCGGCAGGTTCTTGCCGGGGAACATCGTCGGATAGATGTCGTAATACTCGAGCTGGCCGCTGATGCCGAGGAGCTGCTTGCGCAGCTTGAAATAGCGATGCAGCGCGGGCAGACCGGCGTTCGCCTGCGCCACCAGCGTGCGGTAAACCGCTTCGGGCATAGCATCGGGAAAGAGGGCCGCGGCAAGCGCGCTCTCGTGCTTGCGCGCCTTGGCGCGGAACACATCGCCCATGATCTGCGCGGTCAGCACGGCGCCTTGCGTGCCTTCATATTGCTTCCACGCGCCCCAGAAGGAATCGAACACCAGCTTGCGGTCGGCGCGATTGGGCGCCTGCCGGCTCTTCTCGTAGCCCGACTGATCGAGCCGCACCTCGGTGCCGTCCGACAATTTCACCGTCGGAAACGGCAGATCGGAATTGGCAAGCTGCCCGTAAATAGAATCCGGCTGCTGCAGCACGTCGCCGGCGGAAGCCAGAACCGATTCGGCTTCGATGCCCAAAGTGTGCGGACCGCCGCGCAATATGTTGTCGAGCGTGAAGCCGTGCCGTTGCGCGAGCGCCTTCTGTTGATCTTCGAACGCTTTAATCTTGCTCTCGCCGATGGCGAGGATTTCCGGCGCAAGCCAGGCCGTCTTTTCGCCGATCAGCGTGTTGAGCGCGCCGGCCTGTTGTTTCCGTTCCTGATTCTTCGCGTTGGTCAGATCCTCGTCGGCGCGCAGGCTGGCATAGGTCGAAAGCCGGCTCGCTTCCTTGTTGACGCGCGAGATGGCGTCGAGCGCATTCAGCATGGGGGCGGGTCCGCCGCCGAGCGTGCCGCGATAGGCATCGAGCAGCAGTGCCTGGTCCTTAATAAGCGCGTATTCCTGCGCCCAGGCTTGCTCGGTCGCATACAAATCGGAAAGGTCCCACATGGCAGTTATCCCAGGCTGAGCCGGCGCGGCACTGCTCGGCGCATCATGCGCGGCAAGCGCGAGCGCCAGGAAAGCGGCACAGCCTATATGGCGCGCGCGGCGCGATGCACAAGTCACGAATCCCTCGTCCAAGACTGGCCGCCGCCACCTTAACCGAGAGCGCGACAGCTCAAAACGGAATCCGGCTCGATTGCAGCTCAAAGCCGCGCATTTTTGCCCTTAATGGAGGCGCGGCATGCTTTCGTCCGAGGTCATCCTTCTCTAGACTTGCCCACCTTCGATTTCGCTTACCGGGTGGGGGCCCATGTCGGTCGAACACGTTCACGCGCTGGCTCAAGGAACGCGCCTGAACCAATACGAGCTGATGAAGATCCTGGGCACCGGCGGCTTCGGGATCACCTACATGGCGCGCGACACCACGCTCGATACGCTGGTGGCGATCAAGGAATATTTGCCCAGCGACTTTGCCGTGCGGCAGGACGATTCGCAGGTCACTGCGAAATCCAGCACGTCGAAGGGCGATTTCGATTGGGGCCTGACCCGCTTCCTTGAAGAGGCGCGCGTGCTGGCGAAATTCCGCCATCCGAATATCGTCCATGTGAACCAGATCTTCGAGGCGAACCACACCGCGTATCTGGTGATGGAATACGCCAAGGGTGAATCGCTGGACGATCTGTTGCGCCGCGTCGGCACGCTGAGCGAGCTGCAGACCAAGGACATCCTCTTTCCGATTCTCGACGGGCTGAAGCGCGTTCATGAGCAAGGCTTCCTCCATCGCGACATCAAACCCGGCAATATCATCCTGCGCGACGAGGAAGGCGCGGTGCTGATCGATTTCGGTGCCGCGCGCCAGGCGATCGAAACCAAGAGCCGCTCGATCACCTCGATCGTGACCGAAGGCTACGCCCCGCTCGAGCAGTACGATTCCAGCGGCAATCAGGGACCGTGGACCGACATCTATGCGCTCGGCGCCGTCGCCTATAAGTGCCTCACGGGCAACAAGCCGCCGGCCGCGATCTCGCGGTTGCGGAACGATCCGCTCGTCCCCGTGGCGATTGCCGCCAGGGCGCGCGTGTCGCCGGCGTTCGCAGCGGCGATCGAAGCGGCCCTGCGCGTCCACGAAAACGAGCGGCCGCAGACCATCAACGAATTCGCAGCGATGATTTCCGGCGCCATGCCGTCGTCGCGGGCAGAGTCGCAAACCATTGCAGCGACGCAAATGCTGAACGCGGCGCCGACCGAAATCGTGCGCAGCGATTCTGCGAGCCTCCGCCGCGCATCTTTCGAGGTTGCGTCAGCCGGTGTTGCCAGTGTGCGCGCACCCGCGGCACGGACCGCGCCGCCCGATCCGGCAAGCGTTCCAGCGCGACCGGTCGTGGAGATACCCCGAAAAACAAATCCGATCTATTTTGCCTTGGCCGCGGTGATTGTTTTCCTTATCGCCGGCGGCGGCTGGTTCTCTCTGCAACGCACGAGTCCGGCACAGCAGATCGCGACGACCGAGACCAAGGCAGCCGACACCTACGTCCCCGCGGGATCGACTCAAAGCCCGCCCGAATCCGCTGGCGTGACTGCACCGGTTCCACCCGCTCCGGCTGTCCCGCCGCCTGCAAGCAAGAGCGCGCCGGCTCCGGCAAACGCCGCAACGAATTCACCGCCGCCCGCGTCGACCTCGCCAGATCAGGCCCAAGTCGCGAGCGTAGCACCGGTGACACCGCCGCCGGCCGCCGCCCCCGCGTCTCCGCCTCCTCCTGCATTCCAAGCGAGCTTCGATTGCACGAGTGCAGGCAGCGACGTGGAACGTCTCATTTGTTCCGATGGCCAACTGGCCGCGCTCGACGTTCGCATGGCCGACCTTTATCGCCGCGGGCTCGCGCTGGTGACCGATCAGAACATCTTCCGCGGCGAGCAGCAGGAATTCCTGTCGAGGCGCGACGTGTGCGCCGACCGGCCGTGTCTCGCGGCCGCTTATGACGGCCGCATTAAAGAGCTGCAGCGTTGGGTTAATCCCTAAGTCGCGCAGTACCCGTCTCCCCTGCACAGGTCTAAGGTGCCCGAAAGACATCAGGGCAAGGAAACCTCATGGCGATTGAAGCGCTGTCCGGCTGGACCAAAGAACAACGAAGCGTGGTCGTCGCCGCCTTTATGGGGTGGATGCTGGACGCCTTCGATTTCTTCCTGATGGTGTTCGTGTTCCGCGACATCGCGATGGAGTTCGGCACCGACATTCCCGCGGTCGCCTTCGCCGTCGTACTGACGCTCGCGCTTAGGCCGATCGGCGCCTTCATCTTCGGCCGCGCCGCGGACCGCTATGGTAGGCGACCGACGCTGATGGTCGATATCCTGTGCTATTCGGTGCTCGCCTTCGCGTCGGGCTTCGCCACGAGTCTGACCATGCTGCTCGTGCTGCGCGCGCTCTTTGGCATCGCGATGGGCGGCGAATGGGGCGTCGGCGCTTCCATCACGATGGAGACGATCCCACCCAAGGCGCGCGGTTTCGTTTCGGGAATCCTCCAAGCGGGCTATCCCAGCGGCTATCTCGTCGCATCTGTCGTCTACTATTTCCTGTATCCCCTAATCGGCTGGCGCGGCATGTTCATGATCGGCATCGCGCCCGCGCTGCTCACCTTCTACATCCTGAAGAACGTCAAGGAGTCACCTTCGTGGACGCCGAAAATTCACGCGAACGGCGACACGCTTGCCGGCCTTACAGCCTATGGCCGGCTGATCGGCTATGCCCTGCTCTTGTGGATCGGGACACAATATGCCGATCAACCCGCTGTTGCCGGCATTGCCGTCGGCGCGTGCGTCATTTCCAGCATCGTGTTGGCGGCACGCAATCCTGCCCTGTGGTTTGAGTTCTTCGCCGTCGTCGCCATGCTGCTGGTGGATTATTTCCACATGGTGCAGGGCGCCATTCCATTGCCGATGGCGATCATCTACAACGCGGCCGCGGTTCTCGCCGGCGCATTCCTGAAAGACCACTGGCGCATGGGCATTTACGCCGTGCTGGTGATGACAGCGTTCAATTTTTTCAGCCACGGCACGCAGGACCTCTATCCGACGTTCCTGCAAGTGCAGCAGCAATATTCACCGGCGACCGTCGGCATCATCGCGGTGATCTACAACATCGGCGCTATCCTCGGCAGCCTGACCTTTGGTTCACTATCCGAACGCATCGGACGGCGGCGCGCCATGGTGATTGCGGCGCTGATTTCGCTGCCGGTCCTGCCGTTGTGGGCACTTGCCGGCAGTCCGCTGTGGTTCGCGGTCGGTTCGTTCCTGATGCAGTTCATGGTGCAGGCTGCGTGGGGAATTGTTCCCGTGCATCTGAACGAGCTGTCGCCGGCCACCGTGCGCGGCACTTTTCCGGGCTTCGTCTATCAGCTCGGCAATCTCCTCGCCTCGGTGAACGCGACGATCCAGGCCGATTATGCAGCGGCGCACAACAATGATTACGCCACGGCGTTGATGATGGTGGCGGGCGGCTCCGCGATTGCCATCAGCTTGCTCGTTTGGTTCGGCGTCGAACGCAAGGGCGTCCATCTGGACACAGGCGCCGCGCCGGCGACTCCGGCGCGCGTTGCCGCCACGATGGCACCACAAGCGCAGCAATAAAAAGGCCGGGAACCGATCCTCCGATTCCCGGCCTCTTGTCCGTCGCAGAAACTACTGCGCGCTCGCCATGACCTGACGGAATTGAGCCATCGTTGCCGGCGCTCCGTGGATGCCCACAATCTGCTGAACATCCAGCTTCAGGCGCTGAAGGTTGTTGTTGAACGCCCGCGCGTTTGCGTTCGGGGCCGTCGCCGCCGAATTGAAAAGATCGGCCTGTACTACGATCTTCTCTTTCGGGAAGTAGGCGATCAGCATCCCCGCGACATGCGGAAGCCCTTGGATCGAGTACAGCTCCACGGTTCTCGTATCGTCACCGAGAATGAATTTCTCGCGCACCGTTTCGAAGATGTAGCCCTCGGACCATTCCTCCGGCGGAAACAGCGAATACCGGTCGGGTTGCAGGATCCACGGCCGCGCCCTCAAAACCTCTTGGTAGTAGGGCTTGTTGCCTTCATGAGTGACGATGGTCGCGCCCTCGTGAACGTAGGTGCGGATGCCGCCGAGATGGTCCCAATGGTGATGGGTGTTGACGATGTACTTTATCGGCTTGTTGGGAACAAGCCGGTTCACCTCGTTGATCACGGCCAGTGAGCGTTCCTCGTTCAACGGCGCCTCGATGACGACCACGTGATCCTTGAACTCGACGAGCACGCTGTTGTGCGAGCCGCCGCCGATCAGCCACAAGCCCTGACCGAGCATCTGGGTCTGCACACGCACGGGCTCAATTGTCGCGCTGCGTACATTCGCCGGAACGGTCAGCGCGGCATTGGGAACATTCGCGCGCGCCGCAGTGTAGGTTTCGAGACCGAAAGCATGATCGCCGCCGCTGGGATTCGGCGTTCCGCCATCGTCGAAATCCTGATGGCTATGGAAGCGCGGCATCATGATGCCGTTGACGTCCCGGTATTGGGTATAGACGTATTCCTCGTACATATCGCCGACCACGGGATTGGGCAGCCAAGTCTGCGTGCGCTGGATAAGACCCCGCGGGTTGATCGTCCCGTTCACGCGGTACTTCCCGACCATGTACGAGACCACGGTCACGCGTCCGCCATATTCGTTGCGAGTGACGAACATCGGATTGGCGCCCGGCGCAATTGCGCCTTTCAAGAAGCCGTGCGGCGTCATGTAGATCTCGAGCCGGCGCACATCGGCCTGATCCGGCTGCGGAACGGCTTGTCCTTGCGCGTTCAGCGTCCAGGCGTAATTGCCGCTGACCAGATTGACGACCTTCTGGTCCTGGAGGAACGGAAACCCGGCGCCGCCGCCTTGCTGCGGATTGTTTCCCTGCGAGCGCGTGTACTCCTCCCTCGACGACATAGTCTCGAAATCGATCGTGCGCGTGTAGTCCTTCAGATCCACGCGCGGCCAGTCGCGATCGGGTGCGAAGTTCTGGCCGACCATGCCCTGCCAGCCGGCTCCCGAATACTGGATGGACTTCATATTCGCGACGCCCATCTTCACTACGGCAGCTTGCAACGCGGCATTGCCGGTATTCTGCGCCGCGGCCGAACCGCCGATCAGCGCCACAGCGGCCCACAACAGCCAAAGTCGCTTTGACATGGTTCCCTCCCCGATGATGGTTTGACGCTTGGCTACGCGTTGGACAGATCGTAAACGAAACGTGCCACGACTTCTTCCGGAATCTGGACAAGAAAAAAGGGCGAGGTGCCAACGCACCTCGCCCTCTCTCACACAAGCCCGTGACGTGACGACTTAGTCGCCGCCGCCTTCAGCGCCGCCCGCCGGACGAGCCGCCGCGGCCACTGGGCCGACGGTCCGCTCGAAATCGGCTTGCGAGCTCGGATTGCCGTGGATTGGCACGTGCTGCTGTACGTCAAGCTTCAAGCGCTTGATGTTGTTGTACAGGGCGACCGAGTTGGCGTTGACCTGCGCCGCGGGTGCGCCCGCCGGAGGCGGTCCCATATCCGCGTTGATCACGATCTTTGCCTTCGGCAGATAGACGATCGCCATATCCTGGGCGTGATTGAAGCCCGTGAGATGGTAGCTGATGATCGACTGGTTGCCGTCACTGATCGCATGCTGGTCCCGGTAGGTCTCGAGATGGCCGGGTCCAGGACCGGTGGTCGCAAACGGCATCATGGACAGACGGTCGGGGCTCAGACTCCGCGACTGCGG
>Ga0134122_10004452_pt1 | contig 10409 bp, 6 predicted proteins | sample KB302_FD_96461 | JGI IMG/M metagenome (GOLD analysis project Ga0134122, IMG submission 96461) | Terrestrial soil microbial communities without Nitrogen fertilizer from Kellogg Biological Station, Michigan, USA - KB3-0-2 | ecosystem: Environmental > Terrestrial > Soil > Unclassified ... | reverse complement strand
TCTGTCGACGCGAAGAAGGTCGGCATCGAAGGCGTGTCGCGCTACGGCAAAGCCGCGCTGATCACGATGGCTTACGACACGCGCTTTGCACTCGTGCTCGTCGGCTCGTCCGGTGAGGGCGGCGCGAAGCTCCATCGCCGCAACTGGGGGGAGGCGGTGGAGAACCTGACCGGCAGCGGCGAGTACCACTGGATGGCCGGCAACTTCCTCAAGTACGGCGCGGCCGACGCGTCATTCGGCAGCCGCAACGCCGGGGATCTGCCCGTCGACGCGCACGAGCTGATCGCGCTCTGCGCGCCGCGCCTGACCTTCATCAGCTACGGCGTCCCGGAGAAGGGGGACGCGAAGTGGCTCGATCACCAGGGCAGCTTCATGGCGGCGGTCGCCGCGCAGCCGGTGTTCCGTCTGCTCGGCGCGAGGGACCTCGATCGCTCGGACGACTACATGAAGGAACGGATGCCGCCGGTCAACGCCGGGCTGCTCGACGGGCAGCTCGCGTGGCGGCAGCACGACGGCGGCCACACCGACGGCCCGAACTGGGCGCACTTCATTCCGTGGGCCGATCGCCTGCTGAACACGGCGACGGTGCCGCGGATGCGCACCGACGCCAACTCGCAGCTTGCCCACGAGGCGCTGCTGCGCAAGATGTCGCAGGGGCGCATCGATCTCTATTTCATCGGCGACTCGATCGCCCGCCGCTGGGGCGCGCTCGACTATCCGGAGCTGCTCGCGAACTGGCGCACGAACTTTCACGGCTGGAACGCCGCCGATTTCGGCTGGGGAGCGGATCGCGTCGAGAACATGCTGTGGCGCCTCGACACCGGCGAGCTCGACGGCGTCAACCCGAAGGTCATCGTCATCCTGGCCGGCACTAATAATGTGGGACGCGAACCGGGCGGAGAAGAGAAGGTCGCGGATATCGCGGCCGGGATCAAGGCGATCCTCGACCGGTGTCGCACGCTCGCGCCGCGCGCGACGATCGTCCTGACGTCGGTGTTTCCGCGCAACGACAGCATGGACGTAATGCCGGAGATCGCGCGCCTCAATCAGGCCCTCGCGCGCCTCGCCAACGGGAAGTCAGTGATCTTCCTGGACGTCACACGCCGTCTCGCGGACTCGGACGGCCGTCTGCTGCCCGGGATGATGAACGGCGACGGGCTGCACCCGACGGTGAAGGGCTACCAGGTGTGGGCCGACGCGCTGCGGCCGGTGCTCACACGGCTGCTGGGCCCCCGGAAAAAGACCGATCACGCACCCCCGCCGACCGGAGATCCCTCCGCGGTCGGACGTCGCTGACATCCGGGCTGCGCCGATCCCGGCGCGCTAGACGCCGTGCCCGTATCCCGGCTCCTCTATCGGCTGATCCGCCTCGTCCTCGCGTTTCACGTCCGCCGGCGTGCGCACCGGCGCCTGCGCGCCGTCCCGCGTCTGCCGCGTCACGCCCGTGGGCGGCGCGGCGCGGAAGTCGAATTCCGATCGTCTCGCGTTCATGGCTGTCCTCCCCGAAAAGCAAAAAGGCCATCACCGATGAGGGTGATGGCCTTTGGAAACCGTCGGTTCTGTCGAGTCTGGCTACATCACCCCGTGCGCGTCGGCAGGCTAATGCCGACGCTGATAAGGACGAGGCTAAGGGCCAGGCCGCGGAACATGCTTGGGGGATTATGCCACAGACCGGCCGGCAGGGGGTAATGGCCGCTCATTTCGGATCGCCGACGGCCGGCACGGTGTAGGTCTTCTTCAGCGCCGCCAGGTATTCGCCGAACAGCGCCTTGAGCCCGTCGAACTCCCTCCTGACCGCCCCGCGGTAGCTGGCGTCGGTGGCGAAATCGAACAGGATCGCCGTCATCGTCTGCGCGTCGACGGTGAAGCCCCGATGGCCGATCTCCTTCAGGTTGTCGGCGTCCATTTCGTAGGTGTGGTTCGGGGCGCTCGACGACTGCGCGCTGACGCCGATGCCGGGAATGTCTCGCGAGACGCTGCCCGTCTCCTCGAAGCCCTGCGGCTTGCCCGGCTGCGGCTGGACGTTGGTGGCGCCGAACTTCTTCATGTAGGCGAACGCGAGCTCGGCCAGGGCGGCTTCGCTGATGCCGTCCCGATCCTTGCCGTAGTGATCGATCTTGACCTTGGTGCCTGTCGCGAGCGCGGCCGCCCTGGCGGCGTTGTCCACGAACTCCGTCACCTGCGCGAGGTAGACCTCGTCGGGATAGCGGATGTAGAAGTCCGCCGCGGTGCGGTCGGGCGTCACGTTGGGGGCGGCGCCCCCTTCGGTGATGACGCCCTGGACGCGCGCCTCGGGGCGGATGCTGCTGCGCACGGCGTCGATGTTGTTGAACAGGTGAATCACCGCTTCGAGCGCGTTGCGCCCGTTCCACGACGTCAGCTGGTGGGCCGGCGCGCCGGCGAAGGTGTACTTCACGCCGTCGATGTTCATGCAGCACGTGCCGAAGCCGGGGGCGGGCCTGGATGTCTGCGCCGACGAGTGGCTGCGCACGATCACGTCCATGCCGTCGAAGGCGTGCGCCAGGTGCATGTCGGTCTTCGCGTTGGGCGGCATCATTTCCTCGCCCGGCGTGCCGAACACCGTCACGCTGCCAGCCGTGTGCGATTTCGCGAGGAACTCCGAGATGGCCACCGCGACGGCGAGCCCGACCGGCCCCTGCGCGCTGTGCTGATCGCCGTGAAACGGGCCCGAGGTGCCGCGGAGCGCGTCGTATTCGACGATGATGCCGAGGTTCGGCGCGCCGCTGCTGCCGTGGTACTTCGCGACGAAGGCGGTCGGCAGCTTCGCCACGCCCATTTCCACCTCGAAGTCGTGCTGGCGGAGATAGGCTGTCAGCTTCTCGACCGATCGCTTTTCCACGAATCCGATCTCGGGATGCGTCGCGATGTCGTCGGCCATCGCCAGCAGCTCGGTCTCGAGCAGCGCCCTGGCGCGGGCGACCACCGCGTCGCGCGCGGCGTTGGGCCCGGTCAGCTTCGCCACCAGCCCTGGCACGTCGAGGGACTGCTCGAGCTCGGCCATCTTCCGCATGACGTCGCGGGCGGCCGCCTTCTCGGTGTCGGTCTCCTGCGCGGCTGCGCCAACGGGCGAGAGGGAGAGAAGGAGCGCGGCGAGAGCGATGACGCGTGTCATACGCGGATTATAGCCACCCGCCGAAGCACACACGGCCGCCGGCAGACGCCGCCCACGGCGGCGTCAGAAATCGATCGCGACGACTTCGTGCACGTCGACCGACGGCACCGTCACGACCAGCGCGTCGCCGGCGGTCTCGACGGCCGGCGAGATCGCGGCCGTGAGGAGGCGCACGCGTTTTGGCCGCGTCTGCGGCGGCAGGCGCACCCGCACGCGCTGCGCCCCCACGGCAATCGTCTCGCGCAGCGGACCCTTCATCATCATCGGGTTGGTCAGGTTCACCAGGTGCACCGTCATGGAGTCGCGCTGCCGCCACACGGTGACGTCGAGCAGGCCGGGTCCCTCGACCTCCACCGGCTGAAGTTCGTCGGCGGCCCACGCGATCGCGTTCTTCAGCAGCCGCCCGTGATCGACCGCCATGACCTCCCAGAAGGTGCGATCGATGTCCCATGGAACATAGACGACGCGGCTCCTGCCGATCGTGCGCAGGTAGAGCTCGCGCGTGTCGGTGTGCGGCACGCGCGGATAGACGTCTTCCATCGGCAGATCCGGATAGCTGGGAATCAGCGTCAGCACCGCCGGAAACGAGGCCGATGGACGCACGCCGATCCGGAACACGCCGTTGATGATCCGGGTGGTGTCGCCGAGTCCGTCGAGAATCGGGTGACGGAGGCCCGTGGCGGGATCGGTTTCGAGGTGCAGATACGAGTTCTGCATCGGGCCGTCGATCTGCCCGTTGAAGGACACGCCGAACAGCTCGGCGAGGCCGAAGTCCTTCCGCTGCCGTCCGGCTTCGTCGTACAACGAGGTCGCGAACGTGGCGACCACGCTGCCGCCGCGGGCGACGAAGCTGCGGATGGCCGCGCATTGATCGTCGGACAGCGCCGCCCGGTCGGCGAGGACGAGGACCTTGAAACGATCGAGGCGCTCCGGCGTCAGCAGCGCCTCGTGCACGAGCTCGAAGGGGATCCGCGCTTCGATCAGCGCGTGATACATCCCCAGCAGGTGATCCTCGGCGCGATCGCCGCCGGCGGCCCCGGCGTGATACGTCGCGGTCTGTTCCGAGTAGAGCAGGGCGACGCGCGCCAGCGGCAGCTCGTTGCGCAGGTAGCGCTCGTGCTCGAAATGCCACTGGTAGATCCGTTCGACCGGCCGCAGCCATCGCCGATCGTAGAGCACGCCCGAGAACTTCGTCACCCACGGCCGCATGCCGTTGGCGGTTCCCTCGGCGACCCACAGCCGGATCTCCGCCTCGCTCTGCACCGAGTCCTTCCAGCGATACGGCTCCTCGAGTCCGACGCTGAAGATGCCGCCGATCGGCCGGCGCCCCATCACCGACCGCAGTTCCTTGGCGCGGCGGCCGTTGTTCCACGGCGGGGTCAGGCCGCGCCGCGCCTGGTTGTCGGTGAACTGGATCGCCGCCAGCTCCCCCGCGGTCTTCAGGTCGGGCGGCCCGTTCGGAATGAAGCGGGCCTCCGGATTCGCGGCGCGCACGGTCGCGTCCCACTTCTTCCAGAGCTCGGTCAGCCGCGCCTTTCGCCACTCGAGGAATTGGCGCCGCGCCGGATCGCGCGCGTCGCCGGTCCGCGGCAGCTCGGCGCCGGTGGCGTCCCTGAAGTTCTGCTGGCAGTGGACGCAGTAGCAGTCGCCCCCCTGGGGCGCCCAGCGATTTGCGAACACGCCGTCGACCTTGTAGCGCGACACGATCTCGTGATGCACGCGGTCCATGAAGTCGAAGTTGTACGGTCCAAGCGCGCACGTCACCCACAGCTCCGGGTTGGCCCAGTGGCGCCGCGGCTCGCCTTCCCGCGAGATGGAGATCCAGTCCGGATGCGCCGCCCGCACCTCGTCTCGCACCGCATGTGGGTCGGTGCGCGCGACGACGTGCATGTCGAGGCGCCGGCAGCCGGCCACCAGCGTGCCGAACGGATCTCCGTCACCGAGCCATGCGCTGCGATGGTGCAGCGGGATCTCGGTGGGGTAGTAGGCGACGATCCCGCCGGCGCTGAGCGTGGCGGCGTCGGCGTGCAGCCGCCGGAAGTAGTCGAGCCAGAACTCCGGCTCGAAGCGGCCGGGATCGTTTTCGACGAGCGTCAGTTGCACCCAGCGCATGGGGCGGTCGAACCAGCCGTCGGCCGCGGCGGGCTGGACGCGTTCGTGCGCCGTCGGCGGCGGCGCGGCGCCGGCGCGCAGCGACACCAGCGCCCCGGCGCCGGCGACGTGAAGGAAGTCCCGGCGTGTGAGCGGCATGGTCATGCCGCAGATTGTAGTAGTTACCGCCTGGTGACTCTCACGCTTTCAACCGGCAGGACTTCCAGCAGGGCGAGCTCGAGATCGTCCAGCCTGCGACCTTCTTTGAGCGCAATCCTGAATGCGTCGTTCACGTCGCTGACCTGCGCCACGGCGTCGAGGGCCGCCCTGTCCACCTGCTCGAGCAGCGCCCCGCAGATCCACATGTGTGGCGTGACCATTCGCAGCACGTTGCTGCACCATTGCAGCGACATCTTCGACGCGTTCAAGCCGCCGTCGGTCTGGAGAATCCCTCGGAACCAGTTCAGTACACTGTGCTCTTCGTACACGGTCCGATGGTAGTCGTCGGCGTGATCGAACAGCGGTTGCCATGTGTCCTGGCTGTGCCACGCCTGCAGCACGGCATGGTGAGCGGCGAAATCGTCGAGGCGATCCTTCAGGTCGCCGATCGATGTGCCCAGGTACCCGTAGCAATCGGCGTGATTGAGAACCCAGTTGAAGAGGTGAACCGTATTGACCACGGGCGCCGGCGCAAACGGCCGGCCGCGCATCTTGCTCAACGTGTCCGCCACGTGCTGCTCGTAATGCGCTCGCCACTGTTCCGGATACTCTTCCATGCCGACCTGCAGTCCGACGCCGGCGATCGGATATTCGGCGTCGCGCGGCCAGATGGTGGCCAGCACGGTCTGGTAGCGACTGGCATGGTCGAACAGCTTCTGCCACGCCTTGTCACGCGCAAATGCCGGGACGGGCAGCGTCTTCCGTGACTTGCCGACGTAACCACGCGGGGTCATGCGTTTCTCGGCGTGAATCCTCACGTCCCCGGCACGCTCCGGGAGGGGCCGGAGCCACGCTTCCAGATAGGATCGGCACGCGTCGAAGGTCGTCTGTCCCTCGTCGCGGACGATGGCCGCGTTCGAGGCGATCGCGAAATGATTCAGTCTCCGGTCCAGCCGTACGGCCGCCTGCCGTTGCTGCAGTTCGCGCAGCATCACCGGTCCCCTTGGTGGGAGTGTGGCGAGGTCGCCGGTTTCGTAACGGGCCCTGGGGTTGAGACCGGACACGACAGGCAGCCACGTCTGCTCGACCGCGGCGATCCGCGCACGCGGCAGATCGTGCTGGAAGTCCGTGCCTGACGCCGGCCGCACCGAAACAGTGATCTCCCACTCGCCGACGCGTGAGGCCACCAGGTGTAACTGGAGAACGATCAGAATCTGCGTCGGCCGCGCCGGCTCCTTCGTGGGAATGTCCAGCGTCGGGAACCGGGCAGTGAACGTTCTTGCCCCTGACGAACCGGATGGATCTTGCGTGACCTCGAACTGCCTCGATTTCAGGATGTCCTCGACGCTGGCGCCCGCCTGGTCTCGCGGCGCGGTCTCGAGCGGACCGACGATCTGTCCGTTGTGGAACTTGGATCCCTCCATGTAGCCGCTGGCGATCGCCAGTCCGTCCGGCCCATTGACATGGATGGCGAGGGTTCCATCGTTGAAGCCGGCGCCTTCACTGAGCATCAGCCACGTGACGCGCGTTTCTTCCAGGAGAGCGATCGGCCAGCTCGCCGGATTGACCAGCAGCATGCGCGAGTGGTCGGGATCGAAATAGTTGCGCAGGACGATCTGTCCCTCCGCAGCGGAACGCCGTACGGACGGGGACTTCGTCAAGCGCAGGTGATGCGTGTGCGCCTCGTCTTCGCGGAGGTCGTGGTAGTGAAGTTGCGCCTGCCCGCCGGTCAGGCCAATCAACTGCGACAGCCCGGCCAGCGCATCGTCGGCAAAAGCAGAATCGTTGGCGATGGCCTCCTCGACGCGTGCGGCGCTCACCGGCTTGCCGAAGAACTTGCTCCACTGCGCCGCCCGGGATTTCCCGCTCAGTCTTTTCAGAGGGCCGCTGTACTGCTCGGCCTGTGTCATGACGAGATCGACTTGCTTCCCGGCATTGAAGACGACGACCTCGAACGTGTCGCTGTCGTAAAGGCTGGTACACACGGCCGCGGTCTTGAAGATGTTCGACGCCGCAAGCGCGAAGTCTTTCAACTCTCCGGTATCCAGCGCGGCATTGTCACTGTCGTAGACAGACAGGAACGCGTCCCCTTCTTTGCGAAGAAGGACCACATGCTTGCCGCCTTCCGGCGATGCCGTCTTCGCCGGTTCGTAGCCCAGCGTGGCGTAGGCACGGACGATGCCGTCGACGGCATCACGCGTCGTGGCGTCCAGCGCGATATGCACGCTGGTACAGGTGTTCCCCATGAAAGGCGCTCTCGGTGGCCTGGGGGAGTTTACAACCGGGAGGCATCACCGCCCGGCCAGCGCGCGCACGGGATCGACGCGCGACGCGCGGGCGGCCGGGACGATGGTCGAGATTGTCGCCGCGAGCACGACACCAGCGCCGGCGAGAACGGACGCCGCCGTTTCGCTGGTGCCGCCCGGGAAGAGATTCGCATCGAGCCACGGGCGGACGAAGAGGCTGAACGCCGCGCCGGACGCGACGCCAACCACGACGAGCAGCGCGGCCTCGCGCAGCACCGTCCGCCGCACGTCGGAAGGCCGCGCGCCGAGCGCGGCGCGGATGCCCAGCTCCGGCAGGCGGCGGCGCACCGAGAATGCCAGCACGGCGTAGACGCCGACCGCGGCCAGGAACACGCCCATGACGCCGAGGATCGCCGTCAGGTTCGCGCTCAGGCGCTCGGTCGCCGTGAATCGTGCGAACCGCTCCTCCATCGTCACCGCATCGAAGATCGGCACGTCCGGATCGGACTGGGCAACCGCGTCGCGGACCGACGGGATGATCGGCGTCCCCTGCGGCGTCTTGACGACGTAGGTGAGCTCGGAGATGGGTCCGGCGGTCGGCTGTCCGTAGGGCAGGTACCACGCGTCGGTTCCAGGGATGTCGTCGTCTGGATTCTCGCGAAGGTTGCCGGCGACGCCGACGACCTCCATCCACGGAGCGGGACCGTCGAGGCGCCCGCGCTTCACGCGCCGCCCGATCGGGTTTCGTCCGGGCCAGTAACGCTCGGCGAGCGATTGGCTGACGATCACGACAGGCATCGAGGTGGCGCTGTCGGCGTCGGTGAACGATCGCCCGGCAACGAGCGGGATCCCGAGGGTTTCGAAATAGTGCGGCGTCACCGCGCGCGAATGCGCGAGAAAGAACCCGCGTGCCGGCGCCGGGGATCCGTCGATGGCGAACGGCGCCGCCTCGGTGCCGGCGTAGAACGGCGGCGTGGTCGTCGCTCCGGCCGCCGCGACGCCTGGCAGCACCGCGAGCCGCTCGAGCAGATCGTGAACGAACGCCGCCTGCTGCGCGCGCTCCGGATAGCGCAGCGGTGAAACGGCGGCGTCGAAGGTCATCACGCCGCGGCGATCGAAGCCCCAGGTGTCGCGCCGGAGCGCGAGCAGGCCCTGCCCCATGACGCAGGCGCCGGCGAGCAGCACGAACGCGAGGGCCAGTTCGACGACGACCAGGCCCTTGAGCCAGCGCCGGCTGCCGCGCGAGAGCGTGCCCGAGCGCCCGACCGTGCGCAGCACGTCGGCCGCGCGCGCGCGTGACATGCCGATCGCCGGCAGCACGCCGAAGGCCACGCCGACCGCCATCGTCATCGCGATCGTGAACGCAAGCGTCGGCCAGTCGAGCCGCGGCTCGATGTCGAACTCGCCGGCGCCGTACAGCGGGCTCAGCGCGACGAGAGGCCCCACGCTCCAGAACGTCAGCAGGACGCCGAGCAATCCGCCGATGCCGGAGAGCAGCACGCCATAGGTCAGGAACTGCCGCACCAGCCGCGCCCGCGACGCGCCGAGCGCCGTGCGCACCGCCGCCTCGTTCTGCTGCTCGAGGCTTTGCGCCAGGAGAAGGTTCGACACGTTGGCGACGGCGATGAGCAGCACCAGCAGCGCCGCCACCGACAGCGCGTAGAGGACGCGCGTGAGACGGCCGAGCATCTCGGGACGCAGCCGCGTCACCTGCGCGCCGGTCGGCGTGTCGGGCGTCGGATGCACCTGCCACAGCCGCGCCGCCATCGCGTCCATCTCCTGGTTGGCCTGCGCGAGCGTGACGCCCGGCTTCAGTCGAGCGGGCACGTAGACGCCGTTGGTGTTTGCCGGGTCCTCGCGGTAGCCGAGCGGGACCCAGAGATCGGATTGATAGGGATGCCTGAGTCCCCGCGGCATGACGCCGACGATGGTGCGGACGCGCCCGTTCAAGCGCAGCGTGCGGCCGATCACGTTGGGGTCGGCGCCGAAGCGGGCGCGCCACAGCGCATCCCCGAGCAGCACCGCATCGCGGCGCGCCGGCGTGTCTTCATCAGCCGTGAAGGTGCGGCCGAGCGCCGGCCGGATGCCGAGGACGTCGAAGAAGTTGGCGGTGACGACGCCCGCGGCCACGCGCTCGGGGCGGCCGTCGACGAGGAGCGTGGCACTCGTCCCCGTCCCCGCGGCCATCGCGTCGAACACGGTGCTGGCGCGCCGCCACGGACCGAAGTTCGCCATCGTGAAGCCGCGCACGTCGGGCGCCTGTCCGGGCCGCGCGTAGTCTTCGCGCACGCGCACCACCTCGTCGGTCGCGCGGCTGCCCCACGTTCGCCAGAGAAACGCGTTGACGACGCTGAAGGCGGCGGTGTTGGCGCCGATGGCGACGGCTATCGAGGCGATGACGACGAGGCTCACGCCCGGCCGGGTCCGCAGCGTCCGCCAGGCCCACCGGAGGTCGTGGCCGAACGCGGCGAACGGGCGCGGCCGCGCCACGATCGCGCCGGCACGCAGCAGGTCGATCATCGCCCGCAGCCACAGCCGCAGCACCGCCAGAACGCCGCGGCGGCGCTCCTCGGCGTAGAGCGACGCGAAGGCGTCGGCGGCGTCGGTCGAGAGATCGCCGATCGTCCACGCCGCGCGCCGATAGAGCCGGACCGGCCACGGTTCGTGGCGGCTCATCGCGTGCCCTTGAGGAACGGACGCCCCAGCTTGACCAGGGCGGCCATCTGCTCGGTCTGCGCCGCGGCGAGGGCGCGCCCGGCCTTCGTGATCCGGTAGTAGCG
>Ga0134122_10004451_pt1 | contig 10410 bp, 11 predicted proteins | sample KB302_FD_96461 | JGI IMG/M metagenome (GOLD analysis project Ga0134122, IMG submission 96461) | Terrestrial soil microbial communities without Nitrogen fertilizer from Kellogg Biological Station, Michigan, USA - KB3-0-2 | ecosystem: Environmental > Terrestrial > Soil > Unclassified ... | reverse complement strand
GCGCGGCGCCGGATCCCCCGCCGGGCGAGTCCGAATCTCCGAGTGTGCTCCAAGACGGCGAGCCGGTCGAGCCGGAAACGCTCGGTCTCGGCCCGATCGAGCGTGAACCTCGCGCGCATCTGGCGCTCGAACCGGGCGAGCGGGTGGGCCTGGAGGGGCTCTTGTTCGAAACCGAGGGGCTCCGCTTTCTCGCCAAGGTGCCCCGCGGGGGAAAGCTCGCCGTCCGCCGGCTGGCTCTCGGGTTGCGCACGCCGGGGGGAGCGATCGGCAACCGAGCTCTCGCCCTCTCGGCGGAGCTTGCCCCGCTCGGCGGCGAGCGGCGCCTCGCCCGCTGGCGGCCCGCGACGGGCGCCCCGTGGCCGGCGCTTCCCCCCGAGATCCGCGCGCGGGTGATCGCCGAGCGGCGGGCACGGATCGTTCTGGTGACGCCCGCCGAGTTTTTCGCCGGGTCGCTTCCCGGCTGGAGCGGCGGCGGGATTCCCGATCTCTCGGGGGAGGCGGCCGAAGTGACGGCCACCGTCCGCGCCGCCTGCGTCCCGCGCGCCGAGGTCGTCTCCGGCTGGGATCTACGCCTCGGCCAGGCGAAGCCCTCGCGCCGGCTCGCCCCGGCGGGGAGCGTCTATTGGGTGGAGTTGGGACGCGATGGAGATCTCGGCGCCTGGTGCGACGCGCTCTGGCTCCGGCCGGTGAGCGACGACGAGAAAGCGCGGCGCGACGGCTACGGTCTCGCCGCGATCGGCGTCTGGGAGGAGGGATCATGAGCCGCATCGCCCCGCCGTTGCCGGAGAATCTTTCGACCGCGCGGAAGTCGGTCGCTTGGGAAAAAGAGATCGAGGTGCAGCTGATCACCCGTTTATTCGGGGGCGGCGCCCGGCCGCGCGAGATCGACGAGCGATCGTGGCTGCGACCCGCGGCGCTCAAAGGGGCGCTCCGTTTCTGGTGGCGGGCGACGCATGCCCATCGTCCGGAGTACGACTCGCTCAAAAAGCTCAAGGAGCGAGAGGACCTGCTGTTCGGCTCCGCGGCGCGCTTCGGCAAGAAGAACGAGATCCAGGGCGGCCCGGGTTGGCTTTCGGTCGAGGTGCTGAACGCCGTGCCGGCGAACCTCGGAACCGAGAAGTTCGTTCCCGAGGAAGGGAGCGCACTGAACATCGCCTATTTCGGCGCGGCGGGCCAAGGGCGGGACGCGGCAACCCTTGGAATACCCGGGAAAGGCGACCGCGCGAAGCTCCGCCTGCGCCTCGCAGAAGCGAGCGCCGAGAAAGAGATCCTGGTCGCCTTGCGCGCCTTTTTCGTCCTCGGCGGAATCGGCGCCCGAAGTCGGCGAGGAGCGGGAGCGCTTGCGGTCTTCAAACAGGCGGACGCCACGGACCTTGGGGTTCCGACGACTCGCGCGGCGGTCGCCGAGTACCTTCGCGGTTGGGTGCAACCTGAGACTCCAGAGGCGCCGTCCCTGCGCGACCCGCGGCTGTTCGCGCTGGCCAACGCCGAATGGGCGTCTCTGGGCCGGAAGGACGCCGGCTCCGCCGAAGAGGCTCAGAAGCGGAGCCTCGAATTGCTGCGCGCGGTGCGGCAGCGCCGGCCCCATCCTTCGCACTGGGGAGGGCGTAATCAATGGGGACAGACCGAGTGGCCGGAAGCCGATGCGGTGCGGCTGGCGGTCGGCACCTCCTCCCATCCGACCGTCGCAACCCGCGCCGGACATTTTCCCCGCGGCGCTCTCGGCCTGCCGATCGTCTTCCATTTCAAGGACGAGGGCCCGACCGGCGATCCGGGGGACCACACGCTCTACGCCCAGCTCGTTGACGCGTTGAAACGGCTCGATCGTTATGCGAGCCCGCTCCTGCTCCGCCCGGTCGTGGTCTGGGGCGCCAAGGGCCGGGAGTTTCTGTCGCTCGCCCTCTGGACGCGGCCGACCCTGCCGGACGACGCCTTGCCGGTCCTCGAACCGAGCGCAGGAACGAAGCGCGGAGCGGCGCGCGGCGCCACGCTGCCCAAGACCCAAACCTTTCCGCTGTCGATCGCGAGCGCCGCCGAGAACGCGCAGTTGATCCAGGAGCTCGAGGCGGCCTTCGCCAAGGCCGGCGATTTCGAGCGCATCCGTTAGGAGATCCGTCCCCATGCGAACCCGCCTCGTCCTCGTCCATGCGCTCACGCCGCTTCATGCCGGCACCGGCCAGGCGGTCGGGGCGATCGATCTGCCGATCGCCCGGGAGCGGCCGACCGGTATTCCGATCGTCCCTGGCTCCTCGATCAAGGGAGCGCTGCGCGCCCGCGAGGAAGACAAAGCCTGGCAAAAGGCGATCTACGGCCCGGAGACGCAGGACTCCTCGGAGCACGGAGGCGCCGTGCAGTTCTCGGACGTCCATACCGTGCTGCTCCCGGTGCGCAGCCTGGCCGGCACGTTCGCCTGGGTCACTTCGCCTTATCTCCTCTCGCGCTTCGCGCGCGACGCCAAAGAAGCCCGGATCGCGCTCGATGCCGCGCCCGCGATGGCGAACCTCGAATCGTGCCTCTTGCCCCCCGGCTCGGTGCTCGCTGTGACGATCGAGCAGACGCGCAAGGTGATCCTCGAAGATCTCGACCTGTCGCCCGGAGCCGCCGCCGGAGATGCGACGCTCGGGAAGATCGCCGCGACTCTCGGAAAGGAACTGTTTCCCGACTCGGCCGGCGCCACGCCGAAGGAGATCGCCGAAAACGCCGTCTCGCGAGCGAATCTCTCCGCCCGCCTCTGTCTGGTCCACGACGACGCGATGTCCTACCTGCTCGAATCGGCGACCGAGGTCTCGGCGCGCATCCGGCTCGATCCGCAGAAGAAGACCGTCGCCCGCGGCGCGCTCTGGACCGAAGAGGCGCTCCCCACCGAGACGGTGCTCGCCGGGGTCGCGGTCGCCGCCCAAGTGACGCGAGAGGGGAAGGACTACGACCCCGACGCCCTGTTCGGGCAAATCGCCAAGACCGCCACCGGCCTGGTCCAGCTGGGAGGGAAAGCGACCGTCGGCCGCGGCAACTGCCGGGTGGTGTTGTCTCAAGGAACCGCGGGAGGTGCGCAATGACCCGCGAGCAGACCCGCGCCTCGGTCGCCTGGGGTCACGTCAAAGCGATCGGCGATGAGCACGGAAAGGAGTCCACTGCCCGCAAGAGCTACGGCACCTTCGCCGGCAAGCTCCCCGCGCTCCTCCGCTCGGCCGGCCTGTGCCAGGCGCTCCACTTTCTCCGAGCGAAGCGGAAGACGGGCAAGGAACAGAACGGCCACAACGACATGGCTGCACACCTGCTGCGCCATCTCGCAGAGCAACTCGGCAAGGTTTGCCCCGGCATCGAGAAGGACGCCGACAAGCTCTGCGAGAAAGCGCGCGAGGCCGACCTCCCCACCTATCTTTGGCTCTCGCGCGAGGCGGTCTCCTGCGCCACCTGGTACGCGCGCCTGGCCAAGTCCGAGCTGGGGGTCGAGCTGACCGACGAGCCGCCCCCTGATCACGACAGCTCCGCCCCGCCCGCCGAACCGGAGGGACCGGTCGCGTGAGCCGCGAGGAGATAGCCGGCCGGAGGAAGGTCTTCCACGGGTTGAACGCCCCGCCGGCTACGGCCCATGCCGGCCTATGGATCGATCGTTTCGCCGAGAGGATCGGCGGCGCTTCGAAGGGGAATCACCTGGAGAGGCTCTTTCCTGTAGGTGCCGACGGCAAGCGCCGGAGCCTCGCGGTCTCTCCCCTCTACCCCGCGTTTTTTGAGCGGTGGAAACGCCAGATCCTCTCCCTTCCCCCCGCGACGATCCCAGCGAAAGCGACGGTGCGCGGGCGCCTCGCCGTGGGGCTCGGCCAGGAGTCGGTACTCGAAACTTCGATCGCGCTCCACCACACGTACGGCGTGCCGTACCTGCCTGGCTCCGCCCTCAAGGGTCTGGCGGCCCACGCCGCGCGCGAGCGGCTGGAACCGCGTTGGGACCCGAAGGATGAGGACGGCCCGTATAACGTCGTGTTCGGACGCCTAGAAGAGGCGGGCTTCGTCACGTTCCACGACGCGCTCTGGATTCCCGATGAGAACGATCCCCGCCTGCCGCTCGATCTCGACGTGATGACGGTCCACCACCCCGACTACTACGGCGGGGGACAAGTCCTGCCGACCGATTGGGACGATCCGAATCCGATCCCCTTTCTTTCCGCCCGCGGCTCGTACCTCCTGGCCCTCACCGGCCCCCCGGGCTGGATCGAAAAGGCGCTCGACGTCCTCATCGGCGCTCTATCCCACGACGGCCTGGGGGCGAAGACGGCGGCGGGGTATGGGCGGATGGGGGTGAAGCGGGAGGAGGCGGCAGTTCGATGAAGAAGCTCTGGACCGTCCTCCTTTTCGGGATCGGCGCGGTCGGGCTCTGGTTCGGCAGCCTATGGCTCGCCGATCGGGTCTCGGACGCCACACTCGATCGCCTTGAGCGTGCTTCGACGCTCGTTGGGCTGATCGGTTCCAGTCTCGCCGTGGGAACGGCCTTCGCCGGTTTTTACCGCCGCCACGACATCGCCCGTTTCGTCCGCCGTGCCCGAGGCGGCGAATTCCCGGCGGCCGGCGAGGAGATCGCCGAATATCGTGACCGCGCCGACGCCCTGGTCATTCCGGTGAGCCGCAAAGAGCAACCGCTCTGGCTGATCTACCACTTGAAACCGAAATTCGTTTCGTTCCTCTATACCGATCGCAGCCGCGAGACGGCGGCGGAGATCGCCGCCCAGTACGGCCGTGAGATTACGTTCCTTCCAAACGCCGAGCAGATTCGCGGCGGCGTCCACGCGCTGCAAGACCCGAACGACCTGCACGAGACGCGCGCGCTCGCCGGGCTCTATCTCGATCAGCTTCTTGGGAAAGGAATTCCCCGTTCGCGGATTCTGGTCGACGCCACTGGGGGAACGGTCGCAATGTCGCTTGGCTGCTTTCAGGCGGCCGAACAGCGGCGCGTGACCTCGATCTACCTTAAAGGTCGAGAGGAAGTGACCGTCGGCGGTTGGAAGGAGATGTACATCCAGAATCCCCATCTGCCGGAAGCGGGCCAACCGATCTATCTGAGCCGTCCCGGCTCTGAAGCCGACGGTGCGGAATGACGCTCGACCTCTCTCTCGCCAACGGCGACCTCTGGCGCGGCCTCGCGATCGAAAGGCTCGCCGGCCGGCCGACGCTCACCACCCCGCCGGAAGAGGCGATTCCGGTCCTCGCAGCAAACCTCGCCGCCTTCGCGATCGATCCGGAGGTGGTGGTGCTCACCGGAAGCATGGCGATCTGGTCCTACTTGGTGGTGTTTCACGGACTTCACGGACGAACGAAGCGAATCCTCTACCGCGACGGTCGCGGTCAGGAGGTGCTGGTGGCGGCACACGGGTGAAGGACGTACAATCGCGAAATCCCTGACTGTCGAGTCAGGATCATCCGTCAAACGGCGTGCCAACTTTTTAGCCGGGCAGGGAAATTTGGTGGGTAGGTAGGGAATGCAGCCGCAAGTCGTTCCTTGACAGACGTTTGGCCCGAGCGAAAGAGGCTTTGGCGGAGGGGGAATGCAGCTCGAAAGACGCGTAACCGAGGCGGTAGAGAAAATCGAAGCCGGAAACGGCCTGGAATCAAAGCCTTGGAGAGACGGCAGTCGGAAATGCCCTGATCTGGACGGAGGGATTGCGACCGCACCACCCACTAATACCCCCAAGAAAGGCGACGTCGGAAATGCCCTGATCTGGACGGAGGGATTGCGACTTTCTTAAAGAGCTCTTCCAGCCCTGGAAACGAGCGAAACCACAGTCGGAAATGCCCTGATCTGGACGGAGGGATTGCGACTGGACTTGGACTTGGGCCGCGTTGGCCGGGCTCACGATCGTCGGAAATGCCCTGATCTGGACGGAGGGATTGCGACTGAGGAAACCGAGCTCATTTGAGAGTTTATCGGCTTTGATATAGGTCGGAAATGCCCTGATCTGGACGGAGGGATTGCGACGACAACCCTTGCTTTGCGGACAAACTTTCGGTCAGGCATGTAGTCGGAAATGCCCTGATCTGGACGGAGGGATTGCGACCTGTTGCCGTCGAACGGAGTCGCGGCGATCGGCACGTCGAGTCGGAAATGCCCTGATCTGGACGGAGGGATTGCGACTTCTGAAGTGGGCCACCGCAGCCGGAGTCGAAAAAATGGCAAGTCGGAAATGCCCTGATCTGGACGGAGGGATTGCGACCTGGGCCAGGTGCTCCTTCAACATCATGCCGCTTGGAAGTTGTCGGAAATGCCCTGATCTGGACGGAGGGATTGCGACTTCTTGTGATCTTCGAAGTCGTCCAGGGTGATGTTGCAGTCGGAAATGCCCTGATCTGGACGGAGGGATTGCGACTCCTTTCTGCGAACAGCGGACAGCTCGGCAACCTTTTCGTCGGAAATGCCCTGATCTGGACGGAGGGATTGCGACCAAGGTACTGCCGATCCTCAGCTTGTACGCTTGGTGAAGCGGTCGGAAATGCCCTGATCTGGACAGAGGGATTGCGACTTCTCCTGCTGGTGAGCTCCTAGCTCCTGCCCCTGCTCTTCGTCGGAAATGCCCTGATCTGGACGGAGGGATTGCGACTTCTCGTTGCACATGCACAGCGACTGCCCTCCGAACCCACAGTCGGAAATGCCCTGATCTGGACGGAGGGATTGCGACTTCTGGATCATAGGGGTAAGAGGAACGATGCCGGCGACAACCAAGTCGGAAATGCCCTGATCTGGACGGAGGGATTGCGACTCTTGGCGACGATCGCGGCCGCGGCCGGGAAGTTGTGCGTCGGAAATGCCCTGATCTGGACGGAGGGATTGCGACCCTTTCTCGCGGCGACCAACGCACAACGGATTGCAAACTTCCGTCGGAAATGCCCTGATCTGGACGGAGGGATTGCGACGGCAGAGGATTTTTCTCCATGTCGAAGAAGAGATAATCCAGTCGGAAATGCCCTGATCTGGACGGAAGGATTGCGACCGTTGTCCCAGATTGTGAAGACGTTACGGATGATCGTATCGGGTCGGAAATGCCCTGATCTGGACGGAGGGATTGCGACGTTTGTCGAGAAGATCTTCGTAAGACTCCGCCACGTCATCAGCGTCGTCGGAAATGCCCTGATCTGGACGGAGGGATTGCGACTTCTCCGCAGGGATTTCGGAGAGGCGCACTTGCATGCCATCGTCGGAAATGCCCTGATCTGGACGGAGGGATTGCGACGATCGGGTCTCGCTTGAGATCGCTGGTGCATTGGCGGTTGTCGGAAATGCCCTGATCTGGACGGAGGGATTGCGACACCGATATTTCCCTCGGCATCCTCAACCCCTTGAACAAGGGCTTGGTCGGAAATGCCCTGATCTGGACGGAGGGATTGCGACTTTTCTCGATCACCGCGAGTCCGAACAGAGCCAAGCCGGTCGGAAATGCCCTGATCTGGACGGAGGGATTGCGACAAAACCTCGTCTTCGAGCCAATCCGAGAGCCACGGTTCGGTCGGAAATGCCCTGATCTGGGCGGAGGGATTGCGACCGATCCGCCTCGACCATGGCGGCCATGAAGAAACAGAATATAGTCGGAAATGCCCTGATCTGGACGGAGGGATTGCGACTGGATGTAGGCGCTCGCGATGGACAGGACTCGGGCCACGGTCGGAAATGCCCTGATCTGGACGGAGGGATTGCGACGGACTCGGCCCCCTCCACGGCAGGAAGTTGCCGCAGGGAGAGTCGGAAATGCCCTGATCTGGACGGAGGGATTGCGACGAACACCAAGGCCTTATCTGGTCGGGGAGCTCCTCAAAGTCGGAAATGCCCTGATCTGGACGGAGGGATTGCGACGTTGGTGACGGTGCCGCGACGCGCTACCTCGACGAAGAGGTCGCGCTCGTCGGAAATGCCCTGATCTGGACGGAGGGATTGCGACGAGAGTAGTGAGAGTTGTTCGCTGCTGACACTCTGTCGGAAATTGCCCTGATCTGGACGGAGGGATTCGAGGGTTTGAAAACCCTCGGTTTGTTACGCCGTCCCTACAGGACGGTCCCGGACCGGCAGCAATCGCTGGTTGAGGTCGCCTCGGCCTATCCAAAACGGGTGCGCCCCGCCAGGGACGCCGTATTCGAGCGAATGGTTTTAACCACTCGCTCTCCTCGCGGGCTTCGATCAGGGCGTCTAACTCCAGTTCGAAAAACGTCCCCCGCCTGCCCCCGGCCCGGCACTCCGCGATTTTTCGCGTCTTTCCATGTGACCTCTCCCCTCCCTCCGGTCGGCACCCAGCTCGAAGCCGTTCTCGACCGTTCCAACTTTCTCGCGGCATTCGGGCATGTGGCCGAAAATGGCGGCTGTCGCGGTGCGGACGGGGTGACGATTGGCGAGTTTCGGGAGCGGCTCGTCGAGGGTCTCGATTTTCTGGAGGCGAGCGTACGGCGGCGGGTGTACGTGCCGTTTCCTTTGCTGCGGATCGAGGTACCGAAGCGCTCCGGCCAAGGCGTGCGAGTGCTCGCGATCCCCACGGTGCGGGATCGTGTGCTCCAGACCGCCGTCGATCGGATCGTCCGGCCGATTTTCGAAGCGGAGTTCGAGTCGTCGAGCTACGCCTATCGCGAGGGGCGTTCCGTCGCTGACGCCGTGGCGCGGGTGGTCGAGCTGCGCGATCAGGGGTTTCTCTACGCGGTCGATGCGGACATCGATGCCTGTTTCGACTCGATCCCGCACGATGCCCTGCTCGCCCGCCTGACGCGGTTGCCGCTCGATCCGCCGATCCGTCGGCTGTTCGAGCGCTGGGTGCGGGCCGAGGCCTGGGACGGCTCGCGCCTGTTCGATCTGGATCTGGGCATCCCGCAGGGCTCGACCGTCTCGCCGCTGCTTGCCAACCTGTTTCTCGACCAGCTGGATGAGCGCCTCGCGGCTGCCGGCTGCCAGGCGGTGCGGTATGCCGATGACTTTCTCGTTCTCTGCCGCTCGCCCTCTGACGCCGAGCGCGCGTTGGCACTCTCCGAGGAAATCCTCGCCGGTCTTGCCCTGGCGCTCGACGCCGAGAAGACGCGTGTCACCTCTTTCGACCAGGGTTTCCGCTTCCTGGGCGCCACGTTTCTGCGCGACGGCATCTACCGTCCATGGAAGACCGAGCGCCGCGAGCCGGCGAACGTCACCTTGCCGCCGCCGCTCGATCTGGCCACCTACATTGCACTGCGCACCGAGGGCACGCCATGGCGGTTCTCTATCTGACCGAGCAGGGGGCGATCGTGCGCAAGACCGGCGATCGGCTGATCGTCGAGAAGGATCACGAGACGCTCGCCGAGATCCCCTGCGAGAAGCTGGAATCGATCTTGATCTTCGGAAACGTTCAGGTGACCACCCCGGCGCTCGCCGAGCTGCTCGATCACGGGATCGAGCTGGCCTTTCTCACCGTGTCCGGCCGGCTGCGCGGCCAGCTGACGCCCCCGAAGGCGAGAAACATGCCCCTTCGAATGCGCCAGTACGACGCGGCCCGGGACAACGCGTTCCGCTTGGAAGTAGCCCGCGAAATCGTGCGCGGGAAGGTCGAGAACGCCGCCGCGGTGCTCGGACGGCATCGCCAACGGCACCCCAACAGGATCGACCGCGAGACGATCGACGAGCTGGAAGCGGCGGCGAACGGCCTCGAGGCCGCGACATCGCTCGAATCGCTCCGCGGCGTCGAAGGCTCCGCCGCGGCCCGCTACTTCCGAGCGTTCCCGGGCCTGCTCCCGGACGGCTGGACCTTTCCCGGCCGCCAACGTCGGCCGCCGCCCGATCCCGTCAATGCCCTCCTCTCGTTCGGCTACGTGCTGGTGGCCAACGAGCTACAGTCGCTGTTCGACGCGATGGGTTTCGATCCCTATCTCGGTTTCTTCCACGAGGTGGACTACGGCCGGGCGTCGCTCGCGCTCGACCTTCTCGAAGAGTTCCGCGCGCCGCTGGTGGATCGCTTCGCCGCGACCGTTCTGGCTCTGGGCCGGCTTACGCGCCCCGATTTCATCGCCGGCCCGGAGGGAGGCGTGGTGCTGAGCCGCGAAGGGCTCAAAACCTTTTTTGCCGCCTGGGAGCATGGGCTCGCCGAACCGATCGCGCTCGAAGAAGGGTCGGCCACCTTTCGAGACCTATTCCGCCGCCAGGCCGAACGCCTGGCCCGCGCGCTCACCCAGGGCGAACCCTACCGCGCGTTCCGCCTGCCATGCTGATCCTGGTCTCGTACGACGTGCCGGACGACCGCCGCCGGACGAAGATCGCCGCGCTATTGAAGGATTTCGGAGAGCGGGTACAATACTCGGTGCTCGAATGCCTGCTGGAAGGACGCTGCGCTGGCTCGGCTGCGGACGAGGCTTGAGGCCAAGGTGGTCGCCGAAGAGGACAGCGTGCGGATTTACCGCCTCTGCGCCGAATGCCGCGGCAAAGTC
>Ga0134122_10004450_pt1 | contig 10412 bp, 6 predicted proteins | sample KB302_FD_96461 | JGI IMG/M metagenome (GOLD analysis project Ga0134122, IMG submission 96461) | Terrestrial soil microbial communities without Nitrogen fertilizer from Kellogg Biological Station, Michigan, USA - KB3-0-2 | ecosystem: Environmental > Terrestrial > Soil > Unclassified ... | reverse complement strand
GAGACGACCGAAGAGAGCATCTGGGACCTGACCATGGCGGTCAACGTCAAAGGCGTGTTCTTCGGCTGCAAGTACGGCATCCCTGCGCTTCGGCGCGCGGGGGGCGGGTCGATCATCAACACCGCTTCGTTCGTCGCGCTGGTCGGCGCGGCGACGCCGCAGCTCGCCTACACCGCGAGCAAGGGCGCCGTCCTTTCGATGACCCGCGAGATCGCGGTGACCCATGCGCGCGAAAACATTCGGGTGAACGCCCTCTGCCCCGGGCCGCTCAAGACCGAGCTGCTGATGAAGTTCCTCGACACCGAGGCGAAGAAGCAGCGCCGCCTGGTCCACGTGCCGATGGGACGTTTCGGCCTCGCCGAGGAGATGGCTTCGGCGGCTCTCTTCCTCGCGTCGTCCGAGTCGTCGTTCGTCACGGGCAGCACGTTTATGGTGGACGGCGGCATCACCGCCGCCTACGTGACCCCGGAGTGACGGCGATGAGCGACGAGAAGATCCCGCTGGCGGGCCTCGCGGTCGGCGGCGAGCGGCGCCCTTCGAGCGACGGCAAGACGGCTCCCGCGTTCGATCCTTCGAACGGCGCCGTGATCGCCGAGGTCGCGCAGGCGACGGCGGACGACGTGGATGTCGCGGTGGCGACGGCGCACGCGGCGTTTCAGGGCGAATGGCGGCGGATCAGCTCGCGCGACCGCGGCCAGATCCTGCAACGGGTGGCGAACCGGCTGCGCGAACGGCTGGAGGAGATCGCGACCGTCGAGTCGAAGAACGCCGGCAAGCCGATGGGCGGCGCCCGGTGGGAGATCGGCGCCGCCGCGAACTGCTTCGAGTACTACGCCGGGGCGGTCAACAAGGTCTACGGCCAGACCGTGCCGGTCGCGGCGCGCGGCACCGGCCTCACGTTCCGCGAACCGCTGGGCGTCTGCGGGCTGATCGCGCCCTGGAACTTTCCGCTGCTGATCACCTCGTGGAAGACCGCGCCCGCGCTCGCGATGGGCAACACTGTGGTGATCAAACCGGCGAACGCCACTCCCCTTTCGGCGCTGCTGCTCGCCGAGGTCTGCCTCGAAGCGGGAGTGCCCCCGGGCGTGGTGAACGTGCTCCCCGGCTCGGGCAGCGTCGCCGGGACTGCGCTCGTCAAACACCCCAAGGTGCGGAAGATCTCGTTCACCGGCTCGACCGAAGTCGGCACTTCGATCATGAAGTCGTGCGCCGACGGGATCAAAAGAGTTTCGCTGGAGCTCGGGGGTAAATCCGCGAGCGTGATCTTCGCCGATACCGATCTCGACGCCTGCTTGGAGTCCTCCATCTGGTCGGTCTTCGACAACGCCGGCCAAGACTGCTGCGCTCGAAGCCGCATGTTTATCGAGCGCCCCCTCTTCGACCGCTTCGTCGAGCGTTTCGTGGAACGAACGAAGGCGATCCGCGTCGGCTCCCCCAGCGCAGCCGACACCGAGATGGGACCGCTCATCTCACCTGCCCACCGGGAAAGCGTCCGCAGCTATCTCTCCGGCGGAGACGCGGAGGGAGCGGAACGGCTTTGCGGAGGAGAATCCCTCACCGAAGGCGCTCTCGCCGCGGGTTCCTACCTCACCCCTGCCGTCTACGTCCAAGTCGAACCCAGCATGCGCATCATGCGCGAAGAGATCTTCGGCCCCGTCGTCTGCCTCGCCCCCTTCTCCGGAGAAGAAGAGGCGATCCGCCTGGCCAACGACTGCCCCTATGGCCTCTCCGGCTCCCTCTGGACGAGAGACATCGGGCGGGCTTTGCGAGTGGCTCGCGCGCTCGAAACCGGCATGTTGTCGATCAACTCTTCGAGCAGCGTCCACATCGAGCAGCCCTTCGGAGGAGTGAAATCGAGCGGGTTGGGGCGCGAACAGGGGATGGTGGCCTTGGAAGCTTATTCGGAATGGAAGTCGGTGTTTGTGGCGGAGGGGTGATCCGGCGACAGCCAGTCACCCAAAAATATATGCGCGAAGCACCCGCCGCTTGTCAATCGCGCTGGCGCAGTTGTCTTCAGCCCGGGAACAGATCGGGCGGAGACGCGCGGAACGGGTTGACCACCTCGACGCCTCCGAGTTTCTGGCCGTGTTGGAGGTCTTCCGTGAGGAGATAGCTACAACGAGCAATCTGCGCGGCCGAAACGATTAGAGAATCCCACCACGACACATGAAAGCGATCTTGGATCACCCAGGCACCGGAGATCGTTCGGTCGTCGGTGATCACCGGATCCCACGAAAGCAGGCTTCGAGCCACGGTGCGCGCTTCTTCGTGACTCAGTGGAACGTCGATTTTCTTCGTGGCGATGACGTAAAACTCGAGAAGAACCTGGAAACTCAAACGGCCCACACGGTTCGACCATAGATACCACAACCAGGATTCTGCGTGACGCTGTTTCTCCGGCTCGGAAACGTCGAGTGAATAGACAAGGACGTTGCTGTCAACGAAGACCAGGTCGGTCATAGAGCTCTTCGCGAGACGGATACTTAGTCGCCGGATCGGATCTCAGTCTTCGAGGTTTGATCGAGAAGAATTGGCTCATGGAAGCACGGTAGCTTTCTTCCACCAACATCCGTTCGCGCAGAATTTCGCCCACCCACCGCGATACGCTGGTGCTCTTCTTGGCGGCATGGACCCGAGTCCACTGAGCGACGTCTTCATCAAGCGTGATCGTGACGTTCTTCATCGCTTGAAGCTAGCGCTGCACGAACTTCGTGTCAAGGCGCGAAGCTTCGCCTCCTTACGGCAGTTCCGCCTCCAGAGCCCGACAGTTTCCGCGACGGCACCCACCGAGGGCGCGGGCTCGTTGGCTCAAGGTGCGCTGCCGCGCCGCGCTCAAGGAGCCAGCCTGGTTCTGCAGCTCGCCGGGGTCATTTACGAGGTCGTAGTACTCCCGCTCCCCCGTCTCGTACTCGACGAACTTGTAGGTGGCGGTGCGCAGGCCGAAGTGGGTGACGTGCTCCTCGTCCACCGGCTCGTCGCGGGGTTCGAGGATGCCTTCCAAGTCGCCTTCCCCGGAGTCGTCGAAATGAAACTGTTCGAGGAACACCAGCTGGCGCCAGCCGGCCGGCGGCTGACCGGGCGTGCGCAGGAGGGGAACGAACGACCGTCCGTCGGGAGAGACCCGCATATGGGTTCCGGCGAGCTGGGCAATGGTGGGCGCGAGGTCTACGCTCTCGACGAAGGCGTCGGCGGTTGTACCCGCCGGAACGCCCGGACCGCGCACGACGAGCGGCACGTGGACGTCCTCGTCGTACGACGTGTACTTGCCGTCGTTGAGACGGTGCTGTCCCATGTGGAAGCCGTTGTCGGAAGTGAAGAAAAAGTAGGTGTTGGCGAGCTGGCCGGTGCCTTCCAAGGTTGCCACCAGGGCGGCGATCGCCTCATCGACCGACTGGAGGCTTTGCAGACGTCGGCGGTAGAGGCTGTCCAGCTTGCGAATCTGCTCGGGAGAGAGCTGCCGGCGGCCACGAATCGCTCCGGGCTTGTCGCGCACGTCAACCTCGTTGAACGAAGCGGTTCGCGGCGCCCGGGCTTCGGGAAAGAGCGCGGCGTGGCGCGGCGCGGGAGGGCAGGGCTTGTGCGCCGCGTAGGGCGCCAGATAGAGGAAGAAAGGCACGCCGTCCTCGGCGGCCTGCGTCACGAAGTTGCCCGCCTGGTGCGCGAGGACGTCGGTCAGGTAGTCCTCCGGCTCCCGGCCCTTCTCGGTCAACCGGCCGTTGTGGTTGAGCGTGTAGTTGTACTGGCCGTAAGGATTGCCGCCCGCGGGCACGAACCACTCGTCCCAGCCGGGCGGCACCCAGGTCCGGTCCTGGGGGTTCGGGTAACCGTTCAGGTACTTGCCCATCAGCGCCGTCCGATAACCGACCCGCCGCAGCGCGACGCCCACGGTGGAGCCTTCATGCCCTTCGGCCTGGAAGGCCGCGAAGCCGCCGTCCGGAGGGAAGTTCTGGTAGACCTTGAGATTGTGGGTATAGCGCCCGGTGAGAATCGTCGCCCGCGAGGGGCAGCAGAGAGATAGAGGCACGTAGGCCTGCGAAAAGTAGGTGCCCTGCTCGATCAGCAGCTCGCGCAGATGGGGCATCGCATCGAGCGAGCCAAGCAGCAGGTCCTGGTCGTCGGTGACCAGCAGGACGATGTTCGGCCGTTGCGCGGCGGCGACGCCGGAAGGGGCCGGCGCGGCGGCGCTACGCGGTGCGAGCCCGACCGCGAGAAGGGGCGCAAGGAGCGCCGCGCAGACGAAGAGGCGCCGCGAGATCGGTTTCATCGGACCAGTAGAGCAGGAAAGCCACGGGGCGCACCGCTCCGCGGGCCGGACCGCAAAGCCCGCGGGGCGGGAACCGTGCCCGAAGGGTTAAGAGATCGCGGGTTCTTCTCCTCCGGCTCGAATCTTCGACCCGATCAGCCGTTCCAAAATCGGCGCCGTCATCAGGGTCGTAATCACCGCCATTAGCACGAACATCGCGAACAGCCGCGGCGACAGGACCTTCAAGTCGAGGCCGATGTTGAGCACGATCAGCTCCATCAGGCCGCGGGTGTTCATCAGGACGCCGAGCGCGGCGGACTCGCGCCAGGGCAGGTGGGTCAGGCGGGCGGCTAGGTAGCTGCCGCCGAACTTGCCCAGGCAGGCGATCAGGATGATCGTCGCGCAGACCCCCACTCGCCGAAGCCGCGGACGAGGCCGATCTGGGTGCGCATGCCGGTGAAAGCGAAGAAGGCCGGCAGCATGAAGATGATCACCAGGTCTTCGAGCCGGCGGGTGAGATCCTTGGCGACCCGGCTGTCGTGCGGAATCACCGCGCCGAGCAGGAACGCGCCGAACAGGGCGTGAATGCCGATGCTTTCGGTGGCGAGCGCCGAAAGCAGCAACGCGATGAACACCAGCGCGATGGGGGTCTGCGTGAGGCGGCCCTGGCGTTCCACCTTCTCGACCAGCCGGAGGAGCAACGGCCGCGCCAGCAGCAGGACGACGGCGATGAACGCGAGGGTCAGCAGGACGGTGACCGCGGCGCTGCCGATCCTGGCCTTGGCGACGCTGACCACGAAGGCGAGCAGGCACCAGGCGGTCACGTCATCGACCGCGGCGCAGGTGAGCGCCACGATGCCGAGCGGCGTTCGTTGCAGGTTGCGGTCGGTGAGGATGCGCGCAAGCACCGGAAACGCGGTCACCGACATGGAGACGCCGAGGAACAGCGCGAAGACCGTGAACGGCACGTCGCTGGTCGCGAAGCGCGGATAGAGCCAGAGGGCGAACGTCGAGCCGAGCAGGAACGGCACGACGATGCTCGCGTGGGAGATTGCGATCGTCGAGTGGGTGCCCTGGCGCAGCGTCCCGGTGTCGAGCTCCAGGCCGACCAGGAACATGAACAGGATCACGCCGATCTGCGCCAGCACGCCCAGGTAGGGGGCGACGCTCGTGGGCAAAAGATATCCGTAGGCGGCCGGGGACACCCAGCCGAGCAGCGAAGGCCCGAGCAGGATGCCGGCGATCACCTCGCCGATCACCGGCGGCTGGCCGAGGCGGCGGAACACCGAACCGACCGCGCGGGCGGTGATCAAAATCACCGCGAGCGCGAGCAGGACGTGGAGCAGGGTGTTGACGTTTCCCGGCGCGTCGCCCCCGAACCTGGGAACCCCCTCCGCCGGAGCCGGAGCCACGAGCGCGCGCCCGCGCTCGGCGAGCCATAGGAACAGGGCCACCGCTGCCGCGAACATCGCGAGATAAACGAGCGCGGTCCGCGAAAGGGAACTTCGGGGTCTCAGGTTTTCCGTGGCGAGCGAACCTTCCGTCATCACACTCTCTTCCTCCCGGGTGCGGTTCCAAAGTCGAGCCCTGAGAATATCGTGCTCCCCCGCCGATTTTCCGAGCCGGGAGCCATTGCAGAGTCATCGCAGCGACTTTGTTGACAACCGACTGCTGTCAGGGGACAATAGAGAAAGCTAGATAAGTTCATCTTCAATCCGTCCCCCCGGCCCCAAAGGCCGCGCTGTTGCGTGGTCCCTGAAACCGGGAACCCCTCTGCTTCGGCAGAACGAGCGCTGCCAGGCGCCTTGTAAGTCTTGCTTTGCCTGGATGGCTGCGTTCGCTCCCCCGGACATCCGCCCCTGAGGCTCGCCTGAGCCTCACCCCCCCTCTCTGCCATGTCCGGGTTCCCCCCCGTCCGGGGAGCCCTCTTAAGAAAGGAGGAGGCATGGAACGGTTGGAGCAGTGGAACGGAGGAGGCCTCCGACCTCCCGTTCGATCTTGGATTCCTGCAGCCCTGTTGTCCTCTGCCGTCGTCGCCTGGGAGTACCTGCTCGGTGCGGCGATGAACTCCGTCGATTGGAACCTGAAAGGCGTCGCCGCGCACATGGCGCTCGATCTCGCCATGATCCTGCCCGTGGCCTGGCTCGTGGTCGCCGCGGGCCGAAGGCTCGCGCGGCGCATCGGGATGGGCCTCGACGAGTGGTCCGGCCTGCTCGGCACCGCCGGCCTGATCGCCCTCCTGTTCGTGACCGCGATGACTCCCGTAGTCGCCACCCGGGATCTGGCCCACGAGTGGATGGGCAGCCGGTACGGTCTGTCGCTCGCCCAGGTTCAAATCACCCAGATCCGGCCCGACGAGACGATTCAAGAGGCGAAGCAGCTCTGTTCCTTCACCTCGCTGCGCAATCCGAGCTTCGCCGGCCGGCTCGACGCCTTCGAAGTGCCGCTCCGGTTCCGGATCGAAACGGCGGGCGGCGCCCTGCTCACGGAGCTTGCGGCGCTCCTGCCGCTGCTCGTGCTGGGGCTCTTCGCCCGGCGGCGCGCCGACCTGCCGAAACTCGACCTTTCGCCGCAGATCGCTTTGGTGCGCTGGTGGGCGCGGACGCTCAAGAAAGGTCCGGTCCGGGTGGGCGCCCTCGCCGCGTTGGCGCTGGTGTGGTTCTGCTACGGCAACGGCGTGGACAAGACCTACGCCCAATCGGTGGCGCCCGGCCTCGCGCCGTACAACGCCTGCACTTCGGGCGGGCCAGTCAAGGATTTCGACGTCCACGCGATCAACGTGGACATCACGATGAACCGCTACGCCGACCACGCCCCCGGGTTCATGTACGCCCTGGCGGCGAACATTCCCGGAATCCGCTCGTTCGAGTCGGCCTTGACCGCCGCCCGCGCGCGACTCGCGGCGACCGGCAACGTGAACCTGGACGAGCCCGGCCTTACGCGGGTCACCCCGGGCCTGCGCAAGGACCCGATCCAGCCGCTGGTGATCCGCGCCAACATGGGCGACTGCGTGAGAATCCATCTCACCAACGACATCACCGACGGATTCCCGGCGTCGCTCCACCTGCTGGGGCTGTCGCACACGGTGCTGAACGCGGGCGGCGCGGTGGGCGTCAATCCGGTGACCTACGCCGCCTCCGGCGCCACCATCACCTACGAGATTCCGATCCCGAAGGACCCGGGAGCCGAGCGCGCCTACTACTTCCATGACCACGGCGCCGGTACGTCGAACTTGAACAACGGCGGGCGCAACCGGTTCCGCGAGCGCCAGGGCATGGGCCTGTTCGGAGCGTTGGTGGTCGAACCCGAGGGCTCGACCTACCTGGACGTCGAGACCGGCGCGCCGCTCGACACGATCACCGGCAGCGCCTGGGAGGCGATCATCATCGATCCCAACCTGGCCGGTCGGCCGGACGGCAAAAACTTCCGCGAGTTCGTGATCATGTATCACGAGTTCGGGCATGAGAACTTCCGCGCCCTGTTCGACTTCACCGGCGCGATCCTCCCCCACCTCGACGGCGCGGCGCTCTCCGGCGTCTATCGGATCGGCGCCCGGGCGATCAACTACCGGAGCGAGCCGTTCCGCCGCCGGATCGAGCTTTCCAACCTGATCAACGGCGCCACGACCGGCAGCATCAAGAACGGCAAGGCGCTCGGCTACGCCTCCTATCCGTTCGGCGATCCGCCGACGCCGATCCCCCGCTCGTACCTGGGCGAGGCGACCAAGATGCGCGTGATGCACGCCGGGGCCGAGGTGTTCCACGTCCATCACCTGCATGGCGGCGGCACCCGCTGGCGGAGGAATCCCGACGCCGATCCGAACAGCAATTTCTGGAGCGGCTTGACCAAGGTCCCGAAGCCGGAATTGAAGTCGATTCACCTCGATTCCCAATCGATCGGCCCGGGCGGCAGCTACAACATGGAGAGCGAGTGCGGCGCGGGCGGCTGCCAGCAGGGAGAGGGCGAGTACCTCTTCCACTGCCACATCGGCCACCACTACATCGCCGGCATGTGGTCGTTCTGGCGCGTCCTCGCGACCACCCAGACGGCCGAAAACGACATCCACGGCCACCCGCTCTACGTCGAGCCGCGCCTGTACCAGCACAACAACGTGTTCAGCGACACCGAAGCGCCCTCCAACACGCCGCCGGCGGCGGCGGTCTCGGCGGGAAGCCTGATCGGCCTCCAGGTGGATTGGAACCGAACCATCGTGGCCGACGCGGCGTTCACCAACCCTCTCACCCAGGTCAAGCTCTCGTCCTGGATCGCCGACCAGCTGCCGCCGTCGGGCGTGCCGCTGGACAACAACGATTCGACGGTCTGGAACTGGACCTCCTCGGGCCCCTTCGACGCCTCGTACCAGGTCTTCGGCGAGCCGGAGGAAACCCGGGCGATGGCCAACTGGAAATCGCCGACCCCTGGCGTGCGGCCCGAGGTCAAGTTCAACCCGAAGAACGGGCGCTATGCCTGGCCTTTGTTCCGGCCTCACGCCGCCGCTCGACCTCCGTTCACCGCTCGACATTCCGGAGCGCCCTGGCTGGGTGAAAACATGATTCCGGGGCGGATGGACGGCCTGTGCGCCAACAACCTGGTCCACCCGGACGTCTTCGTCGGCTTGCGGGCGCAACGCTTCTATCCGGTGAGCGCGATCACCCTGCCGATTCAGGTCACCAAGGCGCCGGTGCCGCGGCCTCCGGGAGCCGACCGATCGCCGATCGATCCCGACGGCATGCTGTTCGTGCTGAACGAGAACAAGGCCGACGTCAAGGCCGGTTTGAGGCCGGCGGAGCCGCTCACCATCCGTTCGAACGTCGGCGATTGCGTCGAGCTGGTTTTCACCAGCGAGATTCCCGACGGGCCGCTCAACAACAACTGGTCGAAGGTGAACATCCACAGCCACTTCGTGCAGTTCGACACGCAGGCGTCGGACGGCGTGATCTCGGGCTTCTCGTACGAGCAGTCGGTACGCCCGTACGCGACCGAGGGACGCACTCTGACCGCCGAGGTGGCGCCACTGACCGATACGCTCTCGGTCACCAACACGAGCCGCCTGCGACCCGGAATCTGGATCGGCGTCGGCCTCGGCGAAGGGACCTGCGGCAGCATTCTCGGCCAGCCTTATCCCTGCACGGAGATCCGCAAGATCGCCGCGATTCCGGACGCCAACACGATCAAGCTGGAGCAGCCGCTGCTGCTCAACCACCCGGCGGGCCAGGCGGTGGGGGTCGAGTTCGTCAGATACAACTGGTATTCGGACGTCGATGTCGGCACCGTGTTCTTCCACACCCACGTCGAGAGCAAGGACTGGGATCACGGCCTGTTCGGCGCCCACATCGTGGAGCCGAAGGGCTCGACCTATCACGACCCGACGACCGGCGCCGAGATCCGCTCCGGCACGCTCGCCGACATCCACGTGCCGAACACGCTGCTCGGCCGGCCGGTGGCCGACGGGGTCAACGGTTCGTTCCGCGAGTTCATGCTCTTCCTGCACAACCAGAATCCGGTGGTCGGACAATTCGACTTCGGCGGCGGGACGATCAACCTGCGCGCCGAGCCCTGGGTTCTCCGACCGGGCGACCCGGCGTACCGGTTCTCGTCGGTCATGCACGGCGATCCGTACACCACGGAGGTCCGCGCCTACGCGGGCGACCCGGTGGTCTTCCGCGGCCTGGGACTGGTCGAGAAGGTGGGCGGCATCCGGGTGACCGGACACCGCTTCAACATCGAGCGGTTCACCAAGAATTCGGACCTGCGCGACGCCAGCTTCATCGGCATCTCGGAGCGTTTCGATTTCGCGCTCGAAGGAGGGGCCGGCGGGCCGAAGAAGTTCCCCGGCGACTACATGTATTACTCCACACTCGCCCGCGACTTCGAGTCCGGAGCCTGGGGCCTGATGCGCGTCTACGATCAGGAAAAGAGCGATCTCCAAGCCTTGCCGGGGATCGGCGTGCCGCACGGCACGACCGGCTTCCCGACGCTCAGCCAGACCGGAGCGGCTCCTCCCTCGCTCACCGACGGACCTACGGCCACCGTCGCCACGACCTGGTTGGTTCGGATGTCGACGCGCGAAACGGTTTTATCGCTGTAGTTCGGGACTCAGATGCTTCCAAAACCGGCGGCGAGCCCCGAGCAAGGCTTCACGCCGACCGCGATCACGGCCGTCACCGTG
>Ga0134122_10004445_pt1 | contig 10417 bp, 7 predicted proteins | sample KB302_FD_96461 | JGI IMG/M metagenome (GOLD analysis project Ga0134122, IMG submission 96461) | Terrestrial soil microbial communities without Nitrogen fertilizer from Kellogg Biological Station, Michigan, USA - KB3-0-2 | ecosystem: Environmental > Terrestrial > Soil > Unclassified ... | reverse complement strand
CTCTCTCCGCCAGCTTCGCAGGCTGGTAGAATGATTTCATTCAGCAGTTCATTTGGTTGCGGCCCACGCCGCGCCGTGTTCTCTGTGCCTCCGTGGTGGACTTACTCAACAAAACACTCACCACACAGGCAGGGAGATCACAGAGTTGACACAGAGGTTTTCAAATCAGGTCACTACCTAGTAAAGTGTGCCGCTTGCACTCTTTAACCTGGGTGGTCGATCTACAGAGTTCCTGGAGGCAATTAGTCAAATGACAATACGAAGTCTTCGTACGTTAACGTTGATATCGCTGACTCTCGTCCTTCTGGTTTTACCTGGCAAACTCGCTCGAGCCCAGACCCCCACGTTACCGAGCGAAAGACCGGAAAAGATTGAACCTACGAATTACGGATTTGATTACGTGCGTCGCGAAGTGATGATTCCGATGCGCGACGGCGTGAAACTCCACACCGTTATTCTGGTTCCCAAAGGTGCTAAAGCCGCGCCAATCCTGCTGACGCGCACGCCCTACAACGCCACTGAGCTCACCACGCACACTAACAGCTCTCACCTTGGCCCAAGTCTTTACGGCTACGACAACGCCACTGACGTGATCGTCGAAGGCGGTTACATTCGCGTGGTGCAGGACATCCGCGGTAAGTACGGCTCCGAAGGCGATTACGTGATGAATCGTCCGCTGCATGGACCGCAGAACCCGACGCCAGTGGATCATGCGACGGACACTTACGATTCTATTGACTGGTTAATCAAGAACGTCCCGGAAACCAACGGCAAGGTTGGCATACTCGGGATTTCCTACGACGGCTTCCTGCCTTTGATGGCGCTTGTCAATCCGCATCCGGCGCTCAAAGTCTCCGTGCCGATGAATCCGATGGTTGATGGCTGGCGCGGCGACGACTGGTTTCATAATGGCGCCTTTCGCCAGCAGGGCATGAGTTACATCTACGATCAGGAAGCCACCCGCGCAAATGACGTGAAGTGGTGGACGAGCCATTTCGACGACTACGACATGTTTATGGAAGCGGGCTCGGCAGGCGAACTCGGACGCCGTCGCGGCCTCGAACAAGTTGGCTTCTGGCGCAAGCTGCTCGAGCATCCGAGTTATGACGCGTTTTGGCAGGATCAGGCGGTCGACAAAATTCTCGCCGCGCAACCGCTGAAGGTTCCGGTAATGCTGGTGCACAGCCTTTGGGACCAGGAAGACATCTACGGCGACATCGCGGTCTACAAAGCAATCAAGCCTAAGGACACCAATAACGATAAAGTCTTCCTGGTGATGGGTCCCTGGCACCACGGTCAGGAGATTCGCGAAGGCAGTGCCCTCGGCGCCATTAAGTTCAACAGCGATACGGCCCTGACTTTTCGTCAGGAAATCTTGCGGCCGTTTCTCGATCACTATCTGAAGGACGGGCCTAAAGCGGACATCGCTTCGGTAATGGCGTTTGAAACAGGAACGAATAAGTGGCGGCGGTTGTCTGCCTGGCCGGCCGGCTGTGCGAGTGGTTGTGTAATCCACCCCACGCCTTTTTATCTGCGCGCGGGCTCGAAGGCGAGCTTCGATAAAGCGAAATCGGGTGATGCCGGTTACGACGAATACGTTTCAGACCCAGCCAAGCCTGTGCCTTTTCGCGCGCGACCTATTGATGGCACCAGCTGGTCGCGTTGGCTGGTTGACGATCAACGCGAAGCCTCAGGTCGCCCGGACGTTGCCGTATTTACTTCTGACATTTTGAATGCGCCGGTGAAGATTAGCGGTGAACCGATCGTTAATTTAATCGCTTCCACCAGCGGAACTGACTCTGATTGGGTGGTGAAGGTGATCGACCTCTATCCTGACGAGGTCGCGGAGCAGCCAAACATGGGCGGTTATCAGTTAATGATTTCGGCTGATATCCTGCGCGGTCGTTACCGCGAGAGTCTGTCGGAGGCCAAGCCAATCACCGCCAACGTTCCACTGCTCTATCGCTTTGCGTTGCCGACGGCCAATCACGTTTTCCTGCCGGGCCACCGGATCATGGTGCAGGTGCAATCGAGCTGGTTCCCGCTCTACGATCGTAACCCGCAAACGTTTGTCCCTAATATTTTCTGGGCGAAGCCGGGGGATTACCGGAAGGCGAACCAGCGGATTTATCACACAGCAGGCGATCCTAAGCTGCAGAGCTTCGTTGAGCTGCCGCTGGTGACGACACGATAGAACAACCAGGGCAAGGATCGGCAGTAAGAGAGAAACAAAGAGGCTGTTGATTACAGAAGTTGAAGGAGGTAGACAATGGCAGTCAAACCAATTCCAGAGGCTTACCATACGGTAACTCCTTATTTGATTATCGAAGGCGCGACGGCAGCGATTGAGTTTTACAAGAAGGCCTTTGGCGCTAAGGAGCTCTTTAGGTTCCCGGCGCCGGAAGGAAAGATCGGACACGCGGAGATCAAGATTGGCGATTCGCCGATCATGCTCGCAGATGCGTATCCTGACATGGGATACAACGGTCCGAAGTCGCTGGGCGGTTCGCCGGTGAGTTTAATGATCTACGTCGAAAACGTCGATACTGTTTTCAATCAGGCTGTGGAGGCGGGGGCTACAGTGAAGGAGGCGGTGTCGGACAAATTCTACGGCGATCGCATCGGCTCACTGATCGATCCTTTCGGTCATGTCTGGCACGTCTCAACACATAAGGAAGATGTGTCGTTAGAGGAGATGGAAAAGCGAGCGAAGGCGGCGAGCGCCGGATCATCGGGAGGGTGACAATAGAGCACAATTAGTTTAAAGCGCCAAGGGCGCGAAATGTTATAGCCTGGGGCAGCGCCCCAGGAGGCGTGCTGCCAAACCCTGGAGCGCTGAAAGCGCGAAATGAAACTAGCGGATTGGTCATGCGGGAGCCTCAACTTCATTACGCGCCTTCAGCGCTTCCAGTATCAGTCCTTTTCGAGTTCCTGGGGCGTTGCCCCAGGCTGTTACATTTCGCGCCTTTGGCGCTCTGAAACAATCATGACTATTCAAGCTGGCACCGTAGATTTCACTTCAGAAATTCTGCAGATCGAGCGCGACATCATGTCGGCCATCAAGAGCAAAGATACGGCCGCGCTCCAACCGCTGCTAGCGGAAGAGTTTGTTTATCGAACGCACTTCGGCGCCGAGGCCGATAAGGCTGCATTCCTGGAAAGCATCACCTCTTTTCCCGTTGAAATTATTTCCCTGCGTGGCGAAGAACTGAAAGTGAACGTCTATGGCGATACGGCGGTGCTGACCGGCGTGCAACTCGCTGAGGCCCGACCTCCCGAAGGCGAGACCGAGGAAAGTGCCGTTGCCTTTACTGACGTTTTTGTGCGACGCGATGGACGGTGGTTGATGGTTCTGGCTTACGGAGTTGAATTGCCGTCTGAATCAGAGGCTGTTTCAAACTGACCTGGCGGTTTTCCAGTTTCATTGAGTTTGCTCTCGACCCTACCCGTCGAAATCCGATCCTTGCGTAACCGGATTGGCACCAATTCTATCTTTTATTGTTTATTAAACCTCGATCTGCTAGAGTCCGCTCACTGCGAAGAGTATCGTTCCTCAGGTCGTTCCTTTAGATAATTCAAAGCCGGAAAGCGAGACCTCTTTGATCGGCCAGACCATCTCCCATTACCAAATCGCCGAGAAAATCGGCGAAGGTGCAATGGGCGAGGTCTATCGCGCGCGCGACCTCAAACTCAATCGTGCGGTGGCGCTAAAGTTCATACCAGAAGCGCTGGTTAACGAAGCTCAGCGGCTGGCGCGTTTCGAACGAGAAGCGCAATTGCTGGCGGCGCTCAACCATCCAAATATTGCGACCATCCATGGTGTCGACGAATTCCAGGGCAAGCCGTTTTTTGTGATGGAACTGGTCGAAGGCGAAACGCTTGCGGATCATTTGCTGGCAGGAGAACTGCCGATTGCAGATGCGTTGCGCCTGGCTTTACAAATTGCCGACGCCCTCAAGGCCGCTCACAAACAGGGAATCATTCATAGAGATCTGAAACCGGCAAATATCAAAATTACGCCGGACGGCATGATCAAAGTACTGGACTTCGGATTAGCCAAACAGTTCCAGGATTCCAGTAGAGAAATTGATCCTGAGGCGGCGACACTTCATGCTCTGACGATGGCCGGCGGAGTCATCGGTACTCCCGCCTACATGGCACCGGAACAGGCCCTGGGCCAGGCCGCAGACAGACGGGCTGACTTCTTTTCTTTCGGCGCCATTCTCTATGAAATGTTGACAGCGCAAAGAGCATTCTCCGGTCCAACACTGGCGGCCATCATGCACGCCGTTCTCTCAACCAATCCTCCTTCACCGCGACGTTTGCGACCCGCTATTCCTGTCGAACTGGATGCAGCGGTGATGAAGTCGTTGAATAAGAAAAAGGAACTTCGCCAGCAGGATGCCGACGAGCTCTGCCGGGATCTGGGCCAGATAAATGCGACTCTGACCGCGCAGTCAGTAGCTCTTACGACTTCACCAGGTCGAGCATTTCGCAATCTGGCCTGGCGTTACAAGACGTGGAAGACGGAACACCAGCGAGCTGCTTTCATCGCCGCGGCGTTAGTGGTCGTAGTCATTTTCGGCGCTGTCGCAACAGTCGCGCTTAAACGGCGTGCAGGGGCGGTTGCCGGCCCCGGTGCGCCCAGCTTAAAACCCCTTGATGCCAGCGCCACTACCTACGAACTGTTCCAACAAGGATCGGCTTTTTTGGAACGCTATGACAAAGAAGAAAACCTGAACGGTGCGATGCAGGACTTTCAAGCCGCACTCGCGAAAGACACGAATTATTCGCCGGCTTACGCCGGACTCGGCCTGGCCTACCTGTTGAAGTATCAAGCGAACCGCGATAAGCAGTTGCTGGATACTGCCTTCTCAAATGCTAAGCAGGCCGTGGACCTTAATGGGCAGCTCGCCGATAGCCGAGTGAGCCTGGGACGTGTGTTGGTCGAAAAGGGGGAGTACGACAAGGCTGAGGCAGAGTTGAAGCAGGCGTTGATTGTCGACCCGCTTAATGCCGATGCTCACCGTGGTCTCGGCGATGTTGAGCGGGCCAGAAAACATTGGCCTGAGGCGGAGGCTCTTTACAAGAAAGCAATAGAACTTCGCCCGAATGATTGGGACCTGCGGCTTGCACTGGGCAACTTCTATTTCCGCCAATCGCGTTACGCGGAAGCCGAGCAGGCTTTTGCCGAGGTTATTAAGCTGGTACCGGACTCCTATCTCGGCTATCGCAATCTCGGAGGCGTTTATCACATGCAAGCCCGCTTCGCCGATGCTTCGGCCGAATATCAGAAAGCCTTAAAGATCAAACCCTCAGCCATGACTTATTCAAACCTTGGGACCAGTCTGTTTTTTCAGGGTCTTTACCCGCAGTCGGTCGTTGCCATGGAGAAGGCCGTGCAGATGGGCGCGAACAACGCGCAGAACTGGATCAACCTGGGTGACGCCTACCGCTGGACACCCGGCAACGAAGCCAAAGCTAAAGATGCCTATCGAACCGCGATTCAAATGATTCGAACTGAACTGTCGGCCAAACCAAATGATGCGGATCTGCGGAGTCGTTTAGCCCTCTGCCTGGCCAAGAGTGGCGATAAGAAGGAGGCTTTGTCAGAGGCGACGGCCGTAGAAGCGCTGGAGAAGACGCCCTCGGTCTTGTCGCGGCTGGTATCAGTTTATGAAATCTGCGGGCAAAGAACGCAAGCACTCGATACTATGGCTGCGGCTTTGAAAGCCGGATATTCAATCGATGAATTTCGCCGCGATCCTGAGTTGTTGGAACTCAGAAAAGATACCGCCTTTCCCAAGCTCGTTGCGACGCTACCGGAGCAATCTCATAAATAAGAGGTGTCGTTCGCTAAGGTTGTACCACCAGGTGGTTTTCAGCTCTCACTGAGAAACCGCCACAACAGAAAGGATGCCCCCATGCCTACAAATTATTCTTTGGACGTCGCTTTTTCTTCTACCACACGCTCGATACCAAATAACTCCAGTCAGCCGATCCTGGCCATGGGCTATGGGTTCTCAGAACAGGCACCGGGAAGTAGCTGGGGAGAGCAAGGCCAAGGCGTTCTATCGGTGCCGGCAGGCTCCCCGTTTTTCTTCACCGCGTTTGATACAGCGCCTGGCAATGCCCAAAAGGTTACGACTTTCGAGGTAGACTTTCCCAATAACAACAATCCTTTCGTGGATCAAAATAGCAATCCGGTAGGGACTCCGGGTTCGATAGTGGTCAGTGGCAACGCCATAGCCAGCCAGAATGGTCAAAGCGCAGGTTGCAACGTGGTAGGCCTTTATTCGATGCTCGGTCCTTACTATCTAGCAACTTCAGCCGTCGGCTCAACAATCGAATGCACGGTCAAAGTTACACTGCGCAATGGACAGGTATTTCAAGTTGATCCCGAGATACAGGTGGAAGGACCTGGCGTTGAGGTTGGTAAATCGACTTACGCCAAATAAGTCACGAAACCAGGTTCATCATTGGGTTAGCAAACTGATGCTTCGTAAGGGTCGCGAGAACTGGGGACCTGGTTAGCTCGCTAGCTCGCAGACGAGCACTTCCAGTTGCAGGCGCGCGCCCTTCGGGCCGCCGCCTGCAAGGGAAGTCTTGATAGCCAGATCCGCGGCGGCGATGAGTTGAATGCCGCGAGCTATTTTGCTGGCGTCGCTCCGCTGCAGGGTATTCATGAAAGCGTCGCGTTTGGCCGGAGGTCCGTAGACAAGTCGATTGACTTCGTCGCGAGCGCCGCGCTTGAGGAGTTCTTTGGCCAATGCCAACCGGTGATAATTGCCGGCAATCAGCCCGACCAGCATCACCGGAGCAACATCATCCTCCAACAGACGATGCAGTGTCTCCAGAGCCCGGCGACGATCGCCCGCAACCAGCTGATCCCCCAGATCGAAATTTGAGAGCTCGCGCGAGCGATCGATCAACTCGTCGACCAGCTCGGTGGTGATTTGCCGTGTCTCAACAGCTGCGGCCGCAAGTTTGTCCAACTCCGAAGCAAGAGTTTGCAGGTTAGTGCCCACCAACCTGACGATGTCCGTGAGCACCCGTTCGTCGGCGGTAGTTTTTAGTTCTTTCAAACGCGTGCGGGCCCAGGCTTTTGCCTCAGCGTCTTTAACCGCCGGGAACTCGACCACTGCGCAGGTTGCCAGCAAAGTTTTAGTTAGAGTCTTGCGCTTATCGAGATCCTCCGCGACAAAAATCATCACCGTCGACTCCGCCGGGCGTTCCAAGTAACGAATGATGATTTGTTCATCGGTTTCCCGCAGTTTGGCAAAGTCCTTGATTCTTACCACCCGCCGCTCAGACAACATGGGAAGTTGCTCGGCGGCGGCGATTGCCGCCATGGCCGAGTCTGTCAGGAGGCTGAAGGAAGCTTCGTTAAACTCTCGCAGCAGCGTGCCGCTGAGCGCAGCGGCGGCGATATTCACGGCAGCTACATCGCGCAAATAGCCTTCGCAACCAACGAGCAGGTACAGCGGTTGAACGCGGCCGGCGGCGAGAGAGCGATCGAGTTCAAGTCGTGTGAGGGTGCTCATTTCTGGATCTGAACTGCGTTTGTCAAAAGGGAAACAATGCTCTCGGCGAAGTTTCGCGCCATGCGTTGTACGGCCGGATCTTCTTCGTTGAAAAAGTTGCGCGGGTCATTGGCGAATTCATACTCGCCGCGAAAAACGAAATTCTGATTGTCGTAAAGCACGCGGTTCTCCGTTTGATCGCGCACGGTGACAGCGACTACGATGGTCACTTCAAAAATTCTGGCCCGGCCCGAGTCGTCAAGTAGGACGCCACCGTAACTAAAACTCTTGATGACTCCTTCGATGACTGCGTCGGCTCCTTCACGGCTGCCCTGCACGCGCAGGCCCCGCCCGCGATGAATCAACTCGTTAACCACAGCCTCAGTGAAACGTGATTCAACTTTGTAACGCAGGGCGTTGTTTTGGAATGCCGGTACGGCCACGGTCTTGATATGCTTGGGAAGCTGGTTTTTGGTTACCGGCTTATAGCATTCGGCAAAGCCGCTGACAAAAAACAGCATGAGCAGAAACGCCGATAACCTAATGACTTTTAGCATCGAAGGCTCTCAATCTGAGACGGGCAAGTAAACTGGAAAATCGTTTTGGATTCTCTCGCACCAGCAAAGCTTAAGCAAGCTTGTGGGTATCGAAGCGTCAAGCGATTGTCTGGGACCGCGGGCGCCCTCGCCCGCAAATGAGCGCGAAGCGCGAAAACGATTAGGAGCTACGTCTTAAAGACTGCGCGCCTGCGGCGCGTTTGCGGGCGGGGGCGCCCGCGGTCCCAGACAATCACTTGAGCAGTATTGACGCGCACCTTGATTTGGAATATTGTCCCGTCCTCGCGAGTCCGCAAAAAAAATCTGACTTTCGACTCACGAAAGATTCTCAACACTCCAGCCGCCCAACACTCCAGAGGAGAGACTCAAATGGTCAAGAGCAAAAAGCCGGCGAACTTGAACGCGGGACGTCCCCAGTCGAAACGGTCACGAAAGAGCGCAGCTGATTCTGCAGAACCAGCCGCAGTTATTTTGTCCTCGGTGCCTCGCAAAAAAGGGAAGCAGCATTCCGTTCGTCTGACGAGCCACAAAGCTCGCAGTCGCTGGTTTCAGGCGCGCGCCTCCTGGCCCGTCAGAGAAGCCCCGGTAAACAGACTGTTGCGTGAACGCCTACGAGTTGAGAAATCACTGGCGGTGCCGCGAGATGTAAACGCGCAATGGGAGTGTGTCGGACCAACAAACATTGGTGGCCGGATAACCTCGCTGGCTTGTCATCCGAAACATCCGGAACGCCTCTGGGCCGGCGCTGCAGGAGGCGGCGTTTGGTATAGCAAAGATGGCGGTGAGAACTGGGCGTCATGCTGGGACGATCAGGACATCTTGAACATCGGTTCGTTGGCCATTGATCCGAGAAATCCCGACACCATTTATTGCGGGACGGGCGAAGCTAACTTGTCCCTCGACTCGTATCCGGGCGTGGGACTTTACAACAGCAAAGACGCGGGCCGGACGTGGCAGCTGCTGGCGTCGATAGAGAGAAGCGGCGTTCCCCGCGGCATCGGCGTGATTGCAATCGATCCTTTCAATTCGAAGCATTTGCTGATTGGTGGCGTTGGGTTTGGCGAAGTGAGTTACAGCGGCAAGAGCCTCGGTGGCCTCTACACTTCGTTTGATAGCGGCGTGACCTGGCAGCGAGAGACGTTGGTTTCAGAACAGAATTACTGGTGCCACTCGATTGTCTTCCATCCGACGAAAAGAGGAACAATCTTCGCAACGTTCACCGAACAGGGAGCGCGCAGCGGCATCTGGCGGACAACCGATGGCGGCAAGCATTGGGAACATCTGACCAAAGGACTGCCTGCGCCCGCGCTTTTCGGTCGCACGAGTCTGGCTATTAGTCGATCAAAGCCGCAAGTAATCTACGCGATTGCTGCGGATGAAAGCAGCGAGAGCAGCGACCTGATGCTGGGTGTCTATCGCAGTGGGAACGGCGGCGACAAATGGGAGGACATCAGTGGCACCCATTTCAAAAAAGAAGGTCAGATGTCATATGGCAATACCATAGTTGTGCACCCAACCAAGTCAAACTATGTCATTTGCGGCGGAGTCGATCTGCATTGCACGAAGGACGGCGGCGATAGTTGGCGAAGAATAACTCAGTGGGATCGTGACCGTGGTCATCCCAAGTATGCTCACTCGGATCATCACGCGGTCTTAATGCCGGCGGCGGTCCCCGGTCTGGTCTACGATGGCAACGACGGTGGCGTAGACCGGAGCGAGGACGGCGGCTCAAACTGGAAGAATTGCAGTAGCGACCTGGCGATAACCATGTTCTACGATCTCGACGTGGCGCCGAGCAACGGCGATGTATTCGGCGGCGGCGCACAGGATAATGGAACGATTATTACCAAGACCGGAGCACCCACCAGCTTTTTCCAAATCTATGAAGGCGATGGCGGCTGGATCGTTTTTGATCCCAAGGACCCAAACCATGTCTACTGCTCGGTCTACAATCTCGACATCCGGCGCTTCCACGGAAAGGTTCATAAAAATGTTTCACCTCGAGCTTCAGCGGACGAGCAGGGTTCGGTCTGGATGTGCTTCATTACGCTGGATCCGTCAGACTCAAATACGGTCTTCACTGGTTCATATCGAGTCTGGCGAACTACGAACGACGGTGAGAACTGGAACGTGGTCTCGCCTTCGCTCGATGGTAGTCCTATCTCGGCAATAGAGGTCGCGCCGGACAACTCGAAACTAGTTTATGTGGCGACCGAGAACGGCGGTTTCTTCCGCAGCCGTGATGGCGGCGACAGCTGGAGTCCGAACCTTTCCAGTTCGACCCTGCCCGGTCACACCATCACGCGTCTTGAGAGTCATCCTGGTGACGCCGACCTG
>Ga0134122_10004444_pt1 | contig 10418 bp, 7 predicted proteins | sample KB302_FD_96461 | JGI IMG/M metagenome (GOLD analysis project Ga0134122, IMG submission 96461) | Terrestrial soil microbial communities without Nitrogen fertilizer from Kellogg Biological Station, Michigan, USA - KB3-0-2 | ecosystem: Environmental > Terrestrial > Soil > Unclassified ... | reverse complement strand
TGGCGAGCTCGGCGCCGGTGATCCGAACCTCGATTTTCGGACCGACCTCGACGGGGAAGATCACCCGAACCCGCGGCGCCTCGGTGGCTGCAGGGGGCGCGATCCCGGATGCCCCTGGAGAGCCCGGGGCGCCGGGTGTTGCCGGGGAAGCCGTCGAGCCCGGGGTGCCGGGAGTCGTCGGCGCGGCCGCCGTCTCCACGCGCGGCACGCCGAGCCGGGCGCGGCCGTAGAGCCCTTTGGCCAGCCAACGCTGGAGCCGCTCGACGTCGTCGTCCAGGGTGTCGGCGCGGTAGGGCTCTCCGATCCGGGTGCGCAGTTGGGCGCGCAGCTCCTCGGGTTTCCACGGTCCGAGGGTGCCCTCGAAATCGATCGCGGCCACCGCCGTGCGCGGTCCGGCGTCGATCTGGTAGACGACCTTCGCGGTGCGCGAATTCGGCAGGGCAACCCGCACGATCACTCTGGGCGTGAGGAAGCCCTCTTTGATCAGCGCGTCCTCCAAGCGATAGACGCCGCGGAGCACCGCCCCTTCCGACAGCGGCTCGGCTTCCCGCTGGACCACCTGGCCGCGCAGGTCGGCCTCTTTGACCCCGAGCTTGCCTTCGAGCCGGACCGATTCGACCTGTACGCTCGCCCACAAGGCGACGATCGCCACGACCTCCGGGCTTTCCGGGTTGGCGGGGGTTCCGTCGGCCGGCCGCGAGTAGATCGCGGCGTGGGCGATCGCGCCGCTCGCCTGGAGATTCGCAAGCGTCCGGCGGATCGCCAGGTCCGAAAGCGGTTGGCCGACCTCGATCGACAGCAGCGAAAGGAGATCCTCCTTGGGGTCGATCGGCGTGTCGCTACGGATTTCGATCGCCTTGACGATCGGCCCGGTGTTGGAGGGGGAGGGGGCGGGAGAGGCCGACGGCGGCGCTTCCCCTTGGGCTCTCGCCTGCGTCGCCCCCGCGAGGAGGGCACCGAGCCCCGCGAGCGCGAGGAAGAGCGCGGTTCTCATCCTCCTCAACGCCGCTTCTCCCATTGCACGTCCACCGAGTAGCGATCGCTGCCGTTGCTGGTGAACAGGACGACCACGTTCTTGCCCACCTGCCACTCGGCCTGGAGGACCGTCGTCTCCGAGGCCGACGGGGTCGTCGTATAGGTCACGAACAGCTTCTTCGACAGCCTTTTTCCGACGGTGAGCTGGACGTTCGAGATCGAACCGCTGCCGCCGGCCAGCGGATCGATCCGGAAGCGGTCGAAGCCGAACAGGTTCTGCACCCGCTTGGACACCGCCGAAGCCGCCTGGCTGGCGAGAAACTCCGCGGCGAAGCTCTGGCCCGGGGTGGGAGTCGTCGCCGTGGCGCTCAAGCCGATCTCGCTCGCGCCCGGGTCGAGCTCGCGGCCGGTGGCGAGCAGCGACAGGATGTCGAGGTCCGCCAGGCCGTCCTCGCTCCGGAAGTGCGCGGTCAGGCGATCGACGGTGCCGGAAAGGTCGAGCGCGATCTCGTAGTTCTTGACCTCGGTCTTCGCGGTCAGGTCGATCACCGGATCGATCCGGTTCGGGTTGTCGAACGTGACTCGGCCGCGCTCGACCCGATACTCGTTGTCGGCGTAGATCAGCTTGCCTCCCTCGGCGATCTCGACCGCGCCGAACACCACCGGGCGGGCCGCGTTGCCGCGGATCGACAGATCGACGTCGCCGCGCAGGTCGGCCACGTTGTTGCGCACGCGCAGCGACCCGGGGCCGACCACGCGGAGATTGAGCACGGTCGAGGCGAGGAACGGGTCGGCCTCTTCGACTTCCAGCCGGCTGCGTCGGAACGCGCTCGACAGCAGCTCCAGGGTGCCGACCGCCACGTCGTCGAGATAAAACGCCCGATCGAGCTTGATCTCGCCCGAGATCTGGCGCCCTTCCCGGGTAGAGGCGATGGTGACCTGCGCGTCGCCGCGCGACAGGAAACCCTCCGGAAAGCGGACCGAGATCCGGTCGCCGATGGCCTGAAACGAGTACGTGATCTCCGATCCGCTGGCCGGCACCGAGACCCTTCCCGAGGCGCGCAGCGTGCCGGCGCCCACCCGGGCGCGGAGGTTGTCGAGGACGATCTGGTCGCGGTTGAACAGGATCGTGCCGGCCATCTCTTCGAGGCCGATCGCCTGCTCCGGCAGGATCAGCCGGGCGTCGCGGATCTCGCCTTCTCCGCGGATCGCCGGCCGATCGAGCGTGCCGCGGACCGTGCCGATCGCATCGACATATCCCGCGACGTCGAGCCCGGGAGAAAACAGCGTCAGCCAGTTCGCCGCGAGCGTGCTCTGCACCTTGAGGTCGAGCGGCTTCGAAGGGCCTACGAGTCCGATCGTGCCGGCCGCGAACAGATCGCTGCCGGTCGCCTCTTCGGCGAGGTAGAGAGACACGACGTTCAACTGCTTCGAATCGAGGCGCGCGACGATCGGTTCGAGGTTCTTGATCCGGTGGCCGGCGAGCTGGAGATCCAGGCGGGGAACGGTGATCTCGGTCGAAAACGTCCCGGCGGCAAAGTCGGCGACCAGGCGGGAGCGGCCGGAAATGCTGCCTGAAATCTCCGGCAAGGCGATGTCTTGGGCGGCGAGCGCCACCAGATTTTTGACGTTCGGACTGTCGAGCGCGAAATCGACGTCCGCGCCCTTCATATCGAGCCGGCCGCCGCCGGCAAACGTCGCGAGGCCGAGCAACGAGCCGTGCGCTTCGACCACCTCGCCGTCCCAGTTGGCGACCAGCTCCGCCGTGCCGGCTTGGGCGAGCGGCCGGCCGTCGAGCGCGAGACCGGTCGCCTGCGCGTTGACGGTGGCCTCGGGGTGATCGAGCGTCCCGGTGACCGCCGCGTGAATCGCGGCCTTGCCGGTCAGCTCGGTGCCGGATTCAGGCCCGCCCAGCAGGCTTTTGAACGGCTCGGCCGCCAGATCGAGGGCGGGAGCTTCCAGCCCCAGCTCGATCCGATTCGAGGGGCGGTCGATCCGGCCGCTGCCGGAAAGCTCGCCGGAAGCCGTGGCAAGGAGCAGCCGCTCGATCTGAATCCGGTCGGAGCCGAAAGCGACCGCGGCATCCGCCCGGCCCAGCGGGTAGCCGGAAACGGCGAGCCCCTCGACCGCGAGATCGGCGCGGCCGGTCGGCGCGGAGAAGCTGCCGCTTAAGCCCACCCGGCCGCTCACTCTGCCGTCGATCGCGGGCCAGGAGGAAGCCGGTGAGCCGGACGCCCCCGAGGACATTTTCGCGGCCAGGCTCGCCAACTCTCCGGCGGGCCACGATTCCGCCTCGACGGCGAGCGCGAGCGGCAGGCCGCGGCCGGCGGGGTCGAGGGGGATGCGCCCGGTGACCGCGAGGCGCGCTCCGCCGCGCCGGACGTCGGCGCGGAGATCGTCGATCCGGGCGAGGCTCGGGGCGTTCGGATCGGTGACCCAGGTGAACGAGCCGGCAAGCGTGTCCGCCGCGAGCACCGGGGCCGCGACCGCGGCGAGATCGAAAACGACCGCCGTCGTGATCCGTCCGTCGGCTACGCCCAAATCGATCTGGGCGGTGCCCCGCCCGGCGGTCGGGCGCCAGATCTCCGGCCCGGCCCCTGGCGCCGATGACGCCGAAGGCGGGATCAGGCGCGCCGCGGCGGCGAGGTCGGCGGTGGTCAGGCGAGCCGAGACGGTGCCTTTCGCCCGCTCCAGGTCGTAGCTCGCCGTCCCCTCCGCGGCGACCGACGGGGCGGTCAGGCGAAAGCCCGGCGACGACAGGACGCCGTGCTCGATCGTGAGCGGCAGATCGCCCGCCACCGGCAGCGGTCCTCCCGGTCCCTTGCCCGGCGCGGCGGCGAGCCGGACGCCGATGTCGCCGCTGCCGCCGAGCAGGTCGTTCGCCTTGGCGCGGTAGACGAAGGTGCCCGCGCCGCGGCTCGCGACCGCCAGGTCGAGCCCTTCGGCGGCGAGGAAGCGCGCGACGTCGAGCTGCTCGAAATCGAGATCGATCGCGATCGGCTTGCCCGGCCCTTTTTGGGTGAGATCGACCTTCACCTGCCCCGCCACCTTCCCCTCCGCGTAGCGGGCATGCTCGATCGCGACGTCCACGCTCTTGGCGCCGCCGATCGCGCGGGCCGAAACGTCGTAGATCTCGCGCGGTTTCCGGCCCTCCCCGCCGCCCCCTCCGTAAAGCACCGCGGGCGCGGCCAGATCGAGCTGCCAGCCCCATTTTTCCGGATCCACCCCCACCCGACCCTCGAACGTGACGGCGCCGGTCAACGGATCGGCCAGATAGCCGAGCCGGCCGACCAGCGCGGCGTCGCCGCGACCTTCGAGGCCGAGGTCGAAGACGTTCCGGTGATCCTTCCAGGAGTAGGTTCCGGCGCCGTGGACGTTCAGGTCCGGACCGGACAGGCGGTAGTTTTCGATCGTCACCAGGGACGGTTCGATCAGGCCCTTGAGCGAAGCCGCCAGGTGGTAGGGCTGAGCGTCGGGCAGCCGCAGCTCGACGTCCTGGACCGTCGCCAAGGCCGAGAGGTGCTGCGGCGACGGCCCCATGACCCGTCCCCAGACGCCGCGCGCCTCCAGCGACAGCGGCAACACCCGCTCGTTCAAGACGAGAATTCCGTCCTGCACCAGCACGCGGTCCAGGGCCAGGCTGAAGCGGGAGCGCCCACCCCCTCCCCCGCGGCCGAACGGCGGCAGGTTGGTCGAGCCGTCGGCGGCGAAATCGAGCCGCACGGTCGGCCGCAGCGCCTCGATCTGTTCCAGGTCGAGCACCCGTTCGCGCAGCGCCCGCCAGGAGGCTTGAATGCGCAGCACCGGCACCTCGGCGAACGGCGGTTCCTTCGCGTTCCGGCCGGGGATCACCAGATCGTGCACCTCGATTTCGAGCGGCAGCAGGCCGATCCGGGCGTCGCGCAGGCGAACCGGCCGCCCCAGCGCTTCCGAAAGGCGGGCGGTGACCAGGGTGGCCAGTCGGGAGCGGGCGAACGGGCTCTCGACGAACGCGAGCAGGCCGACGAACAGCAAGAGGAAGAGAGCGCTCCCCCAGACCAGCGGGCGGAGCACGAAACGGCGCAGGCGCCCGGGCCGCCGCCGTTTCGCCCTTTTTTCCGGTCGTGTCGGGGGATCGGGCGGCGAGGCGTCAGCCCCGCCCGCTTTTTCGAGGCGCCCGGCCGGCCGGGCGGGCTCCTCCGCCCGGCTCACCCGGCCGTACCTTCCGGAGTGTCGGCAGGGGCGGCGGCCGGGAGGCCGGCCGTCGTGCCGGAAACCGCCGGGGTCTCGGCGACGCCCTCGGCCAGTCCGAAGCCGCCCCAGCGCAGCTTGGCGCGCAGGTTGTCGTAGAAGCTTCGGCCGCTCACCTTGACCAGGTGGATCGAGCGCGGGCTGCGGGTCACCCGCACGACGTCGCCCGGACCGAGCGAGGTCCCCTCCTGGCCGTCCAGGGTGACGTAGACCTTGTCGCCGCGGAGGCTTTCGAGCGTCACCTCGATGCGGGTCGAATCCGGCACCACGATCGGCCGCAGCGACAGGGCGTGGGGGCAGATCGGCGTGAGCACGGCGACCGCTAGGCGCGGATCGAGGATCGGCCCGCCGGCCGAAAGGTTGTAGGCGGTCGAACCGGTGGGGGTGGAGATGATCAGGCCATCGGAGCGGAAGTTGGCGACCACCTGGCCGTCCACCCGCAAGGTCAGCTCGATGATCCGGGCGAGCGCGCTCTTGGTGATCACGGCGTCGTTGAACGCCCGGAATCGATGGGCGGGCAAGGCCTCGCCGCGGCGGAAGACCTCGACCGCGAACAGCGCGCGCGGCTCGGCGGTCCATTCGCCGTCGAGCACCTCGACCAGCGCGGGATAGAGCTCGAGGCGCTGGATCTCGGTGAGAAATCCGAGGGTGCCGAGGTTGACCCCGAGCACCGGCACCTCGGCCGTCAAGCCGCGCGCGACCGACAGCAGCGTGCCGTCGCCGCCGAGCACGACCACCAGGTCGCCCGGTTTCTCGGGGTCGAACGGCCGCGCGGCGAACGGTTCGATGCCGCGCCGGCGCAGCCACTCGGCCAGTTCGTCGGCGAGCTGGGCCGCCTCGGGGCTCCCCTCCTTGGCGACGATGCCGACCGAGCGGATGCGCGGTTTCCTCAGGCCCTTTGTCATGCCGGTTCCCCGTCGGGGGCCAACCGATCGACCGGACCGGGCAGGGCGAACAGGGCGAACGCCTCGCGGTTGCCGCCCATCCCCGCGACCTGCGAATCCTGGATTCCGAGCAGCGAGAGCCCGAGCGCCGCGAGCTGTCCGATCGCGCCGTCGATCGCGCCGCGCCGCAGCTCCTCGTCGCGCAGGATGCCCCCTTTGCCCACCGCTCCCCGGCCGGCCTCGAACTGCGGCTTGATCAGGGCGAGCAGGCGCGCCCCGGGCGCCAGGTGCGGCAGCAGGGCGGGCACCACCTTGGCGAGCGAGATGAACGAGACGTCGATCACCGCGAGGTCCGCGCGCTCGGGGAGCGCGTCGGCCGCCAGGTGGCGCGCGTTGACCCGCTCCATCACCACCACCCGCGGATCGCGGCGCAGCCGCTCGTCGAGCTGGCCGTAGCCGACGTCGATCGCGTAGACGCGCGCGGCGCCCCGTTGCAGCAGGCAGTCGGTGAAGCCGCCGGTCGAGGCGCCGACGTCCAGGCAGACCAGGCCGGCCGGGAGGAGCGCGAAATCGTCGAGCGCCCCGGCGAGCTTCCTGCCGGCGCGCGAAACGAACGGCTCGCCGGCCGCGACGGATAAAAGCGCGTCCACGGCGACGGCCGTGCCGGGTTTGTCGATTCGCCGGCCGGCGACCTCGACGGCGCCGGCCATCACCGCGCGCCGCGCCTGCTCCCGGCTGGCGAACAGGCCCCTCTCGGCGAGCAGCTGGTCCAGCCGGCAAACGCCCCGGCGCGCCGCGGAGCGCGGCCCGGTGCCGGCGGCGGCAGGCGGGGGGGTGAGCGAAGTCGGCGCCATGAGCGGCAAAACCCTTCGGCGGTACCCGGAGGGCGGGACGGCGAGCTTGCCGCTCAGCGCCCCAAGACCGAGGCGGGCATCGCCTCTTCGATCAGCATGATCGGAATGTCGGAGACGATCGGGTAGACCAGGCCGGAGTCCTTGGAATACAGCCCCTCGGTCACCACCGGCTCCTCATCGCGGAAATGCTCGCGGTACTTCTCGGCCACCTGCGCGCGCACGGCGGCCGGCAGCTCCACCCGTTCGAGCGGGCCTTTCGTCTTCGGGCAGACCAGGATTTCGAGCAGATCGGGATCGACGGCCATGGCGATTTTTCTCCCGGCCGAGGATATCACGCGCCGTCGGCCGTCCCGGCCTTTTCTTGACAGCCCGCGGGCCCGTGCGACAAGCTGAGAACATTCTTCGGTCGCGGTTTCGTCAACTCCGTCACCGCGCGGCCGGATCATCACGTTTCAAGGGATGGCAGGAGGGCTCATGAGAGAGAAGGATCGCGATCTGCGGCGTCGGAGGCAACGGCGCAACAAGCGCCTGGCGAAGCGGCTCCACGAAGAAGTCTTGAAGAAGGCCGAACAGCAGCAGGCCTCCAAGCGCGCGGCGAAGAAGGCGACGGCCGATGCGGCCGCCGCGGCCGAGACCGCCGCCCACGAAGAGACGAAGAAGAAGCCGGCCGCCAAGAAGGCTCCCGCGGCGAAGAAAGCTCCTGCCAAGAAGGCGGCGGCCAAGGGTGACGGCGCTGCGGAACCGGATTCGGGCAGCGAGGCTTGATGCCCGACTACCGCTCGCTCAAAGCCGTGGACCCCGAAATCTGGCAGTCGATCGCCGACGAGCGGTCGCGCCAGAACGATGGCCTGGAGCTGATCGCCTCCGAAAATTTCGTCAGCCGCGCCGTGCTCGAAGCGGTGGGCAGCGTGATGACGAACAAGTACGCCGAGGGCTACCCCGGCAAGCGCTACTACGGCGGTTGCGAGTTCGTGGACGTGGCCGAGCGCCTGGCGATCGAACGGGCCAAAGAGCTGTTCGGCGCCGAGCACGTGAACGTCCAGCCGCACAGCGGCACCAGCGCGAACATGGCGGTCTACTTCGCCATGCTCCGCCCGGGCGACAAACTGATGGGCCTGGATCTCGCCTGCGGCGGACATCTGACCCACGGCCACCGTCTCTCGTATTCGGGCCGCGATTTTCAGGTCGCGGCCTACGGCGTCGATAAAGAGACCGAGCGGATCGACTACGACGCGGTTCTGGCCCAAGCGCTCGCCGAGCGGCCGAAGCTGATCGTGGTCGGCGCCTCGGCCTACAGCCGCATCCTCGATTTCGCCCGGTTCCGCGAGATCGCGGATCAGGCCGGCGCCCTGCTCATGGCGGACATCGCGCACATCGCCGGGCTGGTCGCGGCGGGGCTGCACCCTTCGCCGGTGCCGCACTGCCATTTCGTCAACTCGACCACGCACAAGACCCTTCGCGGACCGCGGGGTGGCCTGGTCATGTGCAAAGAGGAATACGCCAAAGAGATCGACCGGTCGGTTTTCCCCGGCATCCAAGGCGGCCCGCTCATGCACGTCATCGCGGGGAAGGCCGTGGCGTTCCGCGAGGCGCTGTCGAGCGAATTCCGCGACTACCAGGGCCAGATCATCGCGAACTCCAAGCGCTTGGCGACGCGGCTGGCCGAAAACGGCCTGCGCATCGTCTCGGGTGGCACCGACAATCACGTCTTCCTGGTCGACGTCGCCGTCGCGGGAACCACGGGCAAAGTCGCCGAAAAGGCGCTCGAAGCGGCGGGGATCACCGTCAACAAAAACACCATCCCCTTCGACCCGCAGCCCCCGATGGTCGCCTCCGGAGTCCGCATCGGCACCGCGGCGATCACCACCCGAAGCATGAAGGAACCCGAAATGGACCAAGTCGGAGACCTGATCGCCGAGGTGCTCAAAAACGCCGGAGATCCGGCCGTCCACGACGCCGTCCGCGCCCGGGTGCGGGATTTGTGCGCGCACTTCCCGCTTTATGATCCGTTGATGTAGGGGAAGAGGTCTTGGCCAACGCCGAAGAAATCTTGGCTGACTCCGCAGGGCATGGTACGAGTGTGCCGGTCGAACCGGACGAGGACTCGGCTCTGCTTCTTGAACTTTGCAAACGGATCGCCGTCGGAGATTTCGACGATCGAAGCCTCTGGAGTGAACCAATTCTAGACCCAGGTGAATACTTGAGGCGTGCGCTCGCGGCAGAGATTTCAGGCTCTACCTAAATTCGCAGCCGTTCCCGCACCGCACCGATCAGGAAGATCGAGCCGCAGACCACCAGGGTGCGGCGGCTCATCGCAAGCGCCCGTTCCAGCGCCTCATCGAGATCTGGGACCACTTCGGCCAAGGCTCCGGGTGGCAGCAGGGCGGCCAGATCCGCCGGATCTTTGGCCCGCGGGCTCGGCGGTGCGGTGAGGACGATCCGGGCGACGTGCGGCACGAGGTGGCCGAGCATCTCCGTGGCGTCTTTGTCGCCCAAGATGCCGAGGAGGAGATCCACCAGCTCGCCGGTTTCAGCGCGCCGTTCGGCGAGGAACCGGCCGAGCATCTCGGCGCCTTCCGGGTTGTGCGCGGCGTCAAGCACGATCCGCTTTCCGTTCCCCAGGAGGATCGATTCGAGCCGTCCGGGCCAGCGGCAGGCGGCGACTCCGCGCTCGATGGCTGCTTGATCGATCCGGGTCCAGCCGAGATCCGCCAGCTCTTCCGCCGCCGCCACGGCAAGCCCCAGGTTGCGCAGTTGGTGGGCGCCCGGCAGCGCGAGGTCCAGGCGGTATCTCGCACGGTCCGTCTCGATCTCCACCTCCTGACCGTCCCACCCGCGCGATATTGATCCGAGGATCCGCACCCGGTCCGGCGCCGAGGCGAGCTTGGCGCCGATCCGGGCCGCTTCGGCGCGCACCGAATCCAGCGCTTCGGGCGCTTCGATCCAGGAGAGCGCAGGGCGGTCCGGACGGAGAATGCCGGCTTTTTCTCGGGCGATCAGAGCGAGGGTATCGCCTAGCATTTCCCGGTGTTCCAGGCTGATCGAGGTAATGAGCGAGAGGATCGGCTCGGCGACGTTGGTCGCGTCGAGCCGGCCGCCGAGGCCGACTTCGAGGATCGAAAGCTCAGCGCGCTCCTCCGCGAACCAGAGGAACGCCGCGAGCGTCATCGCCTCGAAGTAGGTGGGCAGGCCTTCGCCAGCGTTCTCGGTGATCTCGACGATGTGCGCCAGAAGCCTCCCCAGCGCGTCGCTCGAAATCGGTGCTCCGTCGAGCTGCAAACGCTCTTCGACCCGTTCGAGGTGGGGGGAGGTATAGAGGGCGGTGCCTTCGGCGGCGTTCCGCCCCCTTCACCGGCAGTGGCGTTGGTGCGCGTGAGCAGAAGCTGACGGCTCTCGTGGCGCACGCACCAATGACTTCACCGACGGGAAATCGATTGACTTTGGTCGTCTGAAACTGCTAATCTGCCCAGTATGG
>Ga0134122_10004442_pt1 | contig 10418 bp, 9 predicted proteins | sample KB302_FD_96461 | JGI IMG/M metagenome (GOLD analysis project Ga0134122, IMG submission 96461) | Terrestrial soil microbial communities without Nitrogen fertilizer from Kellogg Biological Station, Michigan, USA - KB3-0-2 | ecosystem: Environmental > Terrestrial > Soil > Unclassified ... | reverse complement strand
CGAAATTGCGCCGCGCGCATCGAGCAGGTTGAAGGCATGCGAGGACTTCAAGACCATTTCGTAGGCCGGCAGCACGCATTGCGCTTCGATCAGGCGTTTCGCTTCGGATTCGAACTCGCCAAAATGGCGGAACAGCAGTTCGGTGTTCGAGAGTTCGAAGTTGTAGCGCGATTGCTCGACTTCATTCTGGTGGTAGACGTCGCCGTAAGTGACGCCGGGCGTCCATACAAGGTCGAAGATGCTGTCCTTGCCTTGCAGGTACATCGCGAGGCGTTCCAGCCCGTAGGTGATTTCTCCCAGCACCGGCTTGCAGGGCAGCGAGCCAACTTCCTGGAAATAGGTGAACTGGGTGATTTCCATGCCGTCGAGCCAGACCTCCCAGCCCAGGCCCCAGGCGCCAAGGGTCGGCGATTCCCAGTCGTCCTCGACGAAGCGGATGTCGTGTTCCTTCGGCTGGATGCCCAGCGCGACCAGCGATTCGAGATACACGTCCTGGATGTCCGCGGGCGAGGGTTTCAGCGACACCTGGTACTGGTAGAAGTGCTGCAGCCGGTTCGGATTGGCGCCGTAACGGCCGTCCTTGGGACGGCGCGAGGGCTGCACATAGGCCGCCTTCCAGGGCTCCGGGCCGATCGCTCGCAGGAACGTTGCGGTGTGGAAGGTGCCTGCGCCCATTTCCATGTCGTAGGGCTGCAGCAGCACGCAACCGCGTTTATCCCAGTATTCGTTGAGACTGAGAATGAGTTGCTGGAAATTGAGCATGCGCCGCTGAATTTTAACGGCTGCGCCTGCGTAGCGCGACGAACCCCAGCGCCAGCAGGGCGAGCAGGACTGTCGGCCAATCGCCGAAGCGCACATAGAGTGTCGCGCCGCTGTAGCCGCGCACGTCGACATCGACCTGTCCCTGGACGAACTGTTTCATCTGTGCGCGCACAGATGCATCGGGCCAGATCGCAGCGGTAATCCCGGTATTGGCGGCAGTGAGATAGACGCGCCCTGTTTCCAGCGCGCGCATGCGGGCGATCTGCAGGTGCTGCGCGGGGGCGAGCGAGTCGCCAAACCAGGCTACGTTCGAAACGTTCACCAGCAGCGTGGCCTCGGGAAGTTGGCGGATGATCTCGGCGCCGTAGGCATCCTCGTAGCAGACATTCAGTGCAACGCGCTGGCCCGCGACCGCCATCGGCCGCTGGTCCGTCGCACCCAGCGAAAAGTCGGCGAGCGGGATGGAGAGCACGCGTACGATCCAGCCGAAGCCGGGCGGTACAAACTCACCGAAGGGCACGAGGTGGACCTTGTCGTACCTGAGCGAAGGCGAGACGCCCAGGCTGATCACGCTGTTCAGATACCGATCCGGCGCGCTGCGCACGGGAACGCCCAGCAGCAGGTCGCCGCCGTTGCGCACGGCAGCCGCTTTCAGCCGCTCGATGAAGGCGGGGTCGACCAGGTCGAGGAAACGCGGCACTGCCGTCTCGGGCAGCACGATCAGCTTCGCAGAGCTCGCTTCGGCGAGCTGTGCATAGGTCTCGAGAATGCGGGCATAGCGTGCCGGATCGAATTTCATTTCCTGCGGCACGTTGCCCTGCAGAAGGGCGACGCGCAGCGGCGCGCCGACGGGGGTTGTCCACTCCTTCGCGCGCAACCCGTAGCCGCAGGCGAGCACCAGCGCCAGCGCACCCGCCGCAACCCAGCGTGCGCGGCCAAGCGCGATGCACCACAGGAGCCCCGCAGCCACTGCCAATGCAAGAGAGACGGCATACACGCCGCCTACCGGGGCGAAGCCCGAGAGCGGGTCGTCGATCGCCGTATAGCCAATCGCGAGCCATGGGAAACCGGTCAGGAACCAGCACAGCGGCCACTCCAGCAGCACCCACGCGGCGGGAATCAGAAGCGCGGCGCGCAGCGCCTCCGGCGGCTCGCTGTCGCGTGCGATGCGCGCCTGGACCCAGCCGGCCAGCGCCGGAAACAGCGCAAGGAAGGCGCAATAACCGAGCGTGGCGGTGGCTGCGAGCGGCGCCGGCATGGCGCCGAAGCGGTTCAGGCTCACGTACACCCAGGAGACGCCGGCGCCGTAGAGGCCGAGGCCGAAAAAGAAGCCGAGCCGGAATGCGGCGCCCGGCGAAGCGGCGCGTACCCAGAGGTGTACCAGGACTGCCAGCGCGCCGAGCGTGGCGGGGAAAAAATCAATCGGCGAAAAACCAAGTACTGCCGCAGCGCCCGCAAGGAACGCGACAGTCACGCCTTGGGTTTTTCCACGATCAGGGTGTAGACGCGGCGGCTGTCGGCGCGCAGCACCTGGAACTTGTGCCCGGCGATGGCGAGGGTTTCGCCGCGCTTGGGCAGACGGCCGAGGTGGGCGATGACGAGGCCGCCGACCGTATCGTGCTCTTCATCGGAGAAGTCGGTGCCGAAAGCGGCGTTGAAATCGGCGATCTGGGTCAGCGCCTTGACCCGGAAACGCCCTCCCGGCTCGGGCAGGATGTTGTCGCTCGCCTCGTCGAAGTCGTATTCGTCCTCGATGTCGCCGACGATCTGCTCCAGCACGTCTTCGATGGTGACGAGACCTGCCACGCCGCCGTACTCGTCCACCACGATCGCCATGTGATTGCGGCTGGCGCGGAACTCGCGCAGCAGGACGTTGAGGCGCTTGGATTCGGGCACAAAAATCGCGGGCCGCAGCATCTCGCGTACGTTGAAATGCTCCTCGCCCGCGTAGTGCCGCAGCAGATCCTTGGCGAGCAGCACGCCGATCACGTCGTCGCGGTTCTGGCCGACCACCGGGAAGCGCGAGTGCGCCGAGCTGATCACCTGCGGCATGAACTGATCCACGGGCTCGTTGATGTCGATCACGTCCATCTGCGCGCGCGGAATCATGATGTCACGCACCTGCATTTCCGAGACCGTGAGCGCGCCCTCGACGATGGAAAGCGCATCGGCATCGAGCAGGTTCCTCTGGTACGCCGAGCGCAGCAGCAGGACGAGGCTCGCGCGGTCGGTCGGTTCGCGCAGGATCAGCGCGGCAACGCGATCGAGCAGGCTGGGTCTGACGGAATCGGTCATTGCGGCGGGAGGGCTATTTTAGCGCCTCGCCTCAGGCGTACGGGTCGGCGAAGCCGAGGCGCCGCAGCAGCCGGATTTCAGTTCCTTCCATGCGCGCAGCGGCCTTTTTGCGCAGATGATCGTGGCCGCGCAGATGCAGGATGCCGTGCACGACGAGGTGGGCATAGTGCGCCGCCAGCGATTTGCGCTGCGCGCTTGCTTCGCGCTTGATTACCGGGTGGCACAGCACCACGTCGCCGCGACGGCGGTCGTAGGAGAACGCGAGTACGTTGGTGGCGTAGTTGCGCTTGCGAAAGCTGGCGTTGAGCAGGCGGCCTTCGGCGAGTCCCACCACGCGCAGCGTCACTTGCGCTCCCGGAAAGATCGCGGCAAGCGCGTACTTGCGCAGCAGTGCGGCAGGCGGTGCGCTGCCAACCGCGCGCTGGACCACCACGCTACTTCGGGGGCGGCGCTTCCGCGGCGTCCTGGTCGTAGGCATCGATGATTCGCGCCACCAGCGGATGCCGCACGACGTCGGCGGCGGTGAAATCGGTAAAGGCGATCCCGCGTACGCCGGCGAGGATGCGCCGTGCCTCGATGAGGCCGCTTTTCTGCCCGCGGCCGAGGTCGATCTGCGTCACGTCGCCATTGACGACGGCTTTGGCGCCGAAGCCGATGCGCGTGAGAAACATCTTCATCTGCTCGGGTGTCGTGTTCTGCGCCTCATCGAGTATGACGAAAGACTGGTTCAGGGTGCGGCCGCGCATATAGGCGAGCGGGGCGAGTTCGATAGCGCCGCGCTCGAGGAGTTTCGCGGTGCGGTCGAACCCGGCCAGGTCATACAGGGCGTCGTACAGCGGGCGCAGGTAGGGATCCACCTTCTGCGCCAGGTCGCCGGGAAGGAAGCCGAGGCGCTCCCCGGCTTCCACCGCTGGCCGCACCAGGACGATGCGCTTGACCTGGTCGCGTTCCAGCGCGTCCACCGCGCAGGCCACGGCGAGGTAGGTCTTGCCGGTGCCCGCGGGACCGACGCCGAGCGTGATGTCGTGCGCGAGGATGTTCTCGATGTACTTGACCTGATGCGGCGTGCGGCCGTGCAGATCCGGCCGGCGGGTGAGCAGGAGGGATGTGCGTTCGGCCTTTCTGGAAAAACCCTTCTGTGAAACTTCGGCCAAGCCCAGCTGCACGTCGTCAATGGACAGGTCTTCCGTCGCCAGGCCGTAGAAATGCTTGAGCGCCTGGGCAGCGCGGCCGGCCTGCTCGCCACGCACGGAGAAGCGCGCGCCCTTGCGCGCGATCTCGACGTCCAGCGCGGTCTCGATCTGGCGCAGGTTTGCGTCGAGCGCGCCGCACAGGCGCGCCAGGCGCTGGTTATCTATCGGGTCGAGCCTGACTTCGATCGGCCTACCGCGCATGGACCAGTTCGCCGCGCAGCGAATGATGCCGCGCCTCGGTGACGCGCAACGCCGCGAAGCGTCCGGCGAGTTCTCCGCCGCCGGCGAAGTTGACGGTGCGGTTGTTGCCGGTGCGCGCGGCGAGTTCCGCGGGGTCCCGTTTCGAGGGACCTTCCACCAAGACCTGCTGCACGCTCCCGATCATGGCCTCGCTCACCGCACGCGACTGCGCTTCGAGCTGCGCCTGCAGCCGCTGCAGACGCTCGAGCTTCTGCGCCTGGGGCACCGGGTCTGCCAGTTCCGCGGCGGGCGTGCCTGGCCGCGGGCTGTAGAGGAAGGAGTAGGAGCCGTCGAATTCGAGTTCGCGGGCGAGCGTCAGCGTGGCCTCGAAATCGGCCTCGGTCTCGCCCGGAAAGCCGACGATGAAGTCGGAGGAAATGCTGATGTCCGGCCGTGCCTTGCGCAAGCGCCGGACAATGGAGCGGTATTCCAGCGAGGTGTAGCCGCGCTTCATCGCCGCAAGCACCCGGTCCGCGCCCGACTGGACCGGCAGGTGCACGTGCGGGGCAAGCGCGGGCAAGGCGCCATGCGCGTCGATCAGCCGCTGCGTGAATTCGCGCGGGTGCGAGGTGGTGTAGCGAATGCGCCGGACGCCTTGAATTTCATTTACAAAATAGAGCAGTTCGGCAAAATCCGCGTTCGTGTCCTCGATCCTGCCGCGCCAGGCATTCACGTTCTGGCCGAGCAGCGTCACCTCCTTCACGCCCTGCGCCGCGAGCCCGGCGATCTCCGCGACCACGTCGTCGAAGGGTCGCGAAATCTCCGCGCCACGCGTGTAGGGTACGACGCAGAAACTGCAGTATTTGCTGCAGCCTTCCATGATGGTGACGAACGCCGAGGCGCCCTGGGTGCGCGCCGGGGGCAGGCGGTCGAATTTCTCGATCTCGGGAAAACTCACATCCACCTGCGGCCTGCCGCTGGCACGGCGCTGCGCGAGCAGTGCGGGCAGGCGATGCAGGGTCTGCGGTCCGAATACCACGTCCACGAACGGCGCGCGCTCGACGATGGCGCCGCCCTCCTGGCTGGCGACGCAGCCGCCGACCGCGATCATGAGATTCGGATTGGCCTGCTTGAGGTGCTTCACGCGTCCGAGGTCGGCGAACACCTTCTCCTGCGCCTTTTCGCGCACCGAGCAGGTATTGAATACGATGACCTCGGCTTCCTGCGCGTTCGCTGCCGCGGTGAGGCCCTCGGCCCGGGCGAGCACGTCGGCGATCTTCTCCGAGTCGTACTCGTTCATCTGACAGCCGAAAGTGCGGATGAAGACTTTGCCGGCCATTCCCTACTTTTGCGGATCCGGTTGCGCTTCTTCCTGCGGCGACAGGATCCAGACGCGTGCTACCTGGCCCTGCGCGTCGGCCAGGTACTTGATGCGTACGCCGGGGGGCACGGCGGTGGGAAGCACGATCATGTTGCGGCCATCGCGGATTTGCGCGCCGGCCGCAAGCAGCGTTCTCTTGCCGTCGATCTCGACGGTCATCCCCTGGACGTGGCTCATCGTGGCGCGTTTCGCATCCGCGGGGATCGTGCGGAACTGCGCCAGCGCAGCGGAGGCGGTGAAGGCGAAAACGACGGCGGCAAGCAGGATACGCAGCATGGGACCAGTGTACCGAAAAGGAAATGGTGGCGAATCAGGGACTCGAACCCCGGACAAACGGATTATGATTCCGCTGCTCTAACCAGCTGAGCTAATTCGCCCCGGTGCAGAGCGCGAATTTTCGCCCAAAAATGGCGTCAAGTCAAAGAGTTGAGGGACCACAGGCGTGGAGAATCCGAGCGTTTGAGTACTGCTGAACCATTCGACGTGGCGATCGCCGGTGGCGCGCTGGTGGGCGCCGCGCTGGCGCGAGCCCTGCACGGCACGCGCGTGGCGCTCATCTCGCCGGAGCGTCCTGCGCGGCTGCCGGACGCAGCTGCATACGACACTCGCGTCTACGCCATCAGTCCAGGCAACGCCGCGTTCCTTGCGCAACTCGGCGTTTGGAATGCGCTGCCTGCCGGACGCGCGACGCCGGTGCACGCAATGCGCGTCCATGGCGATGACGGCGAATCGCTGATTGAATTCGACGCCTATCGCTCGGGTTGCAGCGTACTCGCTTGGATCGTCGAGGACCGGCTGCTGCAGCAGGCGCTTTGGAGCGGACTCGAGAATCAGGAGGGCCTGAGCCTGTTTCCCGGCGCATCGCTCGAGGCGCTGAAAATCGGCGCCGCGCTGGCCGATCTGCGCCTCAAGGACGGGCGCGAAGTGAGTGCCCGGATGGTGGTCGGCGCCGACGGCGCGCGTTCGCTCGTGCGCGCGCAGGCGGGAATTGCCGCCGCCGGGCGCGCCTACGGACAACGCGCGGTGGTGGCGAATTTCGCCTGCAGCCGGCCGCATCGCAATGTCGCGTTGCAGTGGTTCCAGGGCGGGCGCATGCACGGCGCCGTGCTCGCGCTGCTGCCCTTGCCCGCAAACCACGTCTCGATGGTCTGGTCCGTCCCGGACGCCGAGGCTGCGCGCCTGTGCGCGCTCGCGCCCGCGGCGCTCGCGGGCGAAGTCACGATTGCCTCGCGAGCAGTGCTTGGAGAGCTCGCGCTGGTGACGCCGCAGCGCGCCTTTGCGCTGGAGCAGTTGACGGCCGCGAGGATGGTCGCGCCCCGCGTTGCACTTGCGGGCGACGCTGCGCATGTGATCCACCCGCTCGCGGGGCAGGGGGCCAACCTCGGCTTGCAGGATGCGCGCGTGCTCGCGCAGGTTCTGCGCTCGCGCGAGCCGGGGCGTGACGCGGGCGAACTGCGGCTTCTGCGCCGATACGAGAGGGGTCGCGCCGAGGATATACTCGCGATGCGCGCCACGGTGCACGGCCTGTTCCGCCTGTTCGAGGCGAGCGGTCAAGGCGTAGCGCGGCTGCGCAATGCGGGATTGAACTTCGCCGACCGCATTCCGGTCTTAAAGAACCTGCTGATGCGCCACGCGATGGGATGAAGCGAATGCTGCGTGTTTCTGTTCTTGTACTTGCGGTGATTTTTTTCGCGTTGCCGGCGCTCGCCGACGAGGCGCGCATCCGCCAGACGGTCGAGGCCAAGCTGAGCGGCGTCAAGGTCGAAGGCATACAGGAGACGCAGATCCCCGGCATATTCGAGGTCCGCTTTCGCACCGACGAGGGACCGCAGATCGTGTATTCCGACGCGCAGGGCACTTACCTCTTCACCGGCGAGCTGATCGACATCCGGGCCGACCGCAATCTCACCGCGGAGCGCCTGCAGAAACTCTCGGCGATCGAATTCAGCGCGCTGCCGCTCGATCTTGCGCTCAGGATCCAGCGCGGCAACGGCAAGCGCGTGCTCGCGATGTTCACCGACCCGTACTGCCCGTATTGCCGCAGGTTCGAGCAGCTGCTGATGCAGCTCGATGACATCAGCATCTACGTGTTCATGTTTCCCGTGATCCGTCCTGAAGCCGCCGATCACTCGCGTGCGGTGTGGTGCTCCAAGGACCGGACCCGGGCCTGGCTCGACCTCGCCGCGCTGGAAAGGCCCAAGATTCCCGTGGCCGCGGCGACCTGCGCCAATCCCGTGGACAAAGTGCTTGAGCTCGGACGCTCGCTGCGCGTGAAGAGCACGCCCACCCTTTTCTTCGGCAACGGCGAGCGCATCGAAGGCGGCATCCCGCTCGCGCAACTGCGCGCGAAACTGGACGAGGTGGCGCGGCTGCCGAAGAAGTAGCGCTCTACGGGCGCGGGAGTGGATCCCCGCGCGGCCACAGGATCCACATGCGACCCTGCTGGCGCATGCGTCCGGCGAGGGCGCCCGCTTCGTTTCCGGTTCCCCAGTAGAAATCCGCGCGCACCGCGCCGCGGATCGCGCCGCCGGTGTCTTGCGCCGCCATCAGCCGGCGCAGCGGTTGCGAGGATAGCGGCATGGTGGTGGCGAGAAACACCGGCGCGCCGAGCGGCACCGCGCGCGGATCGATCGCGAGGCTGTAGCCGGCGGTGAGCGGAGCGCCGAGCGTACCGATCGGGCCGTCGGCCTGGGTGGTTTCGCGGAAAAAGACGTAGCCTGGGTTGGAATCAAGCGCCGCGCGCAGCTTGCCCGGGTTGGCCGCGGCCCAGGCCTTGATTCCCTGCATCGAGGTTTGCTCCAGGGCGAGTTCGCCGCGCTGCATCAGGTAGCGGCCGATCGAGGCGTAAGGATGGCCGTTGTGGTCGCCATAACCCAGGCGCAGGCGCGCCCCGCCGCCGAGCTCGATCTGGCCCGAGCCCTGGATCTGCAGAAAGAACAGTTCCACCGCATCCTCGACCCAGGCAAGCACCGGCGCGCTGAATTTGCCGCCCCCCTCTATCTCGCTACGCGTCCAGTATGGAACCAGGCGCGTACCGTCGAGGCGACCGCGCAGGCGCAGGCCCCTGACTTCGGACGCCACGCCTTCCAGGTCCACTGCGACCAGGTCCGCCGGCACGCCGTAGACCGGGAAGCGGAATCGCTCGCTGCGCGTGCGGCTGCCGGCCAGCACCGGCTCGTAGTAGCCGGTCACCATGCCCTCGGCGCTGCCATCGGCGCTGGTGAGCGCCCAGGCATCGAAATTCGCCTCGATGAAGGTGCGCATCGCGGTCTCGTCGTCCGCGGGCAGCGCGCGCGCGGCGTCGCAGGCGCGCCGCAATGCGCTGCCGCCAGCGATCCGCGTGCACCCGGAGGCGAACGCGCGCAGGCCTGGTCCGAGCGATGCCTCCGTCCAGCCCGGGATCGCCGCGTAGGGCGTGTACTCGTACTTCACATCGGCGGCCCGCGCTGCCGCCGGCACCGGCGGCGGGCAGGCAGGGCAGGCCTGCGGCGGCGGCTGCAGGCTGCCGCAGCCCGCGAGGACTAGAATCGCGCACAGACCAGGGACGAAGGCGCGGACGATGTGGGTCATTTATCTCGAGATGGGTGTGGCGCTCGCGTTGCTGATTCTAATCGTCTGGTGGACCTGGCCGGCAAAGCGTTCCGGCGACAATGATGCGGCGAACGCGGCGCGCCGGCAGGGTAAGAGTGGAGAGCGCCGGTGAACGAAGCGCGGCAAGTGACCAGCCCGCGCGCCAGGATGTACGAGCTGCTCGCGCGCGAGGACGCGAGCGGCGCGAGCCGTGCGCTGCGCGCGGCGCTGATCCTGCTGATCGCCTTGAGCGTGATCACCGCAATGCTCGAATCGGTGCCGCAGATTGGCCGCGCCTACGGCGGAATTCTCGACGCGATCCAACTCTTCGCCACCGTGGGTTTTGCCTTTGAATACGCGCTTCGCATCTGGGTCGCCGCCGAGGAACCGGGCGCCTCGACGCCAGCGCAGGCGCGGCGCAGATACATCTTTTCCCTGCCAGGGCTGGTCGATTTCATCGCCGCCATCCCGTTCACGCTCGCGGCGCAGATCGGGCTTCAGCTCGACTGGCTCGACATCGTCCCGATCTTCAAGCTGCTGCGCCACACGGCGGCGTTCCAGTTCATGGTGGAGGCGGTCTACAGCGAGCGGCGCGTACTCTGGAGTGCGGCGGTGCTGATGCTGGCGCTGCTCGTGTTCCAGTCGAGCCTCGTGTTTTATTTCGAGCGCGAGGCGCAGCCCGACAAGTACGGCAGCATTCCCGAAGCCATGTGGTGGGGCATCGTGACGCTGACCACGGTGGGATACGGCGACGTGACGCCGGTAACCTTTTGGGGAAAGGTCGCGGGCGGGCTTACCGCGGTGATGGGCCTGTGCATGTTCGCGATCCCGGTGGGCATCATCGCCTCAGCATTCATCGAGGCAGTGCGGCGGCGCGAATTCGTCGACACCTGGAACCTGGTGGCCAAGGTGCCCTTGTTCCGCACCCTCGATGCCGCGCGCATCGCCGCGGTGGCCGGCGTGCTGCGCGCGCGGCGCGCCGAGCGCGGCGAGCGCCTGATCCGCAAGGGCGATCAGGCCGACTCGATGTATTTCAT
>Ga0134122_10004440_pt1 | contig 10419 bp, 9 predicted proteins | sample KB302_FD_96461 | JGI IMG/M metagenome (GOLD analysis project Ga0134122, IMG submission 96461) | Terrestrial soil microbial communities without Nitrogen fertilizer from Kellogg Biological Station, Michigan, USA - KB3-0-2 | ecosystem: Environmental > Terrestrial > Soil > Unclassified ... | reverse complement strand
GCGAAAGGCCAAGAACTACTTACCTATTGCACTACCCGAGTACCCTAACCCTCCGTCTGCGATTGGAACCAGCATTAAGAGTTTGATCTACTTTGAACGAAATTGGACTCCTCACTTCATAAGTCTCAGAGCTTCACTCGTTCACGCAATAATGTATGGAAGTAATTTGAAATCAACGTTGAAGATGTCATTACGGCCTGTATTTGAACAGTTGAATGCCGATTGGACTCGACCTTCGAAGTGGTCATCACCTGCTCTAAAGCTGGCGTGCGTCCCAATCGTAACGGGTGTAGTCACTCTATTGTATTTTATTATCGCCCAACCAAAACCTTTTGAGGAAGGTACCCCGAAGTATCTTAGGCGGATAGCGGCGAATCCAGAGATAAGAAGAGTCTTTCAAGGTCTTTCCCAATCGCAGGCGAATACACTCGGCAGGGAATTGGGCGGCAAAGGCTTGGCCCGATTAGATGACTCAATGCTTTTAGAGAGAGCGGCTCTAGTTCACAAATTATTAATAGCATCAGACACTACGTCCTGCATTGCATTCGTGAGGGGCAACCTTCAAGAATCGCAAATTGAAGAAGCGCTTAAGAAATTAGAGCCTTCTGATGTTGCTGCATTTTCCTCAATGATAGAACAAGCCGTGCTAGCAGAGATTAGGCACTCACCGGATAAGAAAGCAGTTACTGATGACGAATTCACTGGCGCGGCCAAAGCCCTTTTTTCTGATTTACCAAATGACCAAGTCAGGGACGTCAAGTCCCTACTGTTCGGTGATAGCTCGAATTTGTCGGATGAAGATGCTTGTCGCGCAGCGAGGCAATTATATGAAAAAGTGGTGAATCTCCGCGAACCACACCGCAGGGTATTTCTGCGATTCATGGTAAATGATTGATGTTTGCCAGTGGTTAACCACGTTTCAGCCAGCAACTTGATGTTGGGGATTTACTGGTGATCGCGAGTGTGCTTGATCTTGATCGCTGCCTCGACGACTGCGTCGGCAGCGGCGCGTTTTGAAAGCAGTGGGAGAGCTATTGATTCAGTGGCTGAAACCAGCGTGACTCGGTTTGTGTCCACATCGAAGCCCGCGTCCGAAGCCGATACGTCGTTAGCTACAATCAGATCCGCGTTCTTTTCCAGAAGCTTCTTTCGGGCATTAGCCTCAATGTTCTCCGTCTCGGCTGCAAAACCTACAATGATTCGCGAATCTTTTCGGAGACCCGCTGCGGCAAGAATGTCGTCGGTCTGCTCGAGTTGGAGAACCATTCCTCCGTTGTCGCGCTTTTTGATCTTTTGCGCGGCGGTATTAGCGGGACGGTAATCCGATACGGCTGCCGACATGACAACCATTGTGGCTGCCTCGAGGTTGTCCATCACGGCTTTGAACATCTCAGAGGCGGACCGGACCGGAATGACTCGCGCGCCTTTGGGAGGTGCTATCGCCACCGGGCCGGTCACAAGTGTGACTTCTGCGCCGCGCGCGAGCGCGGCTTCTGCCAGGGCGTAGCCCATCTTTCCCGACGATCGGTTGGTGATCCCTCGAACTGGATCGATCGCTTCATAGGTGGGACCGGCGGTGATGAGAACCCGCTCGCCATTCATTGAGTCGCCGCCAAAGGTCGCCGCCGATTTCGCAGATTGAAACGCCGATTCGATTGTTGAAGTACCTGGTGTCCCGCCCCCGCTCATCGTCCCGTCCTGCGACTGCTCTCCGCTCTTTGGATTGCCAATCGTGTTCGCGCTGCCGGACGAGCGCTCAGTGAGAATCGCCCACGCGCGCTCGACGATCACATCGGGCTCCGCAAGCCTTCCGGCGCCAACCGTTTTGCACGCGAGATAACCTTCCTCGGGATCTACAAACTCAACGCCGCGTTCGCGAAGTCTGCGGACGTTCTCGCGAGTCGCCGGATGCGCCCACATCTCAACATTCATCGCGGGCGCTACAAGCACAGGCGCAGTAGTCGATATGTATAAGGTCGATAAGAAATCGTCCGCTATGCCGTTTGCAAACTTGGCAAGCGTGTTGGCCGTAGCTGGTGCAATCAGGAGCAGGTCGATCTGCTGAGCGATCTGGATGTGCTTGATCTCCGGATCGTCAGTCGGGGCGAACATGTCGATGATCACCGGGAGTCCGGAGATCGACTGGAAAGTCAGCGGGCCGACGAACTCCGTAGCGTGGCGAGTCATGATCACACGCACTGTAGCGGTACGCTTTTGGAGTCCGCGCAAAACCTCGACGGCTTTGTAGGCGGCTATGCAGCCAGTTACACCAAGTCCGACAATCATGGTCTTGACTCTAGTCCGTCATGCTAATCAAACCTTAAGCAAGCCGTTCGCCGCTTTTTGACTCTCTCGCTACAAACGTTTCGCTCAATCCCAACGGGATTGCGTCCTCCAGCCCAAGGTTGCCGTACTCGGCTACCCTGGGGACGGGGGTCTTGACGGCTTCCGACCCCACCGGGGTTGCGTGCCGTCGATGAAGAACGAAACGTCCCGCGAGGGAAACCGCAATCGATGAACGCAACCCCTTTTGGGGTTGCGACCGGTGCGAGGTGGGCACGCTTCCGTCACTCACCCAGGGTAGCCGAGTACGGCAACCCTGAGCTGTAGGCCGCAATCCCTTCGGGATTACGATCGACACCGGGGCGACCAAGCGATCCATACCTATTTCTATTCCGACGCCTTCACTACCAACTGATATTGCACCAGCCCCCGTTGCACTTCTTCAAGCGCAACTCGCGTGTTCTTCTTCGCAAAGCTGTTCACACGAGGCTTCGCACCCTTTTGCAGTTGTTTGCTTCGCTTTGCTGCCAGCAGAACCATCCGGTACTTGCTGTCTATCTCGGTGGTCCAATCTTGGATATCGTCTTCAGCCATGGGCCTAATCACCTCCAAATGTGTTTAGGATTGATTCAACAAGATTCCTTTGCCGCGAAAGCCGGCACCGCTCGCCGGTTATTATAGCCTCCAAGGACGCCAGCGCGCGATCAAGGTCGTCATTAACTATCACATAGTCGAAATCCTGATACAGCTTCACTTCAATCGCCGCGTTGCGAAGCCGTCGTTCAAGGTCTGCGGGTTCATTCAAGTTGCGAGTTCTCAACCGCGCCTCAAGTATCTCGCGCGATGGCGGCAGGATAAAAACCGTGATTGATTCCGCCACTCGTTTCTTTACCTGCTCAGCGCCCTGTACATCGATGTCCAGGATCACATCGAGTCCCTGCTTGAGCAGTTCTTCGACAGCGGCTCTATGAGTGGCGTACAAGTAGCCGTGAACTTCGGCAGATTCGAGGAACTCGCCGCGACCACTTATAGCCCGAAATTCGTCCTCGCTGACGAAGTGGTAATCCACACCGTCCTGCTCTTCGCCGCGCGGCTCGCGAGTCGTGTAAGAAACCGAGAACCTCAGTCCTTCGATTCGCTTCAGTGCGCGTTCGGCGAGCGACGACTTACCGGCGCCCGACGGAGCGGACACAACTATGAGGTTGCCGCGCTCGGCCGGCTTCGGCGCGGCGGTTTCCTGTTGAGCTGGAAGTCCTACGGCATCGCCGCCACGGCTCTCACTCGACATTCTGTCCTTGCTCCCGCAGTTTCTCCACTTCGGTCTTTATCGCAATCGCGGCATCGCTGATCGCCAGATCGCCCGATTTGGACAGGATCGTGTTAGCTTCACGGTTCATCTCTTGAAGAATGAAATCGAGGCGCTTGCCGACCTCTTCTTCGCCGCGCAGCACGTCTCGCATCTGAACGATGTGACTCTTGAGCCGCGCGATCTCCTCGCTGATGTCAGACCGATCGGCGAGCATCACCGCCTCCTGCGCGAGCCGGGTCTCATCGACCTGCCCGCCGGCCACTGCCTCCTGAAGACGCTTGAGGAGTTTCTCCTTGTAGATGCCAGGCAGCCGGCCGGCTTCGCTTTCGATCGCAGGCAACTCGACTTCGATGTGGTCGAGCCTTGAAGAAAGCTCCGTGGCAAGCGCCTGGCCTTCGACGACGCGCATTTCGGTGAGCGTGGTGAGCGCTTGAGATACTGCGGCAGCGACACCGGCCACCATCGCTTCATCCAGACCGCTCGAATCTTGTGAGACTTGCAATGCCCCGGGAAGCTTTGCGATCAGCTCCAGCGATGGTTCGCCCTCCAAGCCAAACTCGCGCTTCATCTCGGACAACGCGCTCAAGTACCCGGAGACCAGCGGCCTGTTGATCTCGAAGGTAGCTTGCTTCATCTGCTCAACTGAGATGGTCACATCCACGCGGCCGCGGTTGAGCGCCGCTTGCACCTGTTTCTTTATGGACATTTCGAGGCTTGCAAGCTCCTGGGGTATCTGCGTGTGAATGTCCAGAAAGCGATTGTTCACGGTGCGAACATCAACCCGCACGCGGAAGGCATCCCCTTGCGCGCTTCCCTGCCCAAAACCGGTCATGCTCTTAATCATGGTTCCTAGTTTCTGGTTTCTGGTTTCTAGTTTCTGGTTTCTAGTTTCTGGTTTCTAGTTTCTGGTTTCTGGTTTCTGGTTGCTGGTTGTAGTTTCTACTTGTGTCAAGAGGTACGTTCGAACCAGAAACCAGAAACCAGAAACCAGAAACCTTTTTTCACTGACTGATTACGGATTCTTCATCTGAGAATTGAAGCTCATACAAGTCTCGGTAGATTCCTCCGCGAGACATCAACTCGTCGTGCGACCCCGAATCCACAACTCGCCCGCGATCAAGCACTACTATCTTGTCGGCGCGATGAATAGTCGTCAGCCGATGCGCGATAACAATAGTGGTCCGTCCTTGCATCAAATTCGAAAGCGCGCGTTGAACCCAGCGTTCCGATTGCGTGTCGAGCGCCGAAGTCGCTTCATCCAGAATGAGAATCGGCGCGTCCTTGAGTATCGCGCGCGCAATCGCCACCCGTTGTCTTTCGCCGCCTGAGAGCTTGATGCCGCGCTCGCCGATCAACGTATCGTATCCGCCGCGCTCCATAATAAAGTCGTGCGCGTAAGCTGCGCGCGCGGCCGATTCGATTTTCTCCCGGTCAAATCCCGCCCGGCCGTAGGCGATGTTATTGATGATCGAGTCGTTGAACAAGATTACTTCCTGCGTTACCAGCGCCATCTGACCGCGCACGCTTTCTAGCTTCGCATCACAAGTATTCGTTCCGTCGATGGTAATCGCGCCGCGTGTAGGATCAAAAAACCGCATCAACAGGTTCGTAAGCGTAGACTTGCCGGCCCCCGATAATCCGACGAGCGCAACGACTTCGCCTCGATGCACTTCAATATTTACATCCTTCAAGATCCAATCGGACGAATCGCCAAACTTGAAGGACACATCCCGAAACTCGATTCGGTTCGCAAGCGGCGCAAGCTCGATGGCGTTGGGGCGGTCGGCCTTCTCGGTGTGAGTATCGAGATTCGAGAGAATCCGCGAGGTCGCCGCGAACGACTGCTTTGCAGAATTCTGTATGCGAGAAAGCTTGCGAAGCGGGTCATACATCTGAAGCATCGCAACGATGTATGCGGCAAAGGTCCCTATTGTCATTTCGCCCGCCGCAATCACCTGCCTCGCGTAAACCAGGAAGGCAGCCGCAATCAACACACCCAGCAACTCGAGGATTGGCGACGACAGATAGACGACTTTCGCAGCGCGCACCTGGGTTCTAGCGAGGCTCAGCAGCGCCTCTCGAAAGCGACCCTGTTCGAACGCTTCCATACCGAACGCTTTGACAATCCGGTGGCCCGAGATGCTCTCCTGCGCGATGTCCAGAACGTCTTCGGTACCCTCCTGGGTCCAGTGCGCTATCTTCCGAAGCCGCCTTCCGAACCTGACCGTCAAGAAGTAAACAAACGGCCCTACAACCAGCACTGCAAGAGTCAGTCGCCAGTTCAAAACAAACACCAGACAAAACAGCGCAAGAAAGGTCAGCCCTTCTCTGAGCAGATCGGCCAACAGTGATGAAACCGCTACCTGCACCTTCTCTGCGTCGCTGATGATGTGCGTTGTAAGCGTGTTGGTCGGGTGCTCGGTGAAGAACTCGCTCGATTGCTGAAGCACGTGGTCGTACAACCTCTGTCTGAGGTTGACGACTGCGCCCACGCCAATTCGCCACATCAACACGTTTGAGAGATATTCCGAGGTTCCACGGATAATCGTGAACAGAACCAACAGTCCGGCGATGAGTGGGAGTGGGTTGATGCCCACCGGAAGATAGCGAGTTACGTCGATTCGCGAAGCGAGATTCGCGGCTCCCGCCGGGGGAGCGCCTGACAGAAGATCGATAATTGACTTGAGCAGCGCGGTGCGTCCGGCTTCGAAGACTCCGACCAGTGTCATCAGAAGAAACGCTACCGCGAACAATCCGGCATAGGGTCTGACGTTTTTGAGGAGTATGCGGAAGTCTTTCATTTACACCATGTCGGCGGAGGCTTGACCTGGTTAAACGAATGATTATACGCCGGAGACCCATTGCGTCAAGCGTGGCCTCAGTGCGCAGAAGCATCTCAGTTGGGCATAGTGGCAGGGCTTATCCCTGCCCGGATTGTACGAAGCACGATGACTATCATTCGCCTGCGGCGATCCGTGCTTCAGACTGAGACACTTCTTAGGCGGCCACGTTGCTAAAAAGCTCTAGTCGCTTCGAGCTTGGCAGCTCTGGTCATTGCCGCTTCAGTTGAGCGTTGCCGGACGAATTCGAACTGTCGGCGCCCGCTGTTGTTCCGGGCTTGCCATCGGACTAGAATCAGCGGTAGTAACTAGGAGCCAAACAGAAGGGCGCCGGTACAATGAGCGCTCTCTACGTGAAGGTGTGAGAGGAGATCAAGATGTCCAGAGAACGAAAGCCGCTCGCCGACGTAAGCACACGGATTGCCGATGTGCGCCCGATGAGCAAAGCGGCGGAGATGGCTGCGTTGCTTGAGAAACATCGCGGCGAGCATCACGCCATCGTCATGCAGGACTATCCGGACCCGGACGCGATCTCGTCGGCGTGGGCTCACAAATTGATTGCGGCCAGGTTTGGAATCGATTGCGACATCATCTACGAAGGACGCATAAGCCATCAGGAAAACCTTGCGCTAGTCCAGCTCACCGAAGTCGCGATGGTTCGCTTCAGCGAGGGCTATGACCTGTCCCAGTACCAGGGGACGATTTTTGTCGACAACCAGGGTACGACGGCCTCGCTGACTGACCGCTTCGCCGAAGTGGGCGTGAAGGCTTTGGTTGTCGTCGATCACCACGAGCGACAAGACCGCGTGCAGGCTGAGTTCGAGGACATCAGAAAGATCGGGGCTACCGCGACTATCTATACCCAGTACATTCGCGAGGGTCTGCTTCAACTCAACAAAAACGACGCCGGCCACGTGAAGCTTGCGACTGCCCTGATGCACGGAATCAGAAGCGAAACGTCGGGGCTGGTGCAGGCTCGCGAAGAAGAAATGGACGCGGCGACCTTCCTAACTCCGATTCTGGATTTTGCACTTCTCGAGAACATCTTGTCGGTCAAGCGATCAAAACAAGTGATGGACGTGATACGTCAGGCCCTTGAGGATCGCGAGATACGCGAGAGCTATTCAATATCAGGTGTTGGTTTCCTTCGCATCGAAGACCGCGACTCAATTCCCCAAGCGGCGGACTTTCTTCTCACCGAAGAGAACGTCCATACGGCAATTGTCTACGGCATCATAATCAAAGGCGATCGCGAACTGGTAGTCGGCTCGATGCGCACAAACAAGGTCACTTTGAACCCGGACGAATTCTTAAAGGAAGCGTTGGGCGCGACCGAGGCGGGACGGTACTACGGAGGCGGCCGGCGCGGCGCCGGTGGCTTCGAGATCCCGATCGGATTTCTCGCGGCAATCAAGGACGATGAGCTGATACGAATGAAGTGGCGACTCTACGACGAGCTGATCAAAAAGAAGCTGTTCGACAAGATAGGTGCTCAACCTCCCACAATTCGAACCGAACCTCCGCGCGCGGACACGGGCGCTCTGCGCACCGAAGAAGTTTGACTAAAGGCAACGGACTGATCGGAAACCTCTTCGGTGGCAGATATCTAACTACCCCAATTTCGCTGCGACTTTTACTATCTGGGCCGGTAGTGCCGATAGTGTCGACGCTGCTTAACATTCTTTCGATGCTGCACCAGGGCACCTGTACCTGCTCCCGCCGCCCCTCCAATGACTGCTCCGGTCTTGCCGCCAATCAACGCCCCGCCGACTGCGCCGACTGCACCGCCCACCAGCGCACCTTTGGTCTTGCTATGGTGGTGCCTGTATGGGCGCTTATGCGCCGAGGCTTCGGGAACGGCACTGACCAATGCGAAGAAGAAAGCCAGGAACAAAGCCAGGATGTACTTCTTGCTTACGGATCGTATCATTTTCATACCTCGTTTCTTCACTTACAAAGCATAAACCCTGTACATAGAAAGGCGCGTGCCATTGAAGGGAATGGAAAAGCCTTGAAAGCGCGTACACTCACCGGTAGCATAGTCCCTACACGGAAGGTGACGCCTGATGTCGAGAAGGATCGGTCGGCGCAGATTTGTTCAAGAGCTCGCGATGGGCGCCGCGGGTCTCGCTCTGCTTCGCGGCGTAGCGCGAGCAGCGCGACGAGGCGGTCTAAAGCTCCAAGGTGAGTCCAAGAACGTGGTCATTCTCGGCGGCGGGCTCGCTGGACTTGCGGCGGCGTATGAGCTAAAAAAGGCCGGTCACTCAATCACTATTCTAGAAGCCCGGAAATTTGCCGGCGGCCGACTCCAGACAATCAGGGAATTCGCCGACGGACAATATGCGGAAGCGGGTCCGCTCAGTTTCCCTCAATCACACGAGTTCACCTTCGGCTACGCGACGGACTTCAACCTTCCACTTCGTCCGGTCTTCACATTCCTCGATTCGATGGCTAACATTCGCGGCCACCTATTCCGCTTTCCGGTTTCTGGAAACGCCAACGTTCCGTTTTCGCTTCGGGCGAGCGAGCGCGCGGCGGGCATCGCCGGGTTGATGTCGCTGTATCTAGCAGACTACATGCGCCAGGTCGGCAATCCCCTGCAACCCAACTGGCCGCCGGATGAGTTGAGACAGATCGATGCCGTTTCGCTCAAACAACTCCTTCAAGACTTGGGCGCTTCGGATGGCGCGATTGACATAATCGCAGCTTCCCAGCTTGGCATCCTGGGCTTCGGGTTGGACTCGTTTTCCGCGATGGACGGCGTGGTCACCGAAGCTATAGCGTCAGGTTCCGCCTCTTATGAAATCGCAGGCGGCAACGACCAGCTCGCCACCAAACTCAAGAAGAAGGTCAAGAAAGCGTTCAACAAGGGATGTGTCGTCCAGCGCATCGAGCAGAACGAAGCGAGCGTCACCATCACCTACCTGAAGAGCGGCGAGCTTCAGACGATCACCGCCGATCGCGTCATTTGCACCATTCCGTTCCCGGTGTTGAAGGACATCGAGATTCCGTCTCTTCCGGAAGACAAGGCCCAGGCGATACGTGACTTGAAACTAACGCCGGTGACGCGCACATATCAGCAGTTTCGAAAACGCGTGTGGGAACAAGCGGGACTAAGCGGCTACGGCATCACCGATCTGGAGATTCAGAACACCTATTCGCCGACTCTTCAACAGCTTGGGTCGCGTGGGATTTTGACGGCGTACACGGGCGGACAACGCGCCATTGACCTGGCGGCGATGAGCGAGGGAGATCGTCAGAGCTTTGTCCTTCGAAAGATGGGAAACGTATTTTCAAACCTGAACAACTCGTATCAGTCGGGGGTCAGTCATATCTGGCAAGAAGATCAATTCGCCCGCGGCGCGTTCACCTACTTCGAACCAGGTCAGATGGCGACTTTGCTGCCGCTGGCCCAGCGCGCCGAAGGCCGGATTCATTTCGCAGGAGAACATACGTCTGTTTGGCACGGCTGGATGAACGGCGCGCTTGAGTCGGGCAATCGCGCAGCGGATGAAGTCAACAAAGCAGAAGCAACTCAATCAATCTCGGTCGCAAGCTGATCAAACCGACGACTTTGTCCGGAGTCGACTCATTAATCTGGGCATGACTTGCCGCAGGCAAACGGAGCCCCGGCACCCATCGACGGATCGAACACCACGATAATTCCAGCCAGTCCCTTGCACACTTTCCCCTTGGCCACGATCGTCGTGAAAAAGCCTGGACGGGTAATATCTGCGTTCTTGAATTTCAGTTTCTTTGGCGTGACTCCGCCGACTGTCAGGGTTTGTCCCTCTCTGAAATTGAACCCATCCAACTTCAACGAGAACGCGCCGCTGGAGTTTCTCTCGACTTGGCAGCTCGCAACAAAAGGCTTTGGTGGCGGACTATCGGACGGAGTCGGCCCCGCACCTTTGCAAGTAAATGTCACTTGCACGCCCTGCTCGTTTCCCAGAGGGCATCCTTGGGGCGTGCCGGCTGGAAGCGCGG